>DGYFI06202__coassemble_413_pt1 | contig 39624 bp, 29 predicted proteins | sample DGYFI06202__metabat2_high_PE_032 | metagenome-assembled genome bin DGYFI06202 | reverse complement strand
ACATATACTTTGCGTGGGGCAGAATTGCGCATTTCCACATTGCTTGCCACATCCCCGAAGAGGTTGAACCTCGCACGTCAGAGTCTTTCCAGCTTCGCACGCTCAACTCTTTCTTGCTTCGCACACTCAACCCTTTCTTACCTCACACACTCGGCAACCGCGGAGAGGTTGAACTATGGGTAACCGCAGGTAGCTCCCCGAAAGGGGAACACCTGCGGATCTATCCTCTTTCTCTCACATCGACCTCAAAGGGGTCGAACCACACAAGACCACGTGCGTATGTTGGTGCAGTTGCCTGCTTCGCTTTCTCTGTCTTCTTTCATGCACGGCTACAGCCTCTATGTCCGGGAAAGACGCAGTGACGCAGCACATCATGAACCAAAGAGAGTGCCATAAGCGGTGCGATTCCCGTGAAGAGTTGCCCAAGCTCGTTCGTAAATGATGAACGGTTCTTTTTGGCAGAATAAGCGTGGTTCGACCCCTTCGAGGTCGATGGAAGGGAGGAGGATGAGGTAATCCGCAGGTGTTCCCCTTCGGGGAGCCACCTGCGGTTAAGCATCGTTCAACCTCTTTGAGGTTGCCGAGTGTGCGAGGCAAGAAAGGGTTGGGTGTGCGAGGCTAAAAGGGATTGGGCGTGCGAAGTTGGAAAGAGTCAGACATACGAGGTTCGACCCCTTCAAGGATGTCAGTACATGCAGGGTAGGCAATGTGGCAATGCACAATTCTAACCCGCACAAAGTATAGTTTATATTAAACACAGAGACACAAAGTCCCGTAACTGTCTGTAGAAAAATAACAAGGGAGAGAGGGTGTGTAATTCCCGCTATCAGGGCTTATCGGGATTTGCGCCCGTTGGGCAACATTCATGCCGGGCAAACTAAAAAGGAGGATGCATCCTTCGACACACCCTCCTTTCATCAATAAGGAAATATTTATCCTGTTCTTTTCCGGACTCAATCCTTTCCGATTGAATCAGCGTAAAGAATCAGTTTATTTCTGCTTTTCAGCTTCCATTTGTTCCTTCAACGCAGCCAATGCGCTAATGTCACCCAATGTAGTAGAAGCAGCCTGATTCTGGATTACCGGAATTTCTTCCTTATCCTTCTTGCTGTTGACCTTCTTAGCAGCCTTCTTCTCGGCTCTTTCTTCTGCCTTGGCTACATCTTCGAACACCCGGCTGTGAGAAAGAATGATGCGCTTGGCATCCTTGTTGAACTCAAGCACCTTAAAGGGCAGCTTCTCGTTCAACTGGGCCTGCGTACCGTCTTCCTTCACCAAGTGCTTCGGAGTAGCGAAACCTTCTACGCCATAAGGCAGGGCAATTACCGCACCCTTGTCGAGCATCTCTACGATAGTACCTTCGTGAACAGAACCTACTGTGAATACAGTTTCGAACACATCCCAAGGATTGTCTTCCAACTGCTTGTGACCGAGGCTCAGACGACGGTTTTCCTTGTCTATTTCCAATACAATCACATCAATATCGGCGCCGATCTGAGTGAATTCAGAAGGATGCTTAACCTTCTTTGTCCAAGACAGGTCGGAAATGTGAATCAGTCCGTCTACACCTTCTTCGCATTCTACAAATACACCGAAGTTCGTGAAGTTGCGAACCTTTGCCGTGTGCTTGCTGCCGATAGGATACTTCTCTTCAATAGTTTCCCAAGGATCGGGTTTCAGCTGCTTAATGCCCAAAGACATCTTACGCTCTTCGCGGTCCAGAGTCAATACAACAGCCTCTACTTCGTCGCCCACTTTCATGAAATCCTGAGCCGAACGCAGGTGCTGCGACCAAGACATCTCCGACACGTGAATCAGACCTTCCACACCCGGAGCGATTTCAATGAATGCTCCATAGTCGGCCATAACCACTACTTTACCCTTTACATGGTCACCCACCTTCAAGTTAGGATCGAGGGCATCCCAAGGATGCGGAGTGAGCTGCTTCAGACCCAAAGCGATGCGTTTCTTCTCGTCATCGAAATCGAGAATAACCACGTTCAGCTTCTGGTCGAGTTCAACAACTTCATGCGGATCGCTTACACGGCCCCAAGACAAATCTGTGATATGAATCAGACCGTCTACGCCACCCAGGTCGATAAATACACCATAGGAAGTGATATTCTTGACAGTTCCTTCGAGAACCTGTCCTTTCTCGAGTTTGCTGATGATTTCTTTCTTCTGCTGTTCCAGTTCGGCTTCGATAAGAGCCTTGTGAGAAACAACCACGTTCTTGAATTCCTGGTTAATCTTAACCACTTTGAATTCCATTGTCTTTCCTACGAATACGTCATAATCGCGGATAGGCTTCACATCAATCTGAGAACCGGGCAAGAATGCTTCAATGCCGAATACATCGACAATCATGCCACCCTTGGTACGGCATTTGATGTAACCCTTAATAATTTCTTCGTTCTCCAACGCTGCATTGATGCGATCCCAAGCACGGGCAGCACGAGCTTTGCGGTGAGACAGAACCAACTGGCCTTTCTTGTCTTCCTGGTTCTCGATGTAAACTTCCACCGTATCACCCACTTTCAACTCGGGATTGTAACGGAATTCGCTCATCGGAATGATACCGTCAGACTTGTAACCGATGTTTACAACTACCTCACGCTTGTTCATTGCAATAACGGTACCGTCTACAACTTCGCGATCGCTCACTTTGTTCAGCGTATTATCATACGCTTTTTCCTGTTCTTCGTGGCTTACGTTTGTTGCCGTTTCGCCATTTTCATACGCTTCCCAGTTGAAGTCTTCAACAGGAGCTACATTCTTTAAATTTTCCATTAATAAATAAATTGTTAAAACTCAATTAATTAAGTGAGACATTATATTGACTCAATAAATCGGGTGCAAAGATAGGAGTATTTTCTTGAACGACAAGACAAAAGAACATTTTTTATCGTAAAAACGAAGTTAGTTTGCGAGAAAAGTCGAACGCAGAGACGCAAAGACGCAGAAGAATCATTTAGAGAAGGCAAAGAATACTTTATATCAAACACAGAGGCACAGAGACACGGAGCAATAAGTAAGTAATTCATTAGATTTAAGTAATCAATCAGAATTAGTTTGTATCAAACACAGAGACACAGAGACACAAAGTTCTGTAATTCTCTGTCGGAAATATGACAAGGGAGGCCACAGAGTCCGCGGCTTCACCGCATGAGAAAAAGGGAGAATAACTCTGTGACTTCAGGAAGATATGTCTAAAAAAACTCTGTGACTCCGTGTCTCTGTGTTCCATCCCATACTTATCTGCCTAAAACATAGCACTGATTATCAGAAAGATAGAACACATACTAAACCTACATACCCTCAAAATCCCTACAAATAGGTATTTCACAGTCCGCTACAAAGCCCTTACTTTGCAAGCGACAAATTTAATCCAGATACAGACAATGAAGAAAATTGGAATTTTTTACGGTTCAAGTACAGGAACCTGTGAAGACCTGGCTCACCAGATAGCCGGGAAGTTGAATGTAAGCGAGGCTGATATCCATAGTGCAGAAAAACTATCTGCCGAGTTGGTCAGCAAGTATGAAGTACTGATACTGGGCACCTCCACTTGGGGAGACGGAGAAATGCAGGATGACTGGTATGACGGCATCAAAGCATTGAAGGCAGCCGACCTCAGTGGAAAAGAAGTGGCTCTCTTCGGCTGCGGAGATTCAGAATCGTATGCCGACACTTTCTGCGACGGGATGGGAGCCATTTACGATGCCGTCAAAGACAAAGGATGCTCCATTATCGGCAACCATGTAGATGCCGGCAGCTACAACTATTCGTCTTCCACCGCTGTGGTAGACGGTTATTTTGTGGGACTGGCACTTGACGAAATCAACGAAAGTGAGAAAACGGCCTCCCGTATTGAGGAATGGACCGGCGAGTTGAAGCAATGCCTGTGAACCGTGAACAGGAAAACAAAAACTCTGTGTCTCCGTGCCCCTGTGTTTAGTATCATCTCATTTTGCACATTTACTTTACCGTACACCCTATAAAATTATCCACTCTTGTCCACAATGACGACCCACTGTCCAGAACAATACACTGCCGACCTGAAAGTATTCCTCAACCACATCTATGAGTTGAAGAAAGGCGTGCGGCACATGGTGCTTTACACCATGAAACAGCAGTATAAGACCTATGCCATCCAACGGTTGGAAAGCCAGCACATAGCCTACGTAATCCAACCGGTAGACCAGTCTAAAATAAATATCTTCTTTGGCAAAGACGAATGCATACATGCCATACGCCGCTTGATAACACGCCCTTTAAACCAGCTGACACCGGAGGAAGATTTCATTTTAGGAGCCATATTGGGATATGACATCTATGCGCAATGTGAACGGTATTGCAGCCGCAAAGACAAATGTGCAAACAGGGCCTGAGCGGACACCCTAAAAAGAAAAGGGAATGCCGGTTTGCAGGCATTCCCCTTTTCTTTTAAAGGTATTTCAGTTATATTCTGCCAAATCAATAGAACCAACGTACATAACAGAAGTCCTGGCGGCGAGGCAGATCCTGGTTCTTCGGGAACATGCGGTATGCTACCTTGAAGCTGCCTGCATTTTCCAGTTTATGCTTTACCTGGAAAGTATAAAGCGTACCTTCTTTCTTGACCACCTGGAACGGCTCAACCGAATAAATGTGTTGCTTACCATCCTGGCCGGCATGAGTAGTTACCAATTCCAAGCCGATGGCATCGTCCAGACCCTTTTCGTCGATGACATAAGTAATGGTGTACTCCTTGCCACTTTCGATAGAGCCCTTTACCAGTTCTTCCGTCTTCTCAGAGGAAACCACCTCAATGCTGTCCCACTTCTCAACGACCTGTTCCTTCCAGGCAGCGATTTCCTTTGCCTTGGCATAATCGTTAGCAGCCAGCATCTTGAAGCGGTCTGCTTCCTTGTTATAGAACTTCTTGTAATAATCGTCCAACTGACGTTTCATTGTATAGTGAGGAGCGATTTGTGCAATAGAGTTCTTGATGGTACGCACCCATCCTTCGGAATACCCCTTCTTGTTGCGTGCATAGAACAACGGCAGAATCTCCTGCTCCAGAATGCTGTAGATTGTGGCAGCATCCAGCTGATCCTGATATTCCTGGTTCTGGTAAGTACGCTTCTCGGTCAATGCCCAGCCGGCACCTTCGCGATAGCCTTCCAACCACCAGCCGTCAAGCACGGAGAAGTTGACAACACCGTTCATCAAAGCCTTTTCACCAGATGTACCGGATGCTTCGAGCGGACGGGTCGGAGTGTTCAGCCAGATATCTACACCCGAAATCAGGCGACGTGCCAACTGCATATCGTAATTCTCAAGGAAGATAATCTTACCCAAGAACTCGGGACGGCGTGAAATCTCAATGATCTTCTTAATAAGTCCCTGGCCGGCACCATCATGCGGGTGAGCCTTTCCGGTGTAAAGGAACTGAACGGGATAATCGGGATTGTTCACAATCTTGGCCAGACGGTCGAGGTCGGTAAAGAGCAGGTGAGCACGCTTGTAGGTAGCAAAGCGGCGACCGAAACCAATCAGCAAGGCATTCGGATTAATCTTATCCAGCAAAGACACGATGCGTGAGGGATCTCCCTGGTTCTTCAGCCACGTTTCGCGGTACTGCTTGCGCACGAAGTCTATCAGCTTGTTCTTCATCTGCATGCGCGTCTTCCAGATTTCCTCATCGGGCACATCATAGATAGCCTCCCAAATCTTGGGGTTGGACTGGTCGAACCAGAAGTTCTCATCGAAATGAGCGGCATAAAGCTGCTTCCATTCAGTAGCACTCCACGTGGGGAAGTGTACACCATTCGTCACATAACCTACGTGCATTTCTTCAGGGAAGTATCCCTTCCAGATGGGAGCAAACATCTCCTGCGAAACCTTTCCATGCAGCCAGCTTACGCCATTCACCTCTTGTGAGGTGTTGCAGGCGAAGATAGACATGCAGAAACGCTCTCCCTTATCGCCCGGATTGTTGCGGCCCAGATCCATCAGGTCGTCCCAGCTGATGCCCATCCGTTGCGGATAACCGCCCATGTACTTGCCGAAGAGACCTTCGTCGAAATAGTCATGTCCGGCAGGAACAGGAGTGTGGACAGTGTAAAGAGAAGAAGCACGCACCAGTTCGATGGCCTGGTCGTAGGTCAGCCCTTCTGCCACATAATCGCAGATGCGCTGCACATTAATCAGCGCAGCATGTCCCTCGTTGCAATGATAAATGTCTTTCTTAATGCCCAGCTTCTTCAGCGTCAGGATACCGCCGATACCCAACAGGATTTCCTGCTTCAGGCGGTTTTCCCAATCACCTCCATACAGCTGGTGCGTAATACGGCGGTCGAACTCACTGTTCATATCGTTGTCGGTATCAAGCAGGTAAAGAGATACACGACCTACATTGACACGCCACACATAAGCATGTACGTAATAATCCAGATAAGGAACATCAACGATGACCTGGTTGCCATTCTCGTCCAGCACACGGTCAATAGGCAGCTGGCCAAAGTTCTGAGCCTCATAGTTGGCTATCTGCTGGCCATCCATAGACAAAGTCTGGGTGAAGTAGCCATAACGATAGAGGAAACCGACGCCACACATATCTACATTGCTGTCCGAAGCTTCTTTCAAGTAATCGCCGGCCAGCACGCCAAGGCCTCCGGAATATATCTTAAGCACATGGGTCAACCCATATTCCATGCTGAAATATGCCACAGAAGGACGTTTCTTATCGGGCTCCACATCCATGTAGTTGCGGAACTTGGAATATACCGCATCCAGCCGACGCAGAATCACTTTATCGTTGGCCAGAGCTTCCAATTTGGCATAGCTCATACGCTCCAACAGAAGAACCGGGTTCTGGCCCACTTCCTTCCAGATAACAGGGTCAAGGTCTCTAAACAATTCGGTAGCCTCGTAATTCCATGCCCACCAAATGTTGCGAGCCAGTTCAGACAGTTTCTCCAATTCGGCCGGAATGTGAGATTTCACATTCACGTCTTTCCAATTGGGAGTGTTTACATTACTAACTTTAATCTTCATTGTATGATAACTTGAGTAAAAAATTTAATTCTGTCCATTTAAAAGGCGTTTCATGGCATTGCGAAGAGCGATGTCATACGCCTCATAATAATATTGTATAAAATATTTCCACAAAGCCTGTTCGGCCACTTGCCCGGCACGCCGACGAATAACCTTCACCTCGTCCTCGCTTTTGTTCGAGAAGAGAGAAACCGTGTCTTTGATGCCATCTGCCACCTCCGAATAATTATAGTCAGAGCGATGCAGCACCTGTACCCCATCTTCAATGCCATGCTGGTTGCGCAAACTGTTGACCCACAACCCGAAACCAGCCAAGTCGGTAGTAATGGTAGGAACATGGAAAGCCACACTTTCCAGCGGCGTGTACCCCCACGGTTCGTAATAAGAAGGATAAATCGTCAGGTCCTCGCCCACAATGAGGTCGTAATAGTGTTTATTGATAATGCCGTCTTTGCCATCCAGATAGCAGGGAACAAAGATAACTTTGACCGGGTCTTGCGGACGGTTGTTGAGGTCGAGATACTTCAGCATGTCCAGCACCTGGTCGTGAGTCATATTATGCAGCCAATGCGTAATCAGAGGAGCCGGCAGAGGAGTGGTAAACTTTTCCTTGCTCTTCATACGCTCCAGCAGGTCTTCACGCGGACTGCCCACCCATCCGGGTACGCTGACCATGGCCAAGACTTTCTTCTTCAGGTTCCTATCGCGATTCAGCCGGTTCATAGCCTCCAGGAACACATCAATGCCCTTATTCTTGAATTCATAGCGCCCGCTGGTTCCCACAATGAGCGTATCATCGTCGAACTCCTCCCCTATCAGACAATTGGCCAGTCGGAAGAAAAGCGAACGGGCCCGTTTGCGCTTGCCGGCATAAGTGCTGCCTTTGGGCACAAAGTCATCCTCAAAACCATTCATCAGGATGACATCTGCAGGCTTGTCGAGCAGTTCCTTACATTCGTTGTTGGTTATTTCGCTCACAGTAGTGAAGCAATCCACATAATGGGCAGTCTGTTTCTCGATGGAATGTTTAGACTGCATGTTCAGCTCCTGTGCCATCTGGTCGCCGTTATAGGCAAAAAGATAATCGTAGAGAGGCTTATTGTTGCCTGCAATGGAACGACCTATCGAAGTGGCATGTGTTGTGAATACGGTAGCAATCTCAGGCACAGCCGTCTGCAAATAGAGGGCAGCCATACCCGTCATCCACTCATGCGCCTGGAAAACCACCTTGTCCGTTTCAGTCAGATTGAAACGGTAAAAGCTTTCCACCACTTTGCCGGTAGCAAAAGCAAACATGCTCGACTCGTCATAATCGCCGTAAGCATGAAGGGAATCCACCTGGTAGCGGTTCCACATGTCCGTATAAATATCGTTCTTTTGAGAATAGAATTGTTGGAAATCAACCAAAAAGACAATAGGTTCACCCGGGATATTCCAGCGCCCCACACGAACCTTGAGATGATCTTTTTCAATGGCATATTGCCGCCAGGCGGCACAAAGGTTGTCTGACTCGATAAACAGCGGGTTGTCTTTTCCCTGCCAAAAATCAGGACCTATATAAAACAATCTGTCATGAAATTTAGCCTGCAAAGTGTTAGCCTGCGTAGACAAGACGGTGTAAATACCGCCCACTTTGTTACACACTTCCCAGCTTGCCGCGAAGACGTAATCGGGGGTTTGTAGTCCTTCAATCATATATGTCCGTAAATCACTCTGTTATAAATGCGGTGCAAAGTTACACATTCTTCTTTGAAAAATAGCCTTTTAATGCAAAAAACTGACAAACGCAACAAAAGAAAATCCTCTCCCCCTTTCACAATACCGTGTAGGCAAGGTTTGCGCGGGAAATAAGCAAAAATTAAACAAGCTATAGGGCAGAAACTACGAAATGCTTTTGTATCTTTGCCGCCGGAAAAATTATCTGAATACAAATGGAACCGGAAAAGAAAGAAAACGAAATCCCAGTGTTGAACGCGCACAACAAAGAAGAACACCGTCCCTCGCATACCTGTGAGCACATTGTCAACCAAACCATGATCCGGCTCTTCGGATGCGGACGCTCTGTTTCTGCGCACATTGAACGCAAGAAAAGCAAACTGGACTACCGCCTTGACCATTGCCCCACAGCAGAAGAAGTGAAGCAACTGGAAGAAGCTGTCAATGAAGTCATAAGCAGCCACCTGCCCATAACCACCGAATTCATCACTCAGGAAGAGGCCAAGGGACGTTTCGACATGGAACGCCTGCCCGAAGGCGCCTCACAAACAGTAAGGGTGGTGCACGTTGGCGACTATGACGAGTGTCTTTGCATTGGTTCCCATGTGGAGAACACATCAGAAATAGGCACTTTCCATATCATCAGCCACGATTGGAATGAAGACAAGAAAATCTGGCGGATGCGGTTCAAAGTAGGCTGATGGCACGCAGGAAACACCTCATTGCTGGGTATGTTTCAGGAAACGGTTGGTCAGCCAACGGCGAACAGGCTCATCGTAAAGCTTTAAGGAACCATAGGCCAGACCGGCAGCCCCTACCAGCACCAATGCCATATAAGGAAGTCCCTGCGTGACGGTAGCCCCCGTGTTGGCAACCCAGGCCGTATAAATATATATCAACGGATAATGGGTGATATAAATGGGATAAGAAAGCTCACCCAGGAACTTGCAAATGGCTGTAGAGCGACGCCCGGTAACTTTTCCACCCGCTCCCATCGATACAATGACCGGAAAAACAAGAATGATACAAAACGCTTCGTAAAGTCCATTCATCCAAAAGTGTTCCTCGCCTCCCAAGCGAGGAACAGAAAGTATCGCCACGATAAGTAGGCTACAATACCAGAACGCCCTTTTCCTTACCCGGATTAACCACCCCAGACGGGATAGCAGCAGCCCGCAGAAAAAAGGAAACATCAGGCGCACGAATCCCACATACTGCTGTTCCCACGTCAGCGACCAGCCTCCCACCATATCACCCGACGGAGCAGTCTGACTGTGGTAAACCGTGAAGCAGGCTGCCACTGCCACCAAAACCGCCAAGGCTGTCTTGCTGAAACGTCTGACAAACAATGCATACAGGATGTTGGCAATGTATTCATAATAAAGCGACCACGCCGGTCCATTGAGGGGGTGCATTTCCGACCATCCCCTCACATCCCACTTCAGCGGAAGCGGCAGCAAAGTACATCCCCACACCATCAGCAGCAGCAGTTTCCATACCGGGGTCTCCCCCATTGCCGGGAAACAGATATCCGACTGCTGAAAATAGAAAAAGGCCGCCCCCACTATGCTGCCCATAATCACCATAGGATGCAGACGGATGATGCGGCGTTTGAAAAAAGACCCCAAAGTCATACGGTCCCAACGGTCGTCGTAGGCATAACCGATAACGAAACCGGACAACATAAAGAAGAAGTCTACGGCCAGATAGCCATGATTGACGATTTGTTCCAAATGATTGCCGCCCGAATGAGCTTCAAGCATGTGAAAGATTATCACCATGACAGCAGCTACACCGCGCAGGCCGTCCAGAATTTCATAATGGGGCTTTGATGACAGATAAACAGGGGTTGTCTTCATCGGTAGATAGATTATCAAGCAGTTTTTATGAAGTTGTTTTTAATGCGGGCAAATGTAATAAAATTATTAGTCTGTTTTAGTCCCCTGTGCTTAAATTTTCTTCGTAAAGATTTTTATCCAACCGTTCAGAACCAGTTTCCGGCCCCATAGTTGTTTCCCGTCACGCGCAACCTGACGATGATTGCAGCAGAAACAACAAAGGCAGGCTGCACGGTTCTTAGTAAGCCATGCAACCTGCCCTGTTTTCATTCAAAGCCTGCTAAAGACCAGGCTTTTCAATCAATTCCGGAATGCAAGTCCGTCGTTGCTGTCATTTACATCTACAACTATAGGCTTGCTGCGGTCTACTTCCTGTGCCAACAGCTTCTTGGAAAGATTGTTGAGCATATAATGCTGTATGGCACGCTTAACCGGCCGGGCACCGAATTCGGGATCGTAGCCCATACGCGCCAAGAAATCGACAGCTGCGTCGGTCATTTTCAGTTCAACGCCATTCTCATGCAACATCTTTTGCACACTGCCAATCTGCAGGCTGACTATTTGTTTGATTTCCTTCTCCGTCAACGGCAAGAACATAATTGTCTCATCAATACGGTTCAGGAACTCAGGACGAATGGTCTTCTTCAGCATGTTCATCACCTCATCCTTGGTTTCCCGGATAATCTGGGCACGGTTACTTCCCGTCATTTTCTCCATCTGGCTCTGAATATACGAGCTGCCCATATTCGAGGTCATAATGATGATGGTGTTCTTGAAGTTTACGGTACGCCCCTTGTTGTCAGTCAGCCGTCCGTCGTCAAGCACCTGGAGCAGTATGTTAAATACGTCCGGATGAGCTTTCTCGATTTCATCGAACAACACTACCGAATAAGGCTTACGCCGTACAGCCTCCGTCAACTGGCCACCCTCATCGTAACCTACATATCCGGGAGGAGCTCCAATCAGGCGAGATACCGTATGCTTCTCCTGATACTCACTCATATCAATACGCGTCATCATCGACTCATCATCGAAGAGGAATTCGGCCAACGCCTTTGCCAGTTCGGTCTTTCCGACACCCGTCGTACCCAAGAAGAGGAACGAACCGATAGGCCGTTTCGGGTCCTGCAACCCTGCCCGGCTGCGCCGTACCGCATCGGATACAGCCTCAATGGCTTCTTCCTGCCCGATGACACGTTTGTGAAGCTCATCCTCCAGGTGGAGCAGCTTCTCCCGTTCACTTTGCAGCATCTTGCTCACCGGGATGCCTGTCCAGCGAGATACCACATCGGCAATGTCTTCTGCATCCACCTCCTCTTTAATCAGAGCTTTGTCGCCCTGCATCTGATGAAGCTTCTGCTGCGTCTCTTCGATTTCTTTATTCAAAGCCTGCAACTTGCCGTAACGAATCTCAGCCACCTTTCCGTAATCGCCTTCACGCTCGGCTTTTTCCGCTTCAAACTTCAGATTTTCAATCTCTACTTTATTCTGCTGAATCTTGTTGACCAGCGTCTTTTCACTCTGCCACTTGGCCTTGTATGAGCTTTCCTGCTCTTTCAATTCCGAAAGTTCCTTGCCAATCTGCTCTAATTTGGCCGTGTCGTTTTCCCGTTTGATGGCCTCACGCTCAATCTCCAGTTGTTTGATTTTACGCGAAATCTCATCCAACTCTTCCGGCACGGAGTCAACCTCCATGCGCAGTTTGGCAGCAGCTTCATCCATCAGGTCAATCGCCTTATCCGGCAAGAAACGGTCGCTGATATAACGGTTACTCAGTTCAACGGCTGCAATAATAGCATCGTCTTTGATACGCACATGATGATGGTTCTCATAACGTTCCTTCAGTCCACGCAGAATGGAAATCGTGCTTGCCGTATCCGGCTCGTTGACCATCACCACCTGGAAACGGCGTTCCAAAGCCTTGTCCTTCTCAAAGTACTTCTGATACTCATCCAATGTAGTGGCACCAATGCTACGCAACTCACCCCGCGCCAGAGCCGGCTTCAGGATATTGGCAGCATCCATGGCACCTTCGCCCTTACCGGCGCCTACCAAGGTATGAATCTCGTCAATGAAAAGGATGATATTGCCATCCGACTTCTTCACCTCATTGATAACCGCCTTCAGACGTTCTTCAAATTCACCCTTGTATTTGGCACCAGCCACCAAGGCTCCCATATCCAGCGAATAAACCTGCTTGTTCTTCAGATTTTCGGGCACGTCTCCCCGCAAGATACGATGGGCAAGCCCTTCTACGATAGCCGTCTTACCGGTACCCGGCTCACCTATCAGGATAGGGTTGTTCTTCGTCCGGCGGCTCAGAATCTGAAGAACCCTCCGGATTTCCTCGTCACGTCCGATGACCGGATCCAGCTTTCCGTTCCGGGCAGCCTCATTCAGGTTAATGGCGTATTTCTCCAACGCCTGATACGTGTCTTCACTCGACTGAGAAGTCACCTTGTCACCTTTACGCAATTCCTCAATAGCTTTGCGCAACTCGCTCTCCGTCATCCCGGCATCCTTCAAAATAGACGATGCCGTACTCTTTACATTCAGAATGGCCATCAGTATGGGTTCCAACGAAACAAACTCGTCTCCCAACTGTCTGGAATAATCCATGGCCTTCTGCAACACCTCATTGGCTTCACGGCTCAAATAAGGCTCACCGCCCGATACCTTGGGCAACGAATCTATTTGCCTGTCAAGCAACAAGGCTATCTGCTGAGGATTCATGGCCAACTTCTGGAATATAAAGTTGGTAATGTTCTCCCCCACTTTCAGCACACCAGCCAGCAAGTGTTCCGGCCCCACAGCCTGCTGCCCCTTGGCTTGCACCAGGTTCACAGCTTCCTGCACAGCCTCTTGCGCCTTGATTGTAAAATTGTTGAAGTTCATATCTTCTTCTCCTTTCTTTATTTATCTTTTTCAAAATCACTCATACCCCAGCAAAACACTTGCCAGCTGGACAAAGCAGACAAAATGTCATTATTTTTCTTCAACGAAAAGACATTATGACAGCATTCGCATGCTTTCTACCCAAACAGAAGGCTTCATTACATTTCTGTGACAAACAAGCATCAGGGAAACACCTACACAAGAAAAGCCTTATTTTTGCATCCGGAAACCCCATAAGCATTCGGCAAGCGGCTTATATCTTGTTTCTGCGGATAAACGACCGACACGCGAAGTATGTATCTTGCTAACCGACAACAAGTTGCGTTTCATGCGTTTCGAGCCACTTCCCAAGCGCTCCGAAGTCGGCTTCCAAGCGCTTGGAAATTTGCTCCTTATCGCTCCGCAGCCTGCCTCCGAAAGCTTACAAGGTTTGCCCACCAATAAAGAAAAGATGAACCATTCAACCCATTACGCAATGAAAAAGAAATTGGCAACATGGACAGCCACCGTGATGTTTTCGCTGACCATCACGGCTCAGACAGCCTGGCAGGAAATTCTTCAAAACCCCTCATTGGCTGCAGGGAAGTATTTAGCCTACCAGGCTCCCCAAGAAAAAGTTATCACTCCACCGGAAGGCTACACGCCATTCTACCTCTCTGTATTTGCACGCCACGGTTCGCGTTATCTTACCGATCGGGAGAAATATGATGAACCTGCCGCCATCCTGAAAGCGGCCCGGCAGGCAGGCAAACTGACAACCGACGGACAACGCGCCTTGGACATTATCTGCCGACTGGCCCGGGAAGCCGAAGGACGCTACGGAGAACTGACAGTCAAGGGGGCCCGGCAACACAGAGAATTGGCGAACCGGATGTTTCACCACTATCCAACCATATTCCGCGATGATGTACACGTTGATGCCCGTTCTACCACCAAAAGCCGAGCGTTCCTTTCTATGGCCAACGGGTGTGTGGAATTGGCGCGGTTGAACCCCAGGCTGAACATTACGATGGATGCCAGCCTGCACGACTCCTACTACATCAAATATAAGAATAAGAATTACGAACAACGCCATCTGGCTAAAGCCGACAGCATATACCGCATAGCCGACAGCATCTATGTGCATCCGCAACGGCTAATGAAACAATTATTCTCCGATGCCGGTTATGTAGAAAAACACATCACTTCTCCCGCTACCCTGATGCAACAGCTTTTCGAACTGGACGGCATCAGTCAAAGCAGCCGGAATATGCCAGACCTCGGTTTCTTGTTCAACAAACAAGAACGATATGACCTGTGGCAACGCAACAACTTCGAATGGTACTACGAAAAAGGCCCCTCGCCTTTAAGCGACACCTGCATGTACAAACTGGGAAGGAATCTTCTGGAAAACTTCATACTTACGGCAGACACCGTCATCGCCTCCGGACGCCCCTGTGTTACCCTCCGTTACGGACATGACACCAACCTGGCTCCCCTTGTCACGCTGATGGGCTGCAACAGTCTGTCACACCCCACCACAGACTGGCAAGCCATAGCCGACACTTACCGCACTTACCAACTAATTCCGATGTGCGGCAACATACAACTTGTGTTTTACCGTAAACCAAACAGCGATGATATTCTGGTACGTGTATTACTGAATGAGAAAGATGTGACCCTGCCCGTCCAGACAGAGACAGCTCCATTTTACCATTGGAAGGACCTTCGCTCCTACTGGATGGCCACAGTCCGCTCCATTTCTTTGGATGACGGTGCAAGATAAGCATCCTGCCAAACAGAAATTCAGTTGACAGAGCTACAGAACGCTTGATTCCTGCTTCTCTGTCAACTGAACGCTATCGGCTTAACTCAATGAGAGAAAAGCTGATTGTATTTCCTAAAACTCGCTGGTAAAGTGGAACTTGATGTGTTTGAAATCATTCTGTGCCATTTGCAGTACATAGTTACTGTCTGCCAAAAACACATCGCGACCATCCCGGTCCTTTGCCAGGAACTGATACTTACGTTTCTTGAACGCCTCCAGCTCAGCCGGATCATCGCTTTCAATCCAACAAGCTTTATAGAGACTGAGCGGTTCCCAACGGCAAGAAGCATTGTACTCATTCAACAAACGGTATTGAATGACCTCAAACTGCAACTGACCTACAGTCCCGATAATTTTCCGCCCGTTGAACTGGTTGACAAACAATTGCGCCACACCCTCATCCATTAGCTGATCGATGCCTTTAGCCAATTGCTTTTGCTTCATCGGGTCAGCATTCTCAATATACTTGAACATCTCTGGCGAGAAACTGGGCAAACCACGGAAATGAAGTTTCTCTCCTTCGGTCAGCGTATCACCAATCTTGAATGTCCCATTGTCCGGCAGACCAATGATGTCACCAGCCCAAGCCTCGTCAATGGTTGTCTTGCGTTGCGCCATAAACTGAGTAGGACTGGAGAAACGCATAGTTTTGTCGTGACGCACATGATAATAAGGCGCATTGCGTACGAATTTTCCAGAACATATCTTACAGAAAGCCACACACGAACGATGATTTGGGTCGATATTGGCCGTTATCTTAAAGATAAAACCGGTGAATTTGGGTTCATCCGGATTCACCACCCGTTCTTCAGCCTGCACCGGACGCGGACAAGGAGCTATTTCCACGAAAGTATTCAACAGTTCTTCTACCCCGAAGTTATTCAGAGCCGAACCGAAAAACACAGGCGCCAGATGTCCTTCCAGATAATCAGCCACACTGAAATCGGGATACACGCCCTCTATCAGTTCCAACTCACCCCGCAAACGGTCGGCCAGTTCCTTACCTATTCTATTATCCAGTTCCTCCGTGTGAATATCTACCGCCACTTTCTCCGTCACCACCTGCTTGCTTGGCTGAAAGAGATTCAGGTTATGTTCATAAATATTATATACTCCCTTGAAACGCACACCGCTTTCGATAGGCCAAGTCAGAGGACGTACTTTGATGTCCAGTTCTTCTTCCAGTTCATCCAACAAATCAAAAGGGTCTTTGGCCTCACGGTCCATCTTGTTGACAAAGATAATGACAGGAGTATTGCGCATACGGCAAACCTCCATCAGTTTGCGTGTCTGCGTCTCTACACCCTTGGCTCCGTCCACCACAATGATAACACTGTCTACAGCAGTCAATGTTCGGTAAGTATCCTCCGCAAAATCCTGGTGTCCCGGCGTATCGAGAATATTGATTTTATATCCATGGTAATCAAACTCCATCACAGAGGTGGTTACTGATATGCCACGTTGCTTTTCTATATCCATCCAATCGGACGTGGCTGTTTTCTTGATTTTATTGCTTTTTACCGCACCTGCCACCTGAATCTGTCCACCGAACAGCAACAACTTTTCCGTAAGCGATGTTTTACCGGCATCGGGGTGTGCTATGATGGCAAATGTTCTTCTTCTTTCTATCTCCTGATTCATATCTGACTATTTGAAAGTTTGAAAAATAATCTTCCTTTCAGTTACAAAAAATCTCTATTCCCAATCTTCCCTTACTAACATTCTGTCTCCAACTTCTTCAAACACGTTTCCAAGCTGCTTTCCCAATGAGGTATCTCTATGCCGAATGTTTTTTTTATCTTTGTCTTGTCCAACACGGAATAATGAGGCCGGGGAGCTTTGGCAGGATATTCATCTGTGTGCAACGGACTGACCCTACAGGTTGTAATGCCCGCCAGACGATGGATAGTTACCGTGAAATCATACCAAGAACAAACACCCTCGTTGCTGAAATGGTATATGCCCGGTACAACACCTTTCTCAATGGCTTCAAATATAACAGCAGCCAAATCGCCTGCATAAGTCGGCGTCCCAATCTGGTCAAAGACAACCCCCAATGTCTCGCGCTCTCTGCCAAGACGCAACATCGTCTTCACGAAATTATTTCCATACTCTGAATAAAGCCAGGCTGTACGGATAATCATGGCACGGCTGCAACGCTTCATCACCTCCTGCTCTCCAGCCAGTTTTGTAACACCATACACTGAATTCGGGCAAGGAGCCACCTCTTCAGTATAAGGCACATGCGCCGTACCGTCGAAGACGTAATCTGTCGACACATGGATAAGCGCCGCCCCACAGTGTTCTGCCACGTCAGCCAGACCGGCGGGTGCCCAGTGGTTCAGTTTGTCGCACAATTCACGATTGTCTTCAGCTTTATCTACTGCAGTATAAGCGGCACAATTCACAATGAGGTTGATATTATTGCCTTCCACGAAAGACTGTACAGCTTCCTGGTTACAAATATCCAAATCCTGTACATCCGTAAAAAAATATGCATGGTGCGGATATTTCCGAGACCACACACGCATTTCATTACCAAGTTGACCGTTGGCACCGGTTATCAATATATTCATATCGTTCCCTATATTTGTTTTACAGTAATAATCTTCAATCAAAGTCCAATTCTCCGTTACGTTCCTTATTATAATAGCTTGCCAATAAGGAGATAAAACCGCTTATACTTTCCATGGCCTTAGCCGTGGCAGGAGAAACTTCTTTTTTCTGAAGACGCAGCAACAATACTCCATACAAGGCTTCGAAGCAGGTTTCTAATTCCGGTTCATCGGTATGCCTGTTCTTATGCCTCAATTCAACAATAAAAGGAAGTGCCTTGAAATAAGCGGCATTGTAAAAAGGAAACTTTGTAGAAGCCAGAAGGCGGGCATGCAATTCTGTCAGATTTAAAATGACATTCTGATTAATCTGCAAATGGCCTTTTTCTTTCACTCCTTCCGAGTGCATCATGTCTACCAAGTTTCCATACCATTCTTCCAACGCGGGATGCTCTTCGGCCGGGAACAAACGGATAACGTTTGCCCGGATTTTGTTTAAATCGCAATCATTAGCCCGAATCAAGTCTTCCGTCTGCCACATGTATAGAAGGTATTCTGCTATGTTCTTTTCTTTCAACTGTTGCGCTATCTTATCCATTTCCGGTCTATGTTTAAATCAAGCATCCATTAGTAAAGCGACTCGCCCATCAATGTAAAACCCAACCCCAAGAGAGAGACAACCACCACAATACTGCCGATAACCCGGTTCAAAATCCAAATGCCCCGCAGGTTAAACTGCTTACGGACTTTGTTGACAAAGTAAGTTATGCCGAACCACCAGGTCAGAGCACCCAGTATGATGGCTACATATCCGGTGACAGTTTCTGACACCAAAGCTCCATTTCCTACAAACGAAAAACGAGCGAAAAGTCCGATAAAGAGGAATATGACAAGAGGATTGGAAAGTGTAACAAAAAAAGCCGTTACAAAATTATGCAGGTAGGTACCTTTGGTTCCCGATGGGGGCCGCAATGAACGCACGGGATTACTGCGGAAGGTATAAACGCCAAAGCAAAACAGCAAAATACTGCCAAACAGCTGCAAATAAAATATATTCTTATTGACATAGTCAAAGACGAAACTCATGCCATAGCCCGTCAGCAAAGCGTAACAAATGTCACTCAGTGAAGCCCCTACGCCTGTGACAAAGCCATACCAACGCCCCTTATTCAGAGTTCGCTGTATGCACAACACTCCTACCGGCCCCAACGGCGCCGATACGATAACACCGATGATGAAGCCTTTCCACAATATGTCAAATATAGTCTCTATCTGAATCATGTCTGCAAATATCGGACTTTTTTGCGATATGACGAAAACTTTTCTATGGTATTTCCAATACGTCAAATTCCGCTTACACCCATCTCCGGATATTGTATAGCCTTACCCTCAAGCAGTTCTTATCTGAAAAGACACAAATGACCGGCCATGACATTTCCGTATCCAGCGGCTCTCTGCAACTGTCCTCACGGCTATGCGAAATAGTAAGAATAAAAGAAGACATACCATCCTATATACCAATAGATTACTGCTTATATACAAGAAGCCCGCTCCTTATAGGTAAGAAACGGGCTTCTAATATAGAACGAATCTGCTCCTTCTATAGAAGGAGTTCTACGCAAAGGGTAACTACAGACAAACAACACCCAAAGACACGGAAAGCCCTCTGCTCCCGTGCCTTTGTATTGATACCTGAATTAAAAAATGCATACCCGACCTATTTCCGGGCACGAATATCCAATTTCACCGGGCGAATCATATTCTTAGGATCCAAAATGGCATTCAAATCCTCCTGGGTCAGGATGCCCTCCTCCAATACCAGGTCGTACACACTACGTCCCGTCTCCAAGGCTTTCTTGGCAATATTCGTAGAATGATCGTAACCAATATAGGGGTTGAGTGCCGTCACAATGCCGATGCTGTTCCGCACCTCTGCCTGACAACGCTCCGGATTAGCCGTGATACCTTCCACACAAAGAGTACGTAAAGTATCAAAAGCATGTAGCATAAGCTCGACAGACTCAAAGCAGCATTGAGCCATTACCGGCTCCATGGCATTCAGCTCCATCTGGGCAGCTTCGCCTGCCATCGTGACACAAAGTTCATTGCCTATCACCTTGAAAGCCACCTGGCTCACCACCTCCGGAATTACCGGGTTGACCTTGCCCGGCATGATGGAGGAGCCAGGCTGGCGAGCGGGAAGATTGATTTCTTCGAACCCACAACGCGGACCACTGGCCAGCAGACGGAGGTCATTGCAAATCTTGCTCATCTTCACAGCCACACGCTTCAGTGCAGACATATAACCGACCATGCACGAAGTGTCGGAGGTAGCTCCCACCCAATCTCTGGCAAGTTTTACATTCCATCCGGTGATACGCCCCAAAGCTTCTACGGCTTTTTCTGCATACCCCGGCTCCGAACAAATGCCCGTGCCAATGGCCGTAGCCCCCAGATTGACAGTCAGGAAATCGGCCGCAGCTTCATCCAAATGCTGCAACTCGTCTTCGAGAATGCTGGCAAAGCCATAGAAGGTCTGTCCCAAAGTCATAGGTACGGCGTCTTCCAACTGCGTACGCCCCATTTTCAGGATATGTGCAAAATCATCGCCCCGATGGCGAAACTCAGCAATCAACTCCCTCAAGTGCGGCAACAGAGCCAAGTGGCTGGCATAAAGCCCCATGTGAATAGCAGTGGGATAGGCATCATTGGTCGACTGCGAACGGTTCACCTGATCGTGAGGGGAGCAATATTCATATTCGCCCGGCTGGTGTCCCATGTGCATCAGGGCCACATTGGCTATGACTTCGTTGGCATTCATATTCGTGGTGGTTCCGGCACCGCCCTGAATCATGTCTACGGGGAAAGCATCATGGTATTTACCATGCAGAATATCTTCGCAGGCAGCCTTTATGGCATTGTATTGTTCATCAGTAAGCAGTCCCAACTGGTGATTGGCATCGGCAGCAGCCATTTTGGTCCAAGCCAGTCCGTTGATGAAAGCGGGGTAATACGACAACTTGAAACGGCTGATAGAAAAGTTCTCCAACCCGCGTAATGTCTGAATGCCATAAAGCGTATGGGCAGGCAATTCTCTTTTGCCCAGTAAATCGTGCTCGACACGTGTATTGTTTTCTTTTTCCATGATTATATATAGGTGTTTAATGTTTTTTTGTCAAAAGCCATGCCTGTTGGATGGTCTTCTACAACTAACACTTTGATAACAAAAACCATTCCAAACAGGTGTTTCCTGGGGAATAAAATAGCTTCAAGCGGTAATACGCAGCACTTTCTGTTACATTTTTGCAAGAAACATGTCTCCCACTCCATAAAGCAGTTGGCTGCTATGGCAGAATTTTCTAAATTTGTGCCATGAAAAGGAAATGAATTTATTCACCTACATATTTTAAATAGCAGCATTCTCATGGAAACTACCGACATCTTACTCCGGCTGGGCATCGATGCCCTTACTCCCATGCAGCAGGCTATGGACAAGGCCTGGGATACGGACAATGACATTGTACTACTCTCTCCTACCGGGACGGGCAAAACTCTGGCCTTTCTTCTGCCACTGGTCCGCTCGCTAAGCCCCTCGGCCGAAGGAGTGCAAGCCGTGGTGCTGACTCCTGCCCGCGAACTGGCTCAACAAACCGAACAGGTGTTCCGCTCTATGGGTACCCTTTATGGAGTAATGAGCCTGCATGGTGGAAGACCTGCCATGGACGAGCACCGGCTGATGCGTGCCTCGCAGCCTTCGGTACTTATTGCTACGCCCGGTCGTCTGGGAGACCACCTGCGCAAGGGAAATTTCAATGCGAACACGGTGGAGACACTTGTCATTGATGAATTTGACAAATGCCTTGAATTGGGCTTTCAAGAAGAAATGGAAGGCATCTTGAAACAGCTTCCCAACTTACGCCGGCACATCCTGCTCTCTGCCACCGATGCGGAAGAAATACCTCGTTTTGTGGGAATAGGTAAAGAGACAACAAATACTGTCCGCCTTGACTTCTTGTCGGCAGACACCTCAGCCTCACGCCTGCAGCTGTACACTGTAGCCTCCATGCAGAAAGATAAACTGGAAACCCTCTTCGGGCTGCTCTGCACATTGGGCAACACTCCGACACTGGTATTTGCCAACTACCGGGAAAGCGTAGAGCGCATTGCGGCCTTTCTTCGCGACAAGCGTTTCCCATGCGGAGCTTTCCACGGAGGAATGGAGCAGGAAGACCGGGAGCGGACCCTCTACAAGTTTCGCAATGGCACTCTGCCTGTGCTGATTTCTACCGACTTGGCCGCACGCGGATTAGACATCGAAGGAGTGGAAAACATCGTCCACTATCATCTGCCCGCCTCGGCCGATACCTTCACACACCGCAACGGACGTACCGCCCGCTGGGAGGCTACAGGCAATGCCTACCTCATTATCGGTCCCGAAGAGCATCTACCTGACTATCTGCCTCAGGTCCCCTCTGGCTTCCGTCTGCCCAATCCGCTTCCCGCTTTACCCCGCCCGCAATGGACTACATTATATATAGGTAAAGGCAAAAAAGACAAGCTGAGCCGGGCAGACATCGTAGGGTTCTTATACAAAAAGGGAGGATTGGGACGCGACGACGTAGGAAGGGTGGACGTATTGCCCCACTTCGCACTGGCTGCCGTGCGCCGCGACCGCCTGCGCCAGGTGTTGCAACTGACGCAAGGTGAGAAAATAAAAGGGATAAAGACACGAATCGAAGAAGCAAAGTAACAGGCCTGTAGTTTCCAAGCGACAACAGCAACAAACAACGCTATAAACCGTCTTATTTTCTACAATTTGAAAGTTGCAAAAAGCAGTTGCTACATACACTTGACAAAAAGGACGTCAAGGTCCCGCTAAAGCAATAAAAAGACAGAAAAATGCACCTCAATCCCTAAAAAAACAGCAAAATGATTGGGATTGCAGAAATTAATCTGTAACTTCGCCTTGTCGATTCATACCGACAAAAGAACCCAATGTATAACTAAAAACACATTTACCTATGAAGAAACATAACTTCAATGCGGGACCTTCCATCCTTCCTCGTGAAGTGATTGAGAAAACAGCTCAAGCCATTTTGGACTATAATGGTTCGGGACTTTCGTTGATGGAAATCAGCCATCGTGCCAAAGACTTCCAGCCCGTTGTGGACGAAGCCCGTGCACTGTTCAAAGAACTGCTCGGCATACCCGATGGATACTCAGTCCTCTTTCTGGGAGGAGGCGCCAGCCTGGAGTTCTGCATGGTGCCCTATAACTTCCTGGAACATAAAGCAGCTTACCTCAACACCGGCACATGGGCCAAGAAGGCCATGAAAGAAGCTAAAGGATTTGGCGAAGTGGTGGAGGTGGCTTCGTCGGCCGATGCCAACTTCACTTTTATCCCGAAGGATTACACTGTACCGGCCGATGCTGACTATTTCCATATCACGACCAACAACACCATCTTCGGCACGGAAATGCGCAAAGACCCCGATGCTCCGGTTCCCCTTGTGGGCGACATGTCTTCGGATATCTTCTCACGCCCTGTAGACGTATCGAAATATATCTGCATCTATGGCGGTGCACAAAAGAATCTGGCCCCTTCGGGCGTGACGTTCGTCATCGTGAAGGAAGACGCATTGGGCAAGGTGAGCCGCTATATCCCCACCATGCTGAACTATAAGACGCATGTTGATGCCGGCACCATGTTCAACACGCCACCCGTAGTGCCCATCTATGCCGCCCTGCAGACGTTGCGCTGGATTAAAGAACAGGGTGGAGTACCCGAAATGGAGCGCCGTGCTATCGAACGTGCCGACATGCTTTACGGCGAAATAGACCGCAACAAGCTCTTCCAGGGAACAGCCGTACAGGAAGACCGCTCGCGCATGAACATTTGCTTCGTCATGGCACCCGAATACAAGGAACTGGAGGCTGACTTCCTGAAGTTTGCCACCGAACGCGGCATGGTAGGTATCAAGGGACACCGCTCAGTAGGTGGATTCCGTGCTTCATGCTACAACGCCATGCCTAAAGAGAGCGTACAGGCTCTCATCGACTGCATGCAGGAGTTTGAGAAACAACATTAATATACAACGGCGGGCGAATCGGAAAGCAGGAGGAGGAAAGACAGCCGATGCCCTTCCGATTCTCCCGCCCTAACTTTACCTATTTATTGTTAATCCCCATGAAAATATTAGTAGCAACCGACAAGCCGTTTGCCCAAGTGGCCGTAGACGGCATACGCAAAGAAGTGGAAACTGCAGGCTATACGCTGGCACTGCTGGAAAAATATGGCGAGAAAGCCAAATTGCTGGAAGCTGTGGCCGATGCCGATGCACTCATCATACGCAGCGACGTGATAGATGCTGAAGTGCTGGACGCAGCCAAACAGTTGAAGATTGTGGTACGAGCAGGAGCTGGATACGACAATGTGGACTTGGAAGCCGCCACCTCCCACGGAGTGTGCGTAATGAACACCCCCGGACAAAACTCGAACGCCGTGGCAGAACTGGCCTTCGGACTCATGGTAATGGCTGTACGCAATCTCTACAACGGTACTTCGGGTACAGAACTCAAGGGCAAGAAGTTGGGCATCCATGCCTATGGCAACGTGGGACGCAACGTGGCTCGCATCGCCAAGGGGTTCGGCATGGAAATCTGCGCCTATGACACTTTCCCCGCCGCCGTGGAAGCCATGAAACAGGATGGCATCATGCCCGTTGAGCATGTAGAAGACCTTTATGCTACATGCAATATTGTTTCTTTGCACATCCCCGCCACTCCCGAAACGAAAGGCAGCATCGGCTACGACTTGGTAGGCCGTATGCCTAAAGGAGGCGTACTCATCAACACGGCACGCAAGGAGGTGATTGATGAGGAAGGTATGCTCCGTCTGTTAGGTGAACGTACCGACCTGAAGTACATGACCGACATTATGCCTATACGTCATACCGAATTCCAATCTGTGGCAGCCGGACGGTACTTTGCTACCCCCAAGAAGATGGGTGCACAAACCGCTGAAGCTAATATCAATGCCGGCATAGCCGCCGCCAGACAGATTGTGGGATTCTTCCGTGACGGCTGTGAACGCTTCCGCGTGAACAAATAAAGAGAGCCTGCTCCTCCTCTCTCCAGTGAAAGGGGAGAGAAGGGGCAGCATACATCTCCCCACACATATTTATATATAGAAGACAAGCAATGAATATGAAGAATGAAACCAGAAAGACGCTGAAGATATTCGTGCCCCTCATCATCTCCAGCATCCTGCTTATGGCAAGTAGAGGGTGTGTAGAAGATTCCTACGAGATGGGACTGCTGCATGGGTTGGCTTGTGGTGCGCAATTCTTCGCCCTGCTTCAGATAGTGGCTTTTTTCCGAGAAGCTTTCCGTTCCAGACCTCCATATTCGCAACTTAAACAACAACGCCATGGCAACAATCAAACCATTTAAAGGCCTGCGCCCGCCCCGCGAACTGGTGGAGCGTGTGGCATCACGCCCTTACGATGTGCTTAACTCCGACGAGGCACGCCGCGAAGCCGAGGGTAACCCTATGTCCCTTTATCATATCATACGCCCAGAAATAGACTTTCCCGAGGGTACCGACGAGCACGATCCGCGCGTCTACCAGAAGGCTGCTGACAACTTCCGACTCTTCCAGGAAAAGGGCTGGCTGGTACAAGATACGGATGAACACTACTACATATATGCCCAGACGATGAACGGAAAGACACAATACGGACTGGTGGTGGGAGCTTATGTGCCCGACTACATGAACGGCACTATCAAGAAACATGAACTTACACGCCGCGACAAGGAAGAAGACCGCATGAAACATGTTCGTGTGTGCAACGCCAACATCGAACCGGTGTTCTTCGCCTATCCCGACAACGATTCGCTCAACGCCCTCATAGCCCGATATACCTCACGTGAACCCATCTATCGCTTCACAGCACCTGACGATGGATTCGGACACTCGTTCTGGGTGATTGACAGCCAGGAGGATATTGATGCCATAACCGCTGAATTCGCCCGAATGCCTGCCCTTTACATTGCCGACGGACACCACCGCAGCGCAGCAGCAGCCTTGGTTGGGGCAGAAAAGGCAAGACAGAACCCACACCACAGAGGTGACGAAGAATACAACTACTTCATGGCTGTATGCTTCCCTGCCGGACAGCTCACTATCATCGACTATAACCGCGTGGTGCGCGACCTCAACGGCATGACGCCCGCCCAACTGCTGGAGGCACTGAAAGCACATTTCGACGTAGAAGACAAAGGCAGCGCACAGCCTTACCGCCCCACTGCTCTACATAACTTCTCACTCTACGTTGACGGTACTTGGTACAGCCTCACCGCGCATATCGATACGTATGACGACACAGATCCCATCGGCGTGCTCGACGTAACCATCTCATCGCGTTACATACTCGATGAACTACTCGGCATCAAAGACCTGCGCTCAGACAAGCGCATTGACTTCGTGGGCGGCATACGAGGGCTGGACGAGCTGAAGCGGCGCGTAGACTCTGGTGAGATGTCGATGGCATTGGCCCTTTATCCCGTGAGCATGAAACAGCTGATGGATATTGCTGACACAGGCAACATCATGCCACCTAAGACCACATGGTTTGAACCCAAACTGCGGTCTGGTCTTGTGATACATAAACTGGACGATTAATTTATCTTCTTCCCAATAAGACTACTATCTGAAAGCTCCAGCAAGGCAATGTTGGAAAATGCCTTTACCATAGTAATCCTCTCACCAGCCATCCTTTCGAAGAAAAGAAGGAGCTTTAGGATAGCTTTTCTGACACGGGTATATGTTTATCTATTGACATATACCCGTGTCTGTATATGACTATTCCTCTTCTTTCCCTTAGAGCCTGTTTAAATTTTGCTCAGCTTTATTTTGAGTGTTGTTTCCAAGGATATTTTCCAGTGTACTGAGGAGCGTAGCGGGCTACGTGACGAAGTATGCTGGGAAAAGTGATCGGAAAGAGGCTCAAAGAAAGCTGAATATAAATCCTAAAAGAGGAAAATTTAAACAAGGGCTTACATTTAACATCCCCTCTCCACAAATAGTCATGCTTTTGTAACATACATTTGAAGTATATTGCGTATCTTTGCACTACGAAACAGATATTAAACCCTGTTTAACACTATCTATTCATTTATTATTCACCTAAAACAGAAAGTATGAAAAGACATTTGATGCATTTCCTGTTGACAGCCCTGTTGTGCGTGGGTAGCCTCATGGCCTATGCGCAGACCGTCACGGTGCGGGGCCAGTTGGTCGATGCCGAAACGGGCGAACCGCTCATCGGCGCCAGCGTCCTGATAGAAGGCACAAAGCAAGGCAGCGTGACCGATGTGGACGGCAACTTCACACAGAATGCCCCGCACGGCGCTACGCTGGTATTCTCCTATGTGGGCTACAAAGAACATCGGTACACACTTGACCGTGACGAAAAAGACCTGGGCGTCATCCGCATGCAGCCTGATGCCGTGATGCTGCAAGACGTGGTTGTCACCTCTACCATAGCCATCGACCGCAAGACGCCTGTTGCCGTGTCTACCATTGGGCCAGCCTTCATTGAGGAAAAACTGGGCACGCAGGAGTTTCCCGAAGTGCTGAAGTCCACCCCCGGCGTCTACGTTACTAAAGACGGCGGCGGTTACGGTGATGCTAATACCCGTGTCCGTGGTTTCGAGAGCGAAAACGTGGCAGTAATGATCAACGGTGTGCCCATGAATGGTATGGAAAACCAAAAGGTATATTGGAGCAACTGGGCAGGCCTGAGCGATGTAACCCGCACCATGCAGGTGCAGCGCGGACTGGGTGCCTCAAAGGTGTCATCGCCTGCAGTCGGCGGATCTATCAATATCATTACCTTGGGCACTGAAGCCAAGAAAGGCGGTTCCGTATCCTATGCCATGGGTAATGACGGCTACAATAAACTGCTCTTCACCGTCAACTCCGGTCTCTCCAAAGATGGCTGGGCTTTCACCTTGCTGGGTGGCAAGACTTGGGGTAACGGCTACATTCAGGGTACTGAGTTCGAAGGATACAACTACTTTGCCAGCATCTCCAAGCGTATCAACGATAACCACCAGATTTCATTATCGGCTTTCGGAGCCCCGCAGTGGCACAACCAACGTAATTACAACAACGCCCTCTCCATCAAAGAATGGCAACGCGTACAGCAATACATGGGCGAACAGAGCCCTTACCGCTACAATCCCACTTTCGGTTACCGCAAGGGACAGGTGTTTAACTCCAGCCGCAATTCCTATCACAAACCCCAGATTTCACTGAACCACCTCTGGCAAATCAACTCCAAGTCCAGTCTGAGTACTGCCCTCTACGCCTCCATAGGACGAGGGAACGGCTACAGTGGAAACGGTGACAGCGAACATCGCAGTTTGTGGTATGGTGCCAGCAATGGACTGGTGAACAACAACTTCCGTCATCCTGACGGCACCTTCGATTACGATGCCATTGACGAAATGAACGCCGCAAGCAACACCGGTTCGAAGATGATCATGGCCAAGAGCATGAACAACCACGAGTGGTACGGACTACTCTCCACCTACACAACCAAATTCGGCGAATATCTCGACTTCTACGGCGGCATCGACTTCCGCTACTACAAAGGTTTGCACCAAAATATCATCACCGACCTGTTCAGTGGCCAATACTACGTGGACAGTAACCGCGACAACGTGCTGGCCTCCAATAACGCCGCCGCCAACGACCCTGCTTTCCGTAACCAGAAGCTCGGTGTAGGCGACGTCATCTACCGCGACTACGATGGCTACGTCATGTCCGAAGGTGTCTTCGCACAACTGGAATACAACCGTGACAAGATCTCTACCTTCGTAGCTGGTGGACTGTCCAATACCGGATACTGGCGCTACGACCGCTTCTACTACGATGCCGACCATGCCAAGAGCGGCAAAAAGAACTACTTAGGCGGCAATATCAAAGGAGGTATCAACTACAACCTGACAGAGAAGCACAACGTATTCTTTAATGCAGGCTTTATCAGCCGCGCTCCGATGTTCGATACTTCGTTCATCAATTCCCAAAACTCCCACGAACGTAACCCGGATGCCCTCAACGAGAAAGTGATGTCATTTGAAGTAGGATACGGATTCCGCAGCCATACCTTCGCTGCTAACCTTAACGCCTACTACACACAATGGATGGATAAGAGCCTCTACGACAGCAGCACAGGACGCGATGGCGACCGCTACGTGCTGAACATGACCGGAGCCAATGCCAAACACATGGGTATAGAGTTCGACTTCAACTACCGACCCACAAACTGGCTGAGCGTAGACGGTATGTTCTCATGGGGAGACTGGCGCTGGGACGGACTGGCCACCGGATATTACTTCAACTCCGAAGGTCAGATGGTAACAGGTCCCGACGGTCAAGTAGTATCTGACATGAGCAATGCCGAACAGTACCGTTACAAGATACGTATGGATAAGGTCAGCGTGGGTGGCTCCGCACAAACCACCGCAGCACTGGGCATTACCGTACGTCCGATGGAAGGACTGCGCATCGGCCTCGACTGGAATTTTGCAGCACGTCTCTTCGCCGACTATGACATCGAAGCTGGTAATGCCCTGCCCGGCGAAGAATACATCGTGGACAAACCTTGGCAAGTACCCTCTTACCACGTATTCGACCTCAACGCCGGCTACACCTTCGATTTCGGTAAAGTGCGCGCCACTCTCAGCGGCAACATCAACAACCTGTTCGACCAGGAATACATCGCCGATGCCTGGGACGGCAGCACGTGGGAGGAAAGCACCGTGTTCTACGGATTCGGACGTACCTACTCCGTCAGACTGAAGTTCAATTTCTAACCCTTAAGAGACACTATTATGAATAAAAAACTTACATACAGCCTGTGTGCCGCTGCCCTTCTGCTGACGGGCTGCGACTACAACGAAGATAACTTCCCTGGCTATGACAGCAATGTCATCCCTGACAACGTGACCAACATAGTCTACACCCTGACCGATGCCGACTATGAAACCATAGGCGGCAACGTGGGCACCAATAAGTATTTCTCGGCCAACGATATGCCCGACACCTACCTGCCCGCCTGGCTGGCTGAAACCTATTTCACCGCCGATGCAGGCTCATCTGCCAACCTGACATACCGCTTTAAAACCATCTACCCCCATTACCAGGACATCCCCTATGATGTGCTGACGGAAGACGACTACACCGTCATCTACGGCGAAGGCTATAATAATGCCAACTTCCTCAACGCCAGCAATGTGGGACGTATGTACCGCATACTTAACGCCAAATACCCCGAACCTAAGACGGACGACTTGGTGATGGTGGAATACCAATATAGTGAAGACGGAGTGCCTTCACGCGGCGAAACCATCGCCAGCTGGAACTTCGAGGACTTGGAAGAGGGCGATGTGGACGCCATCGACGGCTGGTACGTAAACAACTCGGGCGAAGCATGGGCTGTACGCGAATACAGCAATAATAAATACGTACAGTTCAGTGCCAATGGTGCTGAGGGTGTAGCCGAGGGCTGGCTCATAACACCTGCCATCAGTATCAGCAGCACTGGCCTGAACCTGGCATTTGATGTATGTGTGGGCTACTGGAACGCCGACTGCCTCTCCGTGCTTGTCAGCACAGACTTCGCAGGCAATCCCGCCACTGCTACGTGGACTGATGTCACCTCGCAATTTAACCTGCCCCAAGAACCTGCCAGCGGCTACGGCACAATGGCATCGGCAGGCATCATGCCGTTGGACGACTATGCCGGTCAGACCCTTTATGTAGCTTTCCACTACGTGGGCAACGGAAGCAGCGACAACCGCCGTACCACTACTTATCAGATAGACAACGTTATGGTGGCCAACGAAATCGCAGCACCCGTAGAAACTGAAATGCGCTTTGCCCTCTACGAATACACGGGCAACGGCTGGTATGAATTTGAAAACTCCAACCACGCCATCTGCCTCTCCATGACCGACTACGAAGAGATGGGCGCTCCGGGTGACCACTACAACTTCGATGATGACACGCCCAGTCAGGTCTATCTGCCCCAGTATCTGGCCAAACACGGAGGCTATGCTCTGGACGGAGACACTTGTACGGTTATCTTCCGCCGCTACGATGGAGCCAATTCCGTAGATAACGAACAGTATATCTACAGCGACTCGCTGGGTAGATGGACATACTGTGATCTTGTCCGCGAAGAAACACGCCCCTACAGACTCAACAGCTCTGCATGGACCTATGATCCCAGTGTAACCATCACACTGGAAGTAGGACGCAACATCGCCGAATCGGCCACCTTCTATCAGGCCATCGTAGACTGGGTAGCCGACAATTATCCGGAATACGTGACCTCATACGGAAACAACGAATATTATTTCGGCAGCTCTGCTTATCAGAATAACTTCGACTTCCGTATCAATGCATGGCAAGGTCAGGGTACTTATCCAGACATGACAGGCGAACAAATCAGCGCCCTGATGTGGGAACGTCTGCCCGAAGCTTTCCCGCACGCTCTGGAAGCACTCTATCCCAATGCAGCTCCGGTAGAAGGCATGGATGTGACCTACACCATCAATTTCGGTATTTACGACGGTTCCACTGTGACCTACACCATCCAATATAAGGTGGTTGGCCAAGGTCAGTTTGAATACGTAGAAAACTCGCTGCAGCGTATATCGTAAGCCGAACCTATCTCAAACAGACAGCCCCGGAAGTATCCCTCCCGGGGCTGTTTTTCACCCATAACCTAATTGACAACGAATATGACACCACTGAAATCCCTACTGCTTTCCCTCTGCCTGCTGACCCTGCTGGCAGCCTGCGGCGGAGACGATCCGACAGAAACGCTACCGCCTGTCACTCCCCCCGATGAAGAAGAACCGATTATCCCGCCTGGAGATGACGAAGACAATGCCAACGCTAACGAGGCCGACGAAGCCCACCCTTTTGCCACCGACCTTTCCATCCCACATCTTGATGCAGAAAATCAGTACGTGGAACACACTGTGTCTTTCCGCGAACAGGAAATATTAAACTACGCCCTCGAATGGGTAGAAGACAAAAGACATGCCGCCTGGGTGGCTTTTAGCTTCGACAGCGAGACCTGCCAGAAAAATGTAAACCGAACCAATACCTGGATGCCCGACCCCTTTATCTCATCCAGTCCACAGGAAAGTGACCACAAGAGCGACGGTTTCGACAAAGGACATCTCTGCGCATCAGAAGACCGAGTCTATAACCGGACAGCCAACGAACAGACCTTCTACTACACTAACATCAGCCCGCAGATGACTTCCTTCAACGGAGGCTATTGGGTGACTTTCGAGAAACTCCTGCAAACATGGGCACGCTCCGGTGCCTACGAACATGTATATGTCACCAAAGGAGGTACCCTGAATCACCTGCTGACAAACTTCACCGGTACGCAAAAAGCTGCCGATGGACGCCTGCCTCAAACGGATGCCGACGGACTGACTAACCACGGACTGGCCTGCCCTGCCTATTACTTTATGGCCATACTTGCCAAACAAGGAGAAAACTATCAAGCAATAGGGTTCTTAGTAGAACACCGTGATGATTATGGATATAGCAATGACCATCAGGCTCCCGTGGAACTTATCCAGGCTCACGCCATAAACATTGACGAACTGGAAGCACAAACTGGACTGGACTTCTTCTGCAACCTTCCCGACAAGACAGAAGCACAAGTCGAAGCCACTTACGAAGAAAACGCATGGGAATGGAAGGTGACAGAATAGTTTCTGTCATGCACACCATACGCAAGAAAAACGCGGATGCACTGTTCTTTTCAGCTGCATCCGCGTTTTTCTTGTATGAATTGGTAGATATATTACTCCAGTTTTCTGTAACGTACCCGTGTCGGTTCCTCACGTCCCAGACGCTTCAGCTTATTGGCTTCGTATTCCGTATATGATCCTTCGAAGAAGAATACATTCGAATTGCCTTCGAAAGCTAAAATATGCGTACAGATACGGTCGAGGAACCAGCGGTCGTGGCTGATGATAACAGCACAGCCGGCAAAGTCCTCCAGACCTTCTTCCAAAGCACGCAGGGTATTGACATCAATATCGTTGGTAGGCTCGTCCAGCAGAAGCACGTTGCCCTCTTCCTTAAGTGCCATGGCCAAGTGCAAACGGTTGCGCTCACCACCAGACAATACGCCACACTTCTTTTCCTGGTCGGCTCCCGAAAAGTTGAAACGCGAAAGATAGGCACGGGCATTGATGTCACGTCCTCCCATCCGAATTAACTCATTACCGCCCGAGATGACCTGATAGACCGTTTTTTCCGGATCAATATCCTTATGCTGCTGGTCCACATAAGCCAATTTCACCGTTTCGCCTACTTCAAAATCTCCCCGGTCGGGTTGCTCCAGTCCCATGATAAGCCGGAACAAGGTAGTCTTGCCTGCCCCATTAGGACCGATGACTCCCACGATTCCATTGGGCGGAAGAGTAAAATTCAAATCGTCAAACAAGAGCTTTTCGCCGTAAGCCTTTGCCACATGACGGGCTTCGATAACCTTATTACCCAGACGCGGACCATTAGGAATGAAGATTTCAAGCTTTTCTTCCTTCTCCTTCACATCCTCGTTCAGCAGCTTGTCATACGAATTCAAACGAGCCTTGCCTTTGGCTTGGCGGGCCTTGGGAGCCATGCGTACCCACTCCAATTCACGTTCCAGTGTTTTGCGGCGTTTGCTGGCCACCTTCTCCTCCATCTCCATACGGCGGGTTTTCTGCTCCAGCCAACTGCTATAATTACCTTTCCAGGGGATTCCCTCACCACGGTCCAGCTCCAGAATCCATCCCGCCACGTGATCCAGGAAGTAACGGTCATGTGTAACGGCAATCACCGTACCCTCGTACTGCTGCAAATGTTGCTCCAGCCAGTCGATAGACTCGGCATCGAGGTGGTTGGTAGGCTCGTCCAGCAACAGCACATCAGGCTTCTGCAACAGCAATCGGCACAAGGCCACGCGTCGGCGTTCACCGCCCGAAAGGTGTGCCGTAGGTTGGTCGCCGGGCGGACAGCGGAGAGCATCCATAGCCCGCTCCAGACGGGTATCGAGGTTCCAGGCATCGGTGGCATCAATCTGATCCTGCAAGGCAGCCTGACGGGCAAAGAGCTGATTCATTTTCTCCTCATCCTCGTAGTATTCAGGCAGGGCAAATTTCTGGTTGATTTCCTCATACTCCTGCAAAATATCCACCACAGGCTGTACGCCTTCCATCACCACTTCACGCACCGTTTTTGCGGGGTCGAGATAAGGCTCCTGCGGCAAATAGCCCACTGTATAGCCGGGGGAGAACACCACTTCACCCTGATACGATTTATCCAATCCGGCAATTATCTTCATCAATGTCGACTTACCCGATCCGTTCAGACCGATGATGCCTATCTTCGCTCCATAGAAAAAGGAGAGATAAATATTCTTCAGCACCTGCTTGTTGTTTTGCGGGATGGTCTTGCTAACGCCCACCATCGAGAAAATGATTTTCTTGTCGTCCGTTGTTGTTGCCATAAACATTTATTTTTTTAATCGACGGAAGGGCAAACCGGCAAGGCCAAAGTTTAAGCATCTCCCATCATCTGTTTCTAAATCGCTGGCACAAAGGTACGAAAACTCGCCCACATACACAAGCTGTCGGCAATGAAAGCCATACAACCTGTCCGCAGCCTTTCCATTGCAAAGTGCATCCGAAAGTCATTTTTCCACCGGTTCTTTCCGATACCTTGGAAGCAGATTGCCCATACCTTGGAAGCCAGCTTCTAATAGCTTGAAATCAGACAGCATCTGTATAGCCGACTTTTGATACGGGGATATTGCGTTGGAAAAAGGAATAAATGAAGGGGTTCAGAGGGAAATTGAAGCTACTCTCAAGAAAACACAGAAAAAAACTCCCAAACATTTGCACATCTCAAATAAAAGCCTTTTCTTTGCAACGAAATTAAAAATGTAATAATTACAAACCTGGAACCAATGGATGTTATAGAACGATTGCAAACCCACCACGTAAAGCCCTCCGTACAGCGGATAGCCATCATGGGCTACCTGATGGAACATCGCACGCATCCGACGGTGGATGAAATCTATGTGGCTTTGTCGCCCTCCATCCCCACGCTCTCCAAGACAACTGTCTACAATACATTGAAACTGCTGAGCGAACACGGAGCGATACAGACTCTGACCATAGACGGGAGAAATACGTGCTACGATGCCGTCACTACCCCGCATGCCCATTTCTTGTGCAAATGCTGCGGACGGATTTACGACTTGGCTCCTACGCCCAGCGACTCGCATCCCGGAGAAATGGAACGCGAAGGGCATCAAATACAGGAAATCCACCATTATTATAAAGGTATCTGTAAACAATGTATAGAAGAAAAGCGTTTAAATAGAATAAACTCATTAACTAACTAATTCAAAAGGAGAAAAGAACATGAAAAAGTTTAGATGTACTGTCTGCGGTTATGTATATGAAGGCGACGCCGCTCCCGAAAAGTGCCCTCTGTGTAAAGCTCCCGCCAGCAAATTTGTAGAAGTTGAAGAACAAACTGCAAACGGCCCGCTGGTATTTGCCGACGAACATGTTATCGGTGTAGCCAAAGGCTGCGATGACGAAATGATTAAGGACCTGAACAACCACTTCATGGGCGAATGCACCGAAGTAGGTATGTATCTGGCCATGAGCCGTCAGGCTGACCGTGAAGGTTATCCTGAAATTGCCGAAGCTTTCAAGCGTTACGCTTGGGAAGAGGCTGAACACGCTTCTAAGTTCGCCGAACTGCTGGGTGACTGCGTTTGGGATACGAAGACCAACCTGGAAAAGCGCATGGAAGCTGAATGCGGCGCTTGCGAAGACAAGAAGCGCATTGCTACTCGTGCCAAGGCTCTGAACCTGGATGCTATCCACGACACGGTTCATGAAATGGCCAAAGACGAAGCTCGTCATGGTAAAGGCTTCGAGGGTCTGTATAACCGCTACTTCAAGAAGTAATTTCAGACTTACTGATGCAAATAGGAAAAAGGATGTGCCACGGGGTGCATCCTTTTTTTATGCCTCCGGCAGACTTTCATATTTTTTTCACCCTACCCATGTCACGTTTCTCCCACTTGTTCGTCATATAGATGTAAATGGAAATCGAAACATTCAAAATACAGATAGAACCACTCCGCCAGCCGATGCTGCACTTGGCACGTAAACTGACGGGAGAAGCGGACGATGCCGAAGACGTGGTGCAGGATGTACTGCTCAAACTATGGAACCGTCGGGAAGAATTGGAGCAATGCCATAACCTGCGCGCTTTTGTCTTCATAATGGTGCGAAATGCAAGTATCGATTTTCTCCGAACCAGGCACACCGATACCACCTCTCTGCTTGATGCGCTGAATGCCACCGATGAGCAATCGCCCGACCGGTATCTGGAGGCCAAGGACGAAATGAGACTGATGCACGCCATTATTCACTCGCTCCCCCCGCTGCAACAGACTATCTTACGGATGAAAGACATAGAAGAATACGAGACTGAAGAGATAGCGCAAATCACCGGGTGCAGCCCTGAAGCCATACGAAGCAACCTCTCACGAGCCCGAAAACGGGTGAGAGATATTTATCTGAACATTACCCAAGAAAGGAGAAACAAGATATGACTGAAATTGATAAACTCATAGAAAAATACTTCGACGGGAACACCTCCTGCGAGGAAGAGCGTGCCTTGCGCCGGTTCTTCACCCACGAAGAAGTTCCTCCCCGACTGGCTATATACCGACCACTTTTTGTCTATCTGGACCAGGAAGCGGAAAAGCATCGTCATGGCAAGGAAATAACACGCACACGCCGTAAAACTCCCTTGCGCTCCATACTCCGCATGGCAGGAAGCATTGCTGCAGGCATTCTGCTTTGCGTGGGCGCCAGTCGCCTGCTGATTCCAACAAGCCATGCGGAAAACTTTGTAATTATCGATGGCAAACGTTATACCGACCCGGCCTTGGTACAGGCTAAGGCACGCGAGGCCCTGCACAATGTTGGCTTTTCGCAAGAAGAACTCAATGACTTACTATTTTCTACAGAACCCTGACCTACATACTACCAAGCGTATGAAACAAGATTACCTCAAACTGACCGCCGTCCTGCTCCTGCTCCTCAACGCTCTCACCCTATACGCGCAGGATGATTTGCAAACCACCCGGCTATTCGACCGGTATGGAGAACAAAAAAGCGTGACACGCGTGGAACTGAACGGAGAAATACTGGATAGCTATAACATGAATACTTACAGAAGTCTGGTATTCGACGATGTAACTCCTTTTGTACAAGAGATACAAGACTGTCTGAAAAGAGATGCCCAATCGGCCAATGTCAAAAAACGACAAGAAGTGACAGAAAACGGCTTGTTGATGAGTGCCTACTACCAACTGACCAACGTCCGGCGGCAAGGGAAAACCTTGCAACGTTACATTCTCTTCAAACGGGGAAAGAACACAACGGCTACCCTTATCTACATAGAAGGCGGGCTGAATGAAAAAGAACTGATGGACATGCTATATAAAAAGTAAAATGCAGAGACATCTCCCAACCCCAAAACATTACAGAAAATAATCATTCATCATAACAACAAAGCAATAACAAAGCTATGAAAGCAAAAAACATCCTTGCGGGACTGCTCGTGGCAAGCATTTGCCTCCCCGCTTTCGGCCAAGAACCGGAAATGCCCCAAAGAGCTACTGTGGAAGCACGCGGAGACTCTGTCATCATCCGAAAAGGACAGGGAAATCTGCGTATCCGCATTTACGAAGAACAGGTGAATAACGAAGATGAAACGCCTCAGGAAGTGGAAATCTACGAAGGCATCTATCTGGAAAAAGAAGAATCCCAACCCAACGCCTTTCTGGATGCGCTGCCATTCATCCCCCAAAAGAAGAGAAAAAATTCGTATGAACCGCACAACTCAGGTTTGTACATCGGCTTCACACGGATGACAGACCAATTCTTAGGGTTCGGTGGCAGCAAGCACTTCCCGCAAGACTTGTCCCAGTCGTGGGAATTCGGATTCAACTTTCTTTCTGTCTACCACAACTTCAAAAAGAATCCTCACTGGGGATTAAATATTGGAACCAGCTGGGGCTACCGCTCATTCAATATTGACGGAAACGTAGCATTGGTGAAAGAGAACGGGCGAAGTGTGTTCTCTGTTGGCGATGAAAATACCCGCTACAGCCACAGCCGCCTGCGCCACTTCTTTTTCCGCATTCCCATCACTCTGGAGTGGCAACAACGACTCTCGCGCCACCGACTGATATTCTTCAACTTCGGTCCGGAATTTGAGATACGGCACGGTGTAAAATCGTTCTCGCACATCAACGGCAGCAAAAAGAAACGGGTAGGAAAAGGAATGTATGTCAACCCTGTAGGCGTCAGCCTTCTGGCACAAGCCGGATACGGCAACCTGGGATTCTACCTGCGTTACAATACATATAGTTTCTTCCAGAAAGACAAAGGTCCCGATGTAATGCCTTGTTCATTCGGTATTGCATGGTATTGGTGAACAGCCAACTGCAAGACACGCCCATGAACATGGATAATAACAAATTACGCGAATATGCCCTCCGCTCCCCGTACTACCAGAAAGAGGTCTGGCATGATTCGCGTAATTTATGTTATGATACCGGATCGGCAATCAGAAACGGAAGCCCAGGGTCAGAAGCACCTGGCTCCGCGTGTTCTTCACCGTCGTAGCCTCCGGCGTAACCAAAAATGCAGATTCATTGCCCGTAATGATATAATCATTGGCTGCATTCTCGGACATTTCGTTAAAGAAAGGATAGAAATCGGCTTTATAGGTCAGGAATTTGTAGGCCAAATCCATATAGAAAGACGACCAACGGTAACCGATACCTAAAGTCACAGTATTCATCGACTGGCTGTTGGTAAAATCAGTATCCGTGTCCAAGGCATTGGTCGGCAGATATTTCAAAGCTCCTTCTTCATAGACAGCGGTAGAATAATTATAACCAGCACGCATGGCAAAAGCCGATATAGGACGATATTCGGCACCCAACCGCAAAGTGTGGACAGCTTTCAGGTTGTTCTTTGCTTCATTGGTTTCTGTCGACATTTCCCCGCCACCATCGGGATATTTGAATTTCATGGCAGAATAATTTTCATATTCATATTCTGCCCCCAAAGCCAAGGCATTGCCTACCGTATACCCCAAACTGGCATTCACCAGCCACGGTGTCTGCAAATTGAAATCCCGATCCATGTCCCTGCCACCCAAGATGCTGTATGTATCTACCACATCAGGCAGAAATTCCTCACCGGTATTGTCGTCCGTCAAATAGATATCGGGAGTAAGGAGTGCTCCTGTAGTATAAGTTAATGAATAAAAGATAGGTGTATGTACGGCCAATCCGATACGCAAGGGAGAGTATTCAAAAGGACGGATAATCGCCCCCAGCTTTACATCAAAACCGGAACCGTGAATACTCTTGAAAGTCTCCAGCGAATAACCTTCCTGGTAAGCAGTCCCATCCGTTCCTTGTGAGGAGTAACGTTCATCATAGAAAGTATATTTGCTATAATCCACGTCATACAGTCCGACTGTAAATCCCAAGTAAAAGCGGTCATTTATATTGAAAGCCACATTCAAATCATACTGGTCTATCCCGCCGCGTTCCTGCGAATGGAAATAAGC
>DGYFI06202__coassemble_399_pt1 | contig 43812 bp, 25 predicted proteins | sample DGYFI06202__metabat2_high_PE_032 | metagenome-assembled genome bin DGYFI06202 | reverse complement strand
CGTCTTTACAGGTCCCTTCCCCGTGATGAACGGGGAGGGGATTTTTTGTATGCCCATGCACGAAGGGACGGGCTCAGCGGGCAACCCGCTGTCCGGACCGTAACCATCCGAAATCTGCCGTGTTTCATGTGAAGTTACAAGGTAGTAACTTTACGAGTTCTTCCTCCGTGCAGTCCGTATTGAGGTTGCCGAGTGCATATTCCAGCCATTTGAGCGGATTCACACGGACAATCTCACAACTTCCCAACAGGGAGTATATGACCGCGTTGTCCACGGCTCCCTCATCGGTCTTGCTGAAAAGGTAGTTCTTCCGGCCCATGACGGTAGGCCGTTGTCCCCGCTCCACCGGGTTGTTGTCAAGCCGGTATCTGCCGTCATCGGTATATCTCCTGACCCTCGGCCACAACTTATAGGCATAGTCCAGCGCCTTTCCCAGCAGGTCATCCGGCGTACACCGGTGCTGCACGCTTTCCATCCACGCCTCCATGGCATCCAGGACGGGAAGCGGTAACCATCCGAAATCCGCCGTGTTTTAGGATTTTCAGGAAGTTCCGACCTTTGTGCTCAAAAAAGCCATGTCCAACCTGAATGAAAGCAACCGCTTTGTAATGAGCCGCAATCCGGTAGACTTGCGCAAGGGCGTTGACAGCCTGTGCGGTGCCATCCGTTCCTGCCATCTGGATCCCTTGAACGGGGATGTCTATGTATTTTCGAACCGCAGCCGTACCGTATTGAAACTTCTCCATTGGGAGCGCGGCGGGTATACCTTGTATTATAAACGTCTGTCCATGGGACGTTTCCATCCCAAGATATTCTTGCGTGAGGGCATCGGTTTCCGTTCCATGCGTTGGGATGAGCTTGTCCTGCTCATGGAAGGCATTTCTCCGCAGGCATCCCGTCGTAAAAGGTTACAGACCGTTTCTCCTTCCCCTCCGGACGGCGGGAGTGAAAAAAGTCCTTCTTCCTCTCAAAATACCTGCATAAAAAGTTGGCTATCCCGCTAAATATTAGTAATTTAGTGGCATGAAAGAAGAAGTTGTACCGGACGAACTGCGGGTTGAAAACCAGAGGCTGAGGGCACAGGTCCAACGTATGGCCGAGCGCATTGCCTACCTTGAACGCCTGCTTTGGGGCGGCAAGCGTGACAAGCGTGTGGCCCAAGGGCCGACCCTGTTTGACGCCTTCTTCAACGAGGCCGCGGACGCCAGGGAATCCGCCATAGCCGAAACGGTACAGGAAATCAGGAAGGAGGTGGAGAAGCGCCGCGCTTGCGGGCGGAAGAAGCCGGAGCGTCCGGAACGTTATCTGTACACGGGACTTCCGGAAGAATGGCGGACGGAATATCCCAAGGACATCAACCTGTCGGAATATGACATTATCGGCAAGGATGTGGAACGTATCCTCCACCGCACTCCCGCCCGTGTGTGGGTGGAGTGCGTGGAACGTCCGGTGCTGAGGAAGAAAGGGGAAAAGGACATCCCTTCCCCGCACATCCTGCAGGCTCCGGCTCCCGTCCCCGTGCTTGGCGGGGGACATGTGGCGGCCGATTTCCTTGCCGGGGTGCTCACCGACAAGCTCGTTTACCACATCCCCGAATACCGGAGGTGAAGATGTACGCGGAGGCGGGGGTGAAACTCTCCACTTCCACGCTCAATGACTGGGTCCACAGGACTGCCGGCAAGCTATATCCGCTTTACGAAACCCTTATTGACGACATCCTGCAGAGTGACTACCTGCAGGTGGATGAAGTCCCCTGGCGCATAGCCGACCGCCCCGGACAAAGTTGCCGGCACGGCTACGCCTGGCAGTTCAGGGACGCACGTCCGCAAAGCCGCGGCACTTACTTCTACTACCTGAAAGGCAGCCGTTCCGGTGAAATCCCAAGGGCGCAGCTGAGGCATTTCAGGGGGGCGGTGCAGACGGACGGCTACAAAGTGTACGATTACTTTGAATCGGTCCCCGGCATCGTGCTCCTGGCCTGCATGGCGCACATCAGGCGAAAGTTCATCGAGGCGCAGAAGAGCCACCCCGGAGAGGCGGCAAAGGCATTGGAATACATCGCCATACTCTATACACTGGAAGAAAACCTCAGGAGCCGCGGGGCTTCCGAGGAGGAAATCCGTGCGCAAAGGCGTGGGAAGGCGCTTCCCGTCCTGGACGCCATGGAGGCGTGGATGGAAAGCGTGCAGCACCGGTGTACGCCGGACGACCTGCTGGGAAAGGCGCTGGACTATGCCTATAAGTTGTGGCCGAGGGTCAGGAGATATACCGATGACGGCAGATACCGGCTTGACAACAACCCGGTGGAGCGGGGACAACGGCCTACCGTCATGGGCCGGAAGAACTACCTTTTCAGCAAGACCGATGAGGGAGCCGTGGACAACGCGGTCATATACTCCCTGTTGGGAAGTTGTGAGATTGTCCGTGTGAATCCGCTCAAATGGCTGGAATATGCACTCGGCAACCTCAATACGGACTGCACGGAGGAAGAACTCGTAAAGTTACTACCTTGTAACTTCACATGAAACACGGCAGATTTCGGATGGTTACGTTCAACCTAAATGAAAGCAACCGCTTTGTAATGAGCCGCAATCCAGTAGACTTGCGCACAGGCTATCAAGGGTAATCTACGTTACCTCACACCAGGGAAGACAAAAAAAGGTAAAAATGTATCATAATTGTTGTGCAGATTTTGCAGTGCAGCTGTTTTATGCTTAATTTCGGCCCGAGATTGAAGTGAATAACCAGATAAACCAGACAAATAAGAATCAGTGATATGGACTATCCCCAGTATATCCAGTCGAATCGAACAGCACGGTTGGGTTTGAATATATTGACAGATGTGGTAGAAAGAGAGTTGGGATGGATTGTTAGACCTAATCATCAGGAAAATGATTGGGGGATTGACGTGTATTTTGATGTGGTTTCCGATGGCTTTGTGACCGGAAAATCCATAGCTGTACAGCTGAAATCCGGCAACAGTTATCTCAGGGAGATGGATCGTGACTTCTGGTGTTTTACTGGTGAACGGAAACACCTGAACTATTATTTGAATCACGATATTCCTGTACTTGTAGTTCTTGTCGATGTAGATCATGAGATAGCCTATTGGGAGGCCTGCAAAGTAGAATATATCAGTTCAATAAATGATACATCTTGGTCAATGCCTATCCCCAAGCGTCAGCAAGTGAATGGCACTCAAAAAGAGGAGCTGGTGAAATATGTCTCAAAGAACATAGATTATGTGTCTCATTTTGAGGCGTATTGGGTGGGAAATGCCATCCTCTCTGACGGTGATTTTGCTTTTATTGTATCTGGGAAAGAGGAGATACAGAAGAAGAATTACACCCCGTTGGCAGATTTAATCAAGAGAATCAGTTCTAACAAAATTCTTTTATCCCACTACAGGGAACGTGTCGAAATAAGCATACACGGATATGAGGATGACAACAGGGAACTATATGAGATAGAAGAAGTGCAAAGTTGGATTAAGGATGTGTTTTTTCATGTACCCGGTTTGAGCTATTTCTTGATAAACAACGACCAGTCTCACTTTTTGAAACTTTTCTTTCTGTCAAACATCCCCAATGCGGCAACTGTAAGGATACAGAGAGGAGAAAGATACTTTATCTCCTATTCTTCAGAAACTATATGCAAGGTACTTGAGATCCTGTTTCACGATTTGAACAGTTTTACCCGCCGGAAGGGTCTTGGGGAAGAAATAGCCTGCGAGATTTCAAAACACATGGCAGAATGCCTGACTGGGAAAAGTATTGAGTTTTAATTGTACGAGTGCATCATCTTGCTTTCTGTTTGCCATCCAGTTCGTAGCATGAATCATTTCTTGTCTGTGGATAATATAGGATGCGTTTTGACAATGTCAAGAGTCTGTTTAAAATTTCCTCTTTAAGATTTTACTCAGTCTCTTTACAATCTATTTCTGGCCTCTTCTCCTATCTTTATTCTTCACGTAGCCTGCTGCGTTCTTTACGGTAATAGAACAACTGTTTCGGAAACAGTCCTCAAAATCAGACTGAGCAAAAATTAAGTCGGCTCTAAAAATAAACAAATTCATTCTTTCCACTGCACTCAATTTTCCTTCTCTTTGGCCCCTCTAATGGTAAGCATTTATGAATGGCATCACAACATCACCACCGACAGCCCGGTCTGGGAGTCGAACACACCTTTGTTGCAAGCGTCTGCCTGAGGCAAGCTACAGGTGAGGAAAGCCGTCCTGGCCGACCAGCCTGTCCTCATGCAGCTCTATGACAGCGGACGATGCATCATACGCCACAGCGGCAGTCTGAAACAATGGACAACTTGCCCTTATGCCCACCATCCACCGCCTGGCCGGTCGCGAAGACGCACAAGGCGTGGCTGCAACCTGCTTCGACTGGAGCTATGCGTAGCTGCCCAACCTGCGGGCTGATACGTACCGCGATAATGACGTCATGCAGCGTATCCTCTTGAAGCATGGTTTTCGCTATTGCGGCATCATTTACCTGCTTAACGGCGACGAGCGACAGGCTTACCAGAAAGTGTAGGCCCCGATGGTTGTATAACAGATCAATCTATGCTTACGCATGCAGCCTTGCCGTTGTCAGTCTTCAGCTTTGTCGTATTTCTCTTTCTGCTTCTCCACGCTCACGCTCGTGAAATAGTCTTCCACTAAGTCCCACCGCTGGGCATCATCCAGGCGGTCGGTGCCGAAGAACGGTGTAAACAGTTCTATCTGCTCCTGGAATACCTTTCGCACCTTCTACCAGCTTGAGCCACTGGGCATACTACTGACCCCAAATCTACTGTCCCTGATCCTTCTTAAGCAAAAAAAGTTAGGAAGTGAATGAATCAAGTCATTTGGCACAAATGGCCTGCGACTCTCAAGTTCACTTCCTAACTCCACCTCAACGTATCACAAGTTAAAATAATAAGGAAACACAATACTTAGCCAGCAGGGAATTTCCCCTTTCTGTCCGTGGATTTCCCGACATTCCTCTCTACTATGGAAAAGGACCAGCCTGCATAAGTGGGTGTCTATCCGTAGACCGCGGCATGCCCGGAAATGCGTGTGCAAAGATAGGGATTTTTTCGGATAAAACAATAGGAAGGGAACTTTTTTAGAAAAAAAACTGGGAAAAAGCAGAAAAAGCAGAAATAAGTATAACGCAATAAGTAGGAATGCTCCGGAGTAACAGAATCAATAAGGGGGGAAGAGATACTTTCACAATGTCCCCTAAAATATCAGGTTCTTTATGCTCAGGCTTGCAGCACAATATGCCTGATACAGCAAGGCTACCAACCCGGAATATCTGCTGGCCCCAAATAAGTGTCCGAAATTTGTCCGACCCTTCTTAAATGAATTAAGGTAAGCTGCTGGTTATTTGCAACTTACCTTAGATTTTGTTGCGGAGGCAAGACTCGAACTTACGACCTTTGGGTTATGAGCCCAACGAGCTACCAACTGCTCCACTCCGCGATGTTATTTGTTGTTTTCGGGTGCAAAGGTACTGCTTTATTTTGGAAAAACAAATAATTTCTTCATTTTTTTCTTCTTAATTTTCTAGATGCTGTATAATAGCTTGATTAATAGTCTTGTGGAATTTCTTTCCGTCGCTTGTCACTGTGTGGACCTGTTCCTTTCAAGAAGAAGCGAAGTGCCTTCCACAAACGGGAAAGCACTTCGTTCACTTCAACTTTATGAAAAAATAGATGGATGTTTTTCTATTAAGAATCTCAGAGCTTTTGCACAGGCGTGATGCGTAAACGATAACTGTAGTCCTTTTTGCCTACGCGATAGATGGGTAGCGTGTCTACATCGTGACCGCAGCTGGCGTTACCAATGCCACGCAGGATGGCATCAAGGTGTAATACAATGTAGGGACGGGGGGTAAGTTCCCACGTGTGCTGGGCATTCATCAGGTCTTCGTCCGTATAGCGTAGTGCGGAGAACGATACGGTTCCTTCTGTCGTTATGCGGATGCCACGTCCCTGTCCGTCGGTCAGCGTCAGTTCGCGCAATCCTTCTCGGTTGCCGGTGGATTGGGGCTTGACGTATGGCCAGCCCATTTTGCCGACCTCAGTGGAGTAGCGACCTACCGGACAGCCCTCTTTACGGTCTACATGGTTGTCCCAAGGACCGTGGGCATAATATTCCACTTTATTCAGCGTCGTGTCGAGCCCGCATACCAAGCCTGCCCTCCGCAGTTGGTCGGTTTGTGGGGAGAAAGCGGCTTGCACATCCAGGGTGCCGTCCGGGGCGAAAGTATAATCAATTTGTGTGCCGCACAGGCTTCCTTTGCGGGTCGTTGCCACCACAACCAGGTTGCCTTCTTTTCTTACCTGGCAGGTACCGTTTGCTTCCAGTCCGTTGCTGGTATCCGTGAATTTATCGTTTTCAATGTAGCGATGGTTGTCATAGAGGAAACCTTGTCCTTGAGCGATGACAGTTTTCCCTTGCATTACCAGCGATGTCATGCGTCCGGTGTTTTTGTCGAAAACGGCTTCAATGTTCTCGTTGCGTACGATGACCTGCTGTTCGGTTTCGGCCACATTCAGTTTGGGTTTGCGTCCTGCTTTCAGTGCAGGCAGCGGTCCTCGTCCGGTGATTTCATATTGTTGCAAAGCGACACAGTGGGCAGGCTCACTCCAGCGAGTTGCCTTACTTTGATGTACCGTGAGGGTCAGCAGCACTTCTTCACCGTCTTTCCGGGCCTTATTCAGGTTTATGCCATGCAAAGGCAGCGTTACTGTGAGGGAATCATCCGGTTGCACACCGTTCAATGTCAGACTGTCGGTCGCAACCGGGTAGCCGTCTTTCAGCGTTTGCCAGCGCAAGTAATACCCGTCCAGCGGGAGGAAGTCGTAGGTGTTTTTCACCACAATGCGTACTTCATTCTTGTCGGTGTCAATGTCCTTGAGCGAGAATTTGATGTACTGATAGATAGCTTTTACCTGCTTTAGTTTGGGTGATTCCTCACGGGTGGGCAGTATGATGCCGTTGGAACAGAAATTGCCTTGGTGGGGTCCCGGATAGTCATAGCCCGTGTGCAGCCGATAGATGCCTTGCTTCATCTCCTGCGGGTCGTAGATGGCCTGGTCTACCCAGTCCCAGATAGCTCCTCCGATGGTAGACGTGCTGTTTTCTATGCTTTCCCAATACTCCTTCAGGTTGCCGATAGCATTGCCCATGGCGTGTGCGTATTCGCAGATGAACATCGGTTTGTCGAAGCTGCTGACATAGGTATTCATCCATTTCATGCCAGGATACATCTTGCTGTACAAATCACTGAAGCGGTTGCCGCCGTATTCCTTGCCATCGCGTGTGCCTTCGTAGTGCACCGGTCGGCTGTCTAAAGCTTTGGCTGCATCGTAGCAGGCTTGGAAATTGCTTCCTCCGCCGGCTTCATTGCCTAAGCTCCAGAAGATGATACTTGGGTAGTTGCGGTCGCGCAATATCATGCGGTCTATGCGGTCGACAAAAGCAGGAATCCACGAGGGCATGTCGCTGATGCTCTGGTTGGCATGGTCCTCCAAGTCGGCTTCGTCCATGGTGTAGAGACCGAAATAGTCGAACATGGCATACATCTTGCTGTCATTGGGATAGTGTGAGGTACGGATGGTGTTGATGTTGTTTTGCTTCATGAGCAATACATCGCGCAACATCGATTCGGTGGTCACGGCACGTCCGTATTTGGGATGGGTGTCGTGTCGGTTTACGCCTTTAAAGAATACGCGTTGTCCATTGATGTAGACCACAGCGTCGCGTATCTGGATGTCGCGGAATCCATAATGCGTGGAGAATGCCATTTCTTCGCGTCCGTTCTCGCTTTGGACGATATGCAGGGTATAGAGGTTGGGAGTCTCAGCCGTCCAGGGCAACAGATTGCGTAGGTTGCAGGAAAGCTCTACCTGTACTTCTTTCTGTTCCGGCGCGTAGTCAATGTCTTTCTTCAGTTCGCATACTGCTTTTCCGTTGGGGTCATAGAGTTTAAGAGCAATGCTTTTGCTTCCTTTCAGCCCATCGCGGTTGTCCAGTTTCAAGGCTACGGAGAATTCGCCTTCTTTGTAGTTCGAAGCAGGAGTCAGGCTGGAAGTGATATAGTGGTCGCGTATGGCTGTCTTGGGCGTGCTGTACAGATAGACATCGCGGAAGATGCCGCTCATGCGGAACATGTCCTGGCATTCCAGATAAGAGCCGTCGCTCCAGCGGAACACCTGTACGGCCAGGCGGTTGCGTCCGGTGCGCAGGTAGCGTGTCAGGTCAAATTCTGCCACGTTGTTCGACCCTTGTGTGTAGCCTACGTACTGTCCGTTCAGGTAGACAAAGGCCGCGCTGTAGATACCGCCGAAATGGATAAACGTGCGCTGCCGTTCCCAACCTTCGGGCAAGTCGAAGAAGCGGACGTAGGAGCCTACGGGATTGATGCCATAGTTTTTGCCGTTGTCATTGAATTTGGGGCGGGCGTTGATGTAGGGCGGCGTGTTATCGTGTGGATATTCCACGTTGGCGTAGATGGGGTGGTCATACCCTTGCATTTCCCAGTTGGAGGGAACGGGAATCTTGTCCCAGCCGCTTACGTCGTAGTCTTCTTTGTAGAAGTCGAGCGGACGTTGCGACGGTTCAGATACCAGGTGGAAAGACCATTCGCCGTTCAGCAGGAAATATCGTGAACTATGTACATCGGTCCAAGGTGTAGCATAGTATTCCTTGTCGGCCAGCATTTCGCTTTCCGAGGCGTAGGGCATGTAGGTGGCATGGCCCGGCTCTTTGTTTTCGGCAAAGATGGTTTCGTTTTCCCAATAGTTCTTTGAGCGGTCGCTCATGTTCTGCTCAGCCCCGGCCGGCATAGGCATTTTGCTCTCTTGAATCAGGAATAGAGTTGCCTCGTCGTTGCCAGCCTTGTCTTGGGGGAGCAGTGCCAGATGCCCGTCTTTGTCGCAGGCCAGCAACAGTTCCATGCCGTTGGAAGGAATCAGTTGCATGTATTTTCCCTTCTTTTTCAGCGTCCACAGTTGCGATTCGTCGGAACCGTTGTTTTCGGTGATGCCCAGCTTCTTGTCCGAGCGAGCGTGGAGTGCTTTGTTCTCGAAGGGATTGATGAAGCGGTAGCTGCCAGACAGCAGACTGATGCTCCATTGTTGCAGCCGGTCGTCTGCATCGGCAGGTTTCAGTACGGAGAGGTCATTGCCCGTGCGGTAACCGATGGCTTGTCCGTTGTGCGAGACCGGGATAAGGTTATAACATTTGTTCTTGTCGAATTTTACCTGGGCCTGCAAGATGCCGGCGGCACACAACAGCAGGAGCAGGAAGAGGGAAGATAATCGTTTCATAATAAAGATGGGATTGGATGAGGTTATAGCAAGGGGGAGAACAGTGATATACTGCTGTATGAATGGGTAATATCCTGTTCTCCCCCTTTTGTCGGATTGTCAGTTCACGGGCAGACCGTCCTGTGACTTATCATTTCTTGATAGCAGGTGCGGGAGTCGTCACGCCGATTTCGTCTGCGCTGACTTTGGCGGCTTGTCCGTCGGTGGTCTGGGCATCCAGCTTGATGAAGCGTGCCTTGACGTTGCTTTCAAATGATACGGTCTGCGGCACGGGGTTGTGCATGATATTGCTGAACTCGCCGGATGTCTTTACTTCAGTCCATTGCTGGCCGTCGGTGCTCACTGAGAACTTATACTTATAGGCCATAGTCGGTTTGGCTTCGCCATTCAGCGGCGCATAGGTGAATGCCTTCAGCGATACCTGTTTACCCAGGTCGATGGTCAGAGGCTGTTCGGCTGTCACCTTCCACGTGTCGCGTGGCAGATTGTTCCACTGCGCTTCGTCCTGCGTTTCAGCCAGCGGAGCAGCGTAATAGGCAGCCACGTTGCAGATGTTGGCTTTCAGTCGGGTAGAGCGCAACGTCAGGCGTAAGCTGGAAGCGTTTACTTCCGGGAAGCGGAGCAGGCGTTTGTAACCGATGGTCGTTCCTTTGCCCACCGATTTCCATTCGCCGTCGACGAGTGCTTCTACTTCGAATTCTTCCACGCGTTGTCCCTTGGCAATGTCTTCCTGCAGCAGCACCACATTGACGGGCGCGGCTTCTTTCAGTGCATATTCGCGGCTTTCGCCTCCTGCTGCATTCCAGAGCACTTGTCCGTCGGCCACGAGGTTGTTGGCGAATGTGCGGTCGCGGTAGTCGGCAAACTCTTTCAGGCGCTTCACATCAGCTTCGTGAATCAGACCACGACGGTCGGGCGGGATGTTGAGCAGGAGTACAGAGTTGTAGCCTACAGATTGAAAGTAGATGTCTGTCAAGTGCTTCAGACTCTTCACCTGATTGTCCTGGTCGGCATGGTAGAACCATCCCGGACGGATAGATACGTCCACCTCCGAAGGATACCAGAACAGTTCGTTGGCTTTGGCCAGAATTTCGCGGCTGCCCAAGTCGGCAGAAGTAGAGCCGACGCCCAGAGCAGAGTTCACACTGTCCGAGCGGGTATAGATGCCCGGTGCCAGGACGGTAGCGCTCCATTCGGTTTCACGGCCCAAACCGCGTTCGTTGCCCACCCAGCGAACGTCGTCGCCCATGATGGCCATTACGGCTTTGGGTTGCAGCTTCTGGATGGTCTTGTAGAAGGCATCCCAATCGTAGATTTGTTTCCTGCCGTTGGGACCTTCGGCGTTAGCGCCGTCAAACCACACTTCGTGCACTTCGCCATAATTGGTGAGCAGTTCGGTCAGCTGGTCAATGAAGAACTGGTTGTAGCGCGGAGAGTCGCCATAGCATTCAGCATTGCGGTCCCACGGCGAGAGGTAGACACCGAATCGCATGTCGTACTTGGTACATGCGTCGCGCAATTCTTTCACCACATCTCCTTTGCCGTCTTTCCATTTCGACGATGCCACACTGTGTTTCGTCGTCTTGGTGGGCCACAGGCAGAAGCCATCGTGGTGTTTGGCTGTCAGGATGACCATTTTGAATCCCGCTTCCTTGAGCGAGCGTACCCATTGTTCGGCATCCAGTTCCGTGGGGTTGAACAAAGCAGGGTCTTCCGTTCCGTCGCCCCATTCGCGGTCGGTAAAGGTATTGATACCGAAGTGCAGGAAAGCGGTCAGTTCCATTTTCTGCCATTCCTGCTGTTGCGGAGTAGGTACCAGGCGGGCTGCCATGTCTACTTTCTGTTCCAACGTGGCTCCTTGGGGAAACTCCAAGTGCTTTACGTAATACTCTTCTTTCTGTTGCGTGCATCCCGTCCATGCGGTGGCCGCCAGCAGACAAGCTGCTGCCATTAGTCGATTGATCCTTTTCATGGTTCTCACGTTCATGTTATTTAATGATGATTTTTCCCATATTTCTGACGGATGTCTTCCTGACGTGATGTATGGTCAGTGTGCCATTTTGCTTGATCCGCAGGTTTGTCCTGCACAAAGATAATGGCTTTTATCCTAATCTCCTTGCTTATTCCCGTTTTTTTTCGTTCACTCCTCACAAATCTTTCCTGACACGGCTCAATACGAGCCTGGATAAGCTGTGAATCCCGGTGTCTGGTGCCGATACCTTAGCAGTCTGCTGCCTGTACTTTGGCAGTCTGCTGCTTATATATAAGGTTTTTGCTTCTTATATAGGCGGGTGTCAGGGAGGGGGGTGTGCCTTGGCAAAGCAGCCTCTTGATGCTTTTGGGAGGTCTCTTCCCTTTCAGTGCCTGCGGACGGGTATCTGCGAGGAAGAAAAGGTGGAAACAATGCTTGTGCTGAAATATCTGCCTGCCGATTTGCTCGTTTCCGCTAAATGTCTTACTTTTGCTCAAATTATTACGCAGTATTGCAAATCAAAGAAGCTATGGCTGTATCGAAAACGAGAGAAAAACTGGTGGATGTTGCCCGTCAGCTGTTTGCGAAGATGGGAGTGGAAAATACTACCATGAACGATATTGCCATGGCTTCGCAGAAGGGGCGGCGGACGCTTTACACCTATTTTAAAAGTAAGGAAGAAATTTACTTGGCCGTGGTGGAGTCGGAACTTGACATCTTGTCGGACACGATGAGGCGGGTGGTGGAGAAAGATGTTCCTGCCGACGAGAAGCTGATGGAGATGATTTATACGCACCTGGATGCCGTGAAAGAGGTGGTTTACCGTAACGGTACGCTCCGGGCCGATTTCTTCCGCGATACGTGGCGGGTGGAGAAAGTGCGCAAACGTTTTGACGCCAAGCAGGTCTTGCTGTTCAGGGAAGTGCTCCGGGAAGGCCAGAAGGAAGGCTTGTTCCGGATAGACGACTTGGAAATGACGGCCGAAATAATGTATTACTGTGTGAAAGGTATCGAAGCTCCTTACATACGGGGGCATGTGGGTGCCAACCTGGATGACAATACCCGCGATGTCTTTGTGCGTCGGCTGGTGTTGGGGGCGTTGGGACGAACCGTGTGACTTTTATTTATTTTAATTTTTTTAGAAATATGGGATTATTAGACGGAAAAGTTGCCATCGTTACGGGTGCAGCCCGTGGCATCGGCAAGGCTATTGCACTGAAATTTGCTTCCGAAGGAGCAAGCGTGGCATTCACAGACCTGGTGATTGACGAGAATGCCCAGCAGACAGAAAAGGAAATTGCCGCTTTGGGCGTGCAGGCGAAAGGTTATGCTTCCAATGCGGCTAATTTTGAAGACACGGCCAAGGTGGTGGAACAGATTCATAAGGACTTCGGCCGCATCGACATCTTGGTGAACAACGCCGGCATCACACGCGACGGACTGATGATGCGCATGAGCGAACAGCAGTGGGACATGGTGCTGAACGTAAACCTGAAGTCGGCTTTCAACTTCATTCATGCTTGCACGCCCATCATGATGCGCCAGCGTAGCGGCAGTATTATTAACATGGCTTCGGTGGTAGGTGTACACGGCAATGCCGGACAGTCAAACTACGCTGCTTCGAAGGCGGGATTGATAGCTCTGGCCAAGTCTATCGCACAGGAACTGGGTTCGCGCGGTATTCGTGCCAATGCCATTGCTCCGGGCTTCATCATCACGGCTATGACCGATGCTTTGTCTGACGAGGTTAAGGCTGAATGGGCCAAACGTATTCCTCTCCGCAGGGGCGGCACGCCCGAAGACGTGGCCAACATCGCTACGTTCCTGGCTTCTGACATGTCTTCGTATGTGTCTGGACAAGTTATTCAGGTAGATGGCGGCATGAATATGTAACTGTTTTCCAGTGAAGAATGATGGATGAAGGATGAAGGCCCCAAGGCTGGTAGGCCGCTTTATGTCCTTCATTCATCATTCTTTGTTTCTTTATTTTATAAGTTATAAGATGACTGTCCTTTACGAAGACAATCACATTATCATTGTCAACAAGACCGCTTCCGAAATCGTCCAAGGAGACAAGACGGGCGACATTCCCCTTTCAGAAACTGTCAAGCAGTATCTGAAAGAAAAATATGCCAAGCCCGGCAATGTATTCATTGGTGTCACTCACCGGCTGGACCGACCGGTAAGCGGGCTTGTTGTATTTGCTAAGACCAGTAAAGCCCTATCGCGTCTGAATGAAATGTTCAGGGGAAGCGAGGTGCAGAAAACCTATTGGGCGGTGGTGAAGGAACGACCGCCTCAGGATGAGGATGAGCTTGTGCATTACCTGGTGCGCAACGAGAAACAGAATAAAAGCTATGCTTACGATACAGAACGTCCTCATAGCAAGAAAGCTGTGTTGCACTACCGGCTTATTGGGCATTCGCAAAACTATTACTTGCTGGAAGTCGACCTGAAGACGGGGCGTCATCATCAAATCCGGTGTCAGCTTGCCAAGATTGGCTGTCCCATCAAGGGAGATTTGAAGTATGGGTTTCCACGTTCCAATCCCGACGGCAGCATCAGTCTGCATGCCAGGCGTATCAGTTTCATCCATCCCGTTTCGAAAAAAAAGGTCGATGTGGAGGCTCCTCTTCCTCCTGGCAATTTGTGGAACGGATTTGAGTTTATAACCTTTACTGATTAGTTGTTTTTCCATGAAGAAAAAAATGATTTTCTTGTCAGGCTTGCTGCTGGTAACCGGTCTGACTGCCCGCTCACAAGAGAAAGTGACGGAATTTGAAATGCGCCCTGCGGTGGTGGTGCGTACTCCCCTGCAAGGCGACAGCATCAACCAGAAAGGAGAGAAGTTTGGCGCAGCCCAGTTGCTACAGACCGGCATTCCTCTCGATTTTGACAAAGCCACGCGGGTGACTGCTGATACGGCCGGTTATGTGACCGTGGACAAACCGGCTGCAGACAATCTGCTGTATCTGTTTTCTACTCGTTTGCGTGCCGAACGCTTTATGAAAGGCAAGTTGAAGATTTCTTCGCCTGCCCGCTTCGAAGTCTTTGTAAATGGAGATTCCAAGCGTAGCAAGACTACGGCAGAAGACAGTCTCTCGCAGGTGCAGCCGGTCGTTGTCGATTTGCGCCTGGAGCCGGAAGCAGATTATGACATTGTCATCAAATTGCTGTCCACTTCTGATGACAAGGCGCAGCCTGTGTTGAAATGCGAACTGGAGAAAGACGCTGCCTACTCAGACGTGCCGTGCCGCATGGCTCCCGACCTGAAGCGACGCCTTTCGCTGTTTAACACCAATTTCGGTTGCCGCGTGGCTTCTGTCTCACTGTCTCCCGATGGTAAATATTTGCTGACGCGTTACAGCGACAGCTACGACCTGAACCGTGGCCGTTCGCATACGGAACTGACTGAAGTGAAAACTGGGCGGGTGTTGCTGCCCAATGTCAATGAGGGCATGAGGTGGATGCCTACAGGACATAAGCTGTATTATACGGTTACGGGACGCGAACGCAACGACCTGCTTGTCTACGATCCGGAAACCGGCACCGAAGAAACGCTTTACCGCAATATTCCGGAAGGGGGATTCTCTTGGTCGCCCAACGGAGATTACCTGATTTATGTGCAGACAGACGAAGGCGAGAAAGTGAACGGACCGTTGAAACGCATGCTGCATCCGGACGACCGTATTCCCGGTGCGCGCAACCGTTATTACATCATGAAGTACGATCTTGCCACCGGAGTGTCCGAGCGACTGACGTATGGTAGCCACAGCGTTTACCTGAATGATATCTCGCCCGACGGCAGTAAGTTGCTTTGCATGTCTTATAAGCCCAATATCACGAAGTGTCCTTATTCGCTCTCTGCCTTGTTCGAGATAGAACTGGCTACACTGAAGACTGATACTTTGGTGGACTGGGATCCCTACCTGAACGGTGCTTCCTATTCACCCGACGGCAAGCAGCTGTTGCTCTTCGGAGGACCCGATGCCTTGGGCGGTGTGGGACGCAATTGTGGTAATCATCCCATTGCCAACTCGTTTGATGTGCAGGCTTTCTTGATGGATCGTGCCACACGGGAGGTGAAGCCCATTACCCGCAACTTCAATCCGACCATTATCAACGGTACATGGAACCGTGCCGATGGTTGTATCTATTTCAATACGACCGATAAGGATTGTCAGCACATCTACCGCTATACGCCTTCGGAAGATGCTTTCGAAATGCTGGCTTTGGAGCAGGATGTTATCGGTAGTTTCTCTGTGCCCGACGACAATGCTTCGCTCATGGCATACGTAGGTGGCGGAAACACCAGTGCGGGGGTGGCTTATCTGTATGACCGCAAGAAAGGTAAGTCGACCTTGCTTGCCGACCCGATGAAGGAGGCTTTGGATGAGATTGAACTGGGAGAAATGCAGGAGTGGAATTTCACGTCGGCTGACGGCACGCTGATAGAAGGCATGATGTGTCTGCCGCCCGACTTTGACCCACAGAAGAAATATCCGCTCATTGTTTATTATTACGGAGGCACCACGCCTACTACGCGCAGCCTGATGACGCCCTACAGTCCGCAGCTTTTTGCTTCGCGCGATTATGTGGTCTATGTGATTAATCCCAGCGGTGCCATCGGCTACGGGCAGGAGTTCTCTGCCCGCCATGTCAATGCTTGGGGCGATTGGACTGCTGACGAAATCATCGAAGGCACGAAGAAGTTCTGCGAGGCTCATCCGTTTGTCGATGCCAAGCGTATCGGTTGCCTGGGAGCTTCCTACGGAGGCTTCATGACTATGTATCTCCAGACCAAGACCGACCTCTTTGCCGCTGCCGCTTCGCATGCCGGTATCAGCAATGTCACCAGTTACTGGGGCGAAGGTTATTGGGGATATTCTTACAATGCCGTAGCCGCTGCCGACAGTTATCCGTGGAGCAACCCGGAATTGTTTACCAAACACGGTGCTTTGTTCAATGCCGACAAGATTAAGACTCCGTTGCTGTTGCTGCATGGTACGGTAGACACAAATGTGCCCATCGGCGAGAGCATCCAGTTGTATAATGCCCTGAAAATTCTGGGTAAGCCTGTAGAATTCATCACGGTGGATGGCGAAAACCACTTCATCAGCGATTACGAGAAGCGGGTGCAGTGGCACAATTCCATCATGGCTTGGTTTGCCCGCTGGCTGCAGGATAGTCCGGAGTGGTGGAATGACCTCTATCCGGAGCGTCACTGGTAAAATTCTTCCCTGTCGGGGTTTCCCGATGGGGAGGAGTTGAAAAAGATGCATTCGCATCTGTATGGATGCAAAAAAGCCGTTCCCCAGAATAGACAAGGAGGGAACGGCTTTTTTGTGTTAGTGTGCTTACTGTTCTTCGGCTGCTTGGGTAGCTGTCGGCATCTGTTCGGATTTGGTTTTAGTCCCTTCCCGTCCCGCCCAGTGTCACCACTAAACGGAAACGGAAAGGAACCACCACAAACAAACATAAACAGGACTGCTACTAATACTAACTTTGGGGTTAACTTATCTAATTCGTATGCTTGATAAGAGGTATGGGTTTAAAGTTAGTTCTTAAATTATCAACTCACTGAATATTCTTCTATCAAATACTGTGCCAAAGTCTGAGAAAAGAACAGAACCGGCAGGATTTCTTTTGCGATTCGGACATTTAGGCGGTCATGCCGGCTGCTGGCTTCCCACCGTGTCAGGGCTGTCATGGAGGCTGTCAGGCTTCGCTCAGGTATATCTTTGTCAGACAGCCGGTTACTTCATCGGTATATGGAGCTTGCTTCTTAGCGCTTGGAAGTCAGCTTCTTAGTGCTTAGATGTTTCTTGCTTAGCGCTCAGGTATTCTGTTTTGTTGCCAGGAGGCCGGATAAGCTCCGTGTGCGCTCTGTGCTGCAGCATAAAAAGTGCAAGTTCTTCCATTATGACTGAATGGCAGAGTGTGGAAAGTTGTGGAAAGTGTGGAGCGGGTTCGTGGAATTATTCCACACTTTGCGGTTACACTTCGATGCCATATAGCTTCAGTTTGTTGTATAAGGTCTTTCGGTCTATGCCTAACAGTTGGGCGGCTCGGCTCTTATTGTTGCCGGTTTGACGGAGTGCCTCGATGATGTGTTGTTTTTCTGTCTCTTCGTTGCGCAGGGGCAGGGTGGCAGCCGGTGTGTTGGTCTCAGGCAGGTCGCTCAGTTCGAGAGGTGTGATGTATTTGCCGGTAGCCAGCAGGGTGGCGCGGCGGATGACGTTTTTCATCTGCCGCAAGTTGCCGGGCCAGGGGTAGTCCAGCAGCAGGCGGCAAGCCTTGTCGTCGAAGCCCACCAGTTGCTTGTCCATTTCGCGGTTGGCCTGGTCCAGGAAGAAATTGGCGAAGAGCAGGATGTCTTCTCTGCGGTCCTTCAGCGGAGGCATGCGCAGGGTAAATTCGTTGATGCGGTGATAGAGGTCCTCCCGAAAGGTGCCTTTCTCAATGGCTTGCTCCAGGTTTTCGTTGGTGGCCGATACTAAGCGGACATCTACCTGTATTTCCTTGCTTGAGCCTACGGGTCGGATTTTCCGTTCCTGCAAGGCACGCAACAGTTGTATCTGCACCTCGTAGCTCAGGTTGCCTATCTCGTCTAAGAAGATGGTTCCACCGTTGGCTTCCACAAAAGCCCCTGTCTTGTCGGTCAGTGCGCCGGTGAAGGCACCTTTCACATGGCCGAAGAATTCGGATGCAGCCAGTTCTTTGGGGATGGAGCCGCAGTCGATAGCCACAAAAGGCTGGCTGGCCCGTTTGCTCAACTGGTGAATGCGGTGTGCCACATATTCCTTGCCCGTTCCGCTGGCACCGTTGATGAGCACCGACATATTGGTGGGAGCCACTAATTTCACGTAGTTGTAAAGTTGTCTGGCAGTGTCGCTTTCGCCTTCCAGGAAGTCGGAGGATTCTGCAGCCGGTCGGGTGGGGGTGGCTACCGGTTGCGGGGTAGCGGCAGTCTGTAGGGCTTCGTTGATTTTCTTGAGCAGTTCGTCGGGGTTGACCGGTTTGGCAATGTAGTCGCAGGCACCTAACTTCATGGCCTGAACCGCCGACTGTATGTCGGCATAGCCGGTCATGATGATGAGGGGGATAGGCAGTTTTTTCTCTCCTAACCATTTCAGCAGGTCGGTACCGTCGCGGTCGGGCAGTCGGAGGTCGGACAGAATCAGGTCCACGCTTTCCGTTTCGATGCACTTTTGTGCGCGGGCTATGCTGCTGGCCGAAGCCATCTGGAAACCTTGTTTGCCCAGCCATGTTTTCAGCATCATGGCGTAGGTGATGTCGTCTTCTACGATTAAAATAGATTTCATTGCCATCTCTTTAGTTCTTTTTCTATACAAAGGTAAGCGGTTTTGGCTGAAAGTCGTATATTTGCAGACTTAAATTAAACAAAAAGAAAATGAGACGAAATATCATTGTCATATTAACCCTGCTGCTGACGTGTGGGCTAAGTGCCTGCAAGCCGGGAGCTAACCGAGGAGAAAACATGGAAAAAGAAACCCGATTGAAAATCGAAACCACTGCAGGCGATATTGTGGTGAAACTCTACAACGAAACGCCGAAACACCGTGACAACTTTATCAAGCTGGCTAAGGAGGGAGTGTACGACGGTACGCTCTTCCACCGTGTCATCAAGGATTTTATGATTCAGGCCGGAGACCCTCAGAGCAAGAGCGCGTCCAAGGGCAAGTCGCTGGGAGCAGGCGATGTGGGCTATACCATTCCCGCCGAGTTTGTCTATCCCCAATATTTCCACAAACGCGGTGCTTTGGCTGCCGCCCGCCAGGGAGACAATGTCAATCCGGAGAAAGCTTCGTCGGGCTGCCAGTTCTATATTGTGACAGGCAAGGTGTATAATAATGGTTCGCTGGCCAACATGGAGGAACAGATTAACCAGATGCGCCTGCAGAGTGTCTTCAACGCACTGGCGCAGAAACATCTCAAAGACATCTATAAGATGCGCCGGGCGGGCGACGAGGACGGACTGATGAAGTTGCAGGATGAACTGATTGCCGAAGCCGAGAAAGAAATGGCAGGAAAACCCCGTTTTCAGTTTACGCCCGAACAGCAACAGGCTTATACCACGCTGGGCGGTGCCCCTCACCTGGACGGAGAATACACCGTATTTGGTGAAGTGGTGGAAGGAATGGATGTCGTAGACAGGATTCAGCGTGTGAAGACGGACCGCAACGACCGGCCCGAGGAAAATGTAGTCATCAGCAAAGTTACTGTCCTTGAAGATTAACCGTCACATATTGGATAACGGTCTGCGGCTGGTACATCACGAAGATACCGGCACGCAGATGGTGGCTATGAACATCGTCTACGATGTGGGTGCTCGCGACGAGCATCCCGACCACACCGGCTTTGCCCATCTGTTTGAACACCTCATGTTCGGGGGATCGGTGCATATCCCTGATTATGACACGCCCCTGCAGCATGCCGGCGGTGAGAACAATGCTTGGACTAACAACGACATAACCAACTATTACCTTACTGTGCCTGCTGCCAATGCGGAGACAGGTTTCTGGCTGGAGTCGGACCGTATGCTGGCGCTGGCGTTCAGCCCCCGCAGTCTGGAGGTACAGCGGGGTGTGGTGATGGAGGAGTTTAAGCAGCGTTGCCTCAACCTGCCCTATGGCGATGTGGGGCATCTTATCCGTCCTTTGGCCTACCAGGTGCATCCTTACCGCTGGCCTACCATTGGCAAGGAGTTGTCACACATTGCTCAAGCCACGCTGGACGAGGTGGAGGAGTTCTTCTATCGCCATTATGCACCCAACAACGCGGTGCTGGCTGTGACGGGACATATCTCTTGGGACGAGACACGGCGCCTGGCTGAAAAATGGTTCGGACCTATACCGCGCCGGGAAGTGCCGCTGCGTTGCCTGCCTCAGGAACCGATACAGACAGAGGAGCGCCGGTTGACAGTGGAACGTGAAGTGCCGGTAGATGCTTTGTATATGGCTTTCCATATCTGTGGACGCGATGAGGCCGACTTTTACATCTACGATGCGCTGTCGGACATATTGAGCAACGGACGTTCCAGTCGTCTTACCCAGGCTCTGTTGCTGGAAAGGAAACTGTTTTCGGCTATCGATGCTTATGTGTCGGGGTCGAGGGAACCTGGTTTGCTGCACATCAGCGGGAGACTGGCGGCAGGCGTGACCTTGGAGCAGGCAGAAACGGCTGTGTGGGAGGAACTGGAGCGGCTGAAGGAGATGCCCGTGGACGAGACGGAATTGGAGAAGGTGAAGAACAAATTCGAGTCTACCCAGATATTCGGTAACATCAATTATCTGAACGTGGCCACCAACCTGGCCTGGTTTGAATTGACGGGGAAGGCAGAAGACATTGACCAGGAGGTAGACCGTTATCGGGCTGTTTCTGCCGAGCAGTTGCAGAATTGTGCCCGTCGGACTTTCTGCCGTTGCAATACCAATGTGTTGTATTACAAGAGTTGCGTTTCTCATGAATAGACTTCTGAAGAATTACGGTGATCATTATCGGGCATTGCTCAAGTTGGGGTTGCCCATCGTGGTGGGACAACTGGGTGTTATTGTGTTGGGCTTTGCCGATACCTTGATGATAGGGCACCATAGCACGGCGGAACTGGGAGCCGCCTCTTTTGTCAACAACATGTTCAATCTTTGTATCATCTTCAGTACGGGTTTCAGCTATGGGCTGACTCCTGTGGTGGGTACGCTCTATGGAGGAGGCCGACTGGCAGAAGCAGGTAGCGCCTTGCGTTGCAGTCTGGTGGCCAATACCCTGGTGGCCCTGCTGGAGATGGCTGTAATGACGGTGCTTTACTGCAACGTGGAGCGTTTAGGGCAGCCGGAAGAACTCATTCCCCTCATCAAGCCCTACTACCTGGTGTTGTTGGTGTCGTTGCTCTTTGTCATGCTGTTCAATGCCTTCAAACAGTTTGCCGACGGCATTACAGATACGCGTACGGCGATGTGGATACTGCTGGGGGGTAATGTGCTGAACATAGCCGGCAACTATGTCCTTATCAACGGTAAGCTGGGGCTGCCGGAACTGGGTCTGTTGGGGGCGGGGCTGAGCACACTCCTGTCACGCATCCTGATGGTGGTTGCCTTTGCCTGGATTGTGCTGCGTGCTCCGCGTTTCCGTCGCTATCGGGTGGGATTGCTGCGCAGCCCCTGGTCGGGTGTTTTGTTCCGTCGGCTTCAGGCTTTGGGATGGCCCGTAGGTTTGCAGATGGGCATGGAAACAGCATCGTTCAGCCTGAGCATCATTATGGTAGGATGGCTGGGAACCATAGCTCTTGCCTCTCACCAGATTATGCTGACCGTATCGCAGTTCACCTTTATGATGTACTACGGCATGGGGGCTGCGGTGGCTGTACGAGTCAGTAACTACCGTGGGGTGGGCGACGTGCTTAATGTGCGCCGTTCTGCCAAGGCCGGATTTCACCTTATACTGGCCATGGCGGTAGTCTTGTCGGCCATAGTGTTTGCCTGCCGCAGAGAAGTAGGCGGATGGTTTACGGATAATGCCGAGGTAACCATGCTTGTGCCTGCCCTGTTTGTACCCTTCTTGCTATACCAGTTCGGCGACGGGTTACAGATAACATTTGCCAACGCTTTGCGCGGTATTTCCGATGTAAAGCCAATGATGCTCATAGCTTTCATAGCTTACTTTGTCATCTCTCTGCCTTTGGGCTACCTTTTCGCTTTTGTGGCAGACTGGGGGTTAGTAGGAATATGGGCGGCTTTTCCCTTTGGACTGACTACGGCCGGTCTGCTCTTCTGGCTGCGTTTCCGGAGGAAAACGATGCAGCATAATGCCTGCTGAGGTTGTCGGATGTAGCCTGTCGGGCAACCTTATGGGATGTTGGTCGCTTGTGTTTAAGAAAGACTTTCTTTCTTTTTCAGTACATATAATAATCAAAGTATGGGAACAATAAACAAGGTATCCAGGCTCAAGGTGGTGGCCGGCTTCACGCTACTGTTGGCTGTCTTGTTCTATTCTCTGGATTTTGTGCAAAAGGAGGTGGATACCCTCTTGCATACCGAGGGGCAGGACACGCAATGGATGGACAGTCTCTCGGTGCTTCTGAAGCAGAAGGACGAGAACACGGTGCGTATACTGCGCACGTTGACCGAGGTGAACGACAGTCTTATATCGAAGTCGCAAATCGAGAGCATTATAACCAGTCAGGATACCATGCTGGTGCGTCCGCGGGTGCAACGTCGGGTGGTAAGGCATGAAGACACGTTGGTGACGCAGCACGAGAAGAAAGGATTCTTCCGCCGCCTGCGAGATGCCTTCGTGCCTCCCAAGCAAGACTCTGCCATACAGGTAAAGACCAGGGTAGAGTACGTAGAAGACACGTTGCTCGAAGCTTATAACCCTGTGGATACCTTGCAGGCACGACTCCGTGCGGTGGTGGAGCGGGAGCGCAGGGCCGACACCGTTATTCGTCGGCGCAGGCGACGCCTCCAGGCTGTCAATTCACGCCTCTCTGCCCGTATTGACACCCTGCTCAAGCATTACGAAGAAGGCCTGCTGCTGCGGGCACGTGCTGAGGCCGAACACAGGCAAGAGGTACGCTCACGCTCGGCACAGACCATAGGCGGCATTGCTACGGGAGCTGTAGTCTTGGCGGCACTTTTCCTCCTGCTTATCGGGAGAGACATCGGGCGAAACAACCGCTATCGGAGAGAACTGGAGGAGGCACGCCGCCGGGCCGAAGACCTGCTGGCTGTGCGCGAAAAGATGATGTTGGCCATCACACACGATTTCAAGGCACCGCTCGGCTCCATCATGGGCTATGCCGACCTTCTGTCCAGACTGACAACGGATGAACGCCAAAGGTTCTACCTCAATAACATGAAGACCTCGTCGGAGCATTTGCTCAAGCTGGTGACCGACCTGCTTGACTTCCATCGCCTCGACTTGCACAAGGCAGAGATAAACCGTGTGCCTTTCCATCCAGCCCGCCTGCTGGAGGAGATACGCGTGAGCTTCGAGCCACTCACGGCAGCCAAGGGGTTGGAACTGCGGTGCGATATTTCCCCCGAACTGCATGCCACTTACATCAGCGACCCTTTGCGGCTCCGTCAGATTGTGAGCAACCTGCTGTCCAACGCCGTGAAGTTCACCGAACACGGCAGCATCACTCTCCGTGCTTCCTGGCGGGAGCATCGCCTGATCCTGGCAGTGGCCGATACCGGATGCGGGATGGACCCTGCTGACCGCGACCGGATATTCCAGGAGTTTACCCGGCTACCCGGTGCCCAGGGACAGGAAGGTTTCGGACTCGGCCTTTCTATCGTGCGTATGCTGGTGAACCTGCTTGGTGGCAGCATCAAGGTCGAGAGTCGGTTGGGGCAAGGAAGTACCTTCACCGTAGACCTGCCGTTAGACAAAGCTTTAGTCAATGAAGAAGTAAGCGTGGAGAAAGAAGAACCTGCCCGTCTTTCTGTCCCTGCCGCACAAGCCAGACACGATCATCCTTCTCACGCTTTTCCACCGTCTTCCCCTAAACGCCTGCTGCTGATAGACGACGACCGCATTCAGCTTACTCTGACCGTGGCGATGCTCCGTCAGGGAGGGATAGAGGCCTTAGCTTGCCAGCAGGTAGACGAGTTGCTGGAAGCCCTGCGCACGCAAGATTTCGATGTACTGCTTACTGATGTGCAGATGCCCGCCCTCAACGGGTTTGAGTTGTTGCGTCTGTTGCGTGCATCCAACATCTCTCTGGCACGTACCATTCCCGTGGTGGCCGTCACCGCACGTAGCGATATGCAGCGTGCCGACTTCGAATCCCACGGCTTTGCCGGTTGCTTGCACAAGCCGTTCACGGTACAGGAACTGCTGGGCGAATTGCAGCGCATCGGTGGCGACAATGCTTTCGTGTCTCCCTCTCCACCGCCTTCTTCCACCCCGTCTGCCGGTATCGACCTCTCTGCTCTTACTGCCTTTTCGGCCGACGATCCCGAAGCTGCCAGTTCCATCCTCCGTAGTTTTGTCGAGGAAACCCGCGGCAATGCCGACCGCCTGCGCCGGGCAATAGAAGCAGCCGATGTAGCAGGCTCGTCTGCAGTGGCCCATAAGATGATACCGCTCTTCACCCTCATAAAAGCCACCCGTATAGTGCCGCTGTTGCGCAGGCTGGAGGCTGCCCGTACCGGTACCCTCACCCCGGAGTTGCATGCCGTTGCCGATGAAGTGCTGGCAGGGGTAGAGCAAGTGTTGAAGGAGGCAGAACAAACAGTCGAACCCATTAAATAGACGATGAGATTATGAAACAGATAAGAACTGCCTGTATAGGCCTTGGATACCGTGGACGCCAGCTTTTTACCCTTTTGTGCCGCATTCCTTCTTTCCGGCTGGTGGCCGTGGCCGACCCCTGCCTGGAAGGAAAGGATTTGCCCGATGAGGTGGCCCGTTACGACCGGGGACCGGACGATTATTTGCGTATGCTTGATGAGCAGCACCCCGACTTGGTGGTGGTAGCTTCGCCCTGGACTTTTCATCTGCAACATGCCTTACATGCGGTGCAGGCCGGTTGCCATGTGGCGCTTGAAATCAAAGGTGGCTTGGCCGAAGGGGAGTATGAACCGCTCTCGCAGCTGGCCAGGCAGACCAGGCGTTGTGTATTGCCGCTGGAAAACACGCTCTTCCTGCGCGAAGTGCTGGCGGTATATACCCTGGTGCAGGCAGGCGTGCTGGGCGACCTGGTTTATCTGCGCGGCGGATACCGACACGACCTGCGCGATTTGTTGCTGGACGACCAGGGGCGCTTGGGCAATCGGGCGAATACGGAGAGCATCTGGAGAGCACGTTTCTACCGCGAAGCGAACGGCGACATTTACCCCACGCACGGACTGGCACCGCTCTGTCTGTGGGCAGGCATCAATCGGGGCGACCGCCTGCGAAGGCTGACCTCGTTTGCCTCCCGTTCCGCCGGACTCCTGCACCGCATCCGCCTGCTGGGTGGCGACGAGCAGGTGCAGGTGACGATGGGCGATGTGGTAGTGACCCAACTGGAGTCGGAGAAGGGCGTGCTGATGTCGCTCATACACGATACCACGCTTCCGCGCCCGCGCAGCCTGGACTTTGAAGTGCAGGGCACACGGGGAATCTGGCAGGGCGATACGCGCCGCATCTATGTGGAAGGCGACGGGCAAACCGAAACCTGGCAAGACGATGCGCCTTACGTGGAACGATACGAACACGAGTATTGGAAGCGCTGGGGCACAGAAGCGCTGGATGCCGACCGGCATCACAAGGGCATGGACTACATTATGTTGCGGGCCGTGGCAGAGGCTCTCTTGGGTGGTATGCCTTATCCGGTGACAGTGGACGACCTGGCAACGTGGACGGCTGTCACACCGCTTTCCTGTCGCTCTGTCAGGGAAAGACGCACGGTGGATTTTCCTTGATTGCTCTTCATCCGGGTAGAAAGGTATAAGGCTTTTGTTCCATCTATATATCGAGCCCGCTTCCTGTACCTTGGAAGCGGGCTTCTAAGGTATAAGGACCATCGCATGTGAGAGGGGGCATGCCGGAGGGTTGGCAACCTTGTTCGCAGTCGGTTCAGTGCTCTGTATTTCTGTTCGTTTGTCCCAAAAAGAAAAAAAGGGGATGCTTTCTCCGAGCCGGTTAATTTTCGTTTCTCCAGAATGGCTTTTCTGCAAAATATTTGTTTACTTTGTATTTCATAAGCACAGATGTGTTATGACCGAAGAAGAAAACCTTGACATAAAGAAGAGAAGACCTTGGCTGCGGGTGGCTTTGTGGATAGTGCTCACGCCGCTCATGCTGTTTGTCCTGCTCATGGTGCTGCTTTATGTGCCGCCTGTGCAGGATTTCATCCGTCGCCAGGCGGTGTCGGTGGCATCCGACGCCACGGGCATGCAGATTGCTGTAGACCGCATCGACTTACGTTTCCCTTTAGATTTGGTGGTACGTGGTGTGCAGGTGGTACAGCCGGCCGACAGCTTGCCGCCTGGTGCCCAGTCGCCCGACACCTTGCTCACGCTGGGAAGCCTGGCGGTGCGCGTACAGGCCTGGCCCTTGCTGAAAGGACAGGTCGAGGTAGACGGTGTGTCGCTGGAGGATATTACCGTCAACTCGTCGGACTTGATAGAAGGCATGAGGCTGGAAGGCACGCTGGGACGATTCTTCCTGCGTAGTCACGGCGTGGATTTGGAGCAAGAAAGCGTCATATTAAATAATGTGGAACTGGAGAACACGCACCTGCGACTGGCTTTGGCAGACACATCTGCTGCTGAGCCACCAGATACGACTGCTGCGCCGGTGCGCTGGAAGGTGCTGCTTCATACGCTGCAACTGAAAGATGTTTCCGTAGATTTATGTATGCCGCTCGACTCGCTCGGACTGACAGCCCGGCTGGGCCATGTGCGCCTGGATGAGGCCGAAGCCGACTTGGGACGTGGTATCTACGGCTGGCAGAAATTCTTGTTGACAAATACTTCGTTGGGATATGATATGGGCGGGCAAGCCGCCGATTCGGCAGCAGTGGGGTTCGATCCTTCGCATATCGCTGTGCGCGATGTGCGGATTGGCATCGATTCGGTGCGCTATGCGGGACGGGAAATGAAGGCCGTTATCCGCGAATGCTCCTTGAATGAGCGTTCCGGTCTGAGCATTGCTTCGCTGACGGGACGTTTGCTGGCCGATTCGGCTTTGATTCGTGTCCCTGACCTGCAGTTGCTTACCCCTCATAGTGAGATTAGTCTGACTGCACAGACCTATTGGGAACTGATTAACATGCCTACCTCTGGGCGTCTCAGTGCGCGGCTTGATGCCCGTATCGGCAAGCAAGATGTGCTGCTGCTTGCCGGAGGACTGCCGGAAAGCTTCCGGGCTGCATATCCTTTTCATCCGCTGGTCGTACGGGCCGGTACGGAAGGTAATCTGAAGCAGATGCAAATCAGCCGTTTCTCCATCGACCTGCCTGGTGCGTTCTCGTTGAGCGGGGGAGGCGAATTCTGGAATCTGACCGATAGCTTGAGACGCAGTGGAAACATGGACTTGGAGATGCGGACGCAGGACTTGAACTTCTTGACGGCTCTGGGGGGAGTGACGCCCGACGGTTCGGTGGTAATTCCCGACAGCATGAGGCTGGATGCCCGCTTAGCTGTAGAAGGCAACCGCTGTACGGCGGCTTTGGACTTGCAGGAGAGGCAAGGCACGCTGAAGTTGGCGGCGGCTTACGACCTGCAGGACGGACGCTACCAGGCTGACCTGGCTGCCGACTCGTTGCAGGTACACCATTTCTTGCCCAAAGACTCCATCTATACCCTTTCGGCCAGGGTGTCGGCACGAGGGCAGGGTTTCGATTTTACTTCGCCAAAGACAGCCGCGCAGGCAGACCTTTTACTGGAACAGTTGCAATATGGTCCTTGGAATTTGTCAGATGTGGGCTTGCAGGCGGTTTTGCAGCGTTCTGTAGCCTCGGTGCAGATGCACAGCCAGAACAGCTTGCTGCAGATGAAACTGGACGGTAACCTGCATCTGAATCGTCCCTACTTGGACGGAAAGGTCGATTTGGACGTGCGCGATGTCGACTTGCACAGTCTTGGTCTGTTGCCCCAGCCGCTGGAACATCCACTGGCTTTCGGCTTGTCTGCCGAGGCTGGGCGCGATTCCATCAGGCTGCATTTCGGTGCAGGCGACCTGAACCTGGACTTTGGGGCACGCAGCACGCTGAAAGAACTTTTGCAGAAGTCTGACGAGTTCATGGCTCTGCTGATGCAGCAGTGGGAAGACCGTCATCTGGATCATGCTTCCTTACGCCGTGTGCTTCCCACTGCCGGTATGCAGCTGACTGCCGGACGTGAGAATCCTGCTGCCTGGCTGTTGAAAGAGCAGGGCATGTCTTTCAGGCACATGAAACTGCAGTTCGGCTTTACACCCGATTGGGGCATTAACGGACGGGCCGCAGTGGAAGGGCTGAAGACCGATTCCTTGCAGTTGGATACCATCTTCTTCGCTGTCCATCAGGATACTACACGCATGACTTTGCAGAGTGGTGTGGTTAACGGTCCTAAGAATCCACATTTTACTTTCCGTAGCACACTGACGGGGGAGATTCGCAATGAAGATGCCGAACTGACCTTGCGCTTTACTGATGCCCAGGGACGCACAGGGGTGTTGCTCGGTGTCAATGCCCGACCTTTGTCAGAGGGACACGGACGGGGCAACGGGGTGCTGCTGCACCTTACTCCCGAAGAGCCTGTCATCGCTTACCGCAAGTTCCGTTTTGTGGACGGACGGAATGACCTCTATCTGCATAAGAACATGCGTGTATATGCCAATATAGATATGCAGGGAGGCGATGGCATGGGCTTTCGGATGCAGTCCGATGTGCGCGATACCGTCTCTCTTCAGAATATCAATCTTGCGTTGAGTCGTTTCCGCCTGAGTGAGTTGAGTAAGGTGATGCCTTATTTGCCTCAGCTGAGGGGGCTTTTTACGGTGGAGGCAAACTACATACAGACGGACAATTCGTTGCAGTTGGCAGCCGAGGCTGACATCGATTCTTTGAGTTACGAGGGACGCTCCGTGGGTAACTTGGGGGCAGGAGTTACTTGGTTGCCTGCTTCGTCTGGAAGTCATTACCTCAGTGCATACTTGGACTACAACGACCGTCAGGTTGCCGCAGTGGACGGTATGCTGGGCAATGCAGATTCCTTGTCGCTGAATGCCTCCCTGAACCGCTTGCCGCTGGCAATCGCCAATGCGTTCGTGCCTGATGGCATGGTAGCTCTGAAGGGGTATCTGAATGGTAGCCTGTCGGTAGAAGGTACGGCCGAAAAACCGGAGCTTGGCGGTAGCTTGGCTATGGACACGGCATCGGTATTCATTCGGCAAATGGGGGCACGCTTTTATTTCGACGGAAGGCCTATCCGGCTTAGTGGCAACCGCCTGACTTTCGACAAGTATTCTATTTACACTACGAACCGCAATCCTTTCGTCATCAACGGTTCGGTGAATTTTGCCGATATGTCCCGTCCGACGGCCGACCTGACTCTGAGGGCCGTGAATTATAACTTGCTCGACGCCCCGCAAACGCGTGAAAGCATGGTCTACGGCAAAGTCTATGTCGATGTGAATGCGTCTGTGCGCGGTCCGCTCGATGCTCTGACTATGCGCGGCAATATGAGTCTGCTGGGCAATACCAACGTGACGTATGTCTTGACCGACTCTCCGCTGACAGTGGAAGACCGTTTGAGTGGACTGGTTACCTTTACGGACTTTACAGATACGGTGTCTGTTGATTCGGCGGCAGTCCCTGTGCTTTCGCTGGGAGGTATGGAGATATTTATGGGTGTGCACATTGACGATGCCGTGCGCTTGCGGGCCGATTTGACTCCGGCTGGTGATAAGTACATTGAACTGGAGGGTGGAGGAGACTTGAACCTGCAATACACGGCGCAGGGAGACATGAGCTTGACTGGACGTTATACCTTGTCGGGTGGTGTCATGAAGTATTCGCTGCCCATCATTCCACTTAAGGCGTTCAGTTTCAATACGGGCAGTTACGTGGACTGGCGGGGTGACCTGATGAATCCCACGCTCGACCTGAAAGCTACGGAACGGATGAATGCTTCGGTGAGCGACGGTGATGAGGGAGCTTCGCGGTCGGTGGACTTTGATGTCAGCATCGGCATCAACGGCTCGCTGGAGTCGCCCAACCTGGTGTTTGATATCGCTGCACCCGAAGACGCCACCGTACAGAACGAACTTCAGGCCATGGGTGCCGAAGAGCGCAGCAAGCAGGCCATAGCCATGCTTGCCACGGGCATTTACCTGAACAGTGGTGCCAAAGGCGGAGGACTGACCATGGGCTCGGCGTTGAACAGCGTGCTGCAGAGCCAGATCAACGCTCTGGCTGGTTCGGTAAAGAATGCCAGCATCAGCGTGGGAGTGCAAGACCGCACCTCGTCGGAGACAGGCGAGACGCAGACAGACTACAGTTTCCGCTATGCGCAACGTTTCTTCAACGACCGCATACAAGTGGTTATTGGTGGCAAGGTTTCTACCGGAGCCAATGCCACGAACAGTGCCGAATCATTCATCGACAATATCTCTCTGGAGTATAGGCTCGACAATTCGGGCACCCGATACGTGCGGGTCTTCCACAACAAGAACTATGAGAGTGTGCTTGATGGAGAAATCACCGAGACCGGTGTGGGTCTTGTCTTGCGCCGCAAGATGGATCGTTTAGGCGAACTGTTTATCTTCCGCAAGAAACGTCCCAGGGCCGATGCGGAGGAGAAAGACAAGGACAAGGATAACTGACGTATGCCCTTGGGGAAGTAACTTTTTAACCAGAAAACAAGATATGAAAAGACATCAGACGGGCTTCAGGTCCGGATATATATACATGGTGATATGTGTAGTTCTGCTGGGCGCATGTTCTACCACCAAGCACCTGCCCGAAGGAGAATTGCTCTACATCGGACAGAAACCTACGGTGATTGACAACCCTGTGCCTACTCCGGTAGGAGAAACAGCCTTGGAGGAGGTAGACGCAGCCTTGGCTAAAGCACCCAACAATTCTTTGCTGGGAAGCAGCAGCGTGCGCATCCCTTTCCCTCTGGGACTGTGGGTCTACAATGGTTTCAGGAAATACAAGAAGGGATTGGGCCGCTGGATATACAACCGTTTCGCTGCCGAGCCCGTGCTGATTTCCAGTGTCAATCCGGCCATCCGCAGTCAGGCAGCCACCAATCTGTTGCACGATTACGGCTACTTCAACGGCACGGTGGGGTACGAAGTCTTTCCTCAGGCGAAAGACTCGCTTAAGGCACGTGTACAGTACACCGTCCGCATGGGCCGTCCTTACTTTATCGACAGCGTGGCTTATCTGGGCTTTACTCCCCGCACGAAGGCTATCATGGAGTTGAGTCGCCGTCGTTCGCTGATTCGTCCCGGCGAGCAGTTCAACGTGCCCGACCTCGACGGTGAGCGTACCCGCATCAGTACTCTGCTGCGCAACGTGGGCTGTTATTATTTCCGTCCCGATTACCTGACTTACCAGGCCGATACCGCCCTGCTCGATTCCAACCGTGTGGCCATGCGCATGGTTCCTGTGGCTGGTATGCCTGCCGTGGCAGAAAAGCCTTTCCACTTGGGGCGCAAATCATTCTGGCTGACAGGCAAGAACGGTGAGATGCCCAACGACAGCGTGGTCTACAAGGGACTTACCATCCACTTTTACGATAAGCTCAAAGTGCGGCCCAACATGCTGTACCGTTGGATGGACTATCAGAACTTCCGCAACAAGCGCCAGGTGGAAGACAGCGCCGGCATCTCGCGCCAACGTTCTGCACGAAGCCTTTACAGCCTTTACAGACAGACACGTGTGCAGGAACGACTGGCCAATGTAGGCATCTTTAAGTACGTGGAGATGCAGTACGTACCCCGTGATACTGCTTTTGTCAGCGATACTCTCGACGTGCGGGTACTGGCTACCTTGGACAAGCCTTACGATGCCGAACTGGACTTCAATATCAAGATGAAGAGCAACAATCAGACGGGGCCCGGAGCTACCTTTACGCTGACCAAGAACAACGTCTTCGGTGGCGGCGAGAAGTGGAATGTAGAGTTGAAAGGCTCTTACGAATGGCAGACGGGAAAAGACCGCTCTTCGGCCATGAACAGCTATGAACTGGGGGTGTCCACCTCGTTGATTTTTCCCCGCGTAGTCTTTCCCAGCATGGGCGGAAACGAGTACGATTTTCCCGCAACGACCACTTTCCGACTGTATGTCGACCAGATGAGCCGGGCCCGTTACTATAAATTGCTGGCTTTTGGAGGCAATGCTACCTACGACTTCCAGCCCAATGCCACGGGCAAGCACAGCTTTACACCTTTCAGGTTGACATTCAACGTGCTGCGCGACCCTACTGCCGAGTTTCAGCAACTTCAGCAAGACAATCCCGCACTCTACGTCAGCTTGCGCGACCAGTTTATCCCTGCCATGGAATATACTTATACCTATGACAATAGTTCACAGCGCCGCCACCGTAACCCCATCTGGTGGCAGACCACATTGACATCGGCAGGCAATGTCACTTCGACCATCTACCGCATCTTCGGTCAACCTTTCAGCAAAGAAGGCAAAGAACTGCTGGGAGTGCCGTTTGCCCAATTTCTGAAGATTAACACCGAACTGCGCTACAACTACCGCATCGACCGTAACCAGTCTCTTGCCTCGCGTCTGGCCTTGGGGGCTATCTGGTCGTATGGCAATGCCACGACGGCTCCTTACACCGAACAGTTCTACATTGGAGGCGCCAACAGCGTCCGTGCCTTTGCTGCCCGCAACATCGGCCCTGGCGGCTATCCTGCCGACGAGAACGATACTTATTCCTTTATCAACCACGTGGGCGACATCCGTTTCGAGGCCAATCTGGAGTATCGTTTCCGTATCATCAGCGACTTGCATGGGACTGTCTTCCTCGATGCGGGCAACGTGTGGCTGATGCGCAAGGACCCTGCGCGGCCCAACGGCGAATTCTGCCTGAAAGACTTTCCCCGGCAGATTGCCCTCGGCACTGGAGTGGGTGTACGTTACGATTTGGGGTTCCTTGTATTCCGCCTCGACTGGGGTATTGCTCTGCACGAGCCCTACGACACCGGCAAGTCGGGCTACTACAACATTCGCAAGTTTATGGACGGCACGGCCCTGCATTTTGCTATTGGCTATCCCTTCTGATTTTCTTGGATTTAGTATATATAGCTGTCCGCTTTCTTTGTAAAGGCTTTGCAGTGCGCTGGCAAAGGCTTGGCAGCGGCGTTGTACGCCTTTGGCACCAGCGCTGCAAAGCTATGGCAAAGGTGTCTCGCCTAAGAGAGAGCCGAAACCGGGCGACTGTCTATGTTGGTCGGCCGGTAGGAGGGTGGTTTGTCTGCCTCCCTTTGCCATCCGATTCGGGCAAGTGAACATTCAATGAAAATAATAAGCAAGTGTGGTGACGACTTCTGTATTTATTTCGTACATTTGCACGACACTCCGGCAACGGATGTACATTATTAACCTTTAAACAACTTACAGCACAATGAAACCTACTCTTTTCCTCTTGGCTGCCGGTATGGGCAGCCGTTACGGTGGTCTGAAGCAGTTGGATGGCCTGGGTCCCAACGGCGAAACCATCATGGACTACTCTATCTATGATGCCATCCATGCCGGATTCGGCAAGCTGGTGTTTGTTATCCGCAAGGACTTCGAACAGGACTTCCGCGACAAGATTATTTCCAAATACGAAGGACACATCCCCTGCGAGCTGGTGTTCCAGTCGCTCGACGCACTGCCCGAAGGCTTCACTTGTCCCGAAGGCCGTACGAAACCTTGGGGGACAAACCACGCCGTGATGATGGGCGAAGAGGTTATCAACGAGCCGTTTGCCGTTATCAACTGCGACGACTTCTACGGCCGTGATTCCTTCCAGGTGATGGGCAAATTCCTGGCTGCCCTGCCCGAAGGAGCAAAGAATACGTATGCCATGGTGGGCTTCCGCGTAGGCAACACGCTGAGCGAGAGCGGTACCGTGTCGCGCGGCATCTGCGGAACAGATGCCAACCGCATGCTGACTTCGGTGGTAGAACGCACCAAGATTCAGCGCATGGACGGCGAGGTGAAGTATCTGGACGATGACGACCAGTGGGTAGCTACGCCCGAAACGACTCCTGTCAGCATGAACTTCTGGGGCTTCACGCCCGACTATTTCGGTTATAGCAAGGAATATTTCAAGACATTCCTGGCCGACCCGAAGAACATGGCCAACCTGAAGAGCGAGTTCTTTATCCCGCTGATGGTAGACAAGCTCATTAAGGAAGGTACCGCCACGGTCGAGGTGTTGGATACGACGAGCAAATGGTTTGGCGTAACCTATCCCGAAGACCGTCCTGCCGTAGTGGCCAAAATTAAGGCTTTGGTCGAGGCAGGAGAATATCCCGACAAGTTGTTCTGATTATTCTCTGAATAGCCATAAGCTCAGCAAGACCGCTTGCAGGCACCCTCGGCAGGAGGGGCGGCAAGCGGTCTGTTTGTGTTAAAGAAACTCAAAAGTTGAGTTCTGTAAGGTTACAACTTATTCTTCGATTTTCTACCTTTGCGCCCGAAAATCAAACAAGGAAACCTCATGAAGGATTTACTCTGCCCTCATTCAGTCCGTTACAAGAATAAGATTCACGACTTCCATGCCTGGGGAGCCGCTTTCCTGATTTAGTCCCTTTCTTTCCCTCCTTCATACACAGCGATGGGGAGTGCAGCGTGTTGCATGTGCCCTTGGCGTGCTGTGTCATAGACTGTCGACAAAATCCATTTATTCATACATTTTTTATCTTATGAGCAAAAAGAACCGGCTCATGGTGCTGTGTTGTGCAGCACTGTGCAGCCACTACGTATGTGCCCAGTCGCAAGTGCTGGGCATGGAAGAGATGTTTCGTCTGGCCGACGAAAACAGCAAAAGCATCCAGACCTACCGCACAGGCAAAGAAGCGGCCGTTGAGGCTCTGCAGGCTGCCAAAGCCCGTCGTTTGCCCGATATTACGGCTTCGGTATCGGACAGCTATTGGGGCAACGGGCGCTTGTGGGACCGCGATTTCGGCAACGGCATGAAGATAGATATGCCTCACTTCGGCAATAACTTTTCTATCGAGGCCACACAGGTTATTTATGCAGGCGGAGCCATCAGCAGTGGCATTGCTCTGGCCGAACTGGAACAGCAGTTGGCGGAACTGGACTGGCAGAAGAACCGACAGGAAATACGTTTCCTGCTGGCAGGTTACTATCTGGACCTCTACAAGCTGGACAATCAGGTAAAAGTGCTGGAACATAATCTGCAACTGGCAGAGCAGGTAATTGCCAACGTCAGGGCACGTCGGGAACAGGGTACAGCCCTGAAAAACGACATCACGCGCTATGAGTTACAAAAGGAGACTCTGAAACTGCAATTGGCTCGTGTACAAGATGCCCGCACCATCTTGAACCATCAGCTGATTACTACCCTCCATTTGCCGGAAGGCACGGAAATCAAGCCCGATACCGCCTTGTTGAACCAGGCTGTCAGTACGCTTTCCGAGGCAGATTGGCAACGAATGGCTACTCAGACTCACATCGGTTTGAGGCAATCGCAGTTGAATGTGAAGACGCACGAACAGCTGGTGAAACAGGAACGTGCCAACCGTTTTCCGCAGATAGCTCTCGTGGCCGCCGACCATTTAGATGGTCCTATTACCATCGAGGTTCCGGTGCTGGACAACAACTTTAATTATTGGTACGTGGGGGTGGGGGTGAAATATAGCTTCTCATCTCTCTTCAAGAACAACCGCAGACTCCGGCAGGCCCGACTGAATATGCGCCGGGCACAAGAGCAGAGCGACCTGGCCCGCGAACAGGTGGAGAATGCCGTGCAGGCGGGTTACGTCAACTTTCTGACTGCCTTTACCGACCTTCACACACAGGAGAAGAGCGTCCGCTTGGCCGATGAGAACTATAGTGTGGTGAGCAACCGCTATGCCAACGAAATGGCTCTGCTGACCGATATGCTTGATGCCGGCAACATGAAACTCAGCGCCGACCTGAATCTGGTCAATGCCCGCATCAACGTGATATACCATTATTATAAAATGAAATATCTGACACATACCCTTTAATTCTATCTTATTATTCATTATGACAACACGTAAGACTCAGAAACTTGTTTACAACATTGTTATTGTCTGTCTGTTGCTGGCAGGCATCATCTACGTTTGCTCGCGATTCATCCATCCGGGGGTGGAGTATACGGATAATGCGCAGGTGCGCCAGCACATCACTCCGGTCAACACCCGTGTACCGGGGTTTATCAGGCAGATTTGCTTTGAAGAGTACCAGCCCGTGCACCGGGGCGATACTTTGCTTATTATTGAAGATGCCGAATTTCGCCTCCGACTGGCACAGGCAGAGGCTGACTTGGCCAATGCACTGGCAGGAAAGCAGGCTACGGGAGTGAGCATAGCCACTACGCAAAATAACCTGCGTGTGAGCGATGCAGCCATCGAAGAGGCTCGTGTGCAGTGGGAGAATGCCGAGCGCGACTACCGCCGTTATGAAAAACTGCTGGCTCAGGATGCTGTTACTCCCCAACAGTATGATAATGCCCGCACGGCTTGCGAGGCCACCCGCGCCCGTTACGAACAACTGCAGCGCGCCAAGCTGTCGACTTCATTGGTGAAGAGTGAGCAGACGCACCGCCTGGACCAGAACGAAGCTGCTGTGCGTCTGGCTGAGGCTGCCGTAGAACTGGCCCGCCTGAATCTGTCGTACACGGTCATTCTGGCGACGTGCGACGGTGTCACCGGGCGCAGGGATATTCACGAAGGGCAGCTCGTGCAGGCAGGTCAGACGATGGTGGACATTGTGGACGGTACCGGGCTTTGGGTGGTAGCCAATTATCGCGAGACGCAGCTTCCCGACATACGCGAAGGGGCACCGGTGACACTGACGGCCGATGCCGTGCCGGGCGTGACATACAAGGGCGTGGTGGAATCGGTGGCCGATGCTACGGGAGCCGCCGTCTCTCTTATCCCGCAAGACAACGCTACGGGCAATTTCGTGAAGGTGGAGCAGCGCGTCCCGGTGCGTATTCGTCTGACGGACGAAAACCGTCCTGAAGACCTGCGGCGCCTGCGTGCCGGATTCAATGTGGAATGTAAAGTGAAACGCTGACATGGGGGCTCCTGTATTGAACGGGCCCTTCACCATGCCCATGTTCCGCACCTTTGTGCCCCGGTGCCTACAGCCCTGGCTGTATGTGCTGATGGCGTTCACCTTTCAGTTTTCGGGTGGTTTGTATCTGGGCACGCTAAACCAGATGATGGGCGAGACCGCCCTGATGCGCGAAGACCTCTTGATGTGTCTTTATGCCAACTTGGCGGGCATGGCCATCTGGTTCCCTCTGTTGTTCCGCATGAAGTTTCGTTTTACCAATAAGACGTTGCTTTGTGCTTCGGCCACGGGGGTGATGGTGTGCAACCTCGTGGCCCCTTATCTTACGCTGCTGCCTTTGCTTTGGGCGGTGTGTTTCGTAGAAGGCATCTGCAAGATACAGGGAACCTTTGAGTGCATGAGCAACATCCAGTTGTGGATGACGCCCCGGTGCGACTTCACCGTGTTCTTCCCTTGGCTGCATATCGTCATACTGGGAAGCATGCAACTCAGCGACCTGCTGGCCACGGCGTTGATGCACCATTACCACTGGTCGTATATGCACCTCTTCATGGCTGGTGTCATGATGCTCGATCTGTTGATGCTCACTCTTTGTACCCGTCATTTCCGTTTGATGAAGAAGATGCCCCTGCTGGGCATCGACTGGTTGGGCGGAGGTTTGTGGGCCTTGCTGCTGCTGGAGGTAGCCTTCTTTTTCTGCTATGGCGAGTACTACAACTGGCTGGTCAGTCCGGTGATGCGTGTCTTGGGGCTCTGCATCCTGTTCACATTATATATATGTATAGGGCGCATGCGTCACATCCGACACCCCTTTCTGGAGCCGAAGATGTGGACATACCGTCATCTGGCTCCTATTCTGCTGCTTATTTTCCTGGTAGAGATGCTGCTGTCCTCGGAGCGTGTGTTGGAAGAAACCTTCCTGGAGGGGGTGATGCACTACGAAGAGACGGTCAGCGTCCGGTTGGACTGGGCTGCTTTGGCGGGCATTCTGGGCGGGTGTGTCTTTGCCTGGTGGTGGATGCACGTGCGCCGGTTCAATTATCTGCGTCTACTCATGGTGGGCATTTTGGCACTGGTGGGATACCTGCTGGGCTATTATTTGCTCATGACGCCTGCACTGCACATTTCGCAACTCTATCTGCCCACTGCCTTGCGTGGTTTTGGTTATGCGGTACTTAGTGCCACGTTCATGGTCTGTCTGGAGGAGATTATGACCTTCCAGCATTTCTTCCAGGCGTTGTCGGTGTTCAACATGATGCACATGGTGGCGGGAGGTGTCGTGGGGTCTGCTCTTTACGGGCATGGACTCCGTTACTTAGTGGCGGACAATGTGGCTCGCCACGGAGGTTGGATGGACCATACGGCTTTGAGCCGTCTTCCCGGCGATTGGAATGGCGTGGTGGAGCCTTTCATGCAGCAGATGATGGAAATCAGTCTGAAGCAACTCTACGGTTGGGCACTCTATGCAGCCGTCTTGCTCTTGTTGCTTTTCCTGCTCTACGACTTGCCCGTGCGTTCGCGGCTGAAGCCCATGCCTTTGTGGAGACGGCTGCGGAGGGAGATGGAGCCGCTCGTTGCCCTGCGAAAGAAGGCAAGGGAGAGTACGGCCACTGCAGGTTGATGTCAATAGTACTGGTGTTTGTATGGTGTTGACAACCAGTGTGTTGCTCGCTATATATAACGAGTCTGCCTCTTATAGCTTAGAAGCCTGCTTCGGATAGCCAGGAAGTAGGCTTCTTACCGCTTGGAAGTTTGTGCTTGCTGCTACGGCGGGAAATCTGGCAGGCGTTTCTTATATTTTTCACCCGTTATTGTCGTTGAATGCTTACTTTGTTGTACCTTTAGCCCTGTATTTTATCCTTTAACAAACAAACTGAAATGAAGACAAAAAGAATGTTTGCCGCTTTCTGCGGCTGTTGCCTCGCCGTGGCCATGCAGGCCCAGCAGGCTCGGTATGAATTGGTGTGGGAAGACAATTTCAATGGACCCACGTTCGATGAACAGTATTGGAGCAAGATTCCGCGTGGCGGGGTCGACTGGAACCGCCACATGTCCGATGCCGACTTCCTCTATGAAGTGAAGGACGGCAATCTGGTGCTGCGCGGCATGGTGAACGATGGCAAGGTGCCGCAAGACACGGCGCGCTACATCACGGGTGGACTTTATACCAAAGGAAAATTCAACATTGGCTATGGTAAGGTGGAAATCTGCGCCAAGTTGGGAAGGGCACAGGGGGCCTGGCCTGCTTTCTGGATGCTGCCCGAAAAAGGGGAATGGCCCAAGGGAGGAGAGATTGACATCATGGAACACCTGAGTCATGACACTATTGCTTACCAGACTGTGCATTCCTACTACACCTATGTGCTGAAGCAGGAAAACAACCCGCCTCACGGGGGCATTGGTCCCATCGACCGCGACGGCTACAACACTTATACCGTGGAAATCCTGCCGGACAGTCTGGTGTTCTCCATCAACGGACAAAAGACGTTGGCTTATCCCCGCATCGAAACGGACAAGCCGGGGCAGTATCCCTTCGGCACACCTTACTACCTGTTGGTAGACATGCAAATAGAAGGCTCGTGGGTGGGCAAGGCCAAGCCCGAAGAACTGCCGGTGGAATTGCAGGTGGATTGGATAAAGGTGTATAAACTGGATGAATAAGGGGGAGTGAATACCTCGAATCCAGTGACAGAAAATAAGGATTAAACATGGAAGAGGCAAGCTCCCGACGGGAACCTGCCTCTTTCTATGTTCGTCTGATGACGATAACTGATTAACTATTTATCATTTGCCACTCGTCTTGGCTCACTTGTACTCCTGCCAGCTCTTGATAGCGATGTCCTGGGGCTGAAGTCCGCAGAAGGCTTCAATGAAAGCACCTGCTAAGCGGGCATTGGTGATGAGCGGGATATTGTGGTCGATGGCGGCACGGCGAATCTTGTAACCGTTGGTCAACTCGCGCTTCGTGTGGTTCTTCGGGATGTTGACGATGAGGTCGAAGGCGTGGTTGGCAATCATGCGCATTACGTTGTTCTCCGCATCGGGCTTCTCGTCCGGCCAGTAGACGGGTGTGGTTTCTACGCCGTGGGCGTTGAGGAAGGCCGATGTACCCGCTGTGGCGTATATCTTATAGCCTTTGGCGTGCAGCATGCGACTGGCATCCAGCAAATCCACCTTCGACTTCATGGCGCCGCTGGAGAACATCACGCCTTTCTCCGGCGAAGGAATCTTGAAGCCTACGGCAATCATGGCGTTGAGCAATGCCTCGTCGAAACTGTCGCCCAAGCAACCTACTTCGCCCGTACTGGCCATGTCTACGCCCAGTACGGGGTCGGCCTTGTGCAGGCGTGAGAAAGAGAACTGGCTGGCCTTGACGCCAATCCAATCAATGTCGTAAGCCGACTTGTCGGGACGGGTATAGGGCGCGTCGAGCATGATGCGTGTGGCTGTCTCGATGAAGTTACGTTTCAGTACCTTGCTGACGAAGGGGAAGGAGCGGGAGGCACGCAGGTTGCACTCGATGACCTTCACCTCGTTGTTGCGCGCCAGATACTGTATGTTGAACGGACCGGAGATGTTCAGTTCCTTGGCAATGCGGCGGCTGATTTGCTTGATGCGGCGGGCGGTGGCGAAGTATATCTTCTGTGCGGGGAATACTAAAGTGGCATCGCCCGAGTGTACGCCGGCAAACTCAATGTGCTCGGAGATGGCGTACTCCACAATCTCGCCGTTCTGTGCCACGGCATCAAATTCAATTTCTTTCGTGTTCTGAAGGAACTGCGATACCACTACGGGATATTCTTTCGATACCTTGGCGGCCATCTGCAAGAACTGCTCCAGTTCTTCTTCGTCGTAGCACACATTCATGGCTGCACCGGACAGTACATAGCTGGGACGAACCAGCACGGGATACCCAACCTTCTGAATGAACGCCTTCACATCGTCCAAGCTGGTCAGTTCCTGCCAGGCAGGCTGGTCGATACCGAGCAGGTCGAGCATGTGGCTGAACTTGTTGCGGTTTTCAGCGCGGTCGATGCTGACGGGTGATGTACCCAATACGGGCACCGACTGGCGGTAGAGTTTCATGGCCAGGTTGTTCGGAATCTGTCCACCTACAGAAACAATGACACCGCGCGGTTGCTCCAGGTCGATGACATCCATCACGCGCTCAAACGATAACTCGTCGAAGTAGAGGCGGTCACACATGTCGTAGTCTGTCGATACCGTCTCTGGGTTGTAGTTGATCATGATGGATTTGTAGCCCAGCTTACGTGCCGTCTGTACGGCATTCACTGAGCACCAGTCGAACTCTACGCTGGATCCGATTCGGTAAGCACCGGAACCGAGTACGACAACCGACTTCTCGTTCTTGTAATAGTTTACATCGTAGCCCTGCGCATCATACGTCATATACAGATAGTTGGTCAGTTCAGGATGTTCGCTGGCTACGGTATTGATACGTTTCACTCCCGGCACGATGCCTAACTCCTTGCGGCGGGCACGTACCAGAAGATTCTCTTTCTCCATGTTGCCTTCCGGATGAAGGACGAAGCGGGCAATCTGGAAGTCGGAGAAGCCCAGTCGTTTGGCTTCGCGCAGCACATCGGCAGGAATGTCTTCTATCTTGTTGTATTCGGAGAGCTTGTGCTTGTAGTCTACAATGTTCTTCAGCTTGCCAAGGAACCACGGATCAATCTTGGTCAACTCGTAGATGCGGTCGATGGCGTAGCCTTCTTCCAAGGCCTGGGCAATGGCGAAGATACGCAAGTCGGTGGGGTGAGACAATTCATGGTCGAGGTCATTGAAAGTCAGTCCTTCGTTACCCACAAAGCCGTGCATGCCTTGTCCGATCATACGGAGTCCTTTCTGGATAACCTCTTCGAAGGAGCGGCCGATGGACATGATTTCGCCTACCGACTTCATAGAAGAACCAATCTCACGGCTTACACCTACGAATTTAGTCAGGTCCCAGCGTGGAATCTTGCAGATGAGGTAATCGAGTGAGGGTGCCACGTAGGCAGAGTTGGGTGTGCCCATCTCGCCGATTTGGTCGAGCGTGTAGCCCAGGGCAATCTTGGCAGCCACAAAAGCCAGCGGATAGCCTGTCGCCTTAGAGGCCAGAGCGGAAGAGCGGCTGAGGCGGGCGTTGACTTCGATGACGCGGTAGTCGTTGGTTTCGGCATTGAAAGCATATTGGATGTTGCATTCGCCCACAATGTTGAGATGGCGGACACACTGCCGTGAAAGGGCTTGCAAAGTCTCGACTTGTTCCTGGCTCAGCGAGCAAGTGGGGGCCACTACGATGCTCTCGCCCGTATGGATGCCCAGCGGGTCGAAGTTTTCCATGCTTGCCACGGTGAAGCAATGGTCGTTGGCATCGCGGATAACCTCGAACTCAATCTCCTTCCATCCCTTCAACGATTCTTCCACCAGAATCTGCTTGGAGAAGGTGAAGGCGCTTTCGGCCAAGCGCAAGAAAGTCTCTTCGTCGGGGCAAATGCCGCTGCCCTGTCCACCCAGCGCGTAGGCTGAGCGCACCATGACGGGATAGCCTATTTCCTGAGCTGCTTTCAGTGCGTCGGCCATGGTTTCCACGGCGTGGCTTTTGGGCGTTTTCATGGGGATTTCGTCCAGCTTTTTCACAAAGAGGTCACGGTCTTCGGTATTCATGATGGCCTCTACGGAGGTGCCGAGAACGCGCACGCCGTATTTCTGCAGCACGCCTGTCTGGTAGAGTTCTGTACCGCAGTTCAGTGCCGTCTGTCCGCCGAAAGCCAGCAGGATGCCGTCCGGTCGTTCTTTCTCGATGATGCGCTCCACGAAGTAGGGAGTGACGGGGAGGAAATACACTTGGTCGGCAATGCCTTCCGAGGTCTGGATGGTGGCGATGTTGGGGTTGACCAGCACCGATGCGATGCCTTCTTCGCGCAATGCTTTCAAGGCTTGCGAGCCGGAGTAGTCGAACTCACCGGCCTGTCCGATTTTCAATGCGCCCGATCCGAGAACGAGCACTTTCTTCAGTTTTGTTTCCATAACTCTCTTATTGTAGTTGTTTAAGTTTGGTCTAAGTCTTTCTTCTTCCGGTGCAAAAAAAATGCGTCACCCCCACATGGGGATAACGCATCCATCAAGGAACGGAGAAAATATCTTGCTCGAAGAAAAGAAACCGCTATCCCCCGGGTGGCAGGCATCCGGATGCAGGAGGCGGATATAAGCTTTTCTTGTCAGTAGCATAAGTGTCGTCTAAATTTTTGCAAAGTAACGATTATTTTTGCTTTTTCGCAAATCTATGGGAAGTTATCTTTGCCGCGACTTCAACTTTTTGCGATGCGGTGTCGGTTTCTAAGCGCTAAGGAGCCAATTTCCAAGCGCTAAGGAGTCGGGTGCCAAGCGCTAAGGAGTCTGCTCTTTATATATAAGAAGTAAGTGCCTGTTGATGTGCGTGGTGGATGGGGGCGTCCAGAGCTTCTGTTCTTTCTGCTTGAGAGGCGTTCCTGCTCCGTTATCGACAGTGGCAGCATAGGAGGCTGGTTGGAGGGTGGGGCGAGGAAGAAAAAAGTTTTTGTGCTAACTCGTTGTAAAACAGATGTGAGTGAAAATTCTTCGAAAAAAGAGCAAAAAATAATGCGAGAAAGTTTTGGAGGTTTCAAAATAAGTCGTACCTTTGCATCGCTTTTGAAACGGAAGTGTAACGGACGTTTAGCTCAGCTGGTTCAGAGCGTCTGCCTTACAAGCAGAGGGTCGGCGGTTCGAATCCGTCAACGTCCACCAG
>DGYFI06202__coassemble_389_pt1 | contig 45462 bp, 31 predicted proteins | sample DGYFI06202__metabat2_high_PE_032 | metagenome-assembled genome bin DGYFI06202 | reverse complement strand
GTCTTTACAGGTCCCTTCCCCGTGATGAACGGGGAGGGGATTTTTTGTATGCTCATGCACGAAGGACGGGCTCAGCGGGCAACCCGCTGTCCGGACCGAACCTCGGCCACCGCGTTATGCTGCCCCCTTGTCTTCCTGCACTTCCTTTTCTTCTTTCCCTTCTCTTCTTCTGGGAGCCTTTGGACAACCTGTCGGATACGTATGCTTGTGTATGTGCCAGTAATACCCTCCGTCGAGGCTGGAGGGACCTGATATATGCATGGAAGTATCCTGCTGATAATCAGTAATCTGGTTCATGTATATAACAGACCCGCTGCTTGTCTCTTGGAAGTCCGCTTCCTAGCGCTTGGCATCCGGCTGCTTGGGGACTCGCAATTTTTTGATGGGTAAGCTGGTGGTGTCATTCTGCCTTGTTGCCCCCCCTGGAATAAAGGTCTTTGTCTTTCGGACAGACCCGATGGGCAGTTGGTGGAAATGGGTTTCCCATACTTGCTGCCTGCGGTTCTGGTAGGGCGGTGAGTAATATGAGGGTCGCCTGAGCCTGATTGCTGTCCCTTTGGGGGAACAAAATTCCGATAAAAGTCGGAATAGATTTTAATTTAGTAATTATTTTAGTCTAATTGCTGCATTATGAGGATAATTATTTGTATCTTTGTCGCCCGAATAAATTAGCGAAGTTGTGGGAAAGTTTGATAAATACGAAATTGACTTGAAAGGAATGCGGGAAAGTTCGGCCAAGTATGAGTTCATGCTTGACAATGCTTTCTTTGCCGCTATTGACGTGCCAGAGGTGCAGAAAGGTAAGGTCAATGTCTCTTTATCAGTTAGAAAAACATCTCATGGTTTTAATTTGAATTTCCATACGGAAGGGGTGGTCATCGTACCGTGCGACCGCTGCTTGGATGACATGGAGCAATCGGTTGTTTCAGACGATTCTTTTCGGGTCAAGTTTGGTCCGGAATACTCGGAGGAAGGCGAAGACTTGGTGATTGTTCCTGAAGACAAGGGCACCCTGAATGTGGCGTGGTTTATGTACGAGTTTGTGGCGCTGGCCATACCGATGAAACATGCGCATGCTCCCGGACAGTGTAACCGTGACATGAACAGTCGGTTGCACAAATATCTGCGTGTGTCGGAAGATGAACTCGGCATGGATGAGATGGGCGATTCCAGTGACTTTGTGCAGGAGGAGGAAGAGGTTGAGAAACCTGTTGATCCCCGTTGGAATGAGTTGAAGAAAATATTAGATAACAATTAAAATAGTTTAGAAAAATGGCACATCCTAAAAGAAGACAGTCAAAGACTAGAACTGCAAAGAGAAGAACTCATGATAAGGCAGTAGCTCCTACATTGGCAATCTGCCCGAATTGTGGAGAATGGCACGAATATCATTCTGTTTGCAATGCTTGCGGCTATTACAGAGGCAAGCTGGCTATTCAGAAAGAAGCTGCCGTTTAAGAGGAGCAGTCTTATTACTTTAAGTTGAACTAAATGGCGGGCGTCTAAAAAGATTTGTGGATGAGAAGCAAACCTTTTTAGACTGCTCTCGTTTAAGTGTCTTGTTTATTAAACCAAGTTTTAATGGAAAAAATAAATGCAGTAATTACAGGAGTCGGAGGCTACGTCCCTGATTACATCTTGACGAACGATGAAATCTCGAAGATGGTGGATACCAACGACGAATGGATTATGACCCGAATCGGGATTAAGGAAAGACACATCCTCAATGAAGAGGGTTTGGGCACTTCCTACATGGCTCGCAAGGCTGCCAAACAGTTGATGCAGCGTACTAATTCCAATCCGGACGACATAGATTTGGTTATTGTCGCCACCACTACTCCCGATTATCATTTTCCTTCTACTGCTTCTATCTTGTGCGACAAATTGCGCTTAAAGAATGCATTCGCTTTCGATATGCAGGCTGCGTGCTCCGGCTTCTTGTACGCCATGGAGACGGGTGCTAATTTTATACGGTCGGGTAGATGCAAGAAAGTGATTATCGTAGGTGCCGATAAGATGTCGGCTATTACAGACTATACGGACCGTTCCACTTGTCCTATCTTCGGTGATGGAGCAGCAGCCTTTATGCTGGAGCCTACCACGGAAGAGGTTGGTATCCTGGATTCTATCTTGCGTACCGATGGCAAGGGATTGCCTTTCCTGCACATGAAGGCGGGTGGCTCTGTTTGTCCGCCCTCTTATTTTACGATTGACAATCATTGGCATTGTGTTTATCAGGAAGGGCGTACGGTGTTCAAATACGCTGTGTCCAACATGTCGGATGTAAGTGCGGAAATTGCCGAGAAGAATGGCTTGAATAAGGACAATATCGACTGGATTATCCCGCACCAGGCTAATCTGCGCATCATTGATGCCGTGGCTCACCGTCTGGAAGTGCCTCATGAGAAGGTGATGATTAACATCCAGCGTTATGGCAATACGAGTGCCGGCACGTTGCCGCTCTGTATTTGGGATTTTGAAGACAAACTGAAGAAGGGCGACAACCTCATCTTCACCGCATTTGGGGCCGGCTTTACGTGGGGTGCCGTGTATGTGAAGTGGGGATACGACGGAAAGAAAGAGTAAATTCTCACCCTATAAGACAGAAAAACGCATCCTATTGAACAGATTCGATGCGTTTTTTTGTTCTTAATCAAATACTTGAACTGTTTATGCATAAAGCCGGTTTCGTTAACATCGTGGGAAATCCCAATGTGGGCAAGTCCACGCTGATGAATGCCCTGCTGGGCGAGCGCATTTCTATTGCGACTTTCAAAGCACAGACTACACGCCATCGTATCATGGGTATTTATAATACGGAGGATATGCAGATTGTATTCTCGGATACTCCCGGCGTATTGAAGCCTGCCTATAAGTTGCAGGAGTCTATGCTGAATTTTTCTACATCGGCTCTGACAGACGCCGATGTGCTGCTCTATGTGACAGATGTGGTGGAAACGCCCGATAAGCACGGAGATTTCATCGGGAAGGTGGCCCAGATGGATGTGCCGGTGCTTCTGCTTATTAATAAGATAGACCTGGTAGACCAGGATAAACTGGTGAAGTTGGTGGAGGAGTGGGCTGCCTTGTTGCCCAAGGCAGAGGTGATTCCTATCTCGGCACAGGCCAAGTTTAACCTGGATTATGTCATGAAACGGGTACAGGCGCTGTTGCCGGATTCACCACCCTATTTTGGCAAAGACCAGTGGACGGACAAACCCGCGAGGTTCTTCGTTACGGAAATTATCCGCGAGAAGATTCTGTTGTATTACGACAAGGAGATCCCGTATTCGGTAGAGGTGGTCGTGGAACAGTTCAAGGAGAGTGGAAAGTCTATTCATATCAATGCCGTGATATATGTGGAGCGCGATTCGCAGAAGGGTATTATCATCGGCAAGCAAGGTCGCGCTTTGAAAAAGGTTGCCACGGAAGCAAGACGTTCGTTGGAGAAGTTTTTCGGCAAGACAATCTTCTTGGAGATTTTTGTCAAGGTAGATAAGGACTGGAGGAATTCGGACAAGGAACTGCGCAACTTCGGTTATCAGCAGGATTGAGTAATACATTTATAATAATAAGACATACGACTGTGACAGTCGCAGACAAAAGACGACGATTATGGGAAACTTAGTAGCCATTGTGGGGCGTCCCAATGTGGGAAAATCCACGCTGTTTAACCGTCTGACGCGCACGCGGCAGGCGATTGTCAATGAAGAGGCAGGCACTACGCGCGACCGCCAGTATGGCAAGAGCGAGTGGCTGGGCCGTGAGTTTTCGGTGGTAGACACCGGAGGATGGGTAGTCAATTCGGACGATGTCTTTGAAGAAGAGATACGCAAGCAGGTGTTGGTAGCGGTGGATGAAGCCGATGTCATTCTCTTCTTGGTAGATGTGACCAACGGAGTGACCGACCTGGATCAGGAAGTGGCCGATATCTTGCGTCGTGCCCGTAAACCGGTGCTGCTGGTGGCCAATAAGACGGATAATTATGACCTGCAATATGGCTCGGCCGAGTTCTATTCTTTGGGCTTGGGCGATCCGTACTGCATCTCTGCTCTCTCAGGAAGTGGGACGGGCGATTTGCTGGATGTGTTGGTCGGCAAGTTCCATAAGGAAACGGCAGAGGAATTGGAAGAAGACATCCCCCGTATAGCTGTAGTGGGGCGTCCCAATGCCGGAAAGTCGTCCATCATCAATGCTTTCATCGGCGAAGACAGGCACATCGTGACCGAGATTGCCGGCACTACGCGCGACTCTATCTACACGCGCTACAACAAGTTCGGCTTCGACTTCTACCTGGTGGATACGGCAGGTATCCGCAAGAAGAATAAGGTGAACGAGGATTTGGAGTATTACTCTGTCATCCGTTCTATCCGTGCCATCGAGAACTCGGATGTCTGCGTCCTCATGTTGGATGCCACGCGAGGCATTGAGAGCCAGGACTTGAATATCTTCTCTCTGATACAGAAGAACCAGAAGGGCCTGGTAGTGGTGGTGAACAAGTGGGACCTGGTGGAAGAGAAGACCTCGAAGGTGATGAATACGTTTGAGGCGGCTATCCGTGAACGACTGGCACCTTTCACCGACTTCCCCATTATCTTTGCTTCGGCGTTGACCAAGCAGCGCATCCTCAAGGTGCTTGAATCGGCTCGCATGGTGTACAAGAACCGACACATGCGCATTCCCACTGCCCGCCTGAACGAAGAGATGTTGCCGCTTATCGAAGCTTATCCGCCTCCTTCCATCAAGGGCAAGTACATCAAGATTAAGTATGTAACGCAGTTGCCCAACACGCGAGTGCCGTCGTTTGTGTTCTTTGCCAACTTGCCGCAGTATGTCAAGGAGCCTTACCGTCGCTTCCTGGAGAACAAGATGCGTGAGAAGTGGAACCTGAGCGGAACACCTATCAATATCTTTGTCCGGCAGAAATAAGTTTGGCTACGAGTGACAAGCTACGAGCTACAAGCTACAAGTGATTATCGACCGGTGTTTAGTGGTAGCGATTAGTAAGTTTGAAAAAGGAGCTACGAGTGGCAGAGGCCTTTCTACTCGTAGCTCCTTTTGTATTCATCGCTCATTATTCAACGCTCATCACTTATAGCTGTAGCTCGTTACTCGTATCTCACCGTCCTGTGGCCTGCAGGTATTCCCGTTTCTTGACTTCATATTGTGCATAGCTTTCTACATACTTGTCGCGGCTCTGTTGGTAGAGGGTCTGTGCTTCGAGCAGGTCACTCATGGTGCAGGTGCCAGCGTGGTAATAGTCGGTCTGCAGGCGCAGGTTCTCTGTGGCCTGGCCAATGGATTCAATGGCAATCTGCACCTGTTTGTAGGCATCGGTCAGGGCGTTCCACGTGTTCTGCATGTTGATGACCAACAGTTCGCTTCCGTCGCGCAGGTTGTTTTCGTTGTTGCGAACGGCCAGGCGGGACCGCTTCATGTTGTGGCTACCTTCCCACCACCCGCTGAGGGGAATGCTGACAGTGGCGAACCCCATCCAGAAAGGTTTATGGCGGTCGGAGAGGTTGTCGTGCATGAAGCCGCCACCGATGGCCACCGTCGGTAAGTTCTTGCCCACACTCATCTTGTGCTCAATATGGCTGGCCTTGAGTTGGGCCTGCAGCAGATTGTATTCCGGTGTGAGCACGAGTGAAGCCTCTGGTGCGCGGTAGAGTCCGAGGGGCGAAGGTGGAAGCGAGTCGCTTACGGCGAAAGCCACGTCTACGCTATCGTCGGGTGTACCGATATACTGTGCCAGCAGGCGGCGCGAAAGAGTGAGTGCGTTCTCTACGTTGATGCGCGTGCTGCGGGTGTCGTTCTGCCTGAGTTGTACCTGGAGCAAGTCGTTGCGGTTGGTGATACCGGCGCTGACAGCCGCATCGACGTCTTTATGCATTCCAGCCAGCTGCGACTCTACCACGCTGAGGGTACGGAGTTTCTCCTTCAGCATAGCCACCTGCCAGAAGTACTGCTCGGTGGTGAGGCGTACCTCGTTTTCGGCCTGGCGTCCCAAAAGGCGGTATTTCTCCACATTGACTTTGGCCAGTTGGTTGCCTTGCACGATTTGTCCTCCGGTGAAGAGAGGCAGTGTGGCATTGACGCCGCCCATCAGTCCGTTTTTCAGCAGTTTCATGCTCATGCCGGGGGCGACGTCCATCTGTAGCAAGTCTTTGTCCACCATGAAACCTATACCAGTGGCGCTGACAGTAGGGAAGTATTTGGTAAAGGCAGATTTCCTTTGTTGTTCGGCCATGCCGAGTTCATTCTGTGCGTTCTGCATGCGGGCGTTGTTGCGCAGAGCCTGTTCTACGCACTGGTCCAGCGTGTAGACCTGCTGGGCGGCAAGCTGGGCGGCCATGCAACCCCATGCACAAGCCAGCAAAAAGCATTTACTTGTATGTTTCATCTTTCAATGTTATTTCTGTTTTATATATAATATAAGGTGTATCCGATTCCTTGCAAGGGGTGCCATCGACACTCCTGCAAGGAGTATCACAGGCACCCTGACAAGGTATTACTGTTGCTCCAGCGCATCCCACTTGGCCCGCTTCTCCGTGCTGCCCCGGAAGGTGAGCAGGTACATGCACGGTAGGACGGTGAGGAGGAAGAGCATCGTGATGAGCGTGCCGTAGCAGATGACCGTACCCATCGGCATCCACAACCCGGAGCCGCCCAATATCATGGGAATGACTCCCATCGAGGCAGCGGCAGAGGTGAGGAAGATAGGGCGCATACGCCGTTGGGCAGAGTGGTAGATGGCCTGTGAACTGGTCATGTGCTCCGTGGTGCGCAGTTCTTCGGCATAGTCGAACATGATGATGCCGTTGCGGACAATGATGCCCATCAGGCTGACTACACCCAGCACGCAGGTCACACCAAATTCCACGCCCTGAATCCATACTCCGAAGGCGGTACCGAAGAGGCAGAGAACCAGGCTGCCGAAGATGAGCAGAGCAATGCTGATTTTGCGGAAGTGCGCCAAGAGGATAAAGAAAATGATGGCAGCAGCCAGCATCAGTCCACCCATAATCTGGGGCATCTGTTCATCTGTCTTCTCCTGTTCACCTCCGTAGCTCAGGGTGACGCCCGGCGAGAGCGGGAAATCCTTCAGTTCTTCCCGGATGCGGGCAGTCATTTGCATGGCGTTCTCGCCCCGTGCCAGGTCGGCTTGTACGCTGGCAGTATAGATACCGTTACGTTGCACGAGCTGTCCTTCTTTCCATGCAGGTACTACATCGGCCACCTGGCGCAGAGGAACGTCTGCCAGTCCGGCAGATACGGGCACCAGTTCGTCATCCAGGTCGGCGGGTCGGGCATGGTCTGCCTGCGTGCTCTTCAGCATGACCGGAATATTATAGTCTCCTTCCCACATATTGGCTATCGCCAGTCCGTCTCCATAACGCATGCTGAGGGTCGACTCCAGCCCCAAGTTGGTTACTCCAAGGCGAGTAGCTTCATCTTCTTTCAGTCGAATATCGACAGCGGGCAACGGCTCGTTGAAGTCGGTCTGCACCAGCAACAAGCCATCCATCCTGTGCAACCGCTCTTCTATCTTCCGTGCATCATGCTTGATAGCCTCCAGGTCTTCGCCTGAAAGGCGCACTTCGACAGGATAGACCGCATCGCTATAACTGAGCTGCTTAAAGCGCACGCGGGCACCGGGGAAATAGTCTGTGTATACCGGCGTATATTCATCCAACAGCTCTTCCGTCGCTTCCACTCCTGTCGTATTCACGATGAACTGAGCATAATTTGTTCCCGCTATTTGGGGAGCATACGATGTCTGGAAGCGGGGCGAAGCACATCCCTTGAAGGAAGCCACGCTCACCACACGCGGGTCTTGGCGCAGGATATGTTCCAGACTGTCGGCAACCTGTGCCGTCACATCCACGTCCGTGCCCGTAGGCAAGGTGATTTCCACAGCGAACTGATTGCGGTCGGCCACGGGAAGCATGCGCTGGGGCAGCCGGGAGAGCATAACCCCGCCGATGATGACAAATATCAAGCCGACCGCTACCGTAATCTTGGGATGGGCGAAGCAACAGCCGAACAAGCGGTTATAATACTTCTGCAAGAGGTCGAGGAAAAGCCCCTCCCTACCCCTCCCCCGTGGGGAGGGCTTGGAAGACCCGGACTGTCCGCCAGCAAGCCCCTCCTTCGGGAGGGGTTGGGGAGGCTTTATGAACCAGAATTGCATGAAGGGCACGAGCAGCGTAGCTACGAGCAACGATACCGCCAGCACGATGGTAATGCCCCACGGGAAATGCAGCAGGAAATCGTGTATCATGCCCGTACACGTCGCCAGGAAGGGGAAGAACGTGATGCTGATGGCCAGCGTGGCAGAGAAGATAGACTTGAGGAAGTGCGTGGTGCTCTGGATGGAGGCGTGCCAGCGTGACATGCCTTCGCCCAGCTTCTCCAAGTAGCTGTCGATGATAACAATAGAGTTGTCCACAATCATACCCAGCGTCACAATCAGTCCGGCCAAGGTCACGGTGTTCAGCTCGATGCCGAAGGCGTAGAACAGCCCGAGGGATATGAATATGGTAATTGGGATGGTTGATGCGGCCACCAATGCCACACGCAGAGGCAGCAGAAGCATCACCACGATGACCACCGCCACGATGGCAATGACAAGTTCATGCAGGAAGTTCGACACGCTGTCGTCCACTACCTTCGGCTGGTCGGTGATGCGGAATAGGGTGACATCGGCGGGCAGTTCCGGCTGGAATTCATCCAACACCTGGTTTACCTCTTCGCCCATCGCCACAATATTCTGTCCCTTTTTCATCTCGACAGAGAGCAGGAGGCACTTGCGTCCGTTGTTGGTGATGTAGCTGTCGGGGTCGGGATATTCGCGCACCACACGTGCCACGTCCTTCAGCCTGACGATGTTGCCCTGCGGGTCAGCGTAGACAATCTGTTCCTGCACGTCGCGCACGGTGTTGAGCGAGCGGCTGACGTAGATAGGTTCTACCATCGTACCGTCCTTCACCCGTCCGCCACTGGTAGTGAACCCTTTCTGCATCAAGCCGAGGGCCAGCGTCTGTTCGTTCAGCCCGTATTTCGAGAGGCGGTCGTGGTCGAGGTAGACGGAAATCTGTTCGTTCTGCATTCCGCTCACCGTCATGCGTCCTACGGCAGGGATGCGGCGCAAGCGTCCTTGCAGCAGGTCCATGTAGTCGTCCAGTTCGCGGTAGGTCTTCTCCTCGCTTTCCATCGTAATCAGCAGGGCAGAGGTGTCGCCGAAGTCATCCTGCACCACCACGGCCAGCACGTTCGGTGGCAGTTGTGCCTTGAACTGCGACACGCCGTGTTTGAACTTGCTCCAGAACTCGTCCTTGTTCGTTAGGTCGTCGTTCAGCTCTACCTGGATGTAGACGATGCCGTCGCGGCTTTTCGAGAAAGTCTTCTCTTTCTTCACCTCTTTATAAGTGAAGATGTATTCTTCCAGCGGTTTGGTCACCTGCTCCACCATCTCCTGCGCCGTGTTGCCGGGAGCTACGGCTACCACGATGCCCTGCCGCACGGTGAAGTCGGGAAATTCGTTCTTGTTCATCTGTGGCAGGCTGTACACGCCGAAAGCCACCAGGCACGTCACCACCAGGATGACTATCTGGCGGTAGTGCATGGCCCATTCGACGAAGTTGCGTTTCTTTCTTTCCATAATTTTCTTTAATTAAAAATGAGGAATCACTGTTACACCATGAAGTGATTTAAGCTTCTCTTCCGATAAACGATGCCTCTGGCATGCTGTTGATAATCAACATGGTACTTCGTATATATAACAGACTTGCTGCTAATACCCCGGCAGTCGGCTGCCAATCGCCTCGCGGTTTCCTCCGGAGGGCTTACCAGCGGAACTGCCCGGTACATGGTATGCCGATGCCGCGCATCAGAAGCTTAAACAGCTTCGGTCAGATAAATATGAAATATATAGTCAAACAGTTAAGGTCTTTGGGAGTGAACAAATCATTCCTCATTTATTACTGTTCCGTTGCATACTTTGTGCTGTCCCTTCACGATGACGATGTCACCCGGTTGCAGTCCCTGGGTGACGATGACACCGTCGCCTGCAAAGTCACCGCAGGTGATGAAGCGCTGCTCGGCCTTTCCTTCCCGGTTCACCCATACGAAGTTGCGGTTCCACTCGTCTAATTGTACGATGTGCAGAGGAAGTATGCAGGCAGTCTCTCCGTCGGCAGGCCAAAGAGACACTTCGGCCACCATACCGGGCAGCAGTTCGCTGTCGGCATCATCCACCCTCAGCTTCACGGGATAGGAACGTGACAAGGCATCAGCCCTGATTCCCCGTTCCACCACTGTGCCCGTGTAGGTTTTCCCGCCTGCGGCAGGCACGCGGATGCTGGCCTGCTGTCCTTCCCGGATGCGGCCTATTTCCGCTTCGGGTACGGCGATACGCACCTGTTGCCCGGTGGTGGTCACCAGCCGTGCCACGGCGAAACCGGGCAATACGTTCTGTCCGGTTTCACCGGTCTTTTCAGCTATTACCCCATCGTAAGGCGCAGTGAGGCGGCAATCTTCCATTTGCTTGCGTGCCACGGCTTCCATGGAGCGTGCCTGTTGCAGTTTGCTTTGTGTCTCCACCCATCTGATTTCGGGCAAGCTTCCTTTGTCATACAGTTCCTTCATGCGGTGGGAGGCGTCTTCGGCCTGCGCCAATGTGGCCTGTGCGGCAGCGTGGCTGTTGCGTGCCGAGGTGTCGTCTAATGTGCCGATGAGTTGCCCTTTGCTTACGCGGTCGCCCAGATGGATGTTGAGGGTGCGGATGGTTCCTGCGGTGGCAAAGCTGAGAGCTGTTCCGTTTTTCTCTTCTACTGTTCCAGAAAAAGTGTTCGTTTTTTCTAAGGGTACAGCTTCTATTCTTTGTGTCTTTACGCGGACGGCTTCTTGGACAATGCCTGCCCCTTGCTCGTCCTGGCTGCATCCGACCAGAATGAGGGGAAGCAGCAGCCAAGTGATGGCTTGATTCGATTGTTTCATATCGTTCGATTTTTTAATTCCGGTGCAAAGGAATGTCCTTTTTGCGAAATGAGTGCTGTCTATTTTTCCTTCCAAGTGTTTTATTTTCTTATCTATGGGAGAAAAAAGAAAAATGGAACATGAAAAGTGTGTTTTTTGTTAGCTGCATTTAGAGATAAATGTCTTACTTTGCTGCGAAATCAGAATTAACATTTGTAAGAGTAAGAAATATGGATATGTACTTGGAAAGTAGAAAAGAACCGGTGGGAAATTTGGAGACAGCCCGTTCACGTGGGATAACCGTTTACAGCGACGACCGCATTGCCTTTATTGATAGTTTGCAGAATATCGGTACGGAGGGACCTATCCGTCTGGATGCTTTTATTGCCGTGTTGTGTCTGCGTGGCAAAACTTCGGTCTACATCAATGGAAAACTGTATGAAACCCAGCCCAACCAGTTGCTGATTTGTCACCCTAATATCATTTTGGAAAAGAGCACAGCCAGTATGGATCTGGACTTCCGCTGCCTTTGCCTGTCCAAAGAATATCTGCAGCAGATGACTATGATAGGTGGCACAGACCCGTGGGATGCCCTCAATTTTCTGGAGAAGTCGCCTGTACTGACGCTGTTGCCGGAGGAAGTCAAGCTTTTCTGTCAGTATTACGAACTGATATATTCAAAGTTGAGCGGCACTCCGCGGAGGCATCAGAAGGAACTGGTGGATGCTCTGCTGATGGCCTTCCTTTACGAATTCCGTGATACCCTGGAGCGTTTCGGCGATTTCAAGGCGCAGGCTTATACTTCGGCCGACCGTGTGTTCCACGATTTTCTGGAAGTGCTTACCGCATCCTATCCCAAGTCGCGCAGCGTGTCTTATTATGCCGACCGTCTGTGCCTTACGCCCAAATACCTGTCTACAGTCTGTAAGGAGAGCAGCGGATATACGGCTTCCGAGCTGATTAACCGCTATGTAGTGAAGGATATTGAGTATCTGCTGAAGAAACCAGGCAAGAGCATCAAGGAAATCTGCAACGAGCTGGAGTTTCCCAATCTTTCATTCTTTGGGCGTTATGTCAAGAAACATCTGGGAGCATCGCCCAAACAGTATCGGGAGAAGGTGCTTGACGACTGTCCGCATGCAGCGGATAAAGAGTAATAAAGGAAGTCGCAGATACAAAAACGCAGAGGCATGTAGGACTTGTTTCAGTCTCATGCCTCTGCGCTCTTATATGACCAGTCTTTTGTTATTCAATGCTGTTCCCGTATTCTCCGCTGTTTTTAATCAGTTCGATGAGCTTCTCTACAGCTTCCTCTTCGGGGATGTTCCTCTCAATACATTCTTTCTTTTTATAAAGACTTACCTTGCCACGGGCTGCCCCTACGTAGCCGTAGTCGGCATCGGCCATTTCTCCAGGTCCGTTGACAATGCAGCCCATGATGCCAATCTTTAGTCCTTTCAGATGAGAAGTGGCAGCCTTGATGCGGGCAATGGTGCTTTGCAGGTCGTAGAGCGTGCGGCCGCAGCCCGGACAGGAAATGTATTCTGTCTTGCTGATGCGTGTGCGACTTGCCTGCAGGATATTGAAGGCAGTGCTGTCGATGGCCGGGGCTGGCAGTTCGCCTTGGTTGAAGAGGAAGATGCCGTCCGTCAGTCCGTCGATAAGCAGGGCGCCCATGTCGGTAGCCGCTTTCAGTTGGAAGTCTTCCAGATTGTTCTCTGTATAGTGCTGGAAGAAGACTACAGGGTTCTTCAATCCCTCTTGCACCAGTTGCAGGGCCAGAGCACGCTGTTCGCCCAGGCGGTTGGGGTGGTTGCTCTGCGCGATGAGCACTACCTCAGGATGGTATTTCAGGCAGGCAAGCACCTCGTCGTTCAGCCCCATGTAGGTGACAAAGAGAAACTTCAGCGGAGCCGTGCAACCGCTTACGAAGAACAGCTGGTCGGCTTTGAAAGCGGGCCAGCAGTCTGCCTGCCCTTGCCAGAGATCGGCATCGACAATGTATTGTGGCCCTTGCGGACGGTTGGCGGGAAGCTGTCGGCCCACGTACACATAGTCGGGAGTGAACTGCGGGTCGAAGTCCAGGCAACCGTCTAACCGGGCAGAGAGCACCACGGGCACATGGTCGCCGCCGATGTTGCGCACAGCACAGGTCTCACGGCGTACGGGATGCAGGAAGTCGAAGGACATATCCTGCGGACCGGGGATGTAGGGATGTCCTGCCCGTTGGGCGATGTAGTCCACCAGCTTGCGGGCCACGGGGATTTCTGCCTCGGGTGCTTCGCTCAGCGATACGCGGATGGTATCACCCAGCCCATCAGCCAGCAGAGCACCGATACCCACAGCCGACTTGATGCGTCCGTCTTCGCCGTCACCCGCTTCAGTCACGCCTAAATGCAGGGGAAAGTGCATACCCTCGCGCTCCATCGTGTCAGCCAGCAGGCGCACAGTGCGTACCATCACCACGGTGTTCGATGCCTTGATGGAGATGACCACGTCTGTAAAGTGCTCTTCCACACAGATGCGCAGGAATTCCATGCACGATTCGACCATGCCTTCGGGCGTGTCACCGTAGCGTGACATGATGCGGTCCGACAGCGAACCGTGGTTCACGCCGATACGGATGGCTGTGTGATGTTCCTTGCAGATGTTCAGGAAGGGGACGAAGCGGTCGCGTATCTTTTGTAACTCCTGTGCATATTCCTCGTCCGTATATTCTATGTGTTTGAAGGTACGGGCTGCATCCACGTAGTTGCCCGGATTGATGCGCACCTTCTCCACGTAGCGGGCAGCCACGTCGGCTACGTTGGGGTTGAAGTGTATGTCTGCTACCAGCGGCACCATGCAGCCGTCGGCACGCAGGGCAGCGTTGATGTTGCGCAAGTTTTCAGCCTCGCGGGTGCCTTGCGCCGTGAGACGCACGTACTCGCCTCCGGCTGCAACGATGCGTTCGGTTTGTGCCACGCAAGCCTCGGTATCCAACGTGCTGGTGTTCGTCATGCTCTGCACGCGAATGGGGTTGTCGCCGCCCAGCGGCGTGGCACCGATGTTTACGACGGACGATTCCCGCCGGGAATAATTGAATAAGTCCATTCTTTCAATGGTTAATGATGGATGGCTAATGGTTGATAACGCGGGCCGGCTTGGTGCCTATTGCCCATTTGTCATGAGCCATGCAGCCAGGCATTCAGTTGGTCTTGTATTCGTATTTCACTTCTTTCAGCTCTTCGTTGGCCTTGACGATTTTCTTCTTCAGCCCTTCCTTATAGGCAGCGAAAGTCTCAGCCAGCTTTTCGTCGCTCAGGGCCAGCATCTGTACGGCCAGGATGGCGGCATTCATGGCGCCGTTGATGGCGACGGTGGCTACGGGGATACCGGGAGGCATCTGGATGATGGAGTAGAGCGCGTCTACGCCGTCGAGCACACTGCCTTTGACGGGCACGCCGATGACGGGCAGTGTCGTATTGGCGGCAATCACGCCAGGCAAGGCAGCCGCCATGCCGGCAGCGGCAATGATGACACGTATGCCGCGGTTGCGGGCGTTTTTGGCAAATTCTTCAACGGCTTCGGGCGTACGGTGGGCCGAGAGCGCGTTCATTTCGAAGGGCACGTGCAGGTCGTTGAGCAACTGGGCGGCCTTCTCCATAACGGGAAGGTCGGAGGTGCTGCCCATGATGATGCTTACTAAGGGAGTCATTCTTTGAATGGTTAATGGTTAATGATTAATGATTGATGGTGATGAAGTGATTTAAACTTTCCGACCGCCGTATGGCCCGACTGCTACTTGGTTGGTAATCAGTATGCTGTTTCTTATATATAACGAGCTTACTGCTTATCGCCTGGAAGCATGCTGCTTATCGCTTGGCTGTTTCCTGTGAAGGGCTTATCAGAAAGGGGACCCTTATGTACACAAGGTCTTCGGGAGGCATGCGGAAGTTTAGATAACTTCAGTGACAGATGGTTAATGATGCGTGTAAAATGATAAATGGTTAATGTCTGGAGTACGGAACCGCATCTCCCCATTAACCATTTATCACTTGCCATTAACCGTTAATCAGCGCTTTGTAGCCTTCGGCATCCAACAGGCTGTCGAAGTCGGCATCTGCGGCGGGTTTTACTTTGATAAGCCAGCCTTCGCCGTAGGGGTCCTGATTCACCAGCTCGGGCTGGTCGGCCAGGGCGGCGTTCTGTTCCAGCACTTCACCGGCGACGGGCATGAACAGGTCGGAGATGGTCTTCACCACTTCGATGGTGCCGAATGTATCTCCAGCTTCCAGGGTCTCGCCTTCGGTCTGGATATCTACGAATACGATGTCGCCCAGCTGCTGTTGTGCATAGTCGGTAATGCCCACGTAGGCAATGTCGCCTTCCAGGCGGATCCACTCATGTTCCTTGGTGTACTTTACGTTAGTCGGGTAGTTCATAATTGTTTGATTTTAACGGGTTATTAATGATGGTAATTTGAATTTTTCCCATATTGGTCTTATGGTGAGTAAGGCGCACAGCACTTATTGCTGTTTTTTCTGTTGACAAGCCTGCAGGGGGCTGGCGTGGGAAACGTGTCTTTTCTTCTGCTCAAAGCCGGGGTCTGTCTTTATCAGGCTACCCTTTGTAGGCTGCAACATAAACTCGCAAAGGCTGAGTTGATACTAATGTGCGCAAAAGTAATGCTTTTATTTGAGTGTACCAAGTCTTTTTCCTGTTCTTCATGGAGGCTTGTTTCTTTTTTCTTGCTCCATTGGGGGAGAGACGCTTCCACCGTTTTTATCCGTTCAGCAATAGTTTCAGGAAGATGGCCGGCATCGGGTCGAGTGTCAGTATGGTACACACCAGTCCCACAACGAAGCCGCCCAACACTTCGCCCAGCGTGTGGTGGCGCAAGATGATGCGCGCGCTTCCCAGCATGCCGGCTATGAGGATGAAGATGCACAGCCACCACACAGGGTTGTAGTTAAAGAGCGAACTGAATACGGTGATGCCTCCTATTACCGCTCCGGCCCCTGCCATGTGCTCACTGAGCTTCCACTTCAGGTTGAGCACTACACAGATGACCATGATGACCAGTGCTGCCCACAGCATGTTGATCAGATACCACGGCAGTCGCATGCGGTACATCATGGCCAGCCCGAAAGCGTATGACGTGATGGTGAGCAGGAACGGTATGTAGCGTTTCCGTCTGTCGAGCATGTCGCGCAGACTGTAACCGTTCATCTTGCGGAAAAGGAAGATGGTGAAGGTAGGCAGAAAGATGGTGAAGCAGTAGACTACCCCCAGTACCAACAGTTTGTAGGTGAGGGGCATCATGCGCAGGTAGGTGCAGAAGAACAGCACCAGGAATGCCAGAAAAGGGATGGAGAACGGCGTGAAAACGGCCGATACCACCCGTGCCGTCCGGATGAGGCTTTTCTCTTCCCGGGCTTCGGCTGTTGGGGTCGCTTCTTGTATTTCGTTTGTCATTGTTGCGTCTTTTCTTTATTATTTCCGCAGCCGTGCTACGGGGATGTTCATCTGTTGGCGGTATTTGGCCACGGTACGTCGGGCTATGGGATAACCTTTCTCTTTGAGAATTTCAGTCAGTTCGTCATCGGTGTAAGGTTTGGCCTTGTCTTCGCTTTCAATGCATTCTTTCAGTATTTTCCGTATTTCACGAACCGACATCTCTTCGCCATCTTCGGTGACGTAGCCGTCGCTGAAGAAGAATTTCAGCGGATAGATGCCGTAGTTGGTCTGCACGTATTTACTGTTGCTTACGCGAGAGATGGTGCTGATGTCCAGCCCCGTGCGTTCTGCCACATCTTTCAGAATCATGGGTTTCAGCAACGACTCGTCGCCTTCCAGGAAGAACGGGCGTTGTAGGTCGATGATAGCCTGCATGGTTTTGAGCAATGTGTTTTGCCGTTGTTTCACAGCGTCGATGAATCCTTGTGCGGCATCCACCTTTTGTTTGAGGAAGAGCAACGCCTCACGCGATTCCTTCGACTGGTTGGCCTTGTTCTTGGTATGTTCTTCGAGCAGGGTGGTGAAATCGCGGTTCATGCGCAGTTCAGGCACGTTGCGGTTGTTCAGTGAGAGGGTGATGGTGCCATCGTCGGCCGTTTCTACGATAAAGTCAGGCACAATCTGCTGCATGTTTTTGCCGATGGTTTCCCCCATGGATGCACCGGGTCGGGGGTTGAGGCGGCAGATTTCGCGGATGGCATGTTCGGCTGTATCCTTATCTATGTCCAGTTTCTGCTGGATCTTGTCCCAATGTTTGCGGGTAAATTCATCGTAGCAGTTCTGCACGATGCGTTCTTCCACCTTTAACAACGGGTCGGGATTGGAGCGGCGCTGTTGCATCTTGCGCCGTATTTGTATGAGCAGACACTCCTGCAGGTTACGTGCTCCCAATCCGGGCGGGTCGAAGTCTTGTATGATGTGCAGCACTTCTTCCAATTCCTGGGGGCTGGCGTCGATTCCGGAGTAGATGGCCAGTTCATCGCTGATGCTGTCCAGCGACTTGCGTAGCAGGCCGTCATCGTCCAGCGAACCGATGAGGTATTCGGCCAGTTCGCGTTGATGAGGTGTCAGGTTCTGTTCTCCTAATTGTTCTTTCAGTGTTTCGTAGAAAGAGGTAGAGTCGGAGAAAGGAATCTCTTCGGCCTTGTCATCGCGGCTCCGGTTGTTTTCCTGCAATTTATAATCGGGAATGTCGTCTTCCGTCAGATAGTCGCTTAGCGAGTCGTAGTCGGTGTCTCCTCCGTCTTCCGGACTTTCGCGGTCGGTGTCGGGAGAATCGGCGTAGTCGTCTGCCGAAGTTTCTTCTTTGCCTTCTTCGAGGGCCGGATTTTCCAGCAGTTCGGCGCGCACACGGTCTTCCAGCTCTATGGCGGGTAACTCCAGCAGTTTCACTACCAGAACCTGCTGGGGCGAGAGCGTTTGCACTTGCTGTTGCGTCTGCGTCTGTACTTGTCGGGAAGCCTGTGTCATTTTTCTTTTATTCCTTGCGTTTCTCTTGTTACGGGCACAAATGTAGTGAATAGTTTGTGAAAGCGAAACTTTGCGGGCCGATATTTCTCGGGATGAGGCAGATTTTGGCAGGTTCTGTTGGTTGGTCTGGTCGGTTGGAAGGATTTTATGCAGGCTTGTGTTAGTAAGATGCATATACAAAGGCTGCATCCTCATGAAGTTCATGCTTGTTGCTTCATTGGGGATGCAGCCGGTCCTGTTTTGTTAGAATATCACTTCTGTCCTTTGGTTGTCGAACGATACGGCATATACTTTATAGTTGTCTTTCCAGCCGCCGGGCACGGTGAAGGTGGCGGTTGTTGATGGGGTAAGCATGCCATCGGAAGCTCCGATCAGTTGGCCGTCGGCATCATTTTCACGAACCTCATAGACTATTACGTTCTGCCAGTCCTTCATGGTCAGCTGGTCGTCGTTGCGTGTGGCGGTTCCTTTGACGACGGAGGCTTTGTTCTTGAAAGTCTCCCAGTTGTTGTCGGTGATATATTCCAATGCCACTTCCGGTTGAGGGAGCCCCAATGCTTCCACTCTTTCCTTCAGGGCGTCGATTTGTGTCTGGGTGACGGTGAACTGCCCCGTGCCGTAATCATCCATTTCCTGGTCGATGGGTGTCAGGAATCCCCATTTGCCGAAGAAGTCCAGTAGGTTCATGCCGGCTGCCACTGATGCGTTGTAGACGAATTCCAACTGCTGCTCGCCTGCAGAGGACAGGTCGTCGTGTGTGCGGACATATTCGTAGACATCAGGGTAGAATCCGCCCTTGTCGTCCTGTTGCATCGGGGTGCGTCCCAGTACTTTCCCGAAGTACAGTTCCAGTTGCCAGAAGGGCACCAGCTTACAGAATACGTCATCGTGGGCGTTGTGGGCTATTTCGGCAACGATGATGCCGTTCCAGGCTTTGGAATAGCGGTTGGGCGACTCGGTACTTCCCATGTCTTCTGTCTGCAGCCGGGAGTTCTGTCCGAACACGCTGGTCTGAATGTATTGCGACATGATGTTGTTGGTCACTTCTGTCATGCCCAGCCATTTCAGTCCCGGGCGCGTCTGGTTGCAGTGCCCCACTTCGTGTGCCGGTCCCCAGCAGGAAGAGGTGGTCAGCAGGCTTTCGTCGCACAATTCGGGCAGTGTTTCATCGTTGTAGGCGGTGTGGTAGCTGGTGGCATACATATAAGAAGTATAGATGACGTTGAAGTACATCCGGTTGGCAAACATCTTTCCGTACTTCTCCAGTCCCATCAAAGCCTGTTCATGGTAAACAATCTGGTCGTAGGCGTCGATCAGTGCCTTCAGGTCGCTGGTATGGTTGCGGAAGCGTGTGGTGGGGAATGTGAGATGTGCGTATTGTCCCACTACGTCGAAATATTTGTCCGTGGCCCCATCGAGCAGTTCTTCCCAGCGTCCTTCGTGGTCGGGGTTCTGGCTGTCGTAGTAACCGTTGACCGTACCGTTGGCGAAGTGTATGCGGATTTCGGGTGCGGATTCATAATCCGGTGTATGATACATGACATAGGCCAAGCCTTTCTCTTCGATGTCCAGTTTGTTCACGCCGTCGGCCAGCGGGTATTCAGACCCACCGAATCCGTCTCCGCCCGGTTCGTCGAGGTTTTGTACGCGCAGGGAAACGCTCTGTCCCTGCAGGTCGGCCATCACCACCAGCACTTCACCGGCAGATACGCTGATGCCCGTAGGATTATCCAGCAGACTGTAAGGTGAGGTTTTGTTGGAGGTTGCCTGCAAGTCGGGGTGTGGATAGGCAGAGTAGTCGGCAATGCGAAACTCTGACTCATATTTGTCGTGGTACATATACCAGGCTATGTTCTTGAAGAACGAATAAGAGCATTCCACGATGTCATTCTCCGTGATGCCCGGTTTCAGTTCGGAGCACGACGGGTCGGTGAACAGCGTGGTGTAGTCAAAGCCGGCCGGATTCTTTTTGTAGAATTCCATTTCCGCACACGAGGCAAACCCCTGTCCGTCGCCAGCTCCGGATTTTATCGTGAAGCGGACGGCCGACACCCCTATCTGTGATTCCGGGAATTCCACCCTGGCTGCCGATGAACTGCCTCCGAAGTCGTGTGTCATGACAAACTTCCATTCGTTGACATTACGCGTGTTGGCATTACTCATCACTTCGATGTCCACTTCCTTAAACAGACCGTTGGTCCCGCTTTCCCGCGGGTAGTAGACAAAGTAGTCCATGTCGCTGCCTTCGTTGAAGTAGTAAGTCAGCGTGATGGGGAAATAATCGTCTCCGCTGTTTGTCCAGTTCGAGTGGTAGATGGTGCTTTTGTCGCCGTCAAACGAGTTTTCGATTCCTTCGCCGGATTGGAACGAGGAAGCTTCGCCGCTGCTTATCTCCACGAGGATGTCATCGGCAATTTCGTCCGGGTCGAGTGCCTCGTATTCGCCCAGTCCGCTTTGTGTGACGGCAAACTTCACCGGTTCCGTATCGGCGGTGGCATCGGTATCCTGCAGGGTGATGGTATCTTTGCGTTCGGCATCGCTTTCGTTTGGAAGCACGTTGAATGTCAGTGAGGTAGTTACTACTGGATGACTGTCGGTGCTGCGCGTGTCGGTCGACGGGGTAATCCACTCGCATGTTTCAGGTATCAGCGCTTCGTAATCGACGTTGGTCGTTACTTCTAAGCTGATGGTGCCTCCAACGGCAGCCAGTGAGGCCGATGCGGGTGACAGGAGAATGGCCTTCCCCCATCCCAGTTGGGCCACTTCGATGGTTTCTTGCAGGCTGGAGGCTGTAATCACGATACTGGCCTGCCGCACGTTCTTATCTTCGTTTTCGTCTACTGAGATGAGCAGGCTTTGGTTGTCTTGGCTAAGGTGCAGCCACGAGGTGTCATCGCCCTGGGTGGTGTATGTCCAGGTGGTGTTGCAGTTGACCGTGATTTCTTTTTCCGAAGAGGCTTCTTCGAAGTTGACGTTGGTGGTCTCTACGTTCAGGTACGGGTTTTGTTCCGTTACCGGGCTTTCGTCGCTGCACGCGCTGCAGGCGGGCAGCAGCATCAGGTTGCAGAGGATGCCAACCGTGAGGCTGTGGAGAATGTCTTTCAGATTCATGATGAATTTTGTTGGTTAAAAAATAACAGGCGGATGTGCGTTGGATTTCCTTTCCATACATCCGCCTGCAAATGTAGAACTTTAAATGTAAAGCGGAAAGATTGCGTAGATTATTCTTCCGCTTCCGGGTCGTATATTTCGGTTTCCAGTTCAGTGATGGACAATTCGGCCAGGGCAATCCAGTTGGAACCGGAATAGCTGGAGGTCACCTCAAACCAGATGTAGCGGTAGCTTCCTTCGGTGATGAAGTTGTCGGAGGTGTACGACGTGACGCCGCTGGGCAGCACGTTGTCGTCCAGTTCGGCAATCAGCGTGGCTCCGTTGGCTTCCGGGTCGTAGGTCTCGTCAAAGCTGCTGCTGCCGTAGATGTTCATCGTCTTGGGATTGTCGTTGTTGCTGTTGTTGCGGGTGGTATAGGCAAACCTGAACGAGGAAATCTCTTTCTGCACATCTACCACGATGTAGTGCGGGAAGGCGCTCGGGTTCGACCAGTTCATGTGGAAGTAGGTCGATTCGTCGCCGTCTATCAGGTTGGCGATGGGGCCTTCGGTAGATTCCTGGTTGTCGGTATACAGTCCGTCGGCCGAGAGCGTGAGCTCAGTTTCGCTGATGATTTCGATGGTCGATTCAACCGGGTCTGCCTGGGCCGAAATGTGATAGGTGTTTCCTTCTGTTCCGTCGCGCGACACGGTGCATACGGCAAAATCTATACTCCCGTAGCGTGCCAGCAGGTTGTCTATCAGCAGCGAGTCGCTGTAGATGCTGGCTGTCTTCATGCAGTCGCCGTCGTCGGGTGTGGAATAGTTGACACGCACGTAATAATAGTTGGCTTCGTCGGGGATTTCCCAGTAAATGGTGACAGAACCGGGACCCGATTGGGTGGTGATGGACGACTCGTCCAGTGAGGTGGGCGGCGTGCTCTCTTCAGAGCAGGCGCCGAGGAAGATTACGGACGCTATGGTCAATAACCAACAGCTGATGTATTTCATTGTCATGATGATTTAGTTTAAATGTTGATACTGATAAATGGGGCAGGTCGTGCGGGATACCGGATGGGCGGATGTGCAACTGGTTGAATGACAGTCTATTGCTTCCTATATATAAGAAGCCTGCTTCTGATACCTTGGAAAGCCGCTTCGTATCGCCTGGGATTTTGCTTCCGGGCGCTTAGAAGCCAGCCCGGGGGCAACCGGCAAGCTTGTCCGCTCAGTCCGGCATCCCTGCCCTGTGCTGCTAAATGTTTAAGCCATTTTAATACCCTGGATTGTTCACTAAGTTTTCGTTGGTGTTCAAATCGCTGTTGGGGATAGGCAGCAGGTAGTTTGTCGGGCTTGTAAATTTGCGTTCAAAATCCACCTCTGTCAGTGTGGCAAACTCCTGCAAAGTCGAGGCATTGATGTTCATGCCTTGTGCCTTGACATTGAAGTAGTCTTCTGCCAGCAGCCAACGGCGCATGTCCCAGAAGTTCTGGTTCTCCAGATACAGTTCTATCATGCGTTCCTGCCGGACGATTTCACGCAACTTGTCCTGGGTGAGTGTGGCCACTCCGCTCCACGAAGTGTCTACATCGGGAATTCCGGCACGTTCTCTGACCATGTTCAGATATGTCTTGGCGGTGGTCAGGTCGTTGGTTTCCACGCAGGCTTCTGCATAGCCTAAGTAGAGGTCGGCCAGTCTGATGACCGACCACGGATAGAAGAACGGCGTTTGCAGGCTGGTGGTCATGGACATGTCGGGACTCACGCCTTTTTTGTTCAGGTATCCCGTAGGCGAATAGTTGTTGGTGCGCGTCGACGAGGTGGTGCCTCTGGAAGTATTTCCACCCAGCACGAAGTCGCATATCAGGCGGCGCTTTTCGCTGTCGTAGGTCTCGTCGTCGGCATAGGCTCCTAATGACGAAGCGCTTGTCACTTCGTAATATCCTCCCTGGAAGGCTACCCAAGCGTAGAAGCGCGGCTCACGGTCTAAGTTGAAGAGGATGGTCTGTTCTCCCACAGCCGCTTTGTTCTCGTGTTCGCTGTCTACGGTGACTATCTCCAGCGGGTCGAGGTCTTTGGTTTCAGGGTCCTCATCCCAGGGCAGTCCGTTCTTGGTATAGAAGCGGTTCAGCATGGTCCAGGTGGGAGCAATGCCGTTCCAGGCGCAGCCCGAACAGTAGGGCATGGATTTGTTTTGTATGCCGTAATAGCCTTCGCTGCGCGAATCGGGCAGAATCACTTCGCAGTTTCCTCCGCCGCCACCTCCGCTTTGATAGTCCATGAGGTTCCACCGCAGCCGGTGCTGGTAGGGGTCTTCCGGAGAGGTATTGCTGTCTTCGGTATGGTCGTCGACCGCATACAGGCTGAAGCCTGCCGCTTCGGCGGAGTCAATGGCGTCTTTCATGGCCGTTTTGCATTCTTCCCATTTGTTGGCATCGTAGGCAGTCGGCATCAGGGGCGTGCCGTCGTTGTTTTGCAGGGCGGCATAATACTGCTGCATTTCCTGGCTGGGATTTCCCCCGCCGTAGTCGAACAGGGGCGATGCGGCATACAGCAGCATCTTGGCTTTGACTGCCTTGGCCGTCAGGCTGGTGGCAAGCCCGAACTCTTGGGAATCGGAACGTACGGCAGGCAGGTCGGCTGCAGCTTCGTCCAGCAGGTTGCAGACAAAGTCCACACAGTCGTCCAGCGGCGTGCGTGCTTTATAATCCTCGGCAGGTGTCTCGACGTCCTGCACGCCGTCGATGATGATGACGGGACCGTAGCAGCGTATGAGCATATAGTGGTAATAGGCTATCAGGAATTTCACCTGGGCTTTGTAGTCAGCTTTCACGTCTTCTGTGAACTCTTCATCTACCACTCCGTCTACATTCTCCATGAACAGGTAGCACTGACGCAATCCGTTGAAGAATGTGTTCCAATAAGAAATGACTGTATTGGAGCTGGAGTAATTGCCTTTGGGGAAAGAGGCAAAAGTTTCATGTTCGAAGGCCGTCACCACCTCATCGCCGGTCATCAGGTCGAGCGATGAGGAACCGCTTCTTGACTCGGGGAGGTAGGAATAGCAGGAATACAGATAGTTCCGTACGGCTGTATAGTCCGAGAAAGCATCCTCTTCCGTGTCGATTTCATCGGGCACTACGTCCAGAAAGCTGCAGGATGATACCCCGATTGCTGTGAATCCCATGACAGAGAGCAGCAATAAAAGATATATATGGTTGATTTTCTGTTTCATAATATTCTGTGCTTTTATTAAGTTAGAATGAGACTTGTACACCGATGTTGTATGTGCGCTGAGTAGGATAGGTCAGGCCTTTGCCACCTCCCATTTCCGGGTCCCACAATTTGAACGGCGAGAAAGTCAGCAGGTTGGCACCGCTGATATAGAAGCGTGCTTTCTTGTAAGTATAGCCCAGTTCGATGTTCTTCAGCTTCAGGAAAGCGGCGTTACGCAGCCAGTAGGTGCTGTTGACGGTATTGTGGTCGTTGACATATTGGGTAAGGCGCGGGTGGGCGGCATTGGGGTTCTGGTTGTTTTCGCTCCAATAGTCGTCGGCAATCCACGACAATACATTGCGGTTGTACGATTCGCCGAAAGGTTCGAAGTCGCTCATCATCAGTGAAACTTTGGCTTGTCCTTGGAAGAAGAAGGAGAAATCCCAGTCCTTGTACACAAAGCTCGGCCCGAAACCATAGACAATTTCCGGTACGGTCGGGTTTCCGATGACAACCCGGTCGTCGCTTGTTATCTGTCCGTCATAGTTGCCGTCAGCATCCGGTTGGTCTACATATTTGATGTCTCCCGGAGCAATTGCGATGTTACCCAAGGTCGAAGTGGGGCTGTTGGCTATGTCGGCCTCGTCGATGTACAGCCGTCGGCCACATATCCCCAGATGGAGTTCAGACTTTTCCCCACTTGGCTGAGCGCGGGACGTACGCCTGCCCCTTCGTCGTACTCCAACACTTTGTTTCGGGCGAAAGTGAATGTGCCCTTAAACTGGATGTAGAAGTCCTTGCTGAACTGCTTGCCATAATCCACGGAAATCTCAGCTCCCCAGTTCTTGACCTTTGCCAGGTTGCCGTAAATGGACGTGCTTCCTGTGCCGAAGTAGTTCGGGATGGAGTTGCGTTCCTGGAAGATGTCGCTGCGTATTTCCTGGAAAGCCTCTACGGTGAGGTTCAGCGAGTTGAACAGCTGCATATCTACACCTACGTTGAGCTTATGTCCCACTTCCCAAGTGATGTTGTCGTTCTGGAAACGGGTATAGGTAGGACCGGAGTAGCTGACTGTGTTGTTCCCGTATCCGGTCTGGTAGGCAGAGGAACCGTCGAGATCAACTTGCGCCAGATAGATGTAGCGCACCAATGAGCCGCTTTCATAAAGCTGGTCATTACCCACCAGACCGTAGGATGCGCGCAGTTTGAGGTGGCTTACTACGTTCTTCAGCGGTTGCCAGAAGTTCTCTTCGGAGATGTTCCATCCGGCAGAGATAGACGGGAAGAAGCCCCAGCGGTGTCCGGCGGCAAAGTTTTCCGAACCGTTGTAACCGGCGTTGGCTTCCAGCATGTAGCGCTGCTTGTAGTTGTAGGCCAGTCGGGCGGCGAATCCCATTTTGCGCTGTGGAAGCGAGGTGATGAGGCTGCTGGGTGCATTGCTGTTATATTGCTCGATGTTCCAGAGAAGCAGTCCCGACACGTTGTGATCGCCAAAGGTACGGTCGTAGTTGAAGTAGGTCTGGAAGTAGAATTTACGGTCGCCGGTAGTGCCGTTCGATGTCGTCATGCTGTGGCGGGACGGTTCGCCCATGGGTTGGACATCGTATTCGTAACTCCCGTCGTCATTTTGTGTGTACCCGGCTAAGTAATACTTGTTATAGTCTTGGTAACGGCTGGTTGACGTATAGCTCCAGTTCTTGAACGAGAAGAGTGCCTTGAACGAAAGCCCCGGCGTAATGAAGTCCAGCTTCTGGTCAAAGTCGATGTTGGCGATGACAGTGCTTTCTGTATAGTCGGTATAGCCTTGTGTGGCGTATGCCATGGGGTTGGCCGCTCCTTGCTCGTTGCCACCCTGATAGCTGCCCCAGTGTATCCAGTCGCCGTCTCCTGTGTTGGGGAAGGAAATGGGGTAGTCCACCGGGTTATTGTTCATGATTTGTGTAAAGATGTTGTCTACGCTGTTATACGGTCCGGTATAGTCGTTCAGCTGTACATTCAGGTGCAGGGCAATCTTGGACGATTTGCTCAGGTTGAAGTCTATGTTGTTCTGGAAAGCATACTTCTTCAGGTCGATGTTGTTGCTGTACGAGTAGTACTTGCTGCTGCTGTCTTGCAGCATACCGGTCTCGTGATTCATGCTGAGGTTCATGAAGTAGGTAATCTTCTGTGTGCCGCCCCGTATGTTGAAGTTGGCTTTCTGGTTGAACGTGGCGTTCTTGAAGATTTCATCATACCAGTTGACATTCGGGTAGATATAAGGGTCCTTTCCTTGAGCCACGCCGTCCATCTGTTCCTGTGTGAAGAGCACGGAGCCAGTTCCCTGGTTGGTTACGGCCTCGTTGTACATCTTCATGTAGGTGACAGCATCTACGAATTCCGGCACCTTGGTCGGCTGGTTGACGTAGGATTCCACACGGAACCCGATGGCCGGCTTTTCCAAATCAGCTCCCGACTTGGTCTTGATAATCATGACACCATTTGCACCGCGTGTACCATACATGGCTGTGGCCGTGGCATCTTTCAAGATGGAGAAGCTCTCGATGATTTCCGGGTCGATGGCGTTCAGGTCGGCCGAACTGATTTCCACGCCGTCCATGATGAGCAGCGGGCTGGTCAAGCCGCTCATGGTCGAAATACCTCGGATGTAGAAGTTGGAGCCGTTGCTGCCCGGTTCGCCGCTTCGCTGGTAGGCTATCACGCCCGAAAGGCGTCCGGCGAAGCTGTTGGACAGGTTGGCAGAGGGAATCTTCAGGTCGTCGGGTCTTACCGTCTGGATGGCCCCCGTGACAGTCTCTTTTTTCTGGCCGGTGGCAAAGGCCGTGACTACCACTTCGTCCAGTTGGGCTGCGTCTTCCTGCAGGGTGATGGACAGAATCTTGACATCCCCTACTTCGATTTCTTTCGTTGTGTAGCCGATATAGCTGATTTCCAGCATATCGCCTTTTTTAGCACGGATGTTGAATTCTCCGTTGACATCGGTGATTGCACCCTGGTTGCTGCCCTTAATCTTGACAGTACATCCTATCAGCGGTTCTCCGGTATTGGAGTCAATAACTACTCCTTTGACGGAAAAGGCTGGTGTCTGCTGGACGCTTTGCGATTCCTCTACGGCAATGCCGTCGGGTTTTTCCGGGACGGGCAGACCGGAAGCTTTGCCTGAAAGGGATACCAGCAGGCAGCAGGCGGCGAATGTGGTCCGGGAAACGTGTTTCCGATAATTTCTCATAGTTCTGATGATGAAATTAGTTGGTTAATTGGTTAATAATTTAAATTCTCTGCAGGAAGTCTTGCGCTTGTTTTAATTAACGTGAGTAGGCTTTTGTTTGGTAAAAGTATGCTTCATGAAAGCGGAAAACTGCCTGTTTTTGCAAAGATGAGTCAAATTTTAATTTCATGCTATAAATTTAGTACTAAAAGTTTTAAAATTGTTTCTTTTATCAAAAATAGTTTCTAATTTGACAAATCTTTGTCTGTCTGAGAAAACTTGCAGATTTCTCAGACATATTTTGCTGCTTTTTCTTTTTCTTCTTAACTTTGGGCTGGATAAGCGGGAGATATTTCTCCGGTGCCCCGTGGGGTCCGGCAAAGAGATGAGAACGGGAGGCTGTGTGACACATAGGCAGGACAGCTTAGTTGTAGGGGGCGGCTTGCAGGAGGGATTTTTCGGGCTGTATGAGGCCTGCTTCCAAGCGATAAGCAGCCTGCTTCTGAGGGATAAGCACCAGACTGGATGTATATAAGAAGCAAGCATCTGAATGCCAGACGAATAGATACTTGTCCCGCCTCTTTGCACGGAGAATGGTTTAACCGCCTGGGCGAAAGATAGATAGACAGAGTTTTATTGTTTATTTTTATAATAAGAGATAAATATTATGTTTTCAAAAGACACTTACGTGCAGCGCCGCGATGTGCTGAAAAAAGCCGTTGGCAGCGGCGTGTTGCTGTTTCTGGGCAACGATGAACAGGGTTTGAATTACGAGGACAACACGTTCCGTTACCGTCAGGACTCCTCGTTCCTTTACTATTTCGGGCTTTCCTTTGCCGGACTGAACGCCGTTATCGACATTGACGAGAACCGGGAAATCATCTTCGGCGATGAGCTTTCCATTGACTACATTGTCTGGATGGGTACCCAGCCCACTCTGCGTGAGAAGGCTTCTGCCGTGGGCATTACGGAGACACTGCCTTCTGTCCAACTGGCAGACTACCTGCACCGTGCCGTGCAGCAGGGGCGTACCATACACTACCTGCCGCCCTACCGCGCCGAACACAAATTGAAACTGATGGACTGGCTGGGTGTGCCTCCTTCGCATCAGGAAGGCTCCGTGCCCTTCATCCGCGCCATCGTGGCACAGCGCAACGTGAAGACCACAGAGGAGATTGCCGAGATAGAACGCGCCTGCGATATCACTGCCGACATGCACATCGCCGCTACGCGCTGCATCCGGCCGGGGATGTACGAGTATGAGGTGGTGGCCGAAATGAACCACGTGGCCGAAAGCCATAACTGCGAACTGTCCTTCGCTACCATTGCCTCCATCAACGGACAGACCCTGCACAACCATTACCACGGCAACCGCATCGAAGAGGGACAGCTCTTCCTTATCGACGCCGGTGCCGAACTGCCGTCGGGCTACTGCGGCGACATGTCGTCTACCATCCCCGTTTCGAAAACGTTCACCCCGCGCCAGCGTGCGGTCTACGAAATCCAGAACGCCATGCACTTGGAGAGCGTCAAGGCCCTGCGCCCCGGCATCCCCTATATGGACGTCTACGACCTTTCGGCCCGCGTCATGGTGGAGGGACTGAAGGAACTGGGCCTGATGAAGGGCAATGCCGAAGATGCCGTGCGCGAAGGCGCCCACGCGCTGTTCTACCCCCACGGACTGGGTCACATGATGGGACTGGACGTGCACGACATGGAGAACCTGGGCGAAATCTGGGTGGGCTACGACGGCCAGCCCAAGAGCACGCAGTTTGGTCGCAAGAGCCAGCGTCTGGCCATCCCCCTGCAACCGGGCTTTGTGCACACCGTGGAGCCGGGCATCTACTTCATCCCCGAACTCATCGACCTGTGGCGCGGTCAGGGCAAGTTTACGGACTTCATCAATTACGATAAGGTGGAGGAATACCGTCACTTCGGCGGCATCCGCAACGAAGAAGACTACCTCATCACCGAGACCGGTGCCCGCCGCCTGGGCAAGAAGATTCCGTTGACGCCGGACGAAGTGGAAGCGATGCGGTAGGAGGGGAATGTGCCGTTGTGCCGCAAGGATGCGGCACCTCCTATAATAACCATTGGGTGGAGATGAGACGCCACAATGTGACGTCTCTACATTTTCCCCATAAACGACAAGGTATTTACGTAAACGATAAGGTTTTTATGAGAAATAGGCAGTGGTTAGGAACCATGGCGCTGCTGGCGCTTACTCTGGCGGGTTGTCGGCCGACAGAACAGAAAGAGTCGTTGCCCATCATTGATATGGGCAAGGAGTATCCCGAGAAAGAAATCGTGGCGCAGGATCTCTTCGATGTGGAGTATGTGCCGCTGGAGACAAGTGACGAGTTTGTCACGCAGGGGGCTGTATTGGATATCAGTGAACATTTCGTGGCCATAAAGAACTGGAACAGCGATGGCAATCTTTACCTTTTCGACCGCCAGAGCGGGCGTGGCGTGCGCTGTATCAACCACCGGGGGCAGGGTGGCGAAGAATACACCTATCTGGGTGGCGTGGTGTTGGACGAAGCCGGTGGAGAGCTCTTTGTGGTTGATATTTCGGTCAACAAAATCCTGGTGTATGACTGGGAAGGTCGTTTCCGTCGCACCATCCCTTTGCGAGAAGGTTTTGTCTGTCACACCGTGATGAATTACGACAAGGACCACCTGATTGTGTATGATGCTTCTGCCCAACGGCAGGAGGGAGAACCACCTTCGCAGCCTTACTATCATGCCATCATCTCCAAGCAGGACGGTCATGTGAAGCGGGCTTTGCCCATTCCCTTCGGAAAGGCTGTAGGCCCTTATGCTCGTGAGGGCGATGTTGTAGCGACGGCTTTTCCGCCCGCTGCTATCGTGGCCAATCGGGGTAACTGGCTGTTGGTGGAAATCTCAGCCGATACGGTGTACAACTATGTGCCGTCGAAAGACAAAATGGAGCCATTCCTCGTCACTCTTCCGTCTGCCGACCCGGAGCGTCTGTTTTGTATGAGTACGGTGACAGACCGTTATTTTTTCATGCAGGGAATGCGGAAGGAGTTTGACTTTACTACCGGTAGAGGTTTCGGCCGCGATGACTGGATGTACGACAGGCAGGAACGTACTGTTTATACTCCTGTTGTGAGAAATGCGGATTTCAAAGACGGCCGGCAGGCTGATGTGATAGGCGGGCCGGTGAACCGTTACGGTGTGGCTGCCTTGCAAGTTCTTTCTGCCGACAAGTTGGTCGCTGCCTATGAGGACGGCAAGCTGAACGACGGTCCGCTGAAGAACCTCGCTTCCCGTTTGGATGCGGAGGATAATCCTGTGCTGATGCTGATGAAGTATAAGAAGTAAAATCCCCTATTATAAACCAACTATATAATTTACAGCGATGAAGAAATCTTTCTTTGAGGTACTGACCTTGGTGGTTGTCTTAGCCGTCACAGGTTGCCGGCAAGCGGGAACGCTGGAGGCATTGCCCGTCATTGACTTGAGCAAAGACTATCCTGAGAAAGAATTTGTGGCGCAGGACCTCTTCGATGTGGAGTATGTGCCGCTGGAGACGAACGATGAGTTTTTGGTAGGTGGATTCGTGTTAGCCGTGAGCGGGCATTACATCGTGACCGTCGACCCGATGCACGAAGTGGGAAGTATAATCTTGTTTGACCGGAGAACGGGTAAAGGATTGCTGAAGATGAATCAGTTGGGGAAAGGACCGGAAGATTACTCCTGTGTAGATGACGTTATCCCGGACGATGCCAACGACGAACTATTTGTGATAGACAGTGCCGGGCGAAAGATACAGGTGTACAGCATGCGTGACGGCAGTTTCAGGCGTAGCCTTCCTTATGCGGCTGAGGCCGACTATGGCTTCGTGGACAATTATGACGAGCAGCATCTGATGGTCTATGACAAGTCCATTTACCTGAAAGACGGCGAACCGCGCGACAAACCTTATTATCACTTCCTTATTTCGAAAACAGACGGTAAGGTCGTTCGCCCCCTGCCTGTATCTTTCGATGAAATACATGCACCGGTTTCGCTGCGACGGGAGAACGGAAGGATGGTGTCGATGTTGGTTTCCCATTTGCCGGCTATTGTGCCCAACCGCGGAAACTGGCTGCTGGTGGAAACCTCGTCGGACACTGTCTATAATTACCTGACAGATGGGCAACGCATGGAGCCTTTTTTGTTGAGGAAGACCACCGAAGACTTCGACCGGATGTTGGGGATAGGGGTGATGGCCGACCGTTATTGGTTTATGGAGCGGGTTATCACGAAAGAAATGGAACAGGGAAGCACGACGATTAGTTTCTCAGACATTTTCCAGGTGTCCAACCTGGTGTATGACCGTCGGGAAGGGCGGTGCTATACTTCGCTTGTGCGTAATGCCGACTTTGTCCGCGGAGAAGATGATCTTGTGGATTTGTGTGCTTTCCCTGTAAACAGTGGCGACGTGGCGGCCTTTCTTCCCATGATGGCTCATCGACTGGTCGCTGCCTATGAAGACGGTAAGCTGAACGAAGGTCCGCTGAAAGATCTCGCCTCCCGTTTGGATGCGGAGGACAACCCGGTGCTGATGCTGATGAAGTATAAGAAGTAAGGGGCAGTAACAACATTCAGGCGCGGACGGCGCGCATTCTGCGGATTTTGTTTTTCCGTAAAATGCGGTGCCGTCCGCGCCTGGTTATATAGGAAAAAACTGCCTTTATCGGGCAATCTCTTCTTTCAGGGTCTTCTGCAACAGGTCATGGTCGCGCAGGTCGTTGCGCAGCTCGTACGTACCGTCTTTCTTCACCAGCACATACGACGGGATGCCGTCTATCTGGAATTTGTCGCAGAGATACCTCCATTGCTGCTCGTTCAGGCAGAAGTGTTTGCCTTGGATGCCGGGAATCATGGTCTTGTATTGCACAAGGGGCGATGTTTCGTTGGCTATGTAGAGCCATACCAAGTTTTCACTCTTCAGTTCCGTTGCCTTCAGCGGTTCGGTGGCCTTGATGGAAGCGCGGCAGGGACCGCACCAAGTGTTCCAGAAGTCAACGAACACCACCTTGCCCTTGTAGGGAGCAATGAGCGTGTCAAACAGTTTCTCTACCGGTACATCGGGGGTCTGCTCGATGATGGCCTTGTCTTTCACGGCTTCCAGTTTGGCGACGGTCTCTGCCTGCATTTGCCGGAGGGCGTCGGCATAAAATGGGTCGTCGTTTGTTCCGAATATATTCAGGTCGTCGTCGGTCAGTGTGCCATTTTGCACTTTAGGGGCGAGGCGGGCATATTTGCGTAGCGAAGGAATCAATCCGGTCTGGATGCCGGTGGCTTTCAGCCAGGCATCGTCGGCATACATGACAGCGCGCAGGTAATCGGAGGCATAGGCGCTCATCAACAGCATGGGGTCGTTAATATCAAACAGTTTGCACACCTCGGCTTTCTCTTCAGGAGTCATCCTGTCGATGCCTTTCACCGGGTTTTCCCAGTCATTGTTCAGAGCCCGGTAGTTGTGTTCGCGGAAGAAATCGCCCTGCAGCATGGCAGTGACGGCTTCTTCTTTGAGCGACAGCAGCATCGATTCTTTCATGAGCGGCGGCACAGTGTCGGCGGCTATGCTGTCCGACAAGGCTTTGTATTTGTCTGCCACGTGTGCTACATAGTCCTTGGCACTCATCCTATAGTCTGCAAACTCGCCGTTATAGAGGTTCATGGTGCGTAGGGGGACATGGGAGCCGCTGAGTGCAAAGTACAGGTTGTTGAGGTTGGCATACGTGCCGGTGGCGTAGCAGAAACGTGAGAGAGGCGCTGCTCCTTCTGTGCGTCGGCTTACGATGCGTTGTCCGCTATGTCGCATGTCGATATAGATGGAGAGCTGTTCGTCGGGGGCAATCCTTGCCGTGCAGCCCCAGTGTGCCGGTGTGGAAATCAGAGCCTGTGCAGGTCCATATTGTTTAAAGCGGAAGGTTGCGATACCTGTTTCCGGGTCGATGTTGGCGGTGTGCTCTTCCTGATTGCCGCTCAGGGTGTTGAGGTAGAGTGCTATTTCCTTGCCCAGTTCCGGCCGGTAATGAAGCAGGTGTACTTCTACGGTTGTTTCCCCACTTTTGAAGATGGGGGCGGGCATGGCAGCATTGCCATCCACCTGCATGGCTTCGGCCGGGATGTCTTCCGGAGCGTCGTATGTTTTCTTTCCGGTCAGGTCGATACCGAACAGCTTGAAGCAGTCATCGCAGTCGGATTCAATGAAGTCGAACGACCGGGTACGTAGCGGCAGCGGTTGGAAAGTCAGTTGGAAAGAAGCTTCGCCGGATTCCGGCATCCAGAAGAGCGAGTCGGGTGTGATGCCGGTAGCTTTGGTCAGGGCATACTTTTTCCCTCCGGCATTAAGATAAGTGTCTGAGGAGATTCTTATCCAATAGTGTGGCGTAAAGTAGGCATCGACCTGCAGGATCGTTGCCGTGTCCGTCAGTTCCACCCGAGTAATGTCGAGGGTCATGGTGTTGGATGTTTCAATCAGCGGGTTCTCTACCACGCGGGGACCGCTTTGGCAGGCGCCCAGCATCAGGGCCGGGAGAGCCCATGTGGAAAGCAAAGTTCTGATTTTCATGTTCCTGAGTTTTTTGAAATGATATGATTAGAGATTACTTATGCATGCAGTTCCAGCACGAAGCGTGCCCCCTTGGTATAGTCTGTGTCCAGCGACAGGCTACCGTTCATCTTCGTGGCTTCCAGCGCGCAGATGGGCAACCCCAGTCCGTCGCCCTGCGTCAGGTCTTTCACTTCGCTGAAAGGTTTGAAGAGATTCTCGCGGGCAGTCTCCGAAATGCCGTTTCCCGTATCGGTCACCACGAACTGATGGGTGTGCGCGCCACGTTTCTTGAAGTCCAGCCAGATTTTGCCTTCGGCAGGCGTATGTCCGGCAGCGTTTTGCAGGAGGTGGAGCAGGATTTTGGCAGTATGTTCCTTGTTGAGGCGCACCATCAGTTTGGGGGCGTTGACGGTCAGTGTCACATTCGGTTTCACCTCTTCGCGAATCCGGTCCATCAGACCTTCACAGAACGTCGACACGTTGGTTTCTTCCATTTCGTATGGAGAGTCCAGCGAGTCTTCCAGGGCCGAAAGTTCTTCAATGTGGGCGGTAAAGTCTTTCAGTGCCTGCACACCCGGCTGGCGGGCATCCAGCGTGTCCAGCGTGGGTTGCATCTGGGTGGAGATATTGCGGATGAACTTCGTCTTCTGCGCGTTGTGTTCGTTGACGGTTTCTATGATTTTCTTCTGTTTGCGTGTCAGCAGGATGAATCGCATCAGCACGATGCCTCCCAGTACCAGTGCGGCAGCCAGGATGACAGCCAGTATGCACAATCCGATGATGGTATATTGGCGTGTGGCCAGCGAGTGGTCCTTTTCCTCGATGGTTTGCAGGCTGCCATCGTATTGCGCTTTGAGTTCGTTGTACTTGTCTTGTGCCATGAGGGCGGCAGTCGAGTCGTTCCATGCCATGTATCGTTCGTAGGCACGTGCCAGCATGGCAGTGTTGCCTGCCCGCCTGCCCATGTCAATCATTTCTTTGTAGCATGCTTCGGCCTTGTCGTAATCCTTTTGTTGGGAGTAGAGAGCCACCAGTTTGTTGAATGCTTTGTCGCCCTGCGTGTTTTGTCCGAAGGTATAATAATAGTTGGCTTGCGTGTAGAGCAGGTTGGTGTTGAGAGAGTCTACTTGTGCGGCCTGTGCCCATCCCTCCAATTTGTTCAGTTGTTCTTTGGCGCGGGCTGTGTTGCGCAGTTTGATGTACATGCGCAGACGTTCGCGCGTCACGGGGTAGCGCAGGGCGGGCATGGACTGGCCGGTCTTCTGTTCGCCGGCGATGAGGGCCTGTTCTATGTTGAAAAGCAGCTGGAAAGCTTCTTTGTAATAGTTCTCGCGGTGGTAAAGGGCGGCGGCTTCTACCCCGCAGCGCACGGCTTTCTCGTACAGGTTGTCTCCTGCATAGGCATTGTAAGCCTGAAGATACATATATCGCGCTCGGATATAGTCTTGTTGTGTCAGACTTTCATGGGCTTGTTTCATGAGTTCATCGCCTTTCCCTTGGGCTGTAACAGACGGGCAGCAATAGCATAAAGCTATAAAAATTAGGTAATTGATAACTTTTCTCATAAGGTTTTTCGTTTTGTTTGCCCGTAAAGTTACGATATTCTTTCATAGTTTGTGCGCTTGCTTGTTTTTTTTCTTTCAGAAAAATAATTTGTGGAGAACCCTGCCCGACAGTCTGGAGGTGCAGACGGCGCAGGGGGAAGGCCGTGGAGGCATGTGGGCAGTCTGATAGGGAACGCCGGTTTAGACTTTTCTTTCAAGGAATAGATTGGATTTTATCTTCCTGATAGTCAGCGCGCTGCTTCGTATATATAACAAGCGTGCTGCTTATAGCCTGGAAGTTCGGTGCTTATCGCTTAGAAGCAGGCTGCTTATAGCCCGGCTGTTTTTCAGGAAGAGAGGCCGGAACGTCCCTTACGCCCTTTGTGCCGGATAAAATATTTTGAGGAAACGAAAACAGACGAGCCTCAAATGGTCGGGCTTGGCCTGTGAGAGGGCGGTTGGCGTAACGGACGTTCCGGTCTGGTGACATCTTCACCGTTGTTCGTTGCGGTATTTCAGCGGGGGTATCCCCTTGTTGCGCTTGAAGAATTTGCTCATCACGGCCTGGTCGGAGAAGTGCAGGCGGTCGGCAATTTCCTGTATGGACAGATGGGTGCCCCGCAGCAGATGGCAGATTTCTTTCAGCAGGAATTTGCTGATAAGCTGGTAGGCGTTGTCTCCGGAAACTTCTTTGACAATGCGGCGCAGGTACTGCGGAGAAATGTGGAGGCATTTGGCGTAATAACTGACAGTGTGGTTGTGGCAGATGTCAGTTTCCAGCAGGTTGATGAAGTCGGCAAACAGCTTTTTTTGTTTGTTTGAACATTCAGGCATGTTTCTTGCCTCTTCTTTGTCCAGCAGGTTAGCCATTTCCAGGAAGAATATCTGTGTCTTGTGCCTGATGATGTCTTGGGTGAATCGGCTGACTCGTTGCGTGATGGTCTGGTGCAGGTCTTCCATTCCCCGTATGACTATGGCATAGTCTTGCGGCTTGAGTTGCTTGACCGGATAGTTGAACGTGTGCAGCATATAGGCAGGCGAGAAAGGCGGCTTCTGGGTGAATAGGTTCTGCATGAAGTCGTCGGTCTGCAACAGTAAGAATGCACGGGCATCAGAGGAGATGTGGCTCAGCCTGAACGTCTGTTTGATGATGTCGGCAAAGTCTCCGCGCTGCAAGTCGTATTTCTTATTGCCAATGAAGGCCTGTATGTTCCCATCTACGACAAATAGCTGGGCATTTCGGTAGTCCGTTGAGATGTCCATACTATTATATATGTAACTCGTTCCGATTTCGCGGAATTGAATTCCCGGATTGTTGTTTTTCATGTCCGGAGCCATGTCAGCTGTGATGTCTTGCATTTCTGTTCTCATAGTTAATGTAAGTTATGCGTTATGGACGCAAATGTAGATTTTTTGTAAGTATATCAAATGCAAAATAGATAAACGGCTTGTTTTAATCGACAAAACTCTGTTTACGGAATACTTCTTCGGCAAGTCTTCCCTGTTTTCTTTTACTGTGTTTATAACTATTTGAATAATAGTAGTTTATTTCTAAATAAACAAGACTTGTTTCCGAATGAATAAAAAAACTTCGGCTGTTTCTCAATAGGAAAAAAGCAGGTCGTTTATGGCAATTAGGTTTATTAAGATGTCTTTAATTTTGCATCCGTTCAGATGCTTCTGTTTCCTTATTGTAGGCTTTAATAGCTGTAATAAGGGCGGCATCTGGAGTTGTTTTTTTGTTTCACTTTAAAATCATGATAGGATGAGAAAGCAGATGAAACCAATTTGGATGTTGTTGCTTTGCGCGACATTGGGTGCAGGCACAGTCCGTGCATTTCCTGTTGCAGACACATCGGCCGATGCGCATGGCGTGCAGCAGACCGGCAAGTGTAGTGGTGTTGTGAAAGATGCTTCGGGAGAAACGATTATCGGGGCATCTGTCCGGGTAAAGGACACGAATAATGGTGTCATTACCGATTTGGACGGAAAGTTCGAACTGAATAATGTGCCGTTGGGTGCCGTCCTGGAAGTGACGTATGTAGGTTATCAGCCTTTTTCGGTGGAATGGAAGGGCGAGCCGCTCACTATCACGCTGAAAGAAGATTCGGAGTTGTTGGATGAAGTGGTGGTGGTAGGTTATGGTGTCCAGAAGAAGGTTAATGTCACCGGGTCGGTTTCGATGGTCGAGTCGGATGTCTTCGAGTCGCGTCCGGTGCAAAACGTTTCACAGGCTCTGCAAGGCCAAATTCCCGGCCTGAATCTGAGTGTGGGCAATTATGGAGGTGCCTTGGATGCCTCCATGAGTATCAACATCCGTGGCACGGGCACGATTGGCGAGGGGTCCAGTGCCTCACCCTTAGTCTTGATAGACGGCATTGAGGGAGATTTGGATGCGTTGAATCCCAACGATATTGAGAGTGTATCTGTGCTGAAAGACGCTTCGTCGGCATCTATCTATGGTGCGCGCGCTGCTTTCGGCGTGATTCTGATTACTACGAAAAGTGGGGCAAGCGGCAAACCGCGGGTCAACTATTCGGGCAATGTGCGTATCAGCCAGGGCATAAATATGCCCAAGATGGCTAACTCGTATGACTTTGCCACCATGTTCAACCTCGCCAATACCAACGACGGCGGCAGTGTTATCTTCGACGATACCTATATGCAGAACATCCTGGATTATATGAACGGCAATCTGGAGCAGTCGACCATTGCCAGCGGAAGTTCGTGGGCCAAGTGGAACGAGGGTGCCTACGACAACATTGACTGGATTCAGGAGTTTTACGGCGGCAATGCGGTGTCGCAGGAGCACAACCTCAGTGTGAGCGGCGGCAGTGACAAGATACAGTATCTGTTCAGCGGCAGCTTCCTCGACCAGGACGGTCTGATACAGCATGGCAGCGAAGACTTCTACCGCTACACGCTGAACGGAAAGATTACGGCGCAACTGGCCGACTGGGTACGGTTCACCTATTCGACCAAGTGGACGCGGGAGGATTATGAGCGTCCTACTTACCTGACCAGTCTTTTCTATCACAACGTATCGCGCAAGTGGCCCATCCAGCCGGCTTACGACCCCAACGGCTACGCCATGAACGAGAGCGAAATACAGCAGATGGAAGAAGGCGGACAACGCCGCAGCAATACGGATACCTATACCAACCAACTGGCTGTCGTGTTCGAGCCTATCAAAGACTGGCACATCAACTTGGAGGGAAGTCTACGTACTTATACCAATTATGTGCATTCCGAAGTGTTGCCCGTGTATTATCATGATGTGGATGGCAACGAAGTGGAAATGGCCTGGGATATGGGCGGTTCGAGTTATCCTGCCGGTACCAGCCGGGTGACGGAGTATTCTTATCACGAGAACTACTATACGGTCAATCTCTATACGGACTACTCGAAGACATTTGACAGCGGCCATTATTTTAAGGTGCTCGCTGGTTTCAATGCCGAGAAATATGCTACACGTGATATCACAGCCCAGCGTGACGACCTGATTACCCCCAACGTGCCTACCTTGGACACGGGACTTTCTGACGATTATGTGAGTGGCGGTTATGACCACATGGCCGTGGCAGGCTTCTTCGGTCGTATCAACTATGCCTACAAAGACCGTTACATGCTTGAGGTAAACGGGCGTTACGACGGTTCGTCCCGTTTCGTCGGCGACAAACGCTGGGGCTTCTTCCCCTCGTTCTCTGCTGGCTGGAACATTGCCCGTGAAGAATTCTTCCAGGACCTGGCAGAGAAGACCACCATCACTACCCTGAAGCTGAGAGGCTCGTGGGGTGAACTTGGTAATACGAACACAGATAACTGGTATCCCTTCTACCAAAGCATGCCTTTGGGATACAACGGGTCCTGGTTTGTCAACGGTTCTTCTCCTAACTACGCCACCACGCCCGGCATCACCAGTTCTTCGTTGACGTGGGAAACCGTGCGCTCATGGGATGTAGGCTTTGATTTTGCCTTGCTGGACAATCGCCTGACCGGTACTTTCGATTACTTTGTGCGCAGGACGCTTGATATGGTAGGCCCGGCTCCCGAATTGTCTTCCATCCTGGGAGCAGATGTGCCCGATGCCAACAACTGCGACTTGAAGTCCTACGGCTTCGAACTGGAGTTGGGCTGGCGTGACAAAGTGGGTGACTTCTCCTATGGGGTGAGCTTCAATCTCTCTGACGCGCAACAGGTGGTAACGGAATATCCCAACGATACCAAGTCGTTGAGCAGTTCTTATTATCCGGGCATGAAATTGGGTGAAATCTGGGGATATACTACCGTCGGCATAGCCCAAAGCCAGGAAGAGATGGATGCGCATTTGGCACAAGTTGACCAAAGTTCGCTGGGTTCCAACTGGTCGGCAGGAGATATTATGTATGCCGACCTCGATGGAGACGGACGCATCAGCACCGGTTCGTACACGGCCGATGATGCCGGCGATATCAGTGTCATTGGCAATTCAACACCGCGCTTCCGCTACGGACTCACATTGGATGGTGCCTGGAAAGGCTTTGACCTCCGGCTTTTCTTCCAGGGAGTAGCCAAGCGCGACCTGGCACTGGGCGGCATGTATTTCTGGGGTACGAACAGCGGCGGCATGTGGCAATCCAATGTGTTTGAAGAACACCTGGATTATTGGACGGAAGACAATACTGACGCATACTATGCACGTCCGTCGTTCAGCGGCCGCAACCAATACACACAGACCCGCTACCTGCAGAATGGAGCTTACTGCCGTTTGAAGAACCTGACCTTCGGTTACACGTTCCCGAAAGTCTGGACCAACAAGATTGGCATCGACAACCTCCGTGTGTATTTCTCGGGTGACAACCTGCTGACATTTACCAAACTGGTGAAAACATACGACCCCGAAGGAACCGGGTCTGCCTATGGATCATCCGGACAACTTTATCCGTTGCAAAGAACTTTCTCTCTTGGAGTAAATATTAATTTCTAAAACTGGAATGACATGAGAACTCATATAACTAAAAAGATAATGGCAACCGCGCTGTGGGCAGCATCTGCGCTGACGTTTACTGCCTGCAATGATTTTCTGGATTTGGAGCTGCTGGACCAGGTAACTCCTGAGAGTTACTTCCAAAACGCCGACCAGTTGGCGGCATATTCCATCGCTTATTATACGGATTTGTTTACTACGCCTTCGGGCTGGAGTCAGGGTGGTATCCTGAACGGAGATGCCAACACGGACAACATGGTGAACGGCGATGGAGATACCGACCTTTATACGACAAACTTGTGGCAGACTTCGCATAGCGGAGACCTGGGATTCAGTCTTATCCGCTATTGCAATTACTTTTTTGAAACCGTACTGCCCCGCTATGACGAAGGATTCTACGGTGAAGGCAATGCTGAAGTCGACCACTACATTGGAGAAATGTATTTCATCCGCGCCTGGGTGTATTTCTCGCGTCTGAAGACTTATGGCGATTATCCCATTGTGACGGAAGTCTTGGAGGACAATTCAGAAGACCTTATCGCACACGGCACCCGCATGCCCCGCAACGAGGTGGCCAACTTTATACTTTCCGATTTGGACAAGGCCATCGGCTTGCTGCAGGATAAGGGCTTCGAGGCCAACAACCGTATTAACAAACAGGTGGCCCAACTGGTGAAATCGCGTGTGGCTCTCTACGAAGCTTCGTATGAAAGATACCATCAGGGCACCGGACGCGTGCCGGGTGACGAAGACTGGCCGGGCTATCGGGTGCATCCAAATTACAGTTTCGATGTAGAAGCGCACGTCGACAGTCTGCTTGAAGTGTCGATGGAGGCAGCCAAGGAAGTGGCCGACAACACAACGCTGACAGAGAATACCATGGTGCTGGACCAGCATCCCGAAACCTATACCACCGGTTGGAACCCTTACTTTGAGATGTATGCCAGCGATGACCTCTCTGGCATCGACGAAGTGCTGATGTGGCGCGACTATGGCACTATCAGCACGACCAACGCTACGCATGGTGTGTGCGCTTACATCGTGACCGGCGGTTGGAACGGCTTGCTGAAAGGCTATGTGGAGAGTTTCCTTATGGCCAACGGGTTGCCTATCTACGCCAACGGGTCGGGCTATCAGGGGGATGAAACCTTGGATGACGTAAAGGCCGACCGCGACGGACGTCTGCAACTCTTCCTCTTTAGTGAGAGCAATTATCTGCCGTTCAACGACCAATTCTCGGATACAGTGTTCAATTTCTCGCCGGTGCTGGCTCCGGCACGTACCGGTGAGATGGGCGACCAGACCGGATACCGCTTGCGTAAGGGAGAAAGTTTCGATGTGGAGAACAACACTTATGGTAAGGCTGAGGGCACGACGGGGCAGATTGTCTTCCGGGGTGTGGAGGCTTATCTGAATTACATAGAAGCGCAGTATATGCTGGACGGTAGTATCAATTCCACTTCCGCTTCTTATTGGAGGGCTATCCGTGAGCGGGCAGCGGTCGACCCGGACTATACGGCTACCATAGCTGCTACGGACATGAGCATAGAGGCCGAAGGCGACTGGGGGGCTTATTCGGGCGGAGAGCTTGTGGATGCTACGCTGTACAACATCCGCCGCGAACGCCGTTGTGAGTTCATTGGCGAAGGCATGCGCTGGAACGACCTGGTGCGCTGGCGCTCCATGGACCAGTTGAAGACGCAGAACTACATTCCCGAAGGCTGTAACTTCTGGACCAGCATGTACCAGACAGCTACCACTAACGAGAACCATGCGGCTTCTTCATTCGTGGAAGGTCCTACGGCGAGCGACGCCAACATCTCTTCCAGCGAAGAGAGTGTCTACATCCGTCCGTACCGCATCAGCAGCTCGAATACGCTGTATGACGGTTACACGTGGATGAACGCACACTACAATTCGCCTCTTCCCATTCGTGAGATAGAGCTTTTGTCGCCCGACGAGAGTGTGGATACTTCGGTTCTGTATCAGACGTGGGGATGGCCTACAGAGGCTAACTTGCCTGCCGAAGAATAAACAGTTTTCACAGGTATTATTGTTTAGGGTAATGGTAAGATGACAGAGTGTGATTTAAACTTTGGCTGCTTATCGCCTGCAACTTCCTACGGAGAGCTTGCCGGAATAGCCGGTATGTGCGGTTGTGGCATGGCGGTGCGGAAAGTTTAAATCACCTCATCTTCCGGAATACATAAGAAATAAGATATTCGATATTTTGTTTATTTAAAATTCTTGGTAAGGAGGTGAATGAGTCGGGAGACTGGTTGCCTTCGCTATTTTTTACTCTTTTAGCATAATTAAAATGAATAAAGCCGGGGCGGATCGTGAGGTTCGTCCCGGCTGCTTGTTAGGAATGTGGATGCAGGCCGTGGGGAATCCGGTGAAATGGTTCGGAATGTCGGGGGAGAGGAAAGGGGCGGTTGCCATACCTCTTTATTCATCGCAGATTCCGATTTGCTTCAGACACTCCTCCGGGAAGTATTTTTTCTCTCGGATGATTTGAAACAGTCTTTCTTTGTCAAACGGCCGGATTTCTGTTAGGGCATCGTCCGACTTGTTGTTTCTGAAGATAAGCCATTGCGGGTTGTCGGAGAGTTTTTCAATCCCGATGAAGAGATTGTTTTCCACCACGTTTCTCTTCGGAAGACTGTCGCTGGGAAGATAGTCGGCCATGAAGGGATAGGCCGTTCGGTAGGGTTCGTCTGTATAATGGACCTCGTTCAGGCGGTGTTCAAAAAGTCCTCCGGGGGCAATCAGGGCCTTATTCCAGTTTTGAAGCCGGTTGTCGGCATGTATGGCAAACTGCCCGTTTATGAACAGGTTGTTCCGGTAGCAATTGTCGGACCCTCCTCCGATCAGTGCTGCATATTTCCCAGCGTGGTAGAAGATGTTGCCTTCCACCAGCATGCCGCATGCACCGTCGTCGTGATAGACGGCGCAGGTGGTGTATTTCCCGGGAATACATGCAAATAAGTTGTTCCGCAGGACAGTCCCGCACTCTGAGGGGTTGCGTCCGTAATAGACGGCTCCCTGGTCTTCTATTTCCAGACACACGTCGTGGATGTAGTTGTTTTCAATCAGGTGGTTGTTTCCGTGGAGCAGGATGGCCATGCTGGGTGTGTTGTATATCTCGCAATTGCGTATGCAGTTTCCCGCGCCGGTGATGTGGATGGCCGGGCGGTATGAACGCTCTATGCGGTTGTTGTCGTGGAAAAGGCATCCGCTTACCTCGTTCTCTCCGGGCTGCAGGCTCATCCGGTCTCCTCCTCCCAGCGAGACACCTCCTGCTCCCAGGTTATAGAATGTGCAATGCGATATCCGGTTCCGGCTTCCTCCTTTCCGGTTGAATGTCTGGTTGGCATACAGGTGTTGTTGCAGGCTGCCTATCTTGCCTCGTACAGGCTTTCCTGTGCCTTCGTGCAGGTATTCCTCGAACGGCTCTATTCCCAGACCCACGGAGATGGCCCAGTTTCCTGCGTTCCGGAACGTGCAGTGCTCGATACGTACATTTTCCGTTTCCACAAGCGAGAGCATCAGTCCGCGGCTGCATTCGAAGGTGATGTGCTTGATGGTGACATCATGCGCTTTCCACAAGTCCAGGAAGGGTTCTTCGAGCATCGAGAAGCACAATGACTTTATTTCCTGTGCGGGAGGAATGAAATACAGCGTTCCCTCTTCCCGGTCCAGATAGTATTCGCCGGCCTCGTCTGTCTCTTCCTTGATGTTGAAGGCATACCATTTGTTCCAATCGTTACCCGAGCGGAACCCGTAGAGCGTGGCTCCGTCGGTGTGGATGGTCTTTTCCTTTTTGTCCAGTTTGGCCACCCGTAGCCAGTCGTCCGCGTAGCCATAGTTGAAATAACCTCCTATCCAGATATTGTCTGTAAAGTGCCATGACGAGATGCGCAGCGAGTCATATTCCATGATGGCTCCCCGGTTGTCCATCTCTCCGTTCCGCGGCACGGAGCCGGGATCTATGATCTTTCCCATGCGAATCATCCCCCCGTTGGGCCATCTGGAAAGTCGCATGGGGAGTCCGTTGACAAACAGTTCTCCCCACGAGGGTTGCGACGGACGCGAAAAGCCCGCACTGTGGATTTCTCCCCAGTCGGTGATTCCTGCCTCTTTCAGGTTGACTGACGAGACCTCACAGTTTCCTATGGTCTGTTTTTTCACCAGCCGTGGCGGGATGGGAACCCCTCCCGAGAAGACGACCTCTTCTCCCGGATAGGCCGAGATGGTCAGGCCGGAAAGTGACTCGCCGATGGAGATGCCCTGTTGGAAATAGTAGGTCCCCTGGCGTATGATGATGCGGGTGTGCTGCTTGTCGCCTTGGAGTGCAACGGCTCTGATTGCCGCTTCGAAAGTTTTGAAAGGATGTTTCCGGCTTCCGTCCTCCCGCGCTGAAGTGGAAGATGCGTCAACGAAGCAGGTGGTCTCCTTGCCGTATGAATAGCAGCAGCAAAGCAGGCACAGGCATATCCAGAATGTTGTCTTTTTCATTTCAGTATGTATTGGTTGTTCATGATGGTGCAAATCTAACTGTTTGGAATGAACCCAAGCCTGAGGTTATGGCCTTCCGGAACATCCAAAATCAGCAGGTCCGTTGGATGCATGTTGTATCTTAAAAGTGTCAAACGAGAAAGTTATGACACCGCATCCAACCGATCTGACAGATAACAGGGGGCAAGTTATAAAAAAGATAATGAATCTGCAAGAAAGAAATCAGGAAGAATTAGTTTATATCAAACACAGAGACACAAAGTTCTGTAATTATCTGTCGGAAAAAATGCCGGGAGTACACAGAGTTCGCGGCTTCGCCGCATACGAGAGAAGGGAAATTAACTCAGTGAGCTATGGGCAAGAAAACAAAAACTCTGTGTCTCCGTGCCTCTGTGTTTAGT
>DGYFI06202__coassemble_388_pt1 | contig 45583 bp, 31 predicted proteins | sample DGYFI06202__metabat2_high_PE_032 | metagenome-assembled genome bin DGYFI06202 | reverse complement strand
CCGCCGACCCTCTGCTTGTAAGGCAGACGCTCTGAACCAGCTGAGCTAAACGTCCGTTACACTTCCGTTTCAAAAGCGATGCAAAGGTACGACTTATTTTGAAACCTCCAAAACTTTCTCGCATTATTTTTTGCTCTTTTTTCGAAGAATTTTCACTCACATCTGTTTTACAACGAGTTAGCACAAAAACTTTTTTCTTCCTCGCCCCACCCTCCAACCAGCCTCCTATGCTGCCACTGTCGATAACGGAGCAGGAACGCCTCTCAAGCAGAAAGAACAGAAGCTCTGGACGCCCCCATCCACCACGCACATCAACAGGCACTTACTTCTTATATATAAAGAGCAGACTCCTTAGCGCTTGGCACCCGACTCCTTAGCGCTTGGAAATTGGCTCCTTAGCGCTTAGAAACCGACACCGCATCGCAAAAAGTTGAAGTCGCGGCAAAGATAACTTCCCATAGATTTGCGAAAAAGCAAAAATAATCGTTACTTTGCAAAAATTTAGACGACACTTATGCTACTGACAAGAAAAGCTTATATCCGCCTCCTGCATCCGGATGCCTGCCACCCGGGGGATAGCGGTTTCTTTTCTTCGAGCAAGATATTTTCTCCGTTCCTTGATGGATGCGTTATCCCCATGTGGGGGTGACGCATTTTTTTTGCACCGGAAGAAGAAAGACTTAGACCAAACTTAAACAACTACAATAAGAGAGTTATGGAAACAAAACTGAAGAAAGTGCTCGTTCTCGGATCGGGCGCATTGAAAATCGGACAGGCCGGTGAGTTCGACTACTCCGGCTCGCAAGCCTTGAAAGCATTGCGCGAAGAAGGCATCGCATCGGTGCTGGTCAACCCCAACATCGCCACCATCCAGACCTCGGAAGGCATTGCCGACCAAGTGTATTTCCTCCCCGTCACTCCCTACTTCGTGGAGCGCATCATCGAGAAAGAACGACCGGACGGCATCCTGCTGGCTTTCGGCGGACAGACGGCACTGAACTGCGGTACAGAACTCTACCAGACAGGCGTGCTGCAGAAATACGGCGTGCGCGTTCTCGGCACCTCCGTAGAGGCCATCATGAATACCGAAGACCGTGACCTCTTTGTGAAAAAGCTGGACGAAATCCCCATGAAAACGCCCAAAAGCCACGCCGTGGAAACCATGGCCGACGCACTGAAAGCAGCTCAGGAAATAGGCTATCCCGTCATGGTGCGCTCAGCCTACGCGCTGGGTGGACAGGGCAGCGGCATTTGCCCCGACGAAGAGACTTTCTTGCGCTTGGCCGAAAGCGCCTTCACCTTCTCCAAGCAGATTCTGGTGGAAGAATCGTTGAAGGGATGGAAGGAGATTGAGTTCGAGGTTATCCGCGATGCCAACGACCATTGCTTCACCGTGGCAAGCATGGAAAACTTCGACCCGCTGGGCATCCATACGGGCGAGAGCATCGTAGTGGCCCCCACTTGCTCGCTGAGCCAGGAACAAGTCGAGACTTTGCAAGCCCTTTCACGGCAGTGTGTCCGCCATCTCAACATTGTGGGCGAATGCAACATCCAATATGCTTTCAATGCCGAAACCAACGACTACCGCGTCATCGAAGTCAACGCCCGCCTCAGCCGCTCTTCCGCTCTGGCCTCTAAGGCGACAGGCTATCCGCTGGCTTTTGTGGCTGCCAAGATTGCCCTGGGCTACACGCTCGACCAAATCGGCGAGATGGGCACACCCAACTCTGCCTACGTGGCACCCTCACTCGATTACCTCATCTGCAAGATTCCACGCTGGGACCTGACTAAATTCGTAGGTGTAAGCCGTGAGATTGGTTCTTCTATGAAGTCGGTAGGCGAAATCATGTCCATCGGCCGCTCCTTCGAAGAGGTTATCCAGAAAGGACTCCGTATGATCGGACAAGGCATGCACGGCTTTGTGGGTAACGAAGGACTGACTTTCAATGACCTCGACCATGAATTGTCTCACCCCACCGACTTGCGTATCTTCGCCATTGCCCAGGCCTTGGAAGAAGGCTACGCCATCGACCGCATCTACGAGTTGACCAAGATTGATCCGTGGTTCCTTGGCAAGCTGAAGAACATTGTAGACTACAAGCACAAGCTCTCCGAATACAACAAGATAGAAGACATTCCTGCCGATGTGCTGCGCGAAGCCAAACGACTGGGCTTCTCCGACTTCCAGATTGCCCGCTTCGTCCTTCATCCGGAAGGCAACATGGAGAAAGAGAATCTTCTGGTACGTGCCCGCCGCAAGGAGTTAGGCATCGTGCCGGGAGTGAAACGTATCAATACCGTAGCCAGCGAACATCCTGAACTGACCAACTATCTGTATATGACGTATGATGCGCAGGGCTACGATGTAAACTATTACAAGAACGAGAAGTCGGTTGTCGTACTCGGTTCCGGTGCTTACCGAATCGGATCCAGCGTAGAGTTCGACTGGTGCTCAGTGAATGCCGTACAGACGGCACGTAAGCTGGGCTACAAATCCATCATGATCAACTACAACCCAGAGACGGTATCGACAGACTACGACATGTGTGACCGCCTCTACTTCGACGAGTTATCGTTTGAGCGCGTGATGGATGTCATCGACCTGGAGCAACCGCGCGGTGTCATTGTTTCTGTAGGTGGACAGATTCCGAACAACCTGGCCATGAAACTCTACCGCCAGTCGGTGCCCGTATTGGGTACATCACCCGTCAGCATCGACCGCGCTGAAAACCGCAACAAGTTCAGCCACATGCTCGACCTGCTCGGTATCGACCAGCCTGCCTGGCAGGAACTGACCAGCTTGGACGATGTGAAGGCGTTCATTCAGAAGGTTGGGTATCCCGTGCTGGTTCGTCCCAGCTATGTACTGTCCGGTGCAGCCATGAATGTGTGCTACGACGAAGAAGAACTGGAGCAGTTCTTGCAGATGGCCGCCAAGGTATCGAAAGAATATCCCGTAGTGGTATCGCAGTTCCTTCAGAACACGAAAGAAATTGAATTTGATGCCGTGGCACAGAACGGCGAGATTGTGGAGTACGCCATCTCCGAGCACATTGAGTTTGCCGGCGTACACTCGGGCGATGCCACTTTAGTATTCCCCGCACAGAAGATATACTTCGCCACCGCCCGCCGCATCAAGCAAATCAGCCGCCGCATTGCCAAGGAACTGAACATCTCCGGTCCGTTCAACATACAGTATCTGGCGCGCAACAACGAGGTGAAGGTCATCGAGTGCAACCTGCGTGCCTCCCGCTCCTTCCCCTTCGTCAGCAAGGTACTGAAACGTAACTTCATCGAGACAGCCACACGCATCATGCTCGACGCGCCCTATACCCGTCCCGACAAGTCGGCTTACGACATTGATTGGATTGGCGTCAAGGCCAGCCAGTTCTCTTTCTCACGCCTGCACAAGGCCGACCCCGTACTGGGCGTAGACATGGCCAGTACGGGCGAAGTAGGTTGCTTGGGCGACAGTTTCGACGAGGCATTGCTCAACGCCATGATTGCCGTAGGCTTCAAGATTCCTTCGCCGGAGAAAGGCGTGATGTTCTCCAGCGGCGCCATGAAGTCGAAGGTGGATTTGCTGGATGCCAGTCGCATGCTGCACGCCAAAGGCTATAAGATATACGCCACAGCGGGTACATCGGCCTTCCTCAACGCCCACGGCGTAGAAACCACACCCGTCTACTGGCCGGACGAGAAGCCCGATGCGGAGAACAACGTAATGCGCATGATTGCCAACCACGCCTTCGACCTCATCGTCAACATCCCGAAGAACCACACGAAGCGCGAGTTGACCAACGGTTACAAGATTCGCCGTGCCGCCATCGACCACAATATCCCGCTCATCACCAATGCCCGCTTAGCAGGTGCTTTCATTGAAGCCTTCTGCGGACTTCAGCCCCAGGACATCGCTATCAAGAGCTGGCAGGAGTACAAGTGAGCCAAGACGAGTGGCAAATGATAAATAGTTAATCAGTTATCGTCATCAGACGAACATAGAAAGAGGCAGGTTCCCGTCGGGAGCTTGCCTCTTCCATGTTTAATCCTTATTTTCTGTCACTGGATTCGAGGTATTCACTCCCCCTTATTCATCCAGTTTATACACCTTTATCCAATCCACCTGCAATTCCACCGGCAGTTCTTCGGGCTTGGCCTTGCCCACCCACGAGCCTTCTATTTGCATGTCTACCAACAGGTAGTAAGGTGTGCCGAAGGGATACTGCCCCGGCTTGTCCGTTTCGATGCGGGGATAAGCCAACGTCTTTTGTCCGTTGATGGAGAACACCAGACTGTCCGGCAGGATTTCCACGGTATAAGTGTTGTAGCCGTCGCGGTCGATGGGACCAATGCCCCCGTGAGGCGGGTTGTTTTCCTGCTTCAGCACATAGGTGTAGTAGGAATGCACAGTCTGGTAAGCAATAGTGTCATGACTCAGGTGTTCCATGATGTCAATCTCTCCTCCCTTGGGCCATTCCCCTTTTTCGGGCAGCATCCAGAAAGCAGGCCAGGCCCCCTGTGCCCTTCCCAACTTGGCGCAGATTTCCACCTTACCATAGCCAATGTTGAATTTTCCTTTGGTATAAAGTCCACCCGTGATGTAGCGCGCCGTGTCTTGCGGCACCTTGCCATCGTTCACCATGCCGCGCAGCACCAGATTGCCGTCCTTCACTTCATAGAGGAAGTCGGCATCGGACATGTGGCGGTTCCAGTCGACCCCGCCACGCGGAATCTTGCTCCAATACTGTTCATCGAACGTGGGTCCATTGAAATTGTCTTCCCACACCAATTCATACCGAGCCTGCTGGGCCTGCATGGCCACGGCGAGGCAACAGCCGCAGAAAGCGGCAAACATTCTTTTTGTCTTCATTTCAGTTTGTTTGTTAAAGGATAAAATACAGGGCTAAAGGTACAACAAAGTAAGCATTCAACGACAATAACGGGTGAAAAATATAAGAAACGCCTGCCAGATTTCCCGCCGTAGCAGCAAGCACAAACTTCCAAGCGGTAAGAAGCCTACTTCCTGGCTATCCGAAGCAGGCTTCTAAGCTATAAGAGGCAGACTCGTTATATATAGCGAGCAACACACTGGTTGTCAACACCATACAAACACCAGTACTATTGACATCAACCTGCAGTGGCCGTACTCTCCCTTGCCTTCTTTCGCAGGGCAACGAGCGGCTCCATCTCCCTCCGCAGCCGTCTCCACAAAGGCATGGGCTTCAGCCGCGAACGCACGGGCAAGTCGTAGAGCAGGAAAAGCAACAAGAGCAAGACGGCTGCATAGAGTGCCCAACCGTAGAGTTGCTTCAGACTGATTTCCATCATCTGCTGCATGAAAGGCTCCACCACGCCATTCCAATCGCCGGGAAGACGGCTCAAAGCCGTATGGTCCATCCAACCTCCGTGGCGAGCCACATTGTCCGCCACTAAGTAACGGAGTCCATGCCCGTAAAGAGCAGACCCCACGACACCTCCCGCCACCATGTGCATCATGTTGAACACCGACAACGCCTGGAAGAAATGCTGGAAGGTCATAATCTCCTCCAGACAGACCATGAACGTGGCACTAAGTACCGCATAACCAAAACCACGCAAGGCAGTGGGCAGATAGAGTTGCGAAATGTGCAGTGCAGGCGTCATGAGCAAATAATAGCCCAGCAGGTATCCCACCAGTGCCAAAATGCCCACCATGAGTAGACGCAGATAATTGAACCGGCGCACGTGCATCCACCACCAGGCAAAGACACACCCGCCCAGAATGCCCGCCAAAGCAGCCCAGTCCAACCGGACGCTGACCGTCTCTTCGTAGTGCATCACCCCCTCCAGGAAGGTTTCTTCCAACACACGCTCCGAGGACAGCAGCATCTCTACCAGGAAAATAAGCAGCAGAATAGGAGCCAGATGACGGTATGTCCACATCTTCGGCTCCAGAAAGGGGTGTCGGATGTGACGCATGCGCCCTATACATATATATAATGTGAACAGGATGCAGAGCCCCAAGACACGCATCACCGGACTGACCAGCCAGTTGTAGTACTCGCCATAGCAGAAAAAGAAGGCTACCTCCAGCAGCAGCAAGGCCCACAAACCTCCGCCCAACCAGTCGATGCCCAGCAGGGGCATCTTCTTCATCAAACGGAAATGACGGGTACAAAGAGTGAGCATCAACAGATCGAGCATCATGACACCAGCCATGAAGAGGTGCATATACGACCAGTGGTAATGGTGCATCAACGCCGTGGCCAGCAGGTCGCTGAGTTGCATGCTTCCCAGTATGACGATATGCAGCCAAGGGAAGAACACGGTGAAGTCGCACCGGGGCGTCATCCACAACTGGATGTTGCTCATGCACTCAAAGGTTCCCTGTATCTTGCAGATGCCTTCTACGAAACACACCGCCCAAAGCAAAGGCAGCAGCGTAAGATAAGGGGCCACGAGGTTGCACACCATCACCCCCGTGGCCGAAGCACAAAGCAACGTCTTATTGGTAAAACGAAACTTCATGCGGAACAACAGAGGGAACCAGATGGCCATGCCCGCCAAGTTGGCATAAAGACACATCAAGAGGTCTTCGCGCATCAGGGCGGTCTCGCCCATCATCTGGTTTAGCGTGCCCAGATACAAACCACCCGAAAACTGAAAGGTGAACGCCATCAGCACATACAGCCAGGGCTGTAGGCACCGGGGCACAAAGGTGCGGAACATGGGCATGGTGAAGGGCCCGTTCAATACAGGAGCCCCCATGTCAGCGTTTCACTTTACATTCCACATTGAATCCGGCACGCAGGCGCCGCAGGTCTTCAGGACGGTTTTCGTCCGTCAGACGAATACGCACCGGGACGCGCTGCTCCACCTTCACGAAATTGCCCGTAGCGTTGTCTTGCGGGATAAGAGAGACGGCGGCTCCCGTAGCATCGGCCACCGATTCCACCACGCCCTTGTATGTCACGCCCGGCACGGCATCGGCCGTCAGTGTCACCGGTGCCCCTTCGCGTATGTCGGGAAGCTGCGTCTCGCGATAATTGGCTACCACCCAAAGCCCGGTACCGTCCACAATGTCCACCATCGTCTGACCTGCCTGCACGAGCTGCCCTTCGTGAATATCCCTGCGCCCGGTGACACCGTCGCACGTCGCCAGAATGACCGTGTACGACAGATTCAGGCGGGCCAGTTCTACGGCAGCCTCAGCCAGACGCACAGCAGCTTCGTTCTGGTCCAGGCGGTGCGTCTGCTCACTCTTCACCAATGAAGTCGACAGCTTGGCGCGCTGCAGTTGTTCGTAACGGGCGCGGGTGGCCTCGCAAGCCGTGCGGGCATTATCATACTGTTGGGGAGTAACAGCATCCTGAGCCAGCAGTTTTTCATAACGGCGGTAGTCGCGCTCGGCATTCTCCCACTGCACACGAGCCTCTTCGATGGCTGCATCGCTCACACGCAGGTTATTTTGCGTAGTGGCTATGCTCACTCCCGTAGCCTGCTTTCCTGCCAGTGCATTGGCCAAGTCAGCCTCTGCCTGTGCCAGTCGGAGGCGAAATTCGGCATCTTCAATAATAAGCAAAGTATCGCCCCGGTGCACGGGCTGGTACTCTTCAAAGCAAATCTGCCTGATAAACCCCGGTACACGGGTGTTGACCGGAGTGATGTGCTGGCGCACCTGCGCATTATCCGTATACTCCACCCCCGGATGGATGAATCGCGAGCAAACGTAGATGATGCCTGCCAGCAACAGACAGACAATAACAATGTTGTAAACAAGTTTCTGAGTCTTACGTGTTGTCATAATGAATAATAAGATAGAATTAAAGGGTATGTGTCAGATATTTCATTTTATAATAATGGTATATCACGTTGATGCGGGCATTGACCAGATTCAGGTCGGCGCTGAGTTTCATGTTGCCGGCATCAAGCATATCGGTCAGCAGAGCCATTTCGTTGGCATAGCGGTTGCTCACCACACTATAGTTCTCATCGGCCAAGCGGACGCTCTTCTCCTGTGTGTGAAGGTCGGTAAAGGCAGTCAGAAAGTTGACGTAACCCGCCTGCACGGCATTCTCCACCTGTTCGCGGGCCAGGTCGCTCTGCTCTTGTGCCCGGCGCATATTCAGTCGGGCCTGCCGGAGTCTGCGGTTGTTCTTGAAGAGAGATGAGAAGCTATATTTCACCCCCACCCCCACGTACCAATAATTAAAGTTGTTGTCCAGCACCGGAACCTCGATGGTAATAGGACCATCTAAATGGTCGGCGGCCACGAGAGCTATCTGCGGAAAACGGTTGGCACGTTCCTGTTTCACCAGCTGTTCGTGCGTCTTCACATTCAACTGCGATTGCCTCAAACCGATGTGAGTCTGAGTAGCCATTCGTTGCCAATCTGCCTCGGAAAGCGTACTGACAGCCTGGTTCAACAAGGCGGTATCGGGCTTGATTTCCGTGCCTTCCGGCAAATGGAGGGTAGTAATCAGCTGATGGTTCAAGATGGTGCGGGCATCTTGTACACGAGCCAATTGCAGTTTCAGAGTCTCCTTTTGTAACTCATAGCGCGTGATGTCGTTTTTCAGGGCTGTACCCTGTTCCCGACGTGCCCTGACGTTGGCAATTACCTGCTCTGCCAGTTGCAGATTATGTTCCAGCACTTTTACCTGATTGTCCAGCTTGTAGAGGTCCAGATAGTAACCTGCCAGCAGGAAACGTATTTCCTGTCGGTTCTTCTGCCAGTCCAGTTCCGCCAACTGCTGTTCCAGTTCGGCCAGAGCAATGCCACTGCTGATGGCTCCGCCTGCATAAATAACCTGTGTGGCCTCGATAGAAAAGTTATTGCCGAAGTGAGGCATATCTATCTTCATGCCGTTGCCGAAATCGCGGTCCCACAAGCGCCCGTTGCCCCAATAGCTGTCCGATACCGAAGCCGTAATATCGGGCAAACGACGGGCTTTGGCAGCCTGCAGAGCCTCAACGGCCGCTTCTTTGCCTGTGCGGTAGGTCTGGATGCTTTTGCTGTTTTCGTCGGCCAGACGAAACATCTCTTCCATGCCCAGCACTTGCGACTGGGCACATACGTAGTGGCTGCACAGTGCTGCACAACACAGCACCATGAGCCGGTTCTTTTTGCTCATAAGATAAAAAATGTATGAATAAATGGATTTTGTCGACAGTCTATGACACAGCACGCCAAGGGCACATGCAACACGCTGCACTCCCCATCGCTGTGTATGAAGGAGGGAAAGAAAGGGACTAAATCAGGAAAGCGGCTCCCCAGGCATGGAAGTCGTGAATCTTATTCTTGTAACGGACTGAATGAGGGCAGAGTAAATCCTTCATGAGGTTTCCTTGTTTGATTTTCGGGCGCAAAGGTAGAAAATCGAAGAATAAGTTGTAACCTTACAGAACTCAACTTTTGAGTTTCTTTAACACAAACAGACCGCTTGCCGCCCCTCCTGCCGAGGGTGCCTGCAAGCGGTCTTGCTGAGCTTATGGCTATTCAGAGAATAATCAGAACAACTTGTCGGGATATTCTCCTGCCTCGACCAAAGCCTTAATTTTGGCCACTACGGCAGGACGGTCTTCGGGATAGGTTACGCCAAACCATTTGCTCGTCGTATCCAACACCTCGACCGTGGCGGTACCTTCCTTAATGAGCTTGTCTACCATCAGCGGGATAAAGAACTCGCTCTTCAGGTTGGCCATGTTCTTCGGGTCGGCCAGGAATGTCTTGAAATATTCCTTGCTATAACCGAAATAGTCGGGCGTGAAGCCCCAGAAGTTCATGCTGACAGGAGTCGTTTCGGGCGTAGCTACCCACTGGTCGTCATCGTCCAGATACTTCACCTCGCCGTCCATGCGCTGAATCTTGGTGCGTTCTACCACCGAAGTCAGCATGCGGTTGGCATCTGTTCCGCAGATGCCGCGCGACACGGTACCGCTCTCGCTCAGCGTGTTGCCTACGCGGAAGCCCACCATGGCATACGTATTCTTTGCTCCTTCGGGCAGGGCAGCCAGGAATTTGCCCATCACCTGGAAGGAATCACGGCCGTAGAAGTCGTCGCAGTTGATAACGGCAAACGGCTCGTTGATAACCTCTTCGCCCATCATCACGGCGTGGTTTGTCCCCCAAGGTTTCGTACGGCCTTCGGGACAAGTGAAGCCTTCGGGCAGTGCGTCGAGCGACTGGAACACCAGCTCGCAGGGGATGTGTCCTTCGTATTTGGAAATAATCTTGTCGCGGAAGTCCTGTTCGAAGTCCTTGCGGATAACAAACACCAGCTTGCCGAATCCGGCATGGATGGCATCATAGATAGAGTAGTCCATGATGGTTTCGCCGTTGGGACCCAGGCCATCCAACTGCTTCAGACCACCGTAACGGCTGCCCATACCGGCAGCCAAGAGGAAAAGAGTAGGTTTCATTGTGCTGTAAGTTGTTTAAAGGTTAATAATGTACATCCGTTGCCGGAGTGTCGTGCAAATGTACGAAATAAATACAGAAGTCGTCACCACACTTGCTTATTATTTTCATTGAATGTTCACTTGCCCGAATCGGATGGCAAAGGGAGGCAGACAAACCACCCTCCTACCGGCCGACCAACATAGACAGTCGCCCGGTTTCGGCTCTCTCTTAGGCGAGACACCTTTGCCATAGCTTTGCAGCGCTGGTGCCAAAGGCGTACAACGCCGCTGCCAAGCCTTTGCCAGCGCACTGCAAAGCCTTTACAAAGAAAGCGGACAGCTATATATACTAAATCCAAGAAAATCAGAAGGGATAGCCAATAGCAAAATGCAGGGCCGTGCCGTCCATAAACTTGCGAATGTTGTAGTAGCCCGACTTGCCGGTGTCGTAGGGCTCGTGCAGAGCAATACCCCAGTCGAGGCGGAATACAAGGAACCCCAAATCGTAACGTACACCCACTCCAGTGCCGAGGGCAATCTGCCGGGGAAAGTCTTTCAGGCAGAATTCGCCGTTGGGCCGCGCAGGGTCCTTGCGCATCAGCCACACGTTGCCCGCATCGAGGAAGACAGTCCCATGCAAGTCGCTGATGATACGGAAACGATACTCCAGATTGGCCTCGAAACGGATGTCGCCCACGTGGTTGATAAAGGAATAAGTATCGTTCTCGTCGGCAGGATAGCCGCCAGGGCCGATGTTGCGGGCAGCAAAGGCACGGACGCTGTTGGCGCCTCCAATGTAGAACTGTTCGGTGTAAGGAGCCGTCGTGGCATTGCCATACGACCAGATAGCCCCCAAGGCCAGACGCGAGGCAAGAGACTGGTTACGGTCGATGCGGTAGTTGTAGCGCAGTTCGGTGTTAATCTTCAGAAATTGGGCAAACGGCACTCCCAGCAGTTCTTTGCCTTCTTTGCTGAAAGGTTGACCGAAGATGCGGTAGATGGTCGAAGTGACATTGCCTGCCGATGTCAATGTGGTCTGCCACCAGATGGGGTTACGGTGGCGGCGCTGTGAACTATTGTCATAGGTATAAGTATATTCCATGGCAGGGATAAACTGGTCGCGCAAGCTGACGTAGAGTGCGGGATTGTCTTGCTGAAGTTGCTGAAACTCGGCAGTAGGGTCGCGCAGCACGTTGAATGTCAACCTGAAAGGTGTAAAGCTGTGCTTGCCCGTGGCATTGGGCTGGAAGTCGTAGGTAGCATTGCCTCCAAAAGCCAGCAATTTATAGTAACGGGCCCGGCTCATCTGGTCGACATACAGTCGGAAAGTGGTCGTTGCGGGAAAATCGTACTCGTTTCCGCCCATGCTGGGAAAGACTACGCGGGGAAAAATCAACGAGGTGGACACCCCCAGTTCATAGCTGTTCATGGCCGAAGAGCGGTCTTTTCCCGTCTGCCATTCGTAAGAGCCTTTCAACTCTACATTCCACTTCTCGCCGCCACCGAAGACGTTGTTCTTGGTCAGCGTAAAGGTAGCTCCGGGCCCCGTCTGATTGTTGCTCTTCATCTTGATATTGAAGTCCAGTTCGGCATCGTAAGGCTTGTCCAAGGTAGCCAGTACCCGCACGTCGAGAGTATCGCTGACAAAAGCAGTATCACGGGGTACGTACTGCATCTCCACGTACTTAAAGATGCCTACATTGGCCAGTCGTTCCTGCACACGTGTCTGTCTGTAAAGGCTGTAAAGGCTTCGTGCAGAACGTTGGCGCGAGATGCCGGCGCTGTCTTCCACCTGGCGCTTGTTGCGGAAGTTCTGATAGTCCATCCAACGGTACAGCATGTTGGGCCGCACTTTGAGCTTATCGTAAAAGTGGATGGTAAGTCCCTTGTAGACCACGCTGTCGTTGGGCATCTCACCGTTCTTGCCTGTCAGCCAGAATGATTTGCGCCCCAAGTGGAAAGGCTTTTCTGCCACGGCAGGCATACCAGCCACAGGAACCATGCGCATGGCCACACGGTTGGAATCGAGCAGGGCGGTATCGGCCTGGTAAGTCAGGTAATCGGGACGGAAATAATAACAGCCCACGTTGCGCAGCAGAGTACTGATGCGGGTACGCTCACCGTCGAGGTCGGGCACGTTGAACTGCTCGCCGGGACGAATCAGCGAACGACGGCGACTCAACTCCATGATAGCCTTCGTGCGGGGAGTAAAGCCCAGATAAGCCACGCTGTCGATAAAGTAAGGACGGCCCATGCGGACGGTGTACTGTACACGTGCCTTAAGCGAGTCTTTCGCCTGAGGAAAGACTTCGTACCCCACCGTGCCGTTGAAGTAGCCGTAATCGTGCAACAGATTGGTGGCTGCCTGACTGCGGATGGCCGGATTGACACTGGAAATCAGCACGGGCTCGGCAGCGAAACGGTTGTATATCCAGCGGCCCAATCCCTTCTTGTATTTCCTGAAACCATTGTAGACCCACAGTCCCAGAGGGAAAGGGATGCGCACGCTGCTGCTTCCCAGCAAAGAATTGTTGGGTGCTTTAGCCAAGGCTGCGTCTACCTCCTCCAAGGCTGTTTCTCCTACCGGAGTAGGCACAGGGTTGTCAATCACCGTAGGTTTCTGTCCGATGTAGAGCAATTCTCCTTCGGGCAGGTGCTTGGTGGTAGAACATGCGCCCAGCAGAACTACACATATCACCATGTATATATATCCGGACCTGAAGCCCGTCTGATGTCTTTTCATATCTTGTTTTCTGGTTAAAAAGTTACTTCCCCAAGGGCATACGTCAGTTATCCTTGTCCTTGTCTTTCTCCTCCGCATCGGCCCTGGGACGTTTCTTGCGGAAGATAAACAGTTCGCCTAAACGATCCATCTTGCGGCGCAAGACAAGACCCACACCGGTCTCGGTGATTTCTCCATCAAGCACACTCTCATAGTTCTTGTTGTGGAAGACCCGCACGTATCGGGTGCCCGAATTGTCGAGCCTATACTCCAGAGAGATATTGTCGATGAATGATTCGGCACTGTTCGTGGCATTGGCTCCGGTAGAAACCTTGCCACCAATAACCACTTGTATGCGGTCGTTGAAGAAACGTTGCGCATAGCGGAAACTGTAGTCTGTCTGCGTCTCGCCTGTCTCCGACGAGGTGCGGTCTTGCACTCCCACGCTGATGCTGGCATTCTTTACCGAACCAGCCAGAGCGTTGATCTGGCTCTGCAGCACGCTGTTCAACGCCGAGCCCATGGTCAGTCCTCCGCCTTTGGCACCACTGTTCAGGTAAATGCCCGTGGCAAGCATGGCTATGGCCTGCTTGCTGCGCTCTTCGGCACCCATGGCCTGAAGTTCGTTCTGTACGGTGGCGTCTTCGGGTGCAGCGATATCAAACACCAGGTTGGGCGACTCCAGCGAGCCGTTGATGCCGATGCTGACATCAAAGTCCACCGACCGCGAAGCTCCCTCATCACCGTCGCTCACCGAAGCATTCATCCGTTCCGTAGCTTTCAGGTCGAGCGTGGGATTCATCAGGTCACCCCGCCAGTCCACGTAACTGCCCGTATTGAAACTGAACGCCTTAAGTGGAATGATGGGCAGCGAATACTTCATGACACCACCCGACAAGGTATAACGTCCAGTCAAGCTCATGTCTCCCTGCGCCGTGTATTGCAGGTTCAAGTCTCCTCCACCCTCCAGTTCAATGTACTTATCACCAGCCGGAGTCAAATCGGCCCGCAAGCGCACGGCATCGTCAATGTGCACACCCATAAATATCTCCATACCTCCCAGCGAAAGCACAGGGACTGCCGCCGAATCAACAGACACCGTATCTGTAAAGTCCGTAAAGGTAACCAGTCCACTCAAACGGTCTTCCACTGTCAGCGGAGAGTCGGTCAAGACATACGTCACGTTGGTATTGCCCAGCAGACTCATATTGCCGCGCATAGTCAGAGCATCGAGCGGACCGCGCACAGACGCATTCACATCGACATAGACTTTGCCGTAGACCATGCTTTCACGCGTTTGCGGGGCGTCGAGCAAGTTATAATTCACGGCCCTCAGAGTCAGGTCGGCCGTCGGACGGGACATATCGGCAAAATTCACCGAACCGTTGATGACGAAAGGATTGCGGTTCGTAGTGTAAATAGAATACTTGTCGAAAGTCAGGCGGTTGCCACTAAGCCGGATAGGCCTTCCGTCGAAATAAAAGCGTGCCCCCATTTGCCGAATGAATACCGATGCCGTGTCCATAGCCAAGCTACCGCCAAGCTCCGGTTTTTCGGCCGTACCTTCTACCGACAGGCTACCATTCAGATACCCCTTCAGAGCTACCATGCCATCAGGCACGAACGCATTGGCGATTGCCAGCGGCAAGCGGTTCAGGGAGGCATTCAGCGACAAGGAATCTGCATTGCCCAGCATACCGTCCACTGCGGCAACCTGACGGTCGTTGTAGTCCAAGTATGCACTGAGGTAATGACTTCCAGACGAAGCAGGCAACCAAGTAACTCCTGCCCCCAAGTTACCCACGGAGCGTCCCTCGTAACTCAAAGAATCGATGTCAGCCTCGGCTGCCAACTGCAACGAATTGTCCGTCTGTATGTAGTTTGCCTCCACCGTAAAAAGCCCCCTCAGCTGAGGCAAATAAGGCATCACCTTACTCAACTCACTCAGGCGGAAACGACTCAACGCAAGATTGATATTCTGAAGAGAGACGGTATCGCGCACATCGGACTGCATCCGAAAGCCCATGCCATCGCCTCCCTGCATATCTATATTGGCATATACACGCATGTTCTTATGCAGATAGAGGTCATTCCGTCCGTCCACAAAACGGAACTTGCGGTAAGCGATGACAGGCTCTTCGGGAGTAAGGTGCAGCAGCACCCCGTTGCCCCGTCCGTGTCCCTCTGACAAAGGTCGGGCATTGACACCGAGCAACACCCCTGTGCGTCCCTGGGCATCAGTAAAGCGCAAGGTCAGTTCGGCATCTTCATTGCGAATCTCCCCCGTCAGTGTGCTACGGAAAGTAAAATGTGGATTCTTAGGACCGTTAACCACACCACTCTGCAAAGTCATGCGTGTAGTATCCTGATGGACAGCGAAGAAGATGGTATCCAACTGCAAGGAATCGGTCTTCAGCCCTTCCACTGCGGCCCGTCCGTTAATGCCCCAATCGGGTGTAAAGCCGAACTGCAGTTTCATGTGCCTGAAAGACATGCCCTGCTCTTTCAACAGCCAGGCAGCAGGATTCTCACGTCCGGCAGTCAGCTGCATACCGGCAGTGGGAAGCACACGGCGTAAGGAAGCATGATCCAGATGACGGTCTTCCCACTGCTGCATCAGCAGAGCCATGAACTCGTCAGACTTCTGCAAAAGTTCTTTCAGCGTGCTGCGTGCCCCAAAGTCCAGGTTCAGGTCGCCTGCACCGAAATGCAGCCTGATGGAATCGCGCCCAGCCTCGGCAGACAAGCCGAAAGCCAGTGGATGTTCCAGCGGCTGGGGCAACAGACCAAGACTGTGCAAGTCGACATCGCGCACGTCCAAATCGACCTTTCCGTCCAAGTAGGGACGATTCAGATGCAGGTTACCGTCCAGTTTCATCTGCAGCAAGCTGTTCTGGCTGTGCATCTGCACCGAGGCTACAGAACGCTGCAAAACCGCCTGCAAGCCCACATCTGACAAATTCCAAGGACCATATTGCAACTGTTCCAGTAAAAGGTCTGCCTGCGCGGCTGTCTTTGGCGAAGTAAAATCGAAACCCTGCCCTCGTGCCGACACCCTGGCCGAAAGGGTATAGATGGAGTCTTTGGGCAAGAAATGGTGTACCTGCAACGAGTCGGCAGCCAGGTCAGCCTGGTAGCGTCCGTCCTGCAGGTCGTAAGCCGCCGCCAACTTCAGCGTGCCTTGCCTCTCCTGCAAGTCCAAAGCCGCCGTACAGCGGTTGCCTTCTACAGCTAAGCGGGCATCCAGCCTCATGCTGTCGGGAATTACCACCGAACCGTCGGGCGTCACTCCCCCCAGAGCCGTCAAGAAGTTCAAGTCCTGCGTCCGCATCTCCAAGTCCATGTTTCCACTGCGTCTCAAGCTATCGGTCAGATTCCAGAATTCGCCTCCCCCGCTCAACGAGAACGCACCAGGCAGGTCGATGGAGAAACGGCTGATTTGCATCTGCTTCAGATTACCTTCCGTACCGGCCCGTACGACCAGCGGATGAAAAGGATATGCAGCCCGGAAGCTTTCCGGCAGTCCTCCGGCAAGCAGCAGCACATCTTGCTTGCCGATACGGGCATCAAGCCGCGCACTGAGACGCCCAGAGGTAGGCATGTTAATCAGTTCCCAATAGGTCTGTGCAGTCAGACTAATCTCACTATGAGGGGTAAGCAACTGCAGGTCAGGGACACGAATCAAAGCCGAATCGGCCAGCAAACGTCCCGTCAGCGAAGCAATGCTCAGACCGGAACGCTCATTCAAGGAGCATTCGCGGATAACGGCCTTCATTTCCCGTCCCGCATAGCGCACCGAATCGATGCCAATCCGCACATCGCGCACAGCGATATGCGAAGGATCGAACCCCACTGCTGCCGAATCGGCGGCTTGCCCGCCCATATCATATCCCAACGAAGTATTTGTCAACAAGAATTTCTGCCAGCCGTAGATACCACGTCCCAAGTCGGCTTCGGCCTCATCCAGGCGCACATGGCCCAGCCGGGCTGTCAGTCCGAGCGAGTCGAGCGGCATACATAAATCTACGGAAACATCTTTCAGTTGCAGCGTATGAAGCAGCACCTTCCAGCGCACCGGCGCAGCAGTCGTATCTGGTGGCTCAGCAGCAGATGTGTCTGCCAAAGCCAGTCGCAGGTGCGTGTTCTCCAGTTCCACATTATTTAATATGACGCTTTCTTGCTCCAAATCCACGCCGTGACTACGCAGGAAGAATCGTCCCAGCGTGCCTTCCAGCCTCATGCCTTCTATCAAGTCCGACGAGTTGACGGTAATATCCTCCAGCGACACACCGTCTACCTCGACCTGTCCTTTCAGCAAGGGCCAGGCCTGTACGCGCACCGCCAGGCTTCCCAGCGTGAGCAAGGTGTCGGGCGACTGGGCACCAGGCGGCAAGCTGTCGGCCGGCTGTACCACCTGCACACCACGTACCACCAAATCTAAAGGGAAACGTAAGTCGATGCGGTCTACAGCAATCTGCATGCCCGTGGCGTCGGATGCCACCGACACCGCCTGGCGACGGATGAAATCCTGCACAGGCGGCACATAAAGCAGCACCATGAGCAGGACAAACAGCATGAGCGGCGTGAGCACTATCCACAAAGCCACCCGCAGCCAAGGTCTTCTCTTCTTTATGTCAAGGTTTTCTTCTTCGGTCATAACACATCTGTGCTTATGAAATACAAAGTAAACAAATATTTTGCAGAAAAGCCATTCTGGAGAAACGAAAATTAACCGGCTCGGAGAAAGCATCCCCTTTTTTTCTTTTTGGGACAAACGAACAGAAATACAGAGCACTGAACCGACTGCGAACAAGGTTGCCAACCCTCCGGCATGCCCCCTCTCACATGCGATGGTCCTTATACCTTAGAAGCCCGCTTCCAAGGTACAGGAAGCGGGCTCGATATATAGATGGAACAAAAGCCTTATACCTTTCTACCCGGATGAAGAGCAATCAAGGAAAATCCACCGTGCGTCTTTCCCTGACAGAGCGACAGGAAAGCGGTGTGACAGCCGTCCACGTTGCCAGGTCGTCCACTGTCACCGGATAAGGCATACCACCCAAGAGAGCCTCTGCCACGGCCCGCAACATAATGTAGTCCATGCCCTTGTGATGCCGGTCGGCATCCAGCGCTTCTGTGCCCCAGCGCTTCCAATACTCGTGTTCGTATCGTTCCACGTAAGGCGCATCGTCTTGCCAGGTTTCGGTTTGCCCGTCGCCTTCCACATAGATGCGGCGCGTATCGCCCTGCCAGATTCCCCGTGTGCCCTGCACTTCAAAGTCCAGGCTGCGCGGGCGCGGAAGCGTGGTATCGTGTATGAGCGACATCAGCACGCCCTTCTCCGACTCCAGTTGGGTCACTACCACATCGCCCATCGTCACCTGCACCTGCTCGTCGCCACCCAGCAGGCGGATGCGGTGCAGGAGTCCGGCGGAACGGGAGGCAAACGAGGTCAGCCTTCGCAGGCGGTCGCCCCGATTGATGCCTGCCCACAGACAGAGCGGTGCCAGTCCGTGCGTGGGGTAAATGTCGCCGTTCGCTTCGCGGTAGAAACGTGCTCTCCAGATGCTCTCCGTATTCGCCCGATTGCCCAAGCGCCCCTGGTCGTCCAGCAACAAATCGCGCAGGTCGTGTCGGTATCCGCCGCGCAGATAAACCAGGTCGCCCAGCACGCCTGCCTGCACCAGGGTATATACCGCCAGCACTTCGCGCAGGAAGAGCGTGTTTTCCAGCGGCAATACACAACGCCTGGTCTGCCTGGCCAGCTGCGAGAGCGGTTCATACTCCCCTTCGGCCAAGCCACCTTTGATTTCAAGCGCCACATGGCAACCGGCCTGCACCGCATGTAAGGCATGTTGCAGATGAAAAGTCCAGGGCGAAGCTACCACCACCAAGTCGGGGTGCTGCTCATCAAGCATACGCAAATAATCGTCCGGTCCCCGGTCGTAACGGGCCACCTCATCGGGCAAATCCTTTCCTTCCAGGCAGGGGTCGGCCACGGCCACCAGCCGGAAAGAAGGAATGCGGCACAAAAGGGTAAAAAGCTGGCGTCCACGGTATCCAAGGCCTATACAGGCAGTTCTTATCTGTTTCATAATCTCATCGTCTATTTAATGGGTTCGACTGTTTGTTCTGCCTCCTTCAACACTTGCTCTACCCCTGCCAGCACTTCATCGGCAACGGCATGCAACTCCGGGGTGAGGGTACCGGTACGGGCAGCCTCCAGCCTGCGCAACAGCGGCACTATACGGGTGGCTTTTATGAGGGTGAAGAGCGGTATCATCTTATGGGCCACTGCAGACGAGCCTGCTACATCGGCTGCTTCTATTGCCCGGCGCAGGCGGTCGGCATTGCCGCGGGTTTCCTCGACAAAACTACGGAGGATGGAACTGGCAGCTTCGGGATCGTCGGCCGAAAAGGCAGTAAGAGCAGAGAGGTCGATACCGGCAGACGGGGTGGAAGAAGGCGGTGGAGAGGGAGACACGAAAGCATTGTCGCCACCGATGCGCTGCAATTCGCCCAGCAGTTCCTGTACCGTGAACGGCTTGTGCAAGCAACCGGCAAAGCCGTGGGATTCGAAGTCGGCACGCTGCATATCGCTACGTGCGGTGACGGCCACCACGGGAATGGTACGTGCCAGAGAGATGTTGGATGCACGCAACAGACGCAACAACTCAAACCCGTTGAGGGCGGGCATCTGCACATCAGTAAGCAGTACATCGAAATCTTGCGTGCGCAGGGCTTCCAGCAACTCGTCTACCTGCTGGCAAGCTAAGGCCTCTATCCCTCCCTGACGGAGCATCGCCACGGTCAGAGTAAGCTGAATGCGGTCGTCGTCTATCAGCAGCAGGCGTTTAGGGGAAGACGGTGGAAAAGCGTGAGAAGGATGATCGTGTCTGGCTTGTGCGGCAGGGACAGAAAGACGGGCAGGTTCTTCTTTCTCCACGCTTACTTCTTCATTGACTAAAGCTTTGTCTAACGGCAGGTCTACGGTGAAGGTACTTCCTTGCCCCAACCGACTCTCGACCTTGATGCTGCCACCAAGCAGGTTCACCAGCATACGCACGATAGAAAGGCCGAGTCCGAAACCTTCCTGTCCCTGGGCACCGGGTAGCCGGGTAAACTCCTGGAATATCCGGTCGCGGTCAGCAGGGTCCATCCCGCATCCGGTATCGGCCACTGCCAGGATCAGGCGATGCTCCCGCCAGGAAGCACGGAGAGTGATGCTGCCGTGTTCGGTGAACTTCACGGCGTTGGACAGCAGGTTGCTCACAATCTGACGGAGCCGCAAAGGGTCGCTGATGTAAGTGGCATGCAGTTCGGGGGAAATATCGCACCGCAGTTCCAACCCCTTGGCTGCCGTGAGTGGCTCGAAGCTCACGCGTATCTCCTCCAGCAGGCGGGCTGGATGGAAAGGCACACGGTTTATCTCTGCCTTGTGCAAGTCGAGGCGATGGAAGTCAAGCAGGTCGGTCACCAGCTTGAGCAAATGCTCCGACGAGGTCTTCATGTTATTGAGGTAGAACCTTTGGCGTTCATCCGTTGTCAGTCTGGACAGAAGGTCGGCATAGCCCATGATGGAGCCGAGCGGTGCCTTGAAATCGTGTGTGATGGCCAACATCATCTTTTCGCGCACAGCCAGCAGGTCTTCGGCCCGGCGGCGTGCCTCCTCCAGTTCTCTCCGATAGCGGTTGTTTCGCCCGATGTCTCTCCCGATAAGCAGGAGGAAAAGTGCCGCCAAGACTACAGCTCCCGTAGCAATGCCGCCTATGGTCTGTGCCGAGCGTGAGCGTACCTCTTGCCTGTGTTCGGCCTCAGCACGTGCCCGCAGCAGCAGGCCTTCTTCGTAATGCTTGAGCAGGGTGTCAATACGGGCAGAGAGGCGTGAATTGACAGCCTGGAGGCGTCGCCTGCGCCGACGAATAACGGTGTCGGCCCTGCGCTCCCGCTCCACCACCGCACGGAGTCGTGCCTGCAAGGTATCCACAGGGTTATAAGCTTCGAGCAACGTGTCTTCTACGTACTCTACCCTGGTCTTTACCTGTATGGCAGAGTCTTGCTTGGGAGGCACGAAGGCATCTCGCAGGCGGCGGAAGAATCCTTTCTTCTCGTGCTGCGTCACCAACGTGTCTTCATGCCTTACCACCCGACGTTGCACCCGCGGACGCACCAGCATGGTATCCTGACTGGTTATAATGCTCTCGATTTGCGACTTCGATATAAGACTGTCGTTCACCTCGGTCAACGTGCGCAGTATACGCACCGTGTTCTCGTCCTTCTGCTTCAGAAGCACCGAGAGACTGTCCATCCATTGCGTGTCCTGCCCCTCGGTATGCAAGAGGGTATCCACCTCCTTTTGCACAAAATCCAGAGAATAGAACAAGACAGCCAACAGTAGCGTGAAGCCGGCCACCACCTTGAGCCTGGATACCTTGTTTATTGTTCCCATACTTTGATTATTATATGTACTGAAAAAGAAAGAAAGTCTTTCTTAAACACAAGCGACCAACATCCCATAAGGTTGCCCGACAGGCTACATCCGACAACCTCAGCAGGCATTATGCTGCATCGTTTTCCTCCGGAAACGCAGCCAGAAGAGCAGACCGGCCGTAGTCAGTCCAAAGGGAAAAGCCGCCCATATTCCTACTAACCCCCAGTCTGCCACAAAAGCGAAAAGGTAGCCCAAAGGCAGAGAGATGACAAAGTAAGCTATGAAAGCTATGAGCATCATTGGCTTTACATCGGAAATACCGCGCAAAGCGTTGGCAAATGTTATCTGTAACCCGTCGCCGAACTGGTATAGCAAGAAGGGTACAAACAGGGCAGGCACAAGCATGGTTACCTCGGCATTATCCGTAAACCATCCGCCTACTTCTCTGCGGCAGGCAAACACTATGGCCGACAAGACTACCGCCATGGCCAGTATAAGGTGAAATCCGGCCTTGGCAGAACGGCGCACATTAAGCACGTCGCCCACCCCACGGTAGTTACTGACTCGTACAGCCACCGCAGCCCCCATGCCGTAGTACATCATAAAGGTGAACTGCGATACGGTCAGCATAATCTGGTGAGAGGCAAGAGCTATGGTTCCCAGCCATCCTACCATAATGATGCTCAGGCTGAACGATGCTGTTTCCATGCCCATCTGCAAACCTACGGGCCATCCCAAAGCCTGAAGCCGACGGAACAAAACACCCGACCAGGGGCTGCGCAGCAATCCCACCCGATAGCGACGGAAACGCGGAGCACGCAGCACAATCCAGGCAAAGGCAACCACCATCAGGATGCGTGACAGGAGTGTGCTCAGCCCCGCCCCCAACAGACCCAGTTCCGGCAGCCCCAGCTTACCGTTGATAAGGACATAGTTGCCGGCTATGTTCAGCACATTACCCCCCAGCAGTATCCACATCGCCGTACGCGTATCTGTAATGCCGTCGGCAAACTGTTTGAAGGCATTGAACAGCATGACAAAGAGCAACGACACCAACAACACCAGGTAGTAGGGCTTGATGAGGGGAATGAGTTCTTCCGGCTGCCCTAAACGCTCCACGTTGCAGTAAAGCACCGTCATTACAGCCATCTCCAGCAGGGCCACCAGGGTATTGGCCACCAGACTGCAACGCAAGGCGCTACCTGCTTCTGCCAGTCGGCCTCCTCCATAGAGCGTACCCACCACAGGAGTCAGCCCATAGCTGAAACCCGTACTGAAGATGATACAAAGATTGAACATGTTGTTGACAAAAGAGGCGGCTCCCAGTTCCGCCGTGCTATGGTGCCCTATCATCAAGGTATCGGCAAAGCCCAACACAATAACACCCAGTTGTCCCACCACGATGGGCAACCCCAACTTGAGCAATGCCCGATAATGATCACCGTAATTCTTCAGAAGTCTATTCATGAGAAACGCAACTCTTGTAATACAACACATTGGTATTGCAACGGCAGAAAGTCCGACGGGCACAATTCTGCAACTGCTCGGCAGAAACAGCCCGATAACGGTCTACCTCCTGGTCAATGTCTTCTGCCTTCCCCGTCAATTCAAACCAGGCCAGGTTGGTGGCCACGTTCAGATAATTGATGTTACCGAATATCTGGGTAGACTCGAATTTGTTCTTCACCTTCTCCAATTCCGTCTCGTCCACGGGCATCTCCTTCAGCCGCTCCAGTTCCTCCCACACAGCCGTTTCTGCCTGCTCCAAGGTCACGCCTGCCGCCAGTCTCCCGCTGATGTGCAGCAAACCAGGTTCCCTCGACCCCGACACATAAGCATCGATAGCCGAAAACAGTTTCCTTTCCAGCAACAGAGCCTGGGTAAGACGACTGGAACGTCCGTTGCTCAATATGTCCGACAGCGCATCGTAGATGTAAAAGTCGGCCTCATCGCGTCCACAGATATGGAAAGCCATATACAAAGCATCTACCGGCACTTCACGTTCCACTGTCAACCGGCGCTCCTCTGTCTGTATCGGTTCCTGAGGCAGGCAACGCAGCGGCACTTCCCGGCGCGGTATAGGTCCGAACCATTTTTCAGCCAGGCGCCGTGTCTCGTCCCAAGAGATATGTCCCGTCACAGCCAGCACCGCGTTGTTGGGTGCATAATGGCGATAGAAGAACTCCTCCACCTCGTCCAGCGTGGCTTGAGCAATGTGTGACAACTCCTTGCCAATGGTAGGCCAGCGGTAAGGATGCACCTGGTAGGCCAAAGGACGGATAAGATGCCCCACATCGCCATAGGGCAGGTTGAGGCAACGCTGCTTAAACTCCTCCATCACCACACCCCGCTGTACCTCCAGACTGCGGGGGCTGAACGCCAGCGCCAGCATACGGTCCGACTCCAGCCAGAAACCTGTCTCCGCATTGGCAGCAGGCACAGTAAGGTAATAGTTGGTTATGTCGTTGTTAGTCCAAGCATTGTTCTCACCGCCGGCATGCTGCAGGGGCGTGTCATAATCAGGGATATGCACCGATCCCCCGAACATGAGGTGTTCAAACAGATGGGCAAAGCCGGTGTGGTCGGGATGCTCGTCGCGAGCACCCACATCGTAGACGATGTTCATAGCCACCATCTGCGTGCCGGTATCTTCGTGATGTACCAGCCGCAGACCGTTATCCAATATGTGACGGTTAATCTTCAAGGACAGTAACTTTGCTGATGACTACATTTTCCTCGGGCCGGTCGTTGCGGTCCGTCTTCACACGCTGAATCCTGTCTACGACATCCATTCCTTCCACCACTTCACCAAATACGGTGTATTCTCCGTCCAGGTGAGGGGCACCGCCCAGCGTGGTATAAGCCTGTTGCTGTTCGGGCGTAAACTGAAAACGGGGTTTTCCTGCCATTTCTTTCTCGGCTTCGGCAATCAGTTCATCCTGCAACTTCATCAGTCCGTCCTCGTCGCCCGCCCGGCGCATCTTATAGATGTCTTTGAGATGTTTCTGCGCCAGTGCGTTGAAGACACTCTGCAGGCGCATCTGGTTAATCTGTTCCTCCATGTTGGCCAGCGAACCATTATTATACACCTTGCCTGTCACAATATAGAACTGGCAGCCCGACGAAGCTTTCTCCGGATTGACATTGTCTCCCTGGCGGGCGGCAGCCAAAGCACCGCGTTTGTGGAAATATTGGGGATAGACAAACTCGGCGGGAATGGTATAGCCCACATCGCCTGCTCCCAGCGACTTGCCCTTGGACGCGCTCTTGCTCTGAGGGTCTCCGGCCTGAATCATAAAATCCTTGATGACACGGTGGAAGAGCGTACCGTCGTACACTCCCTCCTTAGCCAGCTTGATAAAGTTGTCACGGTGTTTCGGCGTTTCGTTGTAGAGTTTCACCACAATATCGCCTGCAGTGGTTTCGATTTTCAATCGGGTTTCTTTTTCCATGTTTTCTCCTCGGTTAGCTCCCGGCTTGCAGGCACTTAGCCCACACGTCAGCAGCAGGGTTAATATGACAATGATATTTCGTCTCATTTTCTTTTTGTTTAATTTAAGTCTGCAAATATACGACTTTCAGCCAAAACCGCTTACCTTTGTATAGAAAAAGAACTAAAGAGATGGCAATGAAATCTATTTTAATCGTAGAAGACGACATCACCTACGCCATGATGCTGAAAACATGGCTGGGCAAACAAGGTTTCCAGATGGCTTCGGCCAGCAGCATAGCCCGCGCACAAAAGTGCATCGAAACGGAAAGCGTGGACCTGATTCTGTCCGACCTCCGACTGCCCGACCGCGACGGTACCGACCTGCTGAAATGGTTAGGAGAGAAAAAACTGCCTATCCCCCTCATCATCATGACCGGCTATGCCGACATACAGTCGGCGGTTCAGGCCATGAAGTTAGGTGCCTGCGACTACATTGCCAAACCGGTCAACCCCGACGAACTGCTCAAGAAAATCAACGAAGCCCTACAGACTGCCGCTACCCCGCAACCGGTAGCCACCCCCACCCGACCGGCTGCAGAATCCTCCGACTTCCTGGAAGGCGAAAGCGACACTGCCAGACAACTTTACAACTACGTGAAATTAGTGGCTCCCACCAATATGTCGGTGCTCATCAACGGTGCCAGCGGAACGGGCAAGGAATATGTGGCACACCGCATTCACCAGTTGAGCAAACGGGCCAGCCAGCCTTTTGTGGCTATCGACTGCGGCTCCATCCCCAAAGAACTGGCTGCATCCGAATTCTTCGGCCATGTGAAAGGTGCCTTCACCGGCGCACTGACCGACAAGACAGGGGCTTTTGTGGAAGCCAACGGTGGAACCATCTTCTTAGACGAGATAGGCAACCTGAGCTACGAGGTGCAGATACAACTGTTGCGTGCCTTGCAGGAACGGAAAATCCGACCCGTAGGCTCAAGCAAGGAAATACAGGTAGATGTCCGCTTAGTATCGGCCACCAACGAAAACCTGGAGCAAGCCATTGAGAAAGGCACCTTTCGGGAGGACCTCTATCACCGCATCAACGAATTTACCCTGCGCATGCCTCCGCTGAAGGACCGCAGAGAAGACATCCTGCTCTTCGCCAATTTCTTCCTGGACCAGGCCAACCGCGAAATGGACAAGCAACTGGTGGGCTTCGACGACAAGGCTTGCCGCCTGCTGCTGGACTACCCCTGGCCCGGCAACTTGCGGCAGATGAAAAACGTCATCCGCCGCGCCACCCTGCTGGCTACCGGCAAATACATCACACCTCTCGAACTGAGCGACCTGCCTGAGACCAACACACCGGCTGCCACCCTGCCCCTGCGCAACGAAGAGACAGAAAAACAACACATCATCGAGGCACTCCGTCAAACCGGCAACAATAAGAGCCGAGCCGCCCAACTGTTAGGCATAGACCGAAAGACCTTATACAACAAACTGAAGCTATATGGCATCGAAGTGTAACCGCAAAGTGTGGAATAATTCCACGAACCCGCTCCACACTTTCCACAACTTTCCACACTCTGCCATTCAGTCATAATGGAAGAACTTGCACTTTTTATGCTGCAGCACAGAGCGCACACGGAGCTTATCCGGCCTCCTGGCAACAAAACAGAATACCTGAGCGCTAAGCAAGAAACATCTAAGCACTAAGAAGCTGACTTCCAAGCGCTAAGAAGCAAGCTCCATATACCGATGAAGTAACCGGCTGTCTGACAAAGATATACCTGAGCGAAGCCTGACAGCCTCCATGACAGCCCTGACACGGTGGGAAGCCAGCAGCCGGCATGACCGCCTAAATGTCCGAATCGCAAAAGAAATCCTGCCGGTTCTGTTCTTTTCTCAGACTTTGGCACAGTATTTGATAGAAGAATATTCAGTGAGTTGATAATTTAAGAACTAACTTTAAACCCATACCTCTTATCAAGCATACGAATTAGATAAGTTAACCCCAAAGTTAGTATTAGTAGCAGTCCTGTTTATGTTTGTTTGTGGTGGTTCCTTTCCGTTTCCGTTTAGTGGTGACACTGGGCGGGACGGGAAGGGACTAAAACCAAATCCGAACAGATGCCGACAGCTACCCAAGCAGCCGAAGAACAGTAAGCACACTAACACAAAAAAGCCGTTCCCTCCTTGTCTATTCTGGGGAACGGCTTTTTTGCATCCATACAGATGCGAATGCATCTTTTTCAACTCCTCCCCATCGGGAAACCCCGACAGGGAAGAATTTTACCAGTGACGCTCCGGATAGAGGTCATTCCACCACTCCGGACTATCCTGCAGCCAGCGGGCAAACCAAGCCATGATGGAATTGTGCCACTGCACCCGCTTCTCGTAATCGCTGATGAAGTGGTTTTCGCCATCCACCGTGATGAATTCTACAGGCTTACCCAGAATTTTCAGGGCATTATACAACTGGATGCTCTCGCCGATGGGCACATTTGTGTCTACCGTACCATGCAGCAACAGCAACGGAGTCTTAATCTTGTCGGCATTGAACAAAGCACCGTGTTTGGTAAACAATTCCGGGTTGCTCCACGGATAACTGTCGGCAGCGGCTACGGCATTGTAAGAATATCCCCAATAACCTTCGCCCCAGTAACTGGTGACATTGCTGATACCGGCATGCGAAGCGGCAGCGGCAAAGAGGTCGGTCTTGGTCTGGAGATACATAGTCATGAAGCCTCCGTAGGAAGCTCCCAGGCAACCGATACGCTTGGCATCGACAAACGGATGAGCCTCGCAGAACTTCTTCGTGCCTTCGATGATTTCGTCAGCAGTCCAATCGCCCCAAGCATTGACATGGCGGGCAGAGAACTCCTGCCCGTAGCCGATGGCACCGCTGGGATTAATCACATAGACCACATAATCGCGCGAAGCAAAAAGCTGCGGACTGTAGGGCGTCATCAGGCTGCGCGTAGTAGGCGTGGTGCCTCCGTAATAATAAACAATGAGCGGATATTTCTTCTGTGGGTCAAAGTCGGGCGGCAGACACATCATGCCTTCTATCAGCGTGCCGTCAGCCGACGTGAAATTCCACTCCTGCATTTCTCCCAGTTCAATCTCATCCAAAGCCTCCTTCATCGGGTCGGCAAGCAAGGTCGACTTACCTTTCTTGCGGTCATACAGATAAGCCACCCCCGCACTGGTGTTTCCGCCACCTACGTATGCCATGAGCGAAGCATTGTCGTCGGGCACAGAGAAACTACCGATAACATCCTGCTCCAAAGCCAGCATTTCGAAAGCATCTTCCGAAGGCGTATAGCGGTAGATGTGCTGACAATCCTTATCGGTCGTATTGAAATAGATACAACCATCGGCACGGTTCCATGTACCGTTGATAATGGTCGGATTGAAGTTGCGGGTAATGGGCTTCACCTCCCGTGTGGCACGATCCATCAAGAAAGCCTGCACATCAAACGAGTTGGCAATGGGATGATTACCACAATTGCGTCCCACACCGCCCAAGGCATCGGGTCCTCCGAAGAGCAACAGCTGCTTGCCGTCGGGTGAATAGGAAGCACCGTTCAGGTAGGGATCCCAGTCCACCAAAGTATCAGTCTTCAGTGTAGCCAGTTCTATCTCGAACAAGGCAGAGAGCGAATAAGGACACTTCGTGATATTGGGCTTATAAGACATGCAAAGCAACTTACTGCCGTCGGGCGAGATATCATTCAGGTAAACGCTGTGGCTACCATACGTCAGTCGCTCGGACACTCCGGTGGCAAGATCGTACTTCATGATGTAATAACGGTTGCGCGCACCGGGAATACGGTCGTCCGGATGCAGCATGCGTTTCAACGGTCCGTTCACTTTCTCGCCTTCGTCTGTCTGCACATAAATCAGGTAATCTCCGTTGGGCGACCAAGAGAATCCCCCTTCCGGAATATTGCGGTAAAGCGTTTCTTCGGTGCCGGTTTCCGGATCGTAGACAAGCAGGTCGTTGCGTTCGCGTCCCGTAACCGTATAATACAGCTTATGTCCTGTAGGCATCCACCTCATGCCCTCATTGACATTGGGCAGCAACACCCGCCCAGTTTTCACTTCAGTCAGTTCCGTATGCGAACGGCCACGGTTCAGGTCGTAGCTGTCGCTGTAACGCGTCAGCAAATATTTACCATCGGGAGACAGTGAGACAGAAGCCACGCGGCAACCGAAATTGGTGTTAAACAGCGAAAGGCGTCGCTTCAGGTCGGGAGCCATGCGGCACGGCACGTCTGAGTAGGCAGCGTCTTTCTCCAGTTCGCATTTCAACACAGGCTGCGCCTTGTCATCAGAAGTGGACAGCAATTTGATGACAATGTCATAATCTGCTTCCGGCTCCAGGCGCAAATCGACAACGACCGGCTGCACCTGCGAGAGACTGTCTTCTGCCGTAGTCTTGCTACGCTTGGAATCTCCATTTACAAAGACTTCGAAGCGGGCAGGCGAAGAAATCTTCAACTTGCCTTTCATAAAGCGTTCGGCACGCAAACGAGTAGAAAACAGATACAGCAGATTGTCTGCAGCCGGTTTGTCCACGGTCACATAACCGGCCGTATCAGCAGTCACCCGCGTGGCTTTGTCAAAATCGAGAGGAATGCCGGTCTGTAGCAACTGGGCTGCGCCAAACTTCTCTCCTTTCTGGTTGATGCTGTCGCCTTGCAGGGGAGTACGCACCACCACCGCAGGGCGCATTTCAAATTCCGTCACTTTCTCTTGTGAGCGGGCAGTCAGACCGGTTACCAGCAGCAAGCCTGACAAGAAAATCATTTTTTTCTTCATGGAAAAACAACTAATCAGTAAAGGTTATAAACTCAAATCCGTTCCACAAATTGCCAGGAGGAAGAGGAGCCTCCACATCGACCTTTTTTTTCGAAACGGGATGGATGAAACTGATACGCCTGGCATGCAGACTGATGCTGCCGTCGGGATTGGAACGTGGAAACCCATACTTCAAATCTCCCTTGATGGGACAGCCAATCTTGGCAAGCTGACACCGGATTTGATGATGACGCCCCGTCTTCAGGTCGACTTCCAGCAAGTAATAGTTTTGCGAATGCCCAATAAGCCGGTAGTGCAACACAGCTTTCTTGCTATGAGGACGTTCTGTATCGTAAGCATAGCTTTTATTCTGTTTCTCGTTGCGCACCAGGTAATGCACAAGCTCATCCTCATCCTGAGGCGGTCGTTCCTTCACCACCGCCCAATAGGTTTTCTGCACCTCGCTTCCCCTGAACATTTCATTCAGACGCGATAGGGCTTTACTGGTCTTAGCAAATACAACAAGCCCGCTTACCGGTCGGTCCAGCCGGTGAGTGACACCAATGAATACATTGCCGGGCTTGGCATATTTTTCTTTCAGATACTGCTTGACAGTTTCTGAAAGGGGAATGTCGCCCGTCTTGTCTCCTTGGACGATTTCGGAAGCGGTCTTGTTGACAATGATAATGTGATTGTCTTCGTAAAGGACAGTCATCTTATAACTTATAAAATAAAGAAACAAAGAATGATGAATGAAGGACATAAAGCGGCCTACCAGCCTTGGGGCCTTCATCCTTCATCCATCATTCTTCACTGGAAAACAGTTACATATTCATGCCGCCATCTACCTGAATAACTTGTCCAGACACATACGAAGACATGTCAGAAGCCAGGAACGTAGCGATGTTGGCCACGTCTTCGGGCGTGCCGCCCCTGCGGAGAGGAATACGTTTGGCCCATTCAGCCTTAACCTCGTCAGACAAAGCATCGGTCATAGCCGTGATGATGAAGCCCGGAGCAATGGCATTGGCACGAATACCGCGCGAACCCAGTTCCTGTGCGATAGACTTGGCCAGAGCTATCAATCCCGCCTTCGAAGCAGCGTAGTTTGACTGTCCGGCATTGCCGTGTACACCTACCACCGAAGCCATGTTAATAATACTGCCGCTACGCTGGCGCATCATGATGGGCGTGCAAGCATGAATGAAGTTGAAAGCCGACTTCAGGTTTACGTTCAGCACCATGTCCCACTGCTGTTCGCTCATGCGCATCATCAGTCCGTCGCGTGTGATGCCGGCGTTGTTCACCAAGATGTCGATGCGGCCGAAGTCCTTATGAATCTGTTCCACCACCTTGGCCGTGTCTTCAAAATTAGCCGCATTGGAAGCATAACCTTTCGCCTGCACGCCCAAAGCGGCAATTTCCTTTTCTGTCTGCTGGGCATTCTCGTCAATCACCAGGTCTGTGAATGCCACGCTTGCTCCTTCGGAAGCAAATTTCAGTGCAATAGCCTTGCCGATGCCACGGGCTGCACCCGTAACGATGGCAACTTTTCCGTCTAATAATCCCATATTTCTAAAAAAATTAAAATAAATAAAAGTCACACGGTTCGTCCCAACGCCCCCAACACCAGCCGACGCACAAAGACATCGCGGGTATTGTCATCCAGGTTGGCACCCACATGCCCCCGTATGTAAGGAGCTTCGATACCTTTCACACAGTAATACATTATTTCGGCCGTCATTTCCAAGTCGTCTATCCGGAACAAGCCTTCCTTCTGGCCTTCCCGGAGCACTTCCCTGAACAGCAAGACCTGCTTGGCGTCAAAACGTTTGCGCACTTTCTCCACCCGCCACGTATCGCGGAAGAAATCGGCCCGGAGCGTACCGTTACGGTAAACCACCTCTTTCACGGCATCCAGGTGCGTATAAATCATCTCCATCAGCTTCTCGTCGGCAGGAACATCTTTCTCCACCACCCGCCTCATCGTGTCCGACAAGATGTCAAGTTCCGACTCCACCACGGCCAAGTAAATTTCTTCCTTACTTTTAAAATAGGTGTAAAGCGTCCGCCGCCCCTTCTGCGAAGCCATGGCAATATCGTTCATGGTAGTATTTTCCACTCCCATCTTCGCAAACAGCTGACGGGCAACATCCACCAGTTTTTCTCTCGTTTTCGATACAGCCATAGCTTCTTTGATTTGCAATACTGCGTAATAATTTGAGCAAAAGTAAGACATTTAGCGGAAACGAGCAAATCGGCAGGCAGATATTTCAGCACAAGCATTGTTTCCACCTTTTCTTCCTCGCAGATACCCGTCCGCAGGCACTGAAAGGGAAGAGACCTCCCAAAAGCATCAAGAGGCTGCTTTGCCAAGGCACACCCCCCTCCCTGACACCCGCCTATATAAGAAGCAAAAACCTTATATATAAGCAGCAGACTGCCAAAGTACAGGCAGCAGACTGCTAAGGTATCGGCACCAGACACCGGGATTCACAGCTTATCCAGGCTCGTATTGAGCCGTGTCAGGAAAGATTTGTGAGGAGTGAACGAAAAAAAACGGGAATAAGCAAGGAGATTAGGATAAAAGCCATTATCTTTGTGCAGGACAAACCTGCGGATCAAGCAAAATGGCACACTGACCATACATCACGTCAGGAAGACATCCGTCAGAAATATGGGAAAAATCATCATTAAATAACATGAACGTGAGAACCATGAAAAGGATCAATCGACTAATGGCAGCAGCTTGTCTGCTGGCGGCCACCGCATGGACGGGATGCACGCAACAGAAAGAAGAGTATTACGTAAAGCACTTGGAGTTTCCCCAAGGAGCCACGTTGGAACAGAAAGTAGACATGGCAGCCCGCCTGGTACCTACTCCGCAACAGCAGGAATGGCAGAAAATGGAACTGACCGCTTTCCTGCACTTCGGTATCAATACCTTTACCGACCGCGAATGGGGCGACGGAACGGAAGACCCTGCTTTGTTCAACCCCACGGAACTGGATGCCGAACAATGGGTACGCTCGCTCAAGGAAGCGGGATTCAAAATGGTCATCCTGACAGCCAAACACCACGATGGCTTCTGCCTGTGGCCCACCAAGACGACGAAACACAGTGTGGCATCGTCGAAATGGAAAGACGGCAAAGGAGATGTGGTGAAAGAATTGCGCGACGCATGTACCAAGTACGACATGCGATTCGGTGTCTACCTCTCGCCGTGGGACCGCAATGCTGAATGCTATGGCGACTCTCCGCGCTACAACCAGTTCTTCATTGACCAGCTGACCGAACTGCTCACCAATTATGGCGAAGTGCACGAAGTGTGGTTTGACGGCGCTAACGCCGAAGGTCCCAACGGCAGGAAACAAATCTACGATTGGGATGCCTTCTACAAGACCATCCAGAAGCTGCAACCCAAAGCCGTAATGGCCATCATGGGCGACGACGTTCGCTGGGTGGGCAACGAACGCGGTTTGGGCCGTGAAACCGAATGGAGCGCTACCGTCCTGGCACCGGGCATCTATACCCGCTCGGACAGTGTGAACTCTGCTCTGGGCGTCGGCTCTACTTCTGCCGACTTGGGCAGCCGCGAAATTCTGGCCAAAGCCAACGAACTGTTCTGGTATCCTTCGGAGGTGGACGTATCTATCCGTCCGGGATGGTTCTACCATGCCGACCAGGACAATCAGGTGAAGAGTCTGAAGCACTTGACAGACATCTACTTTCAATCTGTAGGCTACAACTCTGTACTCCTGCTCAACATCCCGCCCGACCGTCGTGGTCTGATTCACGAAGCTGATGTGAAGCGCCTGAAAGAGTTTGCCGACTACCGCGACCGCACATTCGCCAACAACCTCGTGGCCGACGGACAAGTGCTCTGGAATGCAGCAGGAGGCGAAAGCCGCGAATATGCACTGAAAGAAGCCGCGCCCGTCAATGTGGTGCTGCTGCAGGAAGACATTGCCAAGGGACAACGCGTGGAAGAATTCGAAGTAGAAGCACTCGTCGACGGCGAATGGAAATCGGTGGGCAAAGGAACGACCATCGGTTACAAACGCCTGCTCCGCTTCCCGGAAGTAAACGCTTCCAGCTTACGCCTGACGTTGCGCTCTACCCGACTGAAAGCCAACATCTGCAACGTGGCTGCCTATTACGCTGCTCCGCTGGCTGAAACGCAGGACGAAGCGCAGTGGAACAATCTGCCACGCGACACGTGGAAGGTGACAGCCGAACAGCCTCTGACCATCGACCTGGGTAAACAGGTATCGCTGAAGGCATTCACCTATGCGCCGCTGAATGGCGAAGCCAAACCGACTATGGCCTATAAGTATAAGTTCTCAGTGAGCACCGACGGCCAGCAATGGACTGAAGTAAAGACATCCGGCGAGTTCAGCAATATCATGCACAACCCCGTGCCGCAGACCGTATCATTTGAAAGCAACGTCAAGGCACGCTTCATCAAGCTGGATGCCCAGACCACCGACGGACAAGCCGCCAAAGTCAGCGCAGACGAAATCGGCGTGACGACTCCCGCACCTGCTATCAAGAAATGATAAGTCACAGGACGGTCTGCCCGTGAACTGACAATCCGACAAAAGGGGGAGAACAGGATATTACCCATTCATACAGCAGTATATCACTGTTCTCCCCCTTGCTATAACCTCATCCAATCCCATCTTTATTATGAAACGATTATCTTCCCTCTTCCTGCTCCTGCTGTTGTGTGCCGCCGGCATCTTGCAGGCCCAGGTAAAATTCGACAAGAACAAATGTTATAACCTTATCCCGGTCTCGCACAACGGACAAGCCATCGGTTACCGCACGGGCAATGACCTCTCCGTACTGAAACCTGCCGATGCAGACGACCGGCTGCAACAATGGAGCATCAGTCTGCTGTCTGGCAGCTACCGCTTCATCAATCCCTTCGAGAACAAAGCACTCCACGCTCGCTCGGACAAGAAGCTGGGCATCACCGAAAACAACGGTTCCGACGAATCGCAACTGTGGACGCTGAAAAAGAAGGGAAAATACATGCAACTGATTCCTTCCAACGGCATGGAACTGTTGCTGGCCTGCGACAAAGACGGGCATCTGGCACTGCTCCCCCAAGACAAGGCTGGCAACGACGAGGCAACTCTATTCCTGATTCAAGAGAGCAAAATGCCTATGCCGGCCGGGGCTGAGCAGAACATGAGCGACCGCTCAAAGAACTATTGGGAAAACGAAACCATCTTTGCCGAAAACAAAGAGCCGGGCCATGCCACCTACATGCCCTACGCCTCGGAAAGCGAAATGCTGGCCGACAAGGAATACTATGCTACACCTTGGACCGATGTACATAGTTCACGATATTTCCTGCTGAACGGCGAATGGTCTTTCCACCTGGTATCTGAACCGTCGCAACGTCCGCTCGACTTCTACAAAGAAGACTACGACGTAAGCGGCTGGGACAAGATTCCCGTTCCCTCCAACTGGGAAATGCAAGGGTATGACCACCCCATCTACGCCAACGTGGAATATCCACACGATAACACGCCGCCCTACATCAACGCCCGCCCCAAATTCAATGACAACGGCAAAAACTATGGCATCAATCCCGTAGGCTCCTACGTCCGCTTCTTCGACTTGCCCGAAGGTTGGGAACGGCAGCGCACGTTTATCCATTTCGGCGGTATCTACAGCGCGGCCTTTGTCTACCTGAACGGACAGTACGTAGGCTACACACAAGGGTCGAACAACGTGGCAGAATTTGACCTGACACGCTACCTGCGCACCGGACGCAACCGCCTGGCCGTACAGGTGTTCCGCTGGAGCGACGGCTCTTATCTGGAATGCCAGGACATGTTCCGCATGAGCGGCATCTTCCGCGATGTCTATCTGTACAGCACGCCCAAGACAGCCATACGCGACCACTATATCACTTCCAGCCTGACTCCTGCTTCGAACTACAAAGAAGGCGAATTCTCCGTAGCCTTGAAACTGGACAACCGCGATGGGCTGAAAGGAAGCAAAAGCATTGCTCTTAAACTCTATGACCCCAACGGAAAAGCAGTATGCGAACTGAAGAAAGACATTGACTACGCGCCGGAACAGAAAGAAGTACAGGTAGAGCTTTCCTGCAACCTACGCAATCTGTTGCCCTGGACGGCTGAGACTCCCAACCTCTATACCCTGCATATCGTCCAAAGCGAGAACGGACGCGAAGAAATGGCATTCTCCACGCATTATGGATTCCGCGACATCCAGATACGCGACGCTGTGGTCTACATCAATGGACAACGCGTATTCTTTAAAGGCGTAAACCGACACGACACCCATCCCAAATACGGACGTGCCGTGACCACCGAATCGATGTTGCGCGATGTATTGCTCATGAAGCAAAACAACATCAACACCATCCGTACCTCACACTATCCCAATGACAGCAAGATGTATGCCATGTTCGACTATTTCGGTCTCTACACCATGGACGAAGCCGACTTGGAGGACCATGCCAACCAGAGCATCAGCGACATGCCCTCGTGGATTCCTGCTTTTGTCGACCGCATAGACCGCATGATATTGCGCGACCGCAACTACCCAAGTATCATCTTCTGGAGCTTAGGCAATGAAGCCGGCGGAGGAAGCAATTTCCAAGCCTGCTACGATGCAGCCAAAGCTTTAGACAGCCGACCGGTGCACTACGAAGGCACACGCGATGGCAAGGAATACGGCGGCAACCGCTTCAGTGATTTGTACAGCAAGATGTATCCTGGCATGAAATGGATGAATACCTATGTCAGCAGCTTCGACAAACCGATGTTCATCTGCGAATACGCACACGCCATGGGCAATGCTATCGGCAACCTGAAGGAGTATTGGGAAAGCATAGAAAACAGCACGTCTACCATCGGAGGAGCTATCTGGGACTGGGTAGACCAGGCCATCTACGACCCGCAGGAGATGAAGCAAGGCATCTATCGGCTGCACACGGGCTATGACTATCCGGGACCCCACCAAGGCAATTTCTGTTCCAACGGCATCATACTGCCCACCCGTGAGGAATCACCCAAACTAAAGCAGGTAAAAGCTATCTATCAGTACATCAAATTCTCGCTCAAGGACATTGACACCGACAAGAATGAAGTACGCATTGTGGTGAAAAACACCTACGACTTCCTCCCGCTGGACGGGTATTACTTGCGCTGGCAAACGCTGAAAGACGGCTACCCGGTTGCGACCGACAGTCTGACATTGAACGGTGTGCAACCGGATGATTCCCTCACAGTAACGCTGCCTTTGCATGGCATAAACCTGAATAAGGCCCGGAAAGACGGTGAAGAAGTGCTGCTGACCCTCACGGTACATCAAAGTAAGGCAACTCGCTGGAGTGAGCCTGCCCACTGTGTCGCTTTGCAACAATATGAAATCACCGGACGAGGACCGCTGCCTGCACTGAAAGCAGGACGCAAACCCAAACTGAATGTGGCCGAAACCGAACAGCAGGTCATCGTACGCAACGAGAACATTGAAGCCGTTTTCGACAAAAACACCGGACGCATGACATCGCTGGTAATGCAAGGGAAAACTGTCATCGCTCAAGGACAAGGTTTCCTCTATGACAACCATCGCTACATTGAAAACGATAAATTCACGGATACCAGCAACGGACTGGAAGCAAACGGTACCTGCCAGGTAAGAAAAGAAGGCAACCTGGTTGTGGTGGCAACGACCCGCAAAGGAAGCCTGTGCGGCACACAAATTGATTATACTTTCGCCCCGGACGGCACCCTGGATGTGCAAGCCGCTTTCTCCCCACAAACCGACCAACTGCGGAGGGCAGGCTTGGTATGCGGGCTCGACACGACGCTGAATAAAGTGGAATATTATGCCCACGGTCCTTGGGACAACCATGTAGACCGTAAAGAGGGCTGTCCGGTAGGTCGCTACTCCACTGAGGTCGGCAAAATGGGCTGGCCATACGTCAAGCCCCAATCCACCGGCAACCGAGAAGGATTGCGCGAACTGACGCTGACCGACGGACAGGGACGTGGCATCCGCATAACGACAGAAGGAACCGTATCGTTCTCCGCACTACGCTATACGGACGAAGACCTGATGAATGCCCAGCACACGTGGGAACTTACCCCCCGTCCCTACATTGTATTACACCTTGATGCCATCCTGCGTGGCATTGGTAACGCCAGCTGCGGTCACGATGTAGACACGCTACCCATCTATCGCGTAGGCAAAAAGGACTACAGTTATCGTTTACGCATCACGCCTGTGCAAAAGCTCTGAGATTCTTAATAGAAAAACATCCATCTATTTTTTCATAAAGTTGAAGTGAACGAAGTGCTTTCCCGTTTGTGGAAGGCACTTCGCTTCTTCTTGAAAGGAACAGGTCCACACAGTGACAAGCGACGGAAAGAAATTCCACAAGACTATTAATCAAGCTATTATACAGCATCTAGAAAATTAAGAAGAAAAAAATGAAGAAATTATTTGTTTTTCCAAAATAAAGCAGTACCTTTGCACCCGAAAACAACAAATAACATCGCGGAGTGGAGCAGTTGGTAGCTCGTTGGGCTCATAACCCAAAGGTCGTAAGTTCGAGTCTTGCCTCCGCAACAAAATCTAAGGTAAGTTGCAAATAACCAGCAGCTTACCTTAATTCATTTAAGAAGGGTCGGACAAATTTCGGACACTTATTTTCAAGCAGAATCATCAACCATACGTTTTCGCACTCGAAAAACGTATAAAAAAATGTATTCTTCAAAAACTCGCAAAGGGGCTTCATTAAAAGAAGTAATCACCTACACCCTACCCAAGTTGCACACCGGGAAGAACTGGTACGTTGATTTCCTCGCTTACGACCCTGTCGACGGAAAGATGCGAAGAAAAAAGTTTATGCTCGATTCCATTACCAAGGTTTCAGAACGCAAAAAAAGGGCTATAGAAATCATAGCTACTCTCACTACCAAGCTAAGGAATGGTTGGAATCCATGGGCAGAAGCCAGCACAGAGCGGCAATACGCACGGTTCTCCGATGTAACAACGCTCTATATCAAGTATATAGAAAAGCTGACAGCCAATGGCACCTTCAAAAGAAAGACGGCCTACGACTACCAATCACGGATGAACATGTTGCAAGAATACAACATGAGCCGAGCGGTACCTATTCTTTACATATACCAATTCGACCAAGCCTATATGAGTGACTTCCTGGATTACATTCTGCTGGACAGAGATGCCACTGCCCGCACCCGGAATAATTACCGAACCTGGCTGTCTGCCTTCTGCACCTGGCTCCAGGAGAAGAAGTACATTGAGCAGAACTGCGTGGAAAAAATCAAGTGTCTGGCCGAAGGTGAAAAAATCCGCTCGCCTTTCACCCCGCAGGATTTGGCAAGGCTGAAGGAATACCTCGGCGAAACCAACCGCCATTTCCTCCTGGCCTGCATGATGGAATACTACACTTTTATCCGTCCGGATGAACTGAGCAACATCCGTCTGAAGGATATCTATATCCAAGAACAGAAGGTGTTCGTCTCCTCCACCATCTCCAAGAACCGGCGTGACGGCATGGTCGGACTCAATGATTCGCTCATCCGACTGATGGTGGAGCTTGGCACTTTCGACAGTTCTTCCGACTGCTACCTCTTCGGACGAGATTTCCGGCCCTCACTTCAAAAAGCCGATTCGCGCATCTTCCGCGATTACTTCAACAAGGTACGCGCATTTCTCCGTTTCCCCCGCTGCTATCAGTTCTACAGTCTAAAGGATTCCGGCATCCGCGACCTGGCTAACGCTGCCGGCATCGTCGTAGCGCGCGACCAGGCCCGACACTCAGACATCTCTACCACCAACAAGTACCTGAAAGGAAGTGCACTGACCGTGCACGAGGAAACGAAACATTTTCATGGAGAATTATAAATTCATACCTTTGCACCATGAACGACGAAATCAAACTACACATCTACTCCGCCGACACCGACACCATCTTGTCGTTACCCTATGCAGATGGCGGCATCCGGGCAGGCTTCCCCTCTCCGGCACAGGACTACATGACCGAATCTATCGACCTGAACAAAGAGCTAATCCAGCATAAAGAGACTACCTTCTACGCTCGTGTGGAAGGCGATTCTATGGTAGAAGCCGGCATCTATGATGGCGATTATGTCGTCATTGATAAATCGCTGGAGGCAAATGATGGAGACTATATTGCCGCCTATATCGACGGTGAGTTTACGCTGAAGCAATTTAAACGTGATCCGGAACATCATTGTGCGTGGCTTATCCCTTATAACCCCGAATACAAGCCCATCCAGGTGACGGAAGAAAATAACTTTATGGTGTGGGGCGTCGTTACCAATATAATAAGGAGGCTTCGCAAGTAATGGAACTCTTTGGCCTGGCTGATTGCAACAATTTCTACTGTTCCTGCGAGCGGGTGTTTCATCCCGACTTGAACAGCAAGCCGGTTGTGGTACTGTCCAACAACGATGGCTGTGTCATCGCACGATCTAACGAAGCCAAGGCGCTTGGGCTGAAAATGGGCGACCCATTCTATCAGGTCAAGAATGTACTGGAGCAAAATCAGGTGGCTGTCTTCTCTTCCAACTATAATCTCTATGGCGACATGAGCAAACGGGTAATGTCGCTGCTGTCGCAATATACCCCCAAGTTGGAGCAATACAGCATCGATGAAGCCTTTTTGGATTTCTCCGACATGGCCGACCTGCAGGAGTATGGCAGGGAAATTGTACGTAAAGTCGGAAAAGGTACCGGCATCCCTATCTCGCTGGGCATCGCACCGACAAAGACATTAGCCAAAGTAGCCAGCAAGTTTGCCAAAAAATACAAGGCATACGAAGGAGTGTGCATTATTAACCACGAAGAAAAGAGAGAGAAGGCATTGAAACTTTTGGAGGTTGGAGATGTTTGGGGCATCGGATATAGAAATGTCAAAAAGCTGGAGTTCTATGGTATCAGAACCGCCTGGGATTTAACCCAAAAGTCGGCCACGTGGATTAGGCGGGAACTGGCACTGACCGGACTTCGCACCTGGAAAGAGCTCCGGGGTGAGAGTTGCATCAGTGTCGAGGAATTGCCTCACAAGAAGTCCATCTGTACCAGTCGCAGTTTCCCCGGCACCGGCCTGGATAAGCTGGCAGACGTGGAGGAAGCGGTGGCCAACTTTGCAGCCACCTGCTGCCGAAAGTTACGGGAAGGACATATCGCCTGCGGGAGTCTGACAGTCTTTGCCTACACAAGTCGTTTCCGAACCGACTTAGCCCAGGACTATTTGTCTGCTGACATACACTTTCCAGTGGCGACGAATGACCTACAGGAAATTGTTTCATCTGCAGCCAGAATCTTGCGCACCTTTTGGAAGGGTGACGACCATTATCTCTATAAAAAGGCTGGCGTCTTAGTCTGGGATATCCATCGCGAAAACGAAATTCAGGGAAACCTGTTCGATACTATTGACCGGGAAAAACACCGGAGGCTCATGAACGCCATTGACGAGATCAACCGGAAAAACGGACACAATACCATTCGCATTGCCACCCAAGGTTACTCCAAGGTCTGGCATCTGAAAAATGAATACCTTTCCAAACAATACACTACCAACCTTGAGGATGTAATCATTTTAAAAATTAAATGAATTATCTTATTTCTATTATAATACTCGCCCCATCGCTACGCGCACATTCTATGAAGTAACTTCATCTAAGATTGAGAACAAAAATCCCCAGCCTGCAATAGACCGGGGATTTCTTGTGTCACGACATTCACATGCCAAGAATCACAACTTCTACGCTGCGAAGATAGTCATTTCTTCCTATACTTATATATAAATGTGGTAGCAATTATCACCAACACTACCGGTACCAGCACCTTCCACTTGTGCAAGTCCCACCACGACAACTCCGCTACCTTGCGCTCCTCCTGTAGTGCAGCGTCCACCTTCCGGGATAAGCTATCCACTATCGCTTTCATCTGCCGGATGTAGGCATCCATCTCAGTACGAGTGATCTCGGTTGTCTGCTCATCCTTATCTGCCTTAGTCGTGGAGACATAGACGGGGTATTGCTTTCCCGTGCTGTCCGGCAAGGTGTAGTAGGTCGTGGTGTGCTCCACCTTCAGGTTGCTTAACTTGTCGGTAACTCGCTGCTGGCTCAGCTGGAACATAGCTCCCAGACTGTCCATTTGGGAGGATAGACGCTGCCAGTCCGCTGAGTAATCCTGATGCGTTACGGTATCTGTCTGCTGGGAAGCCTTGCATCCGCACAGCAGGCAGACGATAGCCAATATATATAGGATGAATATCGCCGATGTCCTCATAGAAGCTCCCACCCCCTTTCTATGTCTTCCATCACAGCGGGCACCCCGTTCTCCACCTCACTGATGGCAGCGGCCAGTGCGCACATCGTGCCCTTGTCCTCAATATCCGGAACGTAGCTGTCAGGCATCTGCATCTCCCGGCATACGCGGCTGATGTAACCCGATGTGTTGTTTTCTGTATGCGGTGCCCAGCGGCTGATCATTTCAGCAATGGACTGCAGGTTGTGCTTCTTCCTATAGGTCTGCAGTGTCTTTATCAACGCCCGGTAGCCCCACTCCGGGGCGGTGAACTGGAAAAACTGCGGGTCGGTCTGTTCGGGGGCCAACCCCTGCCAGTTGTCTTTACTGCGGCGAAGGTTGCCCGGGTTGTTGTTGCGCAATCCACGCGGTAATGTCTGTTTCATCGTTTGTCCTCCTTTTCTTTCAATTGTTTGATAATACGCTCCGCGTCCTGCTGTGTGGCAGCCTTGATGATGTCCTCCACCGCGTTGAGTATGTCCGCCGCGTGGCTCTTCTTCTTGCGGCTGTTCTCTATCACGCTTCGGCCTTCGATGAGCAACACGCCGAGGGTGCAGACTATGAGGAAGTACGGCAGCAGGTACCACGAGAAGAACAGTCCCAACGTGTCAATCAGCCCGCAGAACAGCATCACACGCAGGTAGTCTATTACCTTGGCCACCGTGCGACGTAGGGCATGGCTGCTGATGGGTTCCTTGTTGGCGCGGGCTGCTTCAACGCCTGTCCACAGGTCTATAAGTGCTGCCAGCCACACAATCACACAACAGGTGAAGGCCACCATTACCCATAGCAGCACGTCTTGCTTGATGTTTGCAATAAAAGTTTCTATCATATACGTCTATTTGGTTTGTGCAAAATTATTCGCTTCTACGGCCTGCGGAAAGGACATGCGCCGGATTCGGCTGACACGGCGTGTCAGTGGATTTCGTATCTTCGGCGCAAAAATGATATACGCATACATCCGTGTCAGTACCGACCGCCAGACAGTCGAGAACCAACGTTATGAGATAGACAATTTATGTAAAGTCAGACAAATAAAGATAGACCGCTACATCGAGGAGACGGTTTCCGGCATGAAATCCATAGACAAGCGGGAATTGGGCACGCTCATCCGTCGCATGAAGAAAGGTGATACCCTCATTGCCTCGGAAATCAGTCGTTTCGGCCGACGGCTGCTGGAAGTAATGGCCATCCTGAAGATGCTCATGGATAAGAAGGTGAACGTCATTACCGTCAAGGAACACTTCGAGCTGGGCGACAACCTACAGAGCCACGTGATAGCTTTTGCCTTTTCGCTGGCTTCGGAGATAGAACGGTCACTCATCTCCCAACGAACCAAAGAAGCCTTGGCCCGGCGCAAGGCAATGGGGCAAAAGCTGGGGCGCAAAGCCGGAGGAAGCAACCGGAAGCATAAACTGGATGAGCACGCAGGACTTATCCGTACGATGGTGGAATACGGCTACACGAAGAGCGAGATATGCCGGAAGGTAGGTTGCCAGTATGGCACACTGGAAAAACACCTCAGGCGGGAAGGATTGACGGTTCTGGTGTCATCTCGTTATCAGGCGCGCCCCAGTCGGGAGAGGGCTATGACAGAAGCATCGGAGAAACCCATTTATCGCAAAAGGAAGAAACGGAGAATAGTCATTCTTAGCGACAGCGACCGGGCGATTCATATCGAAAGGCAGGCGGCAGCCTGGCAATATAACCGGGAGGTGCAGCGTGATGAAACGACACCCATGCCTGCCATCCTTCAGGAACCTGCTTCCAAGTGCCGGGCGGCATCCTATCACCACATGTTGTTCGAACACGAGAAGAATATCCTTCGAATGCTGAAAAAAGGGCATTCGAAGACGTATATTGCCAAGTATTTTGGATGTAATATAAAAACGCTGAATGCTCATCTTTTGCGGATGGGTGTTAAAGTGGTTTGGGAATGATGCCCGAAAAACGAAGAAAGTATGGCAGACTTAAAGATGAATGAATTTACGACAGTTTCATCTGTTTCAAAGGTTGTAGGTGTGGATGATAATGGCAATAACAGATTGATTTCACCCAATGATTTAATCAATATAGGTAATAATAATGGGGGTATATCAGACTTAAACAATGCTCTGAAAACAGGTTTTTATGTAGCAAATTTTGAAACAGGAAACATGCCTGTAAATGACTACGGACTTGTAGAAGTGATTTACCGAAGCCCCTATATCATTCAGAAATACTACGCTTTGAATAGATACAGCGTATATTTCCGCAAAAGCATTAACAATGGTTCTTTATTTTCTGACTGGGTTCAAATTAAATAAAATAATCCGTCCCGATAGATTAGCTCCCTATCAGGACGGATTATACTTAAATTATTTTCTTCCAAGCAGACCAAGTATTGCCATTATAGAAGCTTCTTACATATATGGATAGTGCACCGTTTGAGGGAATTACATAAAATTTCTGTGCTATCCAATCATTAGAATAACAGATTACCTCTAAAATTGCAATGTTTGTTGTTGGAGCGTTTGCCCAAAGATTCGAGGCCCATCTTCCTTCTTCTTTCATTTCATTACAGTCAACAGTAGTGCCTACTTTACTGATTGTATTCATTATGTTTTTAGCTCTCACAGAAGTACCGATGTGATTAACGCCTCTTAGGTAAGAGGCACTTCCAATGGGCATATCCTTTTCTTTTAAGTCTGCCATATCTTCTACCTTTTTCGGGCAGCAGTTGTTCAATGTTTTATTGGCTCTCTAATTGTGTTCAAAGGAAACTGATAATTCTTGCCCGAAAAACAGGAAGAATATGGCAGACCAAAGGGAGAATCAGTTAACTCCAATCAGCACCCCCACCTACCTGCGTTGCTTGGACTCAGCAGGAAATAGTGGAATTGTATCATCTTCAGAATATAAAAGAAGTGATGCGGTAGGTGGTCAACTATCATATTACGAAATGCTACAAATTGCAAGAGTTGCAGTATGGGAACGATTTGCTGCAATGTGTGTGGTAGGTAATAGCGATGGTTCAAATCATACGCTGCTGACAATAAGCGGAACGATGACAGAAGGATACAGCCCAATAATTCATGTAAAGGCTTTTGGAGGGTATGTTACATCAAATGTTAAGATCCTCAGTAAAGTAGAAAGCAATGAATTATATGTTTATCTGTATTCCTCAATAAGCGCTGGAAGTAAAAACCCAACAGTGGTACAATCCTCACATCCCGTAAGAATGGTTAGCAAGGAAGTTGACTTATCTAGTTATACAGAAATCTCTATTACTCCTGTATAAAAGGAGGTGAAACGTCCCAGTAGGTCAATACCTACTCGGGACGAATTATTTTTAAATTTATAACTGTTTCCATTCAGACCAAGTACCCGCCCAGCATATTCTAATTTTTATATCGGCATCACTTGAATTGATAACAACTTGAGAAGTTACATATGATGAAGTAAACACTAATAATTGACA
>DGYFI06202__coassemble_382_pt1 | contig 47430 bp, 41 predicted proteins | sample DGYFI06202__metabat2_high_PE_032 | metagenome-assembled genome bin DGYFI06202 | reverse complement strand
TGAAGGTTTAGCACGCTAACATGAAGGTTTAGCACGCTAACATGAAGGTTTAGCACGCTAACATGAAGGTTTAGCATACCTCCATATATACCAACATGTATCTTTCACAGCATTCTGTTCATTATCAGATGTTTGTACGGACTTCCCTCTTCAGATGAAATGAATCGCATCTCTATCGAGGGCAGGAGGTTATCAAATGCCGGTATGATTTCACATTATTCCATAAACAAGAAATCTTCCCAATTGCCTTCACGCTTTCACGTGCAAATAACCCGTTGTGATTTAGCGTGTTGCTGTGAAAGATAACATCTTTCCCCCATCTTTCACATCCTTCACACAAATTGTGCATAACAAAAACGCCGGACAGGGGGAACCTTCTGTCCGGCGTATAGATTGTAAGATGTGAGTGAAGAAAATACAGTTCCCCTATGTCTATTTACGCGTCAATATTGGCATACGTAGCGTTCTTCTCGATAAACTCGCGGCGCGGTTCCACGTCTTCACCCATCAGCATGGAGAAGATATAGTCTGTAGCGGCAGCATTCTCGATAGTCACCTGCTTCAGCATACGGTTTTCGGGGTCCATGGTTGTTTCCCACAACTGCGTGGGATTCATTTCACCCAGACCTTTGTAGCGTTGCGTGTGGATACCGTTCTCCGTGCCATCGCCATAGGTGTCCATGAAGCGTTGGCGTTGCTGGTCGTTCCAGCAGTATTCCGATACCTTGCCCTTGGTGCAGCGGTAGAGGGGCGGCGTGGCGATGTAGAGATAGCCTTCTTCGATGACTTGCGGGAAGTAGCGGAAGAACAGCGTCATAATCAGTGTGTCGATGTGAGAGCCATCGACATCGGCATCGGTCATGATGATAATCTTCTTGTAGCGCAGCTTGTCGATGTTGGCTTCCTTGCTTTCTTCGCTGTTCACTCCGAAGCGGATGCCCAGTGCCTGGATAATATTGTTCACCTCATCGCTTTCAAAAGCCTTGTGCCACATGGCCTTCTCCACGTTCAGAATCTTGCCTCGCAGGGGCAGGATGGCCTGGAAGCGACGGTCTCTGCCTTGCTTGGCCGAACCGCCTGCCGAGTCACCCTCGACGAGGAACAGTTCGCATTCGTCCGGGTCCTTGCTGGAACAGTCTGCCAGTTTGCCGGGCAGTCCTCCACCGCTCATGGGCGATTTGCGTTGTACCGACTCGCGGGCCTTGCGTGCGGCTACGCGGGCGGTAGCAGCCAGCAACACCTTGTCTACAATAAGTTTGGCTTCTTTCGGATGCTCCTCCAGGTAGTTGGTCAGAGCTTCGCCCACAGCCTGGTTGACGGCGCCGCTCACTTCGTTGTTGCCCAACTTCGTCTTGGTCTGTCCCTCAAACTGAGGCTCGGCCACCTTGACAGAGATGACGGCTATCAGTCCTTCGCGGAAGTCTTCGCCGCTGATTTCCACTTTAGCTTTCTCCAGAGCCTTGGCGCAATTGTCGTCGGCATATTTCTTCAATACGCGGGTCAGGGCAGCACGGAAGCCGGCTTCGTGTGTACCTCCCTCCTTGGTATTGATGTTGTTGACGTAAGAATGCAGGTTTTCACGGTAGCCGGTATTGTACATGATGGCGCACTCGATAGGCACGCCGGCCTTTTCCGTGTTCAGGTAGATGACATCGTTGAAGAGCGGGGTATTGTTGCTGTTCAGATAGCGCACGAATTCCTTGACGCCTTCTTCCGAATGGAAATGTTCGGTGACGGGTTTGCCTTCTTCGTCCGTCTGGCGCAGGTCCGTCAGTGTGATGCGGATTCCTTTGTTCAGATAGGCCAGTTCGCGCAGTCGGTTCTCCAGAGTGGCAAACTTGTATTCGGTGACGGTGAAGATGCTTCCGTCCGGCCAGAATGTCTGCTTGGTGCCTGTGAATCCGGCTTCGCACGTGCCTACTTCCTTGACGGGGTAGAGGGGTTTGCCGCAGGCATATTCCTGCTGATATATTTTGCCGTTGCGGAACACCTGCGTAATCATGCGTGTAGACAAGGCGTTGACGCACGATACGCCCACGCCGTGCAGTCCACCGGATACCTTGTAAGACCCTTTGTCGAACTTACCGCCGGCGTGCAATACCGTCATTACGACTTCTAAGGCCGATTTCTTTTCCTTTTCGTGAAAGTCCACGGGAATTCCACGGCCGTTGTCCTGGACGGTGATGGAGTTGTCTTCGTTGATGGTTACTTCGATGTGGTCGCAATAACCGGCCATGGCTTCGTCGATGGAGTTGTCCACCACTTCATAGACCAGATGGTGCAGACCGTTTTCGCTGATGTCTCCGATATACATGGCGGGACGCTTGCGCACAGCTTCCAGGCCTTCGAGCACCTGGATATTACTGGCCGAGTAGTTGTTCTCGCCCATTATCTTTTCTTCTTCTGTCATACTAAAACCTATTTCCAAATAACTGAGCAAAAGTAGTGAAAATCTTCGAGGTGGGCAAGTCTGTGGTCTGAATATTCTTGGACATAGTTATGGTTTGAACATCTCCGCATTCAGCCGGTAGCGGATGAGGCAGGGATTGTCGTCTTCCGTAAAGTTTTCGAGGAAAGTTCGGACCTTTCCTTCGCCCAGAAGAGAGAGCAGGTCATGTTTTTTTGAAAGACTATAGGTATTTTTCTCTCACTCTTCTGTATGTTGTGGAAACGTCTCTGTTGGAAAAAATAAAAGCTTTCCTTCATCACTGAAGGAAAGCTTTCCTGAGATTATAATTATATTTATTTATGCCAGTTTGTTGATGTGGTGAGCCAACTTAGACTTCAAGTTGTTCGCCTTGTTCTTGTGGATAACGTTCTTCTTTGCCAACTTATCCAACAGTTTAACCACTCCCGGCAGCATAGCTACTGCATCAGCCTTTTCCGTAGTGGCACGAAGCTTTCTCACGGCATTACGCATTGTCTTTGCATAATATCTGTTGTGGAGTCTTCTTTTCTCCTCCTGTCTGATTCTTTTCAGTGATGATTTATGATTTGCCATCTCGACTAATCTGTTTTAATTCGTTTATTTTTTTATTTTGTAGCCCCTGGGGGAATCGAACCCCCCTTTCAAGAATGAAAATCTTGCGTCCTAACCGATAGACGAAGGGGCCGGCCTTTGTGTAAGCGTTTCCGCTTTTGTTTTGCAACCGGCTTATCTCTCGTTTGCGGGTGCAAAGATAGAGCGTTTTTTTGAATTGGCAAAACATTCTCTGAAAAAAATGCGAGAAAAGTGCATTTTTTTTGTTTTCGGGGGATTTTTTGCCTTGTTTGAGGGGGATAATGCGGGTGTAGAAGGTTTTGTCGGGTGGTGTTTTCATTATCTTTTCTTATTTTTGCGAGCGATATTCATCTATAAAAACCTTCCTGTTATGTTGTTGAAGACGCGCGGCATTGTGTTGCGCACCATTAAATATAAGGACACTGCCCAGATTGCCACGATTTATACCGAGGTGGCGGGGCGTGTATCGTTTCGAGTACCGGTGACTCGTTCCCGGCATGCATCGGTCAGGTCCTCGCAGTTTCAGCCTTTAGCTCTTGTGGAGTTGGAGGCCGATTTCAGACGCACGGCCCGTGTGTGCGTGCTTAATGGGGCACGGCCGTTTGTCCCGTTTGTTTCGTTGCCTTTTCATCCTTATAAGTCGGCGATGGCATTGTTTCTTGCCGAGGTCTTATATGAAGTATTGTGTGAGGGGGGAGAAGACAGCCCGTTGTTTGCTTATTTAGTGAATGCGCTGATATGGTTGGACCGTTGTCCGGAAGGCTTTTCCAATTTCCACTTGGTTTTTCTGATGCGTTTGTTGCGTTTCGTCGGGCTGCATCCTAATGTGGAGGGGTATGTACCGGGTTGTTGGTTTGATTTGCGGAGTGCCTGCTTTACTGCAGCAAGGCCTGTGGCACATTCTGACTATTTGTGGCCTCAGGAGGCAGAGTTGCTTCCGCGGCTGTTGCGGATGAATTTCGATACGATGCGTTTCTTTACGTTCAGCCGTCAGCAGCGTGCGCGTTGCCTTGATGTCATCATCGATTATTATTGCCTGCATGTGCCCGGTTTTCACCGGCCGAAGTCGTTGGAGGTGCTGCATGAGTTGTTCGACTGAAGGTGCGGGGTGTGGCAGGAAACCGCTACCGATCGGGGAGAAAAATTCTGTCTGTATGCTGCCCGTAATCAGATGGTTGCCGTTTATATAGCGTGGCTCTTTTCCTAATCGCTTGGCAGCCAGGTTCCAATTGCTTGGCAGTCTGCTTCCAATTGCTTGGCAGCTTCCTTTTGAAGAAGATTTGATTTTTTCTTGTCACACTGGCATATAAATCGTGATTTATACCTACTTTTGTAGTAGGCTAACATTCTTTTTGTCATGGCGCTTATGAAACATTATTTTTCACGCATCGTTGTCAAGGTGGGCAGTAATGTGCTTGCCCGTCCGGATGGCACGCCGGATGTGACGCGTATGTCGGCTTTGGTAGACCAGATAGCCGGCTTGCGCCGCATGGGTATCGAAGTTATCTTGGTGTCTTCCGGAGCGGTTGCTTCGGGGCGGAGCGAATTGCATCCTGTGCGCAAGCTGGACTGTGTGGATCAGCGCCAGCTTTTCTCGGCAGTGGGGCAGGTTAAGCTTATCAACCGTTATTATGAATTGTTTCGCGAATACGGCATCACCGTGGCCCAAGTGCTTACCATGAAAGAAAGTTTTGCCACGCGGCGTCATTATCTCAATCAGAAGAATTGCATGGCCGTCATGCTGGAAAACGGTGTCCTCCCTGTCGTGAACGAAAATGATACCATTGCCGTCAGTGAACTGATGTTTACCGACAACGACGAACTTTCCGGCCTTATTGCTTCTATGATGGATGCGCAGGCTTTGCTTATATTAACTAATGTAGATGGCATTTATGACGGCCCGCCTTCCCTCCCTTCTTCGCAGGTGATTCGCGAAATCCGTTCCGGTGAAGACATCTCCGGTTGCATACAGACAGCCCGTTCCGGTTTCGGGCGAGGAGGCATGCTGACCAAGACTGGCATTGCCCGCAAGGTGGCCGATGAAGGGATTGCGGTGTTCATTGCCAATGGCAGACGGGAGAATGTGCTGACAGAAATCTTAAAGTACGAGGCACTTCGGATGGAACAGAACGCGCCAGCCTTGCCAGACCCGCCTTTTGCCTATACCCGGTTTGTGCCTGCTGCCCGGTCGGTGTCGGGGGTCAAGAAATGGATAGCCCACAGTGAAGGCTTTGCCAAAGGAGCTATATACTTGAACAGTCAGGCAGCCGAACTGTTGCTGTCCGACAAGGCCGTCAGTGTGTTGCCGGTAGGCGTCGTAGCTGTCGGTGGAGAGTTTGAGAAAGACGATATTGTGCGCATCCTGCATGCTGACGGTACACCGATAGGAGTGGGCAAAACAAATTTCAGTTCCGCAGAAGTCCGCGAGGCGGCTGGGAAACATGGTAAAAAGCCGGTGGTGCATTATGATTATTTATACATGGAATGATATGGATTGGGAGAATACCTTGGCTGCTGTCCGGGAGGCCGGTCGGCAGTTGCTTACCCGGAGCAATGAAGAAATCAACCGGGTGTTGGAGGCCGTAGCCGACGAAACCATGAGACAGGCGGCATTTATTCTGGAGGCAAACCGCAAGGATTTGGCGCGCATGGATTCCGCCAGTCCCAAGTATGACCGCTTGAGGCTGACCGAAGGGCGTCTGCAGGAGATTGCTTTCGGTTTGCGCCAAGTAGCGGCCTTGCCGTCTCCGTTGGGACGGGTGCTGAAGGAAAGCACGTTGCCCAACGGCCTTCGCCTTCGGCGTGTCAGTGTGCCTTTTGGCGTGATAGGTGTCATCTATGAGGCCCGTCCCAATGTCAGTTTCGATGTCTTTGCCCTTTGTCTGAAGGCTGGCAGTGCTTGTGTGCTGAAGGGCGGAAGCGATGCCGACTGTTCCAACCGGGCCATCGTGGCAGTTATCCGGGCTGTCTTGCGCGACATGGGCATGGACGAACACATCGTGGAGTTGTTGCCTGCCGGACATGAGGAAACAATGCGTCTGCTCCAGGCCGACCGCTACATAGACCTGCTTATTCCTCGCGGGGGCCGACAATTGATAGAGTTTGTCAAACAGCATGCCCGAGTGCCGGTCATCGAAACGGGTGCCGGCATCTGTCACACCTACTTTGACTCTTCCGGCGATGTAGTCAAGGGTGCCGCTATAATCCATAATGCCAAAACAAGGCGGGTCAGCGTATGCAATGCTTTGGACTGCCTGCTTGTTCATGCCAGCCGTTTGGCCGATTTGCCGGCTCTTTGTGCACCATTGTCGCAGAGTCGTGTACTGATTTATGCCGATGAACCTGCCCTGGCGGCATTGACCGGGCATTATCCTTCCACCCTGTTGCAGGCTGCGGTGCCGGAGAGTTATGGCACAGAATATCTGGATTACAAGATGGCCATCAAGACCGTTTCTTCTTTGGAAGAGGCTTTGGAGCATATCAGTCGGTATGGTTCCCGCCACAGTGAGTCTATCGTGACGGAAGACCGGGAGCAGGCGTCCCGTTTCCTTTGCCAGGTAGATGCAGCCTGTGTGTATCACAATGCTCCCACTTCTTTTACCGATGGAGCCCAGTTCGGCCTCGGAGCAGAAATAGGCATCAGCACCCAGAAACTGCATGCCCGTGGGCCCATGGCACTGGAAGAAATCACGACTTATAAGTGGCTGATTGAGGGGGATGGTCAAGTGAGAGTGTAGGCGGAATAGCACTACGTCATCGGGAGAAAGTGTAAAAAACAAGCAGGCCACAGGGATTTGCCACTCTGATGCTTCGCTTTTCTGGTGCAGCAGAGGGAGAATGCCTTATAGCCTGCTTGTGTGCCGATTTAATTGTTCAACAGTTCCTTCACCTTAGCGGAGATGGCCCGTCCTTCGGCTTGTCCTGCCAGCCGTTTGGTGGCCAGCCCCATCACTTTGCCCATGTCTTTGGGACCGGCAGCACCGGTTTCGGCAATGATTTCCCGCAGGGCAGATTCCAGTTCTTCGAGCGTCATCTGCTGGGGCAGGTAAGCTTCCATTACTTTGACTTGGGCCAGTTCCTCGTCTGCCAGGTCTTGCCGTCCCTGCTCCACGTAAATGGCAGCGGCATCTTTGCCCTGTTTGGCAAGTTTCTGAATGAGCTTCAAGGCATCGGCATCGTTCAGTGTATCATTGGCACCCGGTGCGGTCTTGGCTTCAAGGAATACCTTTTTTATGTTTCTTAGTGTCTGGAGGGCTACTTTGTCTTTGGCCTTCATTGCGGTTTTAATGTCTTCGCTGACTTTGTCGAATAAATCCATGATTGCTGAATGGTTAATGGTTAATGCTTAATAGTTAATGGTTAATGGGGCTACGGGCAGTGCCGGGTATATGGAAAACGGCAGCTTTACCCGTAGTCTTGTATGAGGTTATCAGAATGTTATAACGCCTTCTTCTGTTGTTTCTGTAGCATCAGTTCCGGGAGCAGTACCTTCTGTAGCCGCATGGCTTTCTTGCTCGGCTTTATTCCGGATGGCGTTGAGGGTAGTCTTGGTGCGTCGCCAGGTAGGTGAATTTTCTACAAGGCTGACCACCTCATCGTTGTCGAGGTCGGCAGGCGAGAAGAGGAAAATCTGGCGGTGGCGTCCGGGGCGGTATTTGCCGTGAGCATCCTTGCCGTAGTAGTCATCGCGCCGTGCAGCCAGTTCCTGCAGCCTTTTTTGTTCCTCAAGGGTACGCTGTTCGATGCGTTCGTCCATCTCCTTCATGTGTATGTCCTGAATGCCGAAGCCGGTGGCAAGCAAAGTGATTTTGACCTGTGCGCCCAGCTGCGGGTCTTCGGCCATACCGAATTTGGTCTCGAAGTCGCGGTTGAATTGGTTCATAAAGTCCTTCACCTCATCCATCTCGCTCATCATAAGTTCGTGCTCAGGGCTGTAGGCTATGTTGAGCAGCACTTTCTTTGAGTCGAAGATGTTGTTGTTGTTCAACAAGGGTGAATGCTTGGCATTGTCGATAGCCTTGCTGACACGGTTTTCTCCTTCGCCGTAACCGGTACTCATAATGGCTACGCCTCCATCCTTCATGACAGTTTTCACATCGTTGAAGTCGAGGTTGATGATGCCGCGCATGGTGATGATTTCGGCAATGCTCTTGGCCGCAACGAGCAATGTGTCATTAGCCTTGGCAAAAGCGTTTCTGACAGAGAGGTCGGGATAGATTTCACCCAGTTTCTCGTTGTTGATGACCAGCAGAGCGTCAACGTTTTTGCTGATTTCTTCCACGCCGTCAAGGGCCTGGTCTATTTTGCGGTCGCCTTCCCAGCGGAATGGAATGGTGACAATGCCCACGGTGAGGATGTCCATCTCTTTGGTGACGCGCGCTATGGTGGGTGCTGCTCCCGTTCCGGTACCTCCTCCCATTCCGGCCGTGATAAACACCATGCGTGTACCGTCGTTGAGCATCTGTTTTACTTCTTCGATACTTTCCTCGGTGGCTTCTTTAGCCTTTCCGGGGCGGTTGCCGGCCCCCAGTCCCTCGTGTCCCAGTTGTAGTTTAACGGGCACAGGCGATTCTTCAAGTGCTTTGCGGTCGGTATTGCATACTACGAAGGTCACTTCGTGGATACCTTCGCGATACATGTGGTTGACGGCGTTGCCGCCACCCCCGCCTACGCCGATGACTTTGATGATTTTCGGCGAAGCGGGCAGGTCGAATTGTACTCTGTCGTCCATATCTTCTATTTTTTCTTTGTTCTATATTTCAGTTCTTGATGGAATCACTCTCGTCGAGCATACCGTCGCGGAAGAGGTCGATGATTTTTCCGAAGGGGGAACTTTTCTTCTTATCTTTACCGTGGTTCTTGTTTTTCCCTTTGTCTTCCTTTTCTTGCTCTTTTTCGGGAGTCTTGGAGGTATCTTGCACGGGCTTCTCGTTTTCCTCAGTCTTGTGTGTAGTTTCAGCGTGGGGTGTTTCTACTGTCTGGGCTGGGGTGGGGGGCGTGTCAGGTTTCATTTCCTCCTGTGTGAAGATGGAAGCCTGTGCAGGCCGACTGGTAGAGGAGGGGCGGGCGCAATTGTCGCGTCCTGCCAGCAACAGTCCCAGCAAGGTGTTCAAGCGGGCATCCTGGCCAAGTTCTTCTTCGTGCCCGTGGAGACTTTCGCGTACGAAGCGAGCCGTACGCACTTTGTCAGTACGGCTGACGTTGCGGAACAGGGTTTCTGTGCCCGGCAGGCATGAGCCTCCCCCTGTCAGCACTACTCCGGCGAATAGCTCGTTTTCGTAGCCCGACAGTTGAATCTGGTTCCATGCATTAGACATGATTTCTTCGGCTCGTGCGCCAACGATGTCATTCAGTTCATGCAGTTTCACATCGCGTCCGTCGTTCAGCCGACAAGGTACAGAAGCCTCATCATCGTCATCGTCGTCCGTGCAAATGGCATTTCCATAATGCAGTTTCAGGTTCTCAGCTTCACCCTCCTCAATCTTCAGGCTGGTAAGGTCGTGTGTAATGTTGTTGCCCCCCAACGGAAGTACGCAGAGGTAGCGGAGGATGTTGTTTTTGTATACCTGCACGGTAGTAGTGCCTGCACCGAGGTCTACTAAGGCGCATCCGGCCCGCATTTCGCTTTCGGTCAATACAGCGTGAGCCATGGCGAGAGGTGCCACAAGCATGTCGGCCACTTTGACTCCGGCTTTCTCAAAGGCTTGTTCTAAGTTTTTTCGCAGCTGGTGGCGTGCGATAATGTTGAGAAAACGGGCTGTGATGTTGCGTCCGGCCACTCCCACGGGGTCGGTATGCAGGGCATTGTCAATCTTGTATTCCTGCGGGGCAACATCGAGTACACACATGTCGGCCAGCGGCAGGTCGCGGTTTTCATCACACAGCCGGTCTACTAATCCGGCTGAAATGATGTCTTCCTCTTCCAGCGTGTGGTTGACGCGGTTCTCTACTGTGCGCAACGACTGCCCGGCTATTCCGGCGTAGACCTTGGCCACAGTAGTGCCGAGCTGTTTCTCCAGTTCTGTCACAATGTTCTGTATGGCATGGGCGGCCTTGTCGATGTTGTAAACCTGTCCCTTGCGTACAAAAGCAGAGGAATCCTCGCAGGCATAAGCCAGGACCTCAGTGCTTCCATCGTTCTGCCTCTTTCCGGCAATACCGGCGATGCGGGACGAACTCAGTTCGATGGCGGCTATAAAATCGGTTGTTGACATAGTTGTTGTTTTTATATTGTTTTATTTTTTTCTTGTTGAACTGTAGGAACGGGGTTCCTATCATTGTTCCCGTCTCGTGCAGATAATTTGGTTGTCAAACTCTACATTGATACGTGAGTATTTGTTCCATCCCACCTGGTTCAGTGCTTTTTCATAAAACAACCTGACTCGCTCTAACTTTCTGCGGTAGTTTTTCAGCTTACCCATATAAATGAGATGATCGCCCACCCGCGGCACCAATTCAATGGTGTTGTCGGGCAGCACATGAATTTGTTCTGTCTGCGCGTTCCAGAAAGCATCGTTCTGCAGAAAGAGTCCGAAAGGGTAGAGCTGCCGGGTGGCGAAGTCCTGGCTGATGCTTCCCGTAGCCACCGCCACGTGCGCTATGCATTTGGCGCTGACAGGCATCACCTTGCCTCGGTTATCCACGTAGTAGTTCTCTCCGTTGTTGCTCATGATGCGCAGTATGGGGATACGTTGGCTTACTTCTACGCAGACTTTCCCGCTGGGAGTTTTGTAGCATTCCACCCCATCAATGAGCGGATGTTGGGCCAATGCCTGTTCCATGGCGCGTGTGTCTGTAGCGTCGGGGTTCTTTCCTACGGGATTCAGTCCGCTCTTGTCCAGTAAGGAAATCACTTCCTTTTGGGTTATAAAGCCGGCATATACCGTATCACGTATGACCAGTTCGAGGTCCTCGCACACTCTTCCGGCAGGTTTGCGGTTGAAAGCAGTGACGGCCAGAAAAAGGTAGGCCGCTGCCAGTACAGTACAGACTGTTGTCAGGATTTTCTTCAGCATGGCTCTTCTTGGTTTTATGATTTATATTTTATCTGCAAACTGTCGGGCGATGTCGTCCGCATAGCGGTCGATGTCTCCGGCTCCCAGCAGAATGACAACGCCTTTCTCTGCCTCTTTCTGTCGGAACAGTTCGGGCACCTCATCTTTGCGGCACAACTGCTTTCTGATGCCAGGGCGCAGATGGTTGTAGATAAGCTCGCTTGTTACTCCGGGTATGGGCTCTTCGCGGGCCGGATAGATGTCCGTCAGAATTACTTCATCTGCCAGAGAGAGGCTGTCGGCGAACTCTTGGTAGAAATCTCTTGTGCGTGTATAGAGATGAGGCTGGAAGACTGCAGTGATTTTTTGTCCCGCGTATAGTTCCCGTATGGAGCGGATGCTTTGGGCAATTTCTGCCGGATGGTGAGCATAATCACACAGTACGGCCGTGCAGGGCGTCTTCAGTTTGAAGTCGAAGCGCCGTTCCACACCTCTGAAGCTTTCCATACCCTGTTTGATTTCCATGTCCGTAACCCCGTTCAAGTGTGCCAAGGCCATGGCTGCTACACCGTTCTCGATATTTATGCTGACTGGCACCCCTAAGTGGACATCTGCAATGCGGGTATCTGGAGCTACAAAGTCCATGATGATTTCTCCCCCTCCGATACGGATGTTTTCAGCATGGAAGTCACCCTTCTCCCGGTCGTAAGTATAAATACGTACACCCGGTTGCACGTCAGGGGTCAAATCCAGTCCCCGGTGTATAATCAGTGCACCGCCCGGACGGATGAGGGTGGTGTAGTGCCGAAAGCTTTCCAAATAGGCCTCACGGGTGCCGTAGATGTCTAAATGGTCAGGGTCTGTGGCTGTGATGACACTCATCCACGGAGTAAGCCAATGAAACGAACGGTCGAACTCGTCGGCTTCTATGACGGTGTAGGGGCTTTCTTTCGACAACAGCAGGTTGGTGCCGTAGTTCTGCGAGATGCCGCCTAAAAAGGCTGTGCACCCTACCTGTGATTGGTGGAGCAGATGGGCTGCCATGGTACTGGTAGTGGTTTTGCCATGAGTCCCTGCTACGCACAGTCCTTTGGTGCTGCGCGTGATGAGTCCCAACACTTGTGCCCGTTTGTGCATTTCGAAGCCTTGTGCCCGGAACCAGGTTAATTCCTGGTGCGTTTGTGGCACAGCCGGCGTGTAGACTACCAGTGTACTTTCTTTCCGGCGGCAATCATCGGGGATAAGTTCCACGTCTTCTTCGTAATGGATGCGTGCTCCCTCCTTGATGAGTCGTGCGGTAAGCGGACTGGGCGTACGGTCGTAGCCTGCCACCTGTTTACCCTGCGACAAGAAATAGCGGATGAGGGCACTCATGCCAATGCCTCCGGCACCGACGAAATAAACAGATTGTATGTTTTCGATGTTGTTCATCCTGTTCTCCTTTTTATTCTATGAGTTTTAATACTTCCTGTGCGATGAGGTTGGCCGAATTTGGCAGAGCCAGGCGAATGATATGTTCGCTGAGTTTGTGCAATTGGGCTTCATCGGTCACCGTTTTCAGTGCTGTGTCCAGCAGTTGGGTGGGAGCGTCGGCATCTTTCACGTAAATGGCAGCCCCCTTGTCGACCAGTGCCAGTGCGTTTTTTGTCTGGTGGTCTTCAGCTACGTTGGGCGAGGGTACCAGAATGACCGGTTTGCCCAGTAGACAGAATTCAGATATAGAACCGGCCCCGGCACGCGAAACCACCAAGTCAGAGGCTGCATAAGCCATGGACATGTCCTTGATAAAATCAGATACGTACAAATTGGGCAGACTGGGCGAGTGTACGTTGCGCATGGGTTCGCCTGTGAAAGAAGTGATGGCTGCCTTCACCTCGTCAATATATATTTTACCTGTCTGCCAGATAAACTGTATTTCTGGATGGCCCAGTATGGTGCGAAGACCCGCTTCCATTGTGCGGTTCAACGTTCTGGCCCCCAGGCTTCCACCTAAAATAAGCACCGTCTTCTTTTGTGCGTCCAACCCGAAATATGTGGCAGCTTCTTCGCGTGTGACAGGTGTGTCCAGCAGATTCTGCCGTACGGGGTTTCCTGTCAGGATAAGTTTCTCGGCAGGGAAGAAACGTTCCATGCCTTCGTAGGCAACGCAAATTTTATATGCCTGCCGTGCCAGTAGCTTGTTGGTCACCCCTGCATAGGAGTTCTGCTCCTGTATCAGTGTAGGAATATTGGCCGAAGCGCAAGCTTTCAGCATGGGGCCGCTGGCATAACCACCTACGCCTACAGCTACTTGGGGGTGGAATTCCTTGATGATGCGGCGTGCTTTGGCCTGGCTTTTCAGCAATTTGATGAGTACAGATACATTTTTCCACAGATGTTTGCGGTCGAAGCCGGCTACGGGCAGGCCGATAATGCGGTATCCAGCATCGGGCACCCGCTGCATTTCCATGCGCCCTTCAGCTCCTACAAAAAGGATGTCTGCATCAGGGCACAATTCTTTCAGTGCATTGGCGATGGAGATGGCCGGGAAGATATGTCCTCCTGTTCCCCCGCCACTGACGATTATTCGCGGGGAGGAAGGGAGCTTCTTGATATTTTCAGTATGTTTTGTATCCATAATTTTGTTTTTGTTTTCAGTTTTCAGTGAGGGTCATGCCATTTCGTCATCATTGTTCAGCGAAGCAGCAGTGGGCTCAGCCGGACCAGTCACCGTCGCAAGGGCGTTGGGCAATTCGGTGTGGGCGGCTGCCGCTTCTTCTTCGGCTTTGCGTTTCTCTTGCTGTTCTATGTTGTAGCGGCTGACGCTCAGGATAATGCCAATATATACGCAGTTGATGAGGGTAGAGGTTCCGCCGCGGCTGATGAGGGGCAAGGGTTGGCCGGTGACAGGGGCCAGTCCGACGGCTACCATCATGTTGAACATGGCCTGTACTGTCAGTATCAGTCCAATACCCAACACCAAAAATGCGGGAAATGTTCGTTCGCATCGGTTGGCAATTCGCCAACAGCGGATTAACAGCCACAGGTAGAGAAATACAACAAAACCTCCTCCTGCCAACCCCAGTTCTTCGATAATGATGGCGAAGATAAAATCTGAATAGGCTTGGCTCAGAAAGTCGCGTTGTACGGAGTTGCCCGGTCCTTTGCCGATGATGCTGCTGGTTGCCACAGCAATGCGAGCATGTCCTACCTGTGCGTTGTCATCGACATCGAATTTAGAAGGAGGAACCTCTTCGCTTGAAGTAAAGTCGGCGATGCGGGCTTTTACCGTGGTGAAGCGGTGTCCCAACGGGATTTGCTCCAAGGTGTCATTGGGCGTAATAAACAGGAAGCCAACAAACAGCAGTATCACTGTTGCCAAGGCACCGCCCAACATCAGTAACTTGCGTGTTTGAATGCGTCCTACAATCATCATCAGGTAGACTACTCCGAATAGCAGCATGCCGGTCGAGTAGTTTTCCGGCAGGATAAGAAGACACATCACGCCCGCTACCTTCAATATTTGCCTGAAAGCCTTGGGCGATGCTCCCTCTTCTGTTTGTCCGCGCGACAGAATGTAGGCTGTAGCTATGATTACACCCATTTTGGCGAACTCCGAAGGCTGGAAAGGCAGTCCGAAGAATTTCACCCAGCGTCCGGCTTCATTGGTTTTCTCAATGACCAGGAAACCGCCCAAATGCAGATTGTCAAACAATAGCAGCAATATCAGGAAGAAGGCCGACAGGGGTAGCAATACGCGAGGAAAAAGTTGGAACCAGCGGTAGGGTATGTTGTGGAACAGCAGGACTACTAACGCGCCTCCCAGCAAGAAACTGGCATGACGTGTGATGGGTGCCCAGTGGTTGCCCGACGTATATATCAGGGTGCTGGAGGCGCTGAACACCTCTACCACCGAAATCAGGCACAGACACAGGAAGATGATCCATACAACCTTGTCGCCTTTGAATATGTTGCGTAATAAGTCCACTTTCTTTAATGCTTTATGGTGAATGATTAATGATAAAGGACAGTTTGGCCAGTCAACGATTGGGAAACGGGATGGTTGTCAGCCGTTGCCCATCAGGAACCACTGGTCAAGAGTCCTACAGTTTTCTTACACTCTCCTTAAATTGGTCTCCGCGGTCCTCATAACTTTTGAAAAGGTCGAATGATGCGCAGCAAGGACTAAGCAATACCGTATCACCTTTTTCAGCCAGGCGATAAGCGGCTTTCACGGCATCTTCCATGCCCGTTTGTACCTCGGCAGTGGGTAATCCCATGGGGTCGAAGAAGGCGTGCAACTTTTCGTTATGCAATCCCAGGAAAACAAGGGCGCGGCATTTCTGTCGTACCAAGTCTTCTATTTCGTGGTAATCGTTGCCTTTGTCTTTGCCTCCCAGGATAAGCACTACGGGTGTCTTCATGCTTTGCAGTGCATACCAGCACGAGTTGACATTGGTAGCCTTTGAATCGTTGACAAAGCGGATGCCGCGTACCGATGCAACATATTCCAGTCGGTGCGGCACACCTTTGAAGTCGGATAATGCCTGGCGGATACACTCTTTGCGTATGCCAGCCACATTGGCCGATATGCCGGCTGCCAGCGAGTTATACAAGTTGTGCGTACCTGTCAGGGCCAGTTCTTCCTGTTCCATGTTGAAGGCGATGGGCTGGTCAATCTTCACGTGTTCATCTTCCACATAGGCAATGACTCCTTCTTCCTTTACGGCGGCGAAAGGATAAAGGTGAGCTTTCAGACCGTGGCGCGCCAATTCGCGGCGTATGACAGGGTCATCGTTCCAGAAGATGAAGGCATCGTCCGGTGTCTGGTTTTGTGTGATGCGGAATTTGGCATCCACGTAGTTCTGCATGCAGTGATTGTAGCGGTCCAGGTGGTCGGGTGTGATATTCATCAGCACGGCGATGTTGGCGCGGAATTTATACATGTTGTCCAATTGGAACGAACTTAGTTCTATCACATAGTAATCGTAATGTTTCGTGGCTACTTGCAGGGCAAGGCTTTGCCCTATATTGCCTGCCAGGCCCACGTTCATGCCGGCACTCTTGAAAATATGATAGATGAGCGAGGTGGTGGTGGTCTTTCCGTTGGAACCTGTTACACAAATCATTTTGGCATCCGTGTATCGTCCCGCAAATTCTATTTCGGAGATGACAGGTGTGCCCTGGGCTTTCAGTTTCAGCATCAGCGGTGTGTCGCAGGGGATGCCAGGACTTTTCACGACCTCATCGACATTGAGGATTTTTTCTTCCGTATGGCCACCTTCTTCCCAATCTATGCCGTATTGATTCAATAGGGCTTTGTATTTGTCCTTGATAGTGCCTTGGTCGGACACGAATGTATCCAACCCTTTCACCTGTGCCAGCACGGCAGCTCCCGCGCCGCTTTCGCCAGCACCCAATATAACGATTCGTTTTTGTTTTGTATCCATATCCATATCTTTTTTTCTGTTCTTATTTGTTTGGGTCGGACCCGTCTGGAATCAAGGTTGGTGCAGAGCCAGCCTGTTTCCCGATATTATCCTGTCTGATATGTCTTACTGGTCTTGTTCATCTTATCTTTAATGTAATAATTGTGATGGCCGCCAGCACAATAGTGACAATCCAGAATCGGACTGTGATTTTGGCTTCATGAAATACGCGGTCGGGCTTGGCGAATACCACGCTGCATCCCGGTTCTACCTGGCTCAGTGCCGTGCGGAAATGGTCGTGGATAGGGGTACGCTTGAACATGCGTTGCTTCCTGCCATGTCGTTTGCCGGCCTTGTAGTACACCCGCTGCATAATGACAGAGAGATTCTCTACCAGAAATACGCCGCACAGCACAGGCACGAGCAGTTCCTTGTGTATGATGATGGCAAGCACGGCAATGATGCCTCCAATGGTCAGGCTGCCTGTGTCACCCATGAATACCTGTGCCGGATAGGCGTTATACCACAAGAACCCGACGAGCGCGCCGACAAAGGCACAGATGAATACCACTAGCTCTTCAGAACCCGGTATGAACATGATGTTCAGGTAGCCGGCAAATTCAATGTGGCTCGATACGTAGGCAAGTATGCCCAGCGTCAGTCCGATGATGGCCGAATTGCCGGCTGCCATACCGTCCATCCCATCGTTCAGGTTGGCACCATTGCTTACGGCTGTCACCACGAAAATAGTGACCAATACGAACAAAATCCATCCGGCAGTCTGGGCATGTTCGCCTAAGAAGCCTACAATGTCGGCATAGTCCAGGTTGTTGCTTTTCACGAAGGGGATGGTGGTCTGCGTGGCTTTTATTTCTTTGGCGGCATGTACGACTTCGATGCTGCCGTCTTCTTTCTGCATTTCGATATTCTCGCGGATGACCACCTGTGGGCTGAGGTAGAGTGTCAGTCCTACGATGAGTCCCAATCCTACCTGGCCTATGATTTTAAATTTTCCATGTAGTCCTTCCTTATCGCGTTTGAAGATTTTGATGTAATCGTCGGCTCCGCCCAATACGCCCAGCCATACGGTGGTGACAAGCATCAGCACCATGTAGATGTTACCCAACCGGCCAAGCAGCAAGCAAGGAATGAGTATGGCCACAATGATGATGATACCCCCCATGGAAGGCACACCTACCTTGTTCACGCCAAAGGGGTCGATGCTGGCATCGCGTTGGGTTTCTGTAATCTGTTTCCGTTTCAGCATGTTGATGAACCGGTCTCCCCAGATGCTTGAGATGAGCAGTGCCAGTATGACGGCTATCAGTGAGCGGAACGAGGTGTAGGAAAACATGCCCGCTCCAGGAAAGTCGTATTGGTCAAGCCATTGAAATAGATAGTATAACATTGCTTCTTGTTCGTATTATATGGTTCAAATCTGATGGCGGATATTCAGCATCCCATCATCTTTTTCAGTTCCTCCTTGTCGTCAAAGTGATGTTTCACTCCTTTTATCTCCTGATAATCCTCGTGTCCTTTGCCTGCCACCAGAATGACATCGCCTTTCTGTGCCAGCATGCAGGCGGTGCGGATGGCTTCGCGTCGGTCTGCTATGCTCAGTGTCTTTTCCATGTCTTGCGCATTCAGTCCGGCCAGCATGTCGTTGATAATGTCTTGCGGCTCCTCAAACCGGGGGTTGTCGCTGGTGATGATAAGCCGGTCGCTCAGCCGGGCAGCCTCTTTGGCCATCATGGGGCGTTTTCCCTTATCGCGGTTACCCCCGGCTCCTACCACCGTGATTACTTTTCCACGTCCTTCCAGTACGCCGTGAATGGCAGTCAGCACATTTACTAATGCGTCTGGAGTATGGGCGTAATCTACAATAGCCGTATAACCCTTGGGTGAACGGATAGATTCGAAGCGTCCGGCTACCGGGTAGAGGGTACTTAATCCAACCAACACTTCTTCTTCTTTTCGTCCTAGCAATACAGCCGCGCCAAACACCGCCAGCAGGTTGTAGGCATTGAACCGTCCGATGAAGTGTACGGCTACCTCATGGTTGTTGAAGTCCAACAGCATACCTTCGAAGTGCGATTCCAGAATGCGGCCTTTGAAGTCGCACAGACTGCGCAGAGAGTAAGTGTGGACCTGTGAGCGCGTGTTCTGCACCATCACCATGCCGTTTTTGTCATCCAGATTCACCAAACTGAAGGCATTCCGTGGCATATCGTCGAAGAATTTCTTTTTGGCTCTGAGATAGTTGTCTACAGTCTTGTGATAGTCTAAATGGTCGCGTGTCAGGTTGGTGAAGATTCCTCCGGCAAAACGCAGGCCGCTGATGCGCTTCTGGGCAATGGCATGGGAGCTGACTTCCATGAAAGCATACCGGCATCCCGCATCGGCCATCCTGCCCAGCAGACTGTTCAGCGTGATGGGGTCGGGGGTGGTATGCTCTGTGGGGACGGGTTCATCGTCAATATAATTGCATACAGTTGAAATCAGTCCCACTTTGTATCCGAAGTAGCGGAACAGACGGTAGAGCAGGGTAGCAGTTGTCGTTTTGCCGTTAGTGCCCGTCACGCCTACCAGTTCCAGCTTGGAGGTAGGGTCGCCATAAAACAATGTGGATACCTTGCCTGCTGCTTCTTCGCTGTCTTCTACAATTACGTATGTCACAGCTTCTTGCGTCGTCTTCTCTTCATTTTCGGGGAGCGTTTCGCATATCACGGCGCAGGCTCCTTGGGCAATGGCTGCCGGAATATAGGCATGTCCATCGGTCTGCGTTCCACGCATGGCGATGAACAAGTGTCCTTCTTCCACCAGGCGGGAGTCTATGTCTACTCCCTTTATTTCGATGTCTTTGTCGCCGATGACCTTTACCGGCTGCAAAGTCCTTATCAGTTCCTTCAGTTTCATCTTATCACTCTGTTTACAAATTCCTTTATTATAAATATGTGCAAAGTCATTTCAGTGTCAATGCCACCGTACGTCCTTTTACAGCCTTGCTGCCGGGCGGGATAGATTGTCGGCGTACACGTCCTATGCCGCTGAGATGTACTTTCAGCCCTTGTTTCTCCATCAGGAAAACGGCATCTTTGGCTCCCATGCCTATTACATTAGGCACCAGTCCTGCTTTAGGTTCCCGTTCTTCCAGTCGCACGGCGGAAGAGTCTGCGTGCGAGATGCCCCATACTTCTTTCCCGTTTGTCGAGGCAATACGTTCTTCTAAGGGTACTTTCAAAGTTTCCAGCACCTCCGCTGTTTCTTCCAGTTCGCCGGTTTTTACTGCGGGAATCGGATTGGCTGTGCTGTCTATGGCGCTGTTCAGGTCGAAACGGAGGTCTTGTGCGAAGACACGTTTCGCAATGTTACCGAATACGCTGCCTGCCATCAGTCCGCCCGAAGCTGGCAATCCCGGCTTTTGGATAGATACGATACAACTGTATTGAGGCGCTTCTGAGGGAAAATATCCACAGAAACTTACCAAGTAATCTGTGCGTCCCGTCTTGTAACCGGCTTTCCCTTTGGAAATCTGCGCGGTTCCGGTTTTGCCCGATACGGCAAACTGGTCATTCCCGGCAGGCTTGGCCAGTCCGTTTTTCACTACGCTGCGCAGGATGGTCCGGATTTGTGCCAGCGTACTGTCCGAGCAGATTTTCGGGTTAATCACTTCAGTAGGATATTCCTTAATGACTTTACCGTCTCTCATCAATGCTTTTACAAACTTGGGGCGCACCATTACGCCATCGTTGGCAATGGCATTGTAGAATGTAAGGATGTTCATGGGCGGCAATTGCGACTCATAGCCTATGCTCATCCACGGCAGAGTGGTCTTGGCAAAGTAGCGTTCGTCCGGTCCCTTTAAGTTGGGTTTGCCTTCGCCTTGTATTTGCAGGTGCAACGGCTGGTCCAGACTCATTCGTTTTAGTCCGTCTACAAACTTTTGCGGGTCATCTTTATAGTATTTGTCTATCAGATACGAAACGCCGATGTTGGACGATACCTCCAGGATGCGTGTCACGTCTATCTCTCCATATCCTCCTTTATACCAGTTATGGTCTTTCATCTTGCTGCCGTGCATGTTCATTACGCCGTTGCCTGTATCGACCAAAGTGTGCGGAGTGATTTTCCCATCTTCCAGGGCTACCATAATAGAAGCCGTCTTGAATGTGGACCCCGGTTCCAGCAGGTCGCTGATAGCATTGCTGTTCATTTCATAATACTTTCCGTCATTGCCCTTGGTCAGGTTGACAATGGCCTTTACTTCGCCGGTCTTTACCTCCATCAGCACAGCCACGCCCACGTATGCGTTGATTTCCTCCAGCTTGTCGCGCAGGGCCTTGTCGCAGATGTCCTGCATCCCGACATCTATTGTCGATACAACATCACATCCGTCTACAGGCGGTATGTCTACAATGTCCAAATAGCGGTCCATTACTTTCTGGCGGTGTGTGATGCCGTTCCGGCCGCGCAATACCGAGTCGAAAGCCAGTTCGATGCCGTTTCTTGCTCCTAAGGCCGTGTCGGCATAAAGTCGCCCCAATGTCTGGGCGGCCAAAGAGCCGAACGGTCTTTTGCGCTGGTTGTATGCCTGTGCGTGGAATCCTCCCGAATAAATGCTTTGCCGGAAGATAGGCAACCGTTTGGCTTCTTTATACTGGATGTAGGAAATGCGGTTCGGGTAAATCAGCCAATGCCGGCTTTTCTTGCGCCGTCCTTGTTGCAAGTGCCGTTTGAAATAAGCGACGCTCTTTTCCGGAAAGATACGGTGCAGCCCCCGGCATATACTGTCGATGCTGTCTTTCAGGGCGGCGTCGCGTCTTTGCTGATCCTTGATGCGTCGTTTTTCATCCTTTTCCCCCGACATGAAATCCATGTAGATGCGGTATTCCGGCAAGGAACTGGCCATCAGCTTGCCGTCTGCCGACAGAATATTTCCCCGGTTAGGGCGTACGGTTACGTTCTCCTTCACGAATCGGTCGGCTACCTCCTGCCAATATTGCCGTTCGGCAAACATGATGACGGCTGCTTTGATGATAACGAATACACCCAGCAGCAGCAAGACTACCACAATGAAGAAGTAGCGGTTCATTATGCTTTTTCTGTTTACAGGCATGGTCTTAGTCTCCTTTTCCGTTTTTTTATTTTCTTATCAGATAAGGCGGTGTGGTGGCCGTCTGCAGGTCGCTTTGTTGGGTAACGACATATTCCTCTATGCGCGACTGGCGGCTGCGTTCCATCAGTTCGGAGTTGCGCGTCAGGGCGTCGTATTTGATATCAGTCAGTTTCTCTTTCAGGTCTTCGATGCGGATCATCTGCTGCTGGCATTCGTAGCGGTTGCTGATGTAGAACAGCACGAGCACCATGATAAGCACCAGCAGACGTGCCTGCCGGCGAACAAACTCGGTAGCCAGGAAGTCGCCGCCGATGATGCTTCTCCACGATGTATGTTTCGTGTTCCGTTTCTGGTTGGATTCTTCTGTTTTCATAATCTCGGGTCTTTTATGAGTTATCTCCGGCATCAGAGTTTTTCTGCTATCCGCAGTTTGGCGCTGCGCGAGCGTGGGTTGCGGGCCGTTTCATCATCGTCCGGCACGATGACCTTGTTATTCACTGCGTGGAACGGGGTTTGGGTGTTGCCGAAAAAGTCCTTTTCCATCTTCCCCTCCACGTTTCCGGTTTTGATGAGGTTTTTCACCATTCGGTCTTCCAACGAGTGGTACGTGATGACAGCCAGCCGTCCGCCGGGGCGGAGGGCATCGGTAGCGGCATAGAGCATCTCTTTCAGGGCTTCCATTTCCTGGTTCACCTCGATGCGCAACGCCTGGAATACGCGTGCCATTTCCTTTTTTTCGCGTTCGCGGCCGAAGAACGGTTTCACGATGTCCAGAAATGCACCGATGGTATTTATCGGAGCCGCTGCCCGTGCTTTTACGAGGGCTGCCGCCAGTTTGCGGCTGTTCTTCAGTTCGCCGTACAGGTAGAAGACATTGGCCAACCGCTCTTCGCTGTATGTGTTCACAATATCGGCGGCTGTCTGTCCGGCCCGTTTGTTCATGCGCATGTCCAATGCTCCATCGAACCGGAACGAAAAACCTCTTTCACTGTCGTCGAAGTGATGCGATGACACTCCGAGGTCGGCCAGCAGGCCATCTATCTGGCTGATGCCGTGATAGCGCAGGAAATTGTGCAGGAAGCGGAAATTGCTTCGTACGAAGGTGAAACGCGGGTCGTCTGGTATGTTGCGCTCTGCGTCTTCATCCTGGTCAAAGCCCAGCAGCCGTCCTTGAGGTCCTAAGCGTGAGAGGATTTCCCGCGTGTGTCCGCCACCGCCCAAGGTAGTATCTACATACGTTCCTTCCGGGCGGATGTCCAGTCCCTCCACGGCAGGTTTCAGCAGCACCGGGATGTGATATGTCTGTATGTCCTTAGTCATTTGTCCAATCTCCGTTATGGTTCCATGATTCGCTGCCCAATACTTCCTGCAGTGCTTCACCGAAGGCTTCGGCCTCCACGAAAGGCACGTCAGCGCGTGCTTTGGCCCAGATTTCGATGGTGTTGTCCATGCCGATGAAGCGTACCTCGCTTTCGATGCCGGCCATTTGCAGGTAGCGGCGGGGGATGAGGATGCGCCCGTTGCCGTCGGGTATCACCACTTCTGCATCGCTGACAAACTGGCGGAATACGGCTTGCTGGCGGGCATTCCATTTGTTCAGCCGTTGGCGCAGTTCAGTCTGTGTCTTGAACCAAATGCTTTCCGGGTAAAGTACCAGGCAGTCCTGAAATACGTCTTTGCGCAGCACTAAGCTTTCCTCGCCGGCGGCTTGCAGCTGCTTGCGGAACACGGCAGGGATGAAGACTCTTCCCTTCGTGTCTGTCTTTGCCTCTATGTTACCCAAAAAACGTATCATTTCTCTCTTTATTTTACCTTATTATATAAGCGGGGGTAAAAGTACACAATTCCCCACAATTCCCCACTATGTTTGCCCGAAAAACTTTCAAATAAGTTTTCAACACCCGGTTGATAGCTTATCCGTTTGAAAATGAATAGGCTCGCCTAAGTCTTTATTGGTGGGGGATTGCGGCATTTTCGGAAGGAAGATACCCCTGCCGGGCTTCGGACGGGTGCTTGGCAGATAACACGGCGGAAAGCGGGAGTCGCTGCTTTTATTTGGATTTTTGTGGCTGTTTTCCTACCTTTACGCTCGCTTAGAGCCTGTTTAAATTTTGCTCAGCTTTATTTTGAGTGCTGTTTCCGAGGATATTTTTTCGGTGTACTGAAGGGTGTAGCGGGTTACGTGACAAAGTATGTCGGGAAAAGAGACTGGGAAGAGGCTCAAAGAAAGCTGAATACAAATCTAAACAGAGGGAAATTTAATATGAATGTCCGCAATCGGCCATTCAGCTGCCAGTTACGAACTACGAGCTACAAGCATACTCGCCCTGAGCCTTACAAGCAATCTTACTCGTAGCTAGTAGTTTGTCACTGAATAGGAGTTTTGCGGATATTCAAGAAATTTAGACAGGCTTTTAGGCTTCTGAAAAAAAAGTCGGAGTAAGTTTCTTAAAAGAGTTACAGTTATGAAGGCTCCATACAGATTTTGGATTGCTGTTTTCTGGGTGGTTGGCATTTGTCTGCTGGCAGGCGGAATTTACGGATTTTGTTCGCTGGCAGATGCCGCCGATGATTACTTGAGCACTACGGGAGTGGTAGACAAGGTGCATTTTGAACGTTCATACAAGCACCGAAAAATCCGGACGTCGTGTGACGTGGATGTGTGCTATGAAACCACACTCTATGGGAAAATGCACGTCACGCTGGATTTCTATGTTCCCTTTTTACTGGAAGAAGGCGATTCGGTGGATATTCTTTACAATCCACGTCTGCCGCGTCATGTCCGTTTTCCGGGGTGGGAGAGCTTGCTCTACGGCATACTCTTGACCTTTGGAGCCTTGCTGGTGGCTGTGGGCTGGCGTATGGCACAGGTGCAGCATCAAAAAAATCTGAATGCTAAATATGACTGATTGCTTATCTGCATGAGGTCTGCCATGTATTCCAAGAACAAGAATCTCTCGGACTCCCTTCACGGCTTCACGCGCAAATAACTCGTTGTGATTTAACGTATTGCTGTGAAGGATACATCCCTCACGTGTCTTTCACAATTTTCACAGTTCCTTTTCATGGACCTTCTTATAGAGATGCCGCTTGCTTCCAAGCAGTAAGAACCGTGCTTCCAAGGGCTGAGAAAGTTGCTTTCAATGTGTAAGGAGAAAATCAGTGCGAATTCTTCTGTTTATGTCATCCGATTCATGAGGCAGGCACACACTTATTTTCTACTTAAAAATAAACAAAAAGAGAGTGTGCCGAAATGAAAGTCGTTTTCCATTTTCGGCACACTCTCCCCCTATTTCGACTCTTTCTTGCTGCGGAGGTCACGTCTCCTTTTATCGGAAGTCCTTCAGTTCTTCCTGCAACCTTTGTCGGGTGAAGAAGATGCGGCTTTTCACTGTTCCTATCGGAAGACCCAGTTTTTCGGCAATTTCGCGATATTTGAAACCGGCGATGTGCATGGAGAAGGGCACGCGGTATTCCTTCGGCAAGTTGTTGACAATGCGGCGCATTTCTTTAAGGTCGTAGGCACTTTCCGTGCTTTCAAAGGCATCATCGTGCGAAAGGTTCAGGTGATACTGGTTGTCGGTGGTGTCTACAAAGGTCTGTTCGCGCACAATGCGGCGGTAATTATTAATAAAGATGTTGCGCATGATGGTATATATCCAGCCCTTGAAGTTGGTCTGGGGTTCATACTTGTCTTCGTTGTCCAGCGCCTTGAGCGACGTTTCCTGCAATAGGTCGTTGGCGTCTTCATGGTCGGCTGTCAGTTTATAGGCAAAGCGCAAGAGTTCGTCTTGTACGCCTACTAATTCTTTTGTAAATGTTACACTGTTCATAATCTGTTTTTTTTATAGGTTCAGGCCGGCTTTTCTTCAGCCGTTTTCTCTATGATTGTTTTATGTTGCAAGTTTACGGAGTTTTTCCGGTTTGGATGGGGGAAATTCAGGTAATCTTTAGGGTGAAAACTGTTAAATGGCTGTTTTACTCTGTTTTTTGGCCGGAAAAGTCTGTTCGGAGGCTCCGAAAAGGTGAAAAGTGGAAGAGGGTTGCCTTCATAAGACTGGCTCCGGAGTCTGGTCGTTTTTTGCACATTCTGGAGCGTTTTGCGCAATATTGACGGTCTAAACTGACACTTGGCAGGCAGATTGCATTTTTTTGGTGGATGGAAGGGATAGTTTTCTGACAAATTCTTGCAATAAATTAAAAAGATGCGCTAATTTTGCGCTGTTATTTCAAACATTTAAGCATGGCTGACGACTCATTATTTTTGATTGACATAGATAAGGTGTTGCGGGAGAAAGCTCCGGACAAGGTCAGATACATCCCCCGCTTTGTCGTTTCTTATCTGAAGCGCATTGTCCATCAGGATGAGCTGAACGGCTTTCTGCGCGGTGCGCAAGACAAGGTGGGAGTGGATTTCCTGAAGGCCAGCCTGGATTTTCTGGATGCCCGGCTCGTGGTGAAGGGGGCTGAGAACCTGCCTGAGGGCGGGCTTTATACATTCGTGTCCAATCATCCCTTGGGAGGACAGGACGGTCTGGCGCTGGGGTATGTGTTGGGTACGCACTATCAGGGAAAGATAAAATATATGGTCAACGACCTGCTGATGAACCTGCACGGACTGGCACCGCTCTGCATACCCATCAACAAGACCGGAAAGCAGGCGAAGGATTTCCCGCGGCTGGTCGAAGAGGCTTTTGCATCGGACAACCAACTGCTGATGTTTCCTGCCGGACTTTGCTCGCGCCGTCAGCGGGGGGTAATCCGTGACTTGGAGTGGAAAAAGGCTTTTGTCGTGAAAAGTGTGCAGCACAGGCGCGATGTGGTGCCTATCCACTTCGACGGGCAGAATTCCAATTTCTTTTATAATTTGGCCAATCTCTGCAAGGCGCTGGGCATCAAGTTTAACATTGCCATGCTGTATCTGGCGGACGAGATGCTGAAGAACCGCCACAAGACATTCACCATCACCATCGGGAAGCCCATCCCCTGGCAGACGTTCGACAAGTCGAAGACGCCGCAGCAGTGGGCGCAATATGTTAAAGACATCGTGTATAATTTGAACTGAATATGGAAGATATTATTGCACCGGTAAGCAAAGAACTGCTGAAGGCGGAACTGACTGAAGATAAACGCCTGCGTATGACTAACCGCAGCAACAACCAGATTTACATCGTTACGGCGCATGACTCGCCTCATGTGATGCAGGAAATCGGACGGTTGCGCGAAATTGCTTTCCGGGCTGCCGGCGGCGGTACGGGCAAGTCGGTGGACATCGATGAGTTTGATGTGATGGAACATCCTTACAAACAACTCATCGTATGGAATCCGGAGGCAGAAGAGATTCTGGGCGGATACCGCTACATACTGGGCACCGACGTGCGGTTTGACAGTGCGGGAAAACCGTTGCTGGCCACGGCTCACATGTTTCATTTTTCCGACAGGTTCCTGAATGACTATCTTCCCACTACCATCGAGTTGGCGCGTTCGTTCGTTACGCTCGAATACCAGTCTACGCGCATGGACAGCAAGGGGCTTTTTGCCCTCGATAACTTGTGGGACGGACTGGGAGCCCTGACCGTCATCATGCCTGAGGTGCGCTACTTCTTCGGCAAAGTCACGATGTATCCCAATTATTCGCGTCCCGGGCGCGATATGATTCTCTACTTCCTGCGCAAGCATTTCGGCGACAAGGAGAAGCTGGTTACTCCCATCCACCCGCTGGAAATCGAGACGGACGAGAAAGAGCTGGCGGCTTTGTTCTGCAAAGATACCTTCAAGGAAAACTATAAGATTCTGAATGCCGAGGTGCGCAAGTTGGGCTATAACATACCGCCGTTGGTGAATGCCTACATGAGCCTCAGTCCCACCATGCGCATGTTCGGTACGGCCATCAATCCGGAGTTCGGCAATGTGGAGGAAACAGGCATTCTGATTGCGGTGAATGAAATCTTGGAAGAGAAACGCATGAGGCACATACAGTCTTATATCGAAAAGGAACTGCACCGCAAGGCGTGACCGGAATGCGGAAAGTCTGTGCGTTGCATTCTGTTTTTTCCAGTTTCTGGATATTTGGGGGTATGGGATTTATGACCACGAAACTGGTATTTACAAGCTTCGGTTTGTGTTTACTGCAACACAAGGGGAGCCGGCTGCTTCTATTGTTATACTTTGCGCGGGTTAGAATTGTGCATTTCCACATTGCCTGCCCTGCATGTACTCGGAAACCTCTCTGAGGTTGCCGAGTGTGCGGGGCAGGAAAGAATCAGACGTGCTAGGTTCAACCTCTATGGGATTATCAACGCATGCAAAAATGTGGCGATATGCACAATTCTACCCCGTGCAAAGTATAGTTATTGGTTAATTGGCCCGACAATAGACACATTTTCTCAAATAAAGGACTTCTTTGCGGCACGGCACTTGCTTTTTACACCTATATTATATATAAGAATACCCTTCTTTTATCCTCTTTTCTACCCTTTTTAAACCGACTGTGTCATTTTCGCAACACAGGTGTGTCATCTTCGCAACAGCAATAGTGGTTAAGTTTAGTAAGTTTATGATAATTTTGCCACCAAAAGATGCACGAAGAAGCGTTTTCCGGAGGGAACCACTAAGGAGAGAGTGGATAACTTCTTCTGCTTAAACATTTTATTAATTACTTATATTAATTTTTTTACGAGGTATGAAAAAGAAATTAATGATGGTAGCAGTGCTCTTGGGTGCCTTGTCCCTGGGAGCGTGCGTGGACGACAATGAGTCCGCATCGGTAACAAACATTCGCAATGCGAAGGCAGAACAGCTGACGGCATTGGCAGAACAGGCAAGAGCAGAAGGAGAGGCTGCTAAGATTCTGGCTGAGGCTGAAAAAGCTATTGCTGACGCAAAGGCTGCTTATCTGAATGAAATGACGGAAGAAGCACGCCAAAAGTTTGTGGAAACTTTGAAGAAAATCCAAGCTGAAACAGAAGCAGCTGTAAAGAAGGCTCAGATGGAAGCTCAGCAGTATGAGCAGCAATTGTTGAGAGAAGCTAGTCAGCGTGTTAAGGATGCTTATACTACTTATTCGACCGCTGCAAAAGATTTGCAAGATTTGAAGTATACTAAGGCTGAAGCTGCTGTATATCTGGCTCAGTTGGAGGCTGGTATGGGGAATCTCCAAGCGCATATTGATGCAAGAACGATAGAACTGAAAAATGATATTGCTCTGAAAACGGTTGAAAAAGAAGCTTGGGAGAACTATAGTGGTGCTGATAGGAGTGAGTTGGAAGCACAGCTTGCGCAATTGAAGCAGGAATATACAAATGCTGAGTCGAATATTGTTCAGAAAAATGCGGAAGTACAGGCTGCTTTGGTTGCTGCAGTGGAAGTTGTGGATGCATTTAATTATGAATATGCAAACGAAAATTCTCCTGCTGCCGTTAAGGCTATTAGAAGTTTTATCGATGAGGCTACGGACAATGGGAAAGTTACAATTAATAATGTAGGCTCTTATACAAACGAGGAGATTACTCCGATTTCATCTGAGGATGTAGTGCTGAGTGAAGAAGTTTCTCCGAGTTCTGATGCATACAGTGTTAAGCGTTACTATGTGTCAGAAGAGAACAAGTCTATCATGAACCAATATTATTCAAATAAAGAAGATCTTGAAGAGACTTTGGGGCATGAAGCTTCTTCTACAGAAGTTGCAACAGGCTTGTATTTGAAACTGTCTGAGGCAGAAGATAAAGCTGCCGAATCGAAAAAAGCTTACGAAGAAGCTGCTAAAGAGTATGCTGATTTGGAAGAAACTGTTGCTGGTGCGGAGCAGGCTATAGCAGCTGCAAAGAAAGCTGTTACAGATGCAGAAGCTGTTAAAAAAGAAAAAGACCAAGCACAAGCTGATGCTCAGAAAGTTTTGGATGAACTTCCTTCTACTGCTACAGCTGTAGAAAGAGCCCAAGCAGAGTTAAATCTGGAAGTTGCAAAGGCTGATGCTAATTTGGCAAAAGCTAATTTAGAAAAGGCTAAGAAGGATTTGGAAAAATTGGAAGCTGATAATCAGGAAGCAATTGCTGATTTTGATGAACTTGAACGTGAGTTGCCTAACTTGCAAGCTACAGCTGAAGATGATGCCATTAAAGTTGCTGCATTAAAGGATAAAATCGAATCAACAAAAGAGGAGATTGCCAACTTCGATGCTAATGCTAAACTTTGGAATGATGCTCTGACTGCTATTGAATCTGAGGAATATGCGAAGGCTGTTGAGGCTGTGAAGAGCAATACAGCTGTTACAACTTATGTAGCTGCAGAAGTCGCTTATAATGAAGCATATTATGCTTGGTGGGAAATTAGCACTGAATGTCAGGTTCTCTCTATAATGATTAATGGTGCTTATGATGCGGAAGAGCAGATTGCTAAGGTTGAACAAGAAATAGCTCAACTGCAGTTCCAACTTGATCGTTTGGCTTATGAGAACTTCGATTTGGATGGTAAAGAAGGCAACATTATGGATAGCAAGGCCAACCGTGAGAAGTTGATTGAACAGCAAACAAATTACGTTGAATATCTGGAAGAGCAGATCTCTTATAAAGAACAAATTGTAGAACTCTTCAAGGCAGATCTGGAAGCTGCTATTAATGCTCAAGATAATAGCACTGACACTCCCGCAGAAGATCAACCTGCTGCATAACCTTACATTAACGGCTTAAAATCAAGTAAAATGAGAATAGGAAAACTTTTACTGTATGCCGTTATGCCCATGATGAGCCTTGCGGTAAGTGCGCAGGAGAAGAATCCCCAGCAGGGTGACTTCACGGTAGCGCTTACCCTTGGTTACAATTCAAGTGTGATGCAGAACGCGGCCGCAGGCAACCTTACGGATTACAGCCTGCAGGCAGCCTCCACCAACTGGAACGACAAGGCACTGTCTGTCGGCATAGAAGGTGGCTGGTTCTTCCGCGACTTGTGGAAACTGAATTTGGGAGGCGGCATGAACATCACCAAGGCTCCCGGCTACGGTCCGGTCCCCGGAACGATAGACGAGACGTATGAGCCCGGTGACGGTTCCATCCCCAACTATGGTGCGGTGTCCGACCGCTCGGTGATACAGTTCCAAGTGTACACCGGTGTGGACCGCTACTTCCGCACAAAGGTAGACGGCCTTTTGCCTTACGTGGGTCTTCGCGTTGGCTACGCTTACGGTCGTGAGCGGAGCATGACGGACGACGAGACCTACATGGGCGAATCGGTAGGCGAAGCCTTCAACATCCGCGGTGCCATCACCGCCGGTGTGGATTATTTCTTCACCGAATCATTCTTCATCGGTGCTGAGATTGATCCTTTCGCTTACACCTACAACCGTACGCTTATCAAGCCTCAGGAAGGTCTGAGCAACCTGGATGCCAACAGCCACAACTTCGGCATCTTCGCTGCACCGACCTTGAAAGTCGGTTTCAAATTCTGACCCCGGGGGCTCTGACTAAAGGTAACAATCCGCTCCGGCCGTTTCTCTCCGCCGGCCGACGGTAAGCTTGGGAGGGCGCATCCATCACGTGATGCGCTCTCTTTTTTTTACTAAGTAAATGTGCAAAATTAAGTGATACTAAACATAGAGGCACGGAGACACAGAGTTTTTGTTTTCTTGCCCATAGCTCACAGAGTTAATTCCCCTTCTCTCGTATGCGGCGAAGCCGCGGACTCTGTGCTCTCCCGTCATTTTTTCCGACAGACAGTTACAGTACTTTGTGTCTCTGTGTTCGATTTTTGCCAAACTCTTGTTTTAATTTCAATTCGATTGAATACTTAATTGTTCCTGTTTATCAGATTGACTACTACCTTTACCATCACATCCTTCTCTTCCGTGCGGCTTTCAGCAATCATCAGCGTGAGGGCGACGAGGGTATTGTCGGCGATACGCTTTGTGCCGTCCGGGTTATAGAGAATGCCATTGCCTGCCATAAACCATAGGAAGAGCATAGCGGCAATACGCTTGTTGCCATCGCTGAATGAATGATTCTTTGTGACGTGGTAGAGCAACATAGCAGCCTTTTCTTCTACCGACGGGTAGAGGTCTTGTCCGCCGAATGTCTGGTGCTACTTGTATATCATTGTAAAAGGACAAATGTATAAATAGACATTCTGAATTATTTATTGTCGATTATTTCATATATCTTTGCGTTGAAATTAAAGAGATTTACAAATGAGGGATTTAAATCGTATCAAAGTTGTGCTTGTTGAAGAGAAACAGACTACCAAATGGCTTGCCGAGGAATTAGGGAGAATCCGGCCACAGTTAGCTAGTGGTGCCCTAATGTGTTCCAGCCAGACTTGTACGCGTTAGATAAAATAGCAACATTGCTTGATATTGATAAACAGGAACTTGTAACGGGAAAAATGAGAGCATGAGAGATATACAGAACCAAGAATCTGACTATGATGCAATTCTGCAACAAGCTGTCGCAGTTATTGACAGAACAAGGGCTATGGTGGCAACAACAGTATGTTCTGCCATCGGTATTGCTCATTGGGAAATAGGGAAATTGCTTCACGACAGAAAGGTCGAGAGTAAACATGGAAGTGGTGTGGTTAATCGTTTGTCCTATGATTTGAAACAACGTTACCCTCAGATGGGGGTTTCTCCAAGAAATCTGTGGGATATGAAGAAATTCTATGAACGTTTCTGTAACAGTGAATCGAAACTGCGACAAGCTGTCGCAGTTTTACCATGGGGACATCTACTGACCTTGATGCGGAAGTTTGGTGAAGATGATAATGCCATTTTATACTATGCACAAGAAATTACTTCAAAAGGTTGGAATCGCGAACTTCTATCCAGTGCCATCTCTCTGAAAATGCACATAAGAAAGAATGACCTTTCTGATAACAATTTCGGGCAGACTCTGCCCGCCACACAAGCTATGTTTGCCAATGAAGTGTTCAGAAGCGGTTATAATCTTGGATTCCTTGGTATTAAGGATCCAATACTGGAAACAGAACTTGAAACTCGACTGGTAGAAAAAGTAAAACAATTTCTTTTGGAACTTGGCAAAGGTTTCACCTATATTGGCAATCAGTATGTGCTTGAATACAATGGGAAGCGGAGTAAGGTTGATATGCTTTTCTTTCATCGTGGATTACATTGCCTTGTAGCCATTGACTTAAAGATTGGTGAATTTAAGCCGGAATATGCAGGTAAGATGAATTACTACTTGTCATTGCTCGACCGCTTAGAACGCAGGGAAGATGAAAACCGATCTATCGGCATCATTTTATGTGCTGAGAAAGATCGTGTGGAAGTGGAACTGGCATTGGAAGATATGGGCAAGCCCATTGGTGTGGCAGACTATCAACTGATTGTTCCGCAGGAAGAACTAAAGAAAATCGTAGCAGAGGAAGTGGAGGCTTTTGGCAAAGAACTACCTCTTCGTACTGATGCTGAATTATGATCATTATAAGTAAGTTAAGTGAATGTGCAAAACTAGGTGATACTAAACACAGAGGCACGGAGACACAGAGTTTTTGTTTTCTTGTCCATAGCTCACAGAGTTATACTTTGCGCGGGTTAGAATTGTGCATATCGACACATTTTTGCTTGCGTTGATAATCCCATAGAGGTTGAACCTCGCACGTCTGACTCTTTCCTGCCCCGCACGCCTAACTCTTTCTTGACTCGCACACCTAACCCTTTCCTACCCCGCACACTCGGCAACCTTGAAGAGGTTGAACGATGGGTAACCGCCGGTGGCTCCCCGAAGGGGAACACCTGCGGATTATCTCATCCTCTTTTTCTCACGTCGACCTCGAAGGGGTCGAACCACACATGTCCGGCCACATTCTTCTGACTGACTCATTCCCGATTCATCAACTTCTTCTACCTTTGTAACCTGTCCTCTGTCTACAAATGCTCAAGCTCGTTCGTAAGAATGGGATTGAGATGGATGAGCGGTCTTTTTTGGCAGAATAAGCGTGGTTCGACCCCTTCGAGGTCGATAGGAGGGAGGAGGAGACAGATCCGCAGGTGTTCCCCTTCGGGGAGCCACCGGCGGTTACCCATCGTTCAACCTCTTTGAGGTTGCCGAGTGCATGCAAGGCAGGCAATGTGGAAATGCACAATTCTAACCCGCGCAAAGTATAATTTTCCTTTTCTCGTATGCGGCGAAGCCGCGGACTCTGTGCTCTCCCGTCATTTTTTCCGACAGACAGTTACAGAACTTTCAGAACTTTGCGTCTCTGCGTTCGATTGATACCGCATGAGTAGCTATGTCCTTCACGCTTTCACCGTCTGCTATTCTGTTGTATATAAACGAGATGCTGTGAAACATAATGCCTTCACGGATCTTTCACCCTTCACCGAAGGCGGGGAAAACAGACTTTTTTATACATCGTTTCCTCCTGCCTTAGCAACGGGGTACATATACTTGAAAAGTACAGTGCTTACAGCTTAGGAGCAAGTTTCACATACCTTGGCAGCATGGCCCCACGACAATATGGTTTAAGAGGTGTTGAATGGTGTGTGAAAGCTGTGTGAAGGTTGTATCTTTCACCATAACTTTCCTGAGATCAATAGGTTGGGTTGCGGTGAAGGATATTCCAAGTGGTTTCCTCTGTAATGGGCAGTCGTCTTCTTAGCTTTGTAGATTGCCTTCACCAAGTGGCACTTTACGTCGCTAAAGTGAAGGGTTACGTCGCTAAAATGAAGGTTTACGCCGCTAAAGTGAAGGGTTACGTTGAGTAGAGCGTCATTTCGTGTTTGATGTAACTTATACTTTAGGCGGGTTAGAATTGTGTATTTCCACATTGCCTGCCCTGCATGCACTGGCATGAGGGTGTGTCAAAATATATATTACCTATCATTCTGTCACCCCGAGCTTAGTCGAGGGGTCTCACTATACGTAATGTGAGATGTTTCGACTTCGCTTTGCTCCGCTCAACATAACAGACTATACCTTCATGAAATAGTCAAAAGAGGTTTTGGGCGAAGCTAATGATAGTGATTTTGAATTTTGACACACCCTCTTGTCAGCACAACCAAAAGTGTGGCGATGTGCACAATGCTACCCCGCGCAGCGTATAAATCTGATTGGTTACTTATCCAAACAGCTTGCCTGGTTTCTGGCTTTAGCGGAACGGAAACAGCAGCGGCAGTGCAAATACCATCACGATGCCCATGATAATCTGCAACGGCAACCCTACTTTGATATAGTCCATGAACGTGTACTGTCCCGCCGGCATCACCAGTGCGTTGGGCGGTGTGGAGAAAGGCGATGCGAAGCACATGCTTGCCGCCACGGTCACTGCGAAGAGGAAAGGCACAGGGCTGACCCCGATCTGCAGTGCACTGTGCAAGGCGATGGGTGCCATGAGTACAGCCGTCACCGTGTTGCTGATGAACATGGTGATGAGCGATGTGGTGAAGTAGATGCCTGCCATCAGCACCAGCGGCCCGTAGGTCCCCAATCCGCTGGCTAACGTGTCGGAGATGTATTGCGAGGCACCGGTCTTTTCCAGTGCGGTCGACATGGGCAGCATGCCGGCAAAGAGCATGATAGTCTCCCAGTTGATGGTTTTGTAAGCCGCCTCCACGTTGCGGAAGCAGCCGGTCAGCACCATGAGCAACGCGGCGATGATGACGGCTGTGACAGGTGCCACGGGTATGAAGTCGAACACCATCATGCCCACCATGAGCAGCATGATGAGGGCGGCCATGGGTGCCTTGTAGTCCAGCGTCACCTTGGCGGCTTCCTTCAGCGGTTGTCCCAACACCACCCAGTTTCCGTCTTCACGGCTCAACCGTGCGATGTCCTGCCATGTGCCCTGCACCAGCAGCACGTCGCCGCTGTGCATCCGTTCCCGTCCCAAGTCCTGCAGCAGATATTCCTTTTTCCGACGTATTCCCAAAACGTTGACATTGAACTTGTCGCGGAACCCAGCCTCCTTTACCCTCCGGTTAATGAGGTCCGACGAAGGCATCAGCACGATTTCGGCAATACCAATGTCATAGAAGTCCAGCGAGTGACTGCCCCCGGCGGCTTCTTCGGTGGTGTGGCCGTCCATCAGAGTAAGGCGGTAGTCGCTCACGAAGCGGTCCACGTCCCCGGCCTCGCCCTGCACGTAGAGCACATCCCCCGTTTTCACCACCGTATCGGCCGATGCCAGCCGTTGCGTCACCGTCTTTAGGAAGCGGTGCTGCGCCACTTCGCCCCGTCTCACCTCCAGGATGTTCAGTCCATAGCGCCGTCTCACGTCCAGCCCGGCAATGGTCTGTCCGTCTATGGCGGTGCCTGTTCCAGCTTGTAGCCGGAAGAGGTTGTGCGACAAGCCATATTCCTGCACCAGTTCTCCCAGCGACTTGCCCGTGGAGGACGTGTCGCTTTCCTTCTGTTTCCGGGAGAGGAACCATTTGGTAAGCGGCAACAGAACAACTGTGCCCGTGGCCACACACAAGATACCTACCGGCAGGAACGAGAAGAACGACAGCGGTTCGTGGCCCGCATGGGTCAGTACATCCTGTATGATTAAGTTGGGCGGCGTACCTATCAGCGTCATCATGCCGCCCATACTGCCGGCAAACGCCAGTGGCATAAGCAGCCGCCGCGGGTTGGCGCCGGCGTTGTGGGCCAGGCTTACCACGATGGGAAGCATCAGTGCCACCGTGCCCGTGTTGCTCACGAAGGCGCCGATGGCCGATGTGGCCACCATGACCAGCAGGAACAGCCGCAGTTCGCTCCGTCCGGCTAAGCGCAGCAGCTGCGAACTGATCATCTTGGCCAGTCCCGTCTGGAAGATGGCACCTCCCACCACGAACAGCCCTACCATCATCACCACTACCGGGTTGGAGAAGCCTGCCAGGGCCTCTTCGGGCGTCAGAATCTGGAATACGAGCAAGGCGACAAGCGCACACAAGGCGACAAGGTCCGAACGCACCTTGCCCGACATAAAGAAAGCGGCAGATACCGCCAGGATAAGAAGGGTTATCAGCATGGGTGTAAAGCTCTTTTATAGGGTGTGCGGGCAAAGGTACGAAGATTCTGGCAGAAACGGAAATGCAAAATAATCTTTCCTGTTTTTGGCAGTTCGTCGGAATCCGTGTATTTTTGCTGCCACAAACCCCATAGCAAGTGCCGTTGTCTATATGAACCGTTTCCTTTTGTCCCTCAAGCGCCCGTTTATCTGGCTCTGCCGTTTCCGCCATCGGCGCGGTTACGGAGTACATTCGCCTTTTGCCTTCAGCTTCATCAAGGGGGTGGTGTTTGAACGGACGGCCTACTACGGGTATGCCCCGCTGCGTGAACAGGAGAAAGAGATGGCCCGCCGCGAAGGGCGGGGGGTGCTTGCGGAAGGCTTGCGCGTGCGGAGGCTGCTGTTCCGCGTGGCCAACTATGCACATCCTGCCACCATTATCGACGTGGGTGTGCCTGCTGCTTCATCGCTCTACCTGAAGGCGGCGTGCGGGGGAGCTGTCTATACTGGTGCGTCCGGGCTGTCGGACCTGTTTCTGGAAGCGGGTGTCCCGATAGACTTCCTTTACGTGCACGACTTCCGACATCCGGAGCTGGTGGAAGAGGTGTTTCGTGTCTGTGCGCCTCGGGCTACCTCCCATTCAGTGTTTGTGGTGGAGGGCATCCGCTATACGCCCGCCATGTCGGCCTTGTGGAAGCGTTTGTGCAAGGACGGACGGGTAGGGGTTACCTTCGACCTCTACGACCTCGGCATCCTTTTCTTCGATATGTCGAAACCCAAGCAACATTATATTGTTAACTTTTAAAACCTGCCATTTATGACAACACCCAAGAAAAGCCTGGTTTATACCCGTACCGGCGACGCCGGAATTACCTCGCTGGTGGGAGGCACCCGTGTGCCAAAGACGCACATCCGGCTGGAAGCATACGGCACGGTGGACGAGCTCAACGCCCACCTCGGCCTGCTGGCCACGTACCTGACTGATGAGTACGACCGCAACTGCATCTTGCGCGTGCAGCACACGCTCTTTGCCGTAGGTGCCCAACTGGCTACCGACACTTCGCAATCCGTTTCCGGTCAGCAGCCTGCCGTCTCACAGACACAGGTGGAAGCCCTGGAGCAGGAGATAGACCGCGTAGACAGTCTGCTGTCTCCGTTGCGTGCCTTCGTGTTGCCCGGCGGAGGGCGTGGTGCGGCCCAGTGCCATGTCTGCCGCACTGTCTGCCGGCGAGCGGAACGGCGTATCCTGGCCCTGGCGCAGGAGGTTGCTGTGCCGCCGGAACTGACTGCTTACGTGAACCGTTTATCGGACTATCTGTTTGTTCTTTCCCGCAAATTGAACCAAGACGAGAAAAAAGGTGAAATTATTTGGCAGAAAGGTTGAACATGAAATAAATTGTTATACATTTGCCGAAAAATTAGGGAAGAATATAAGTAAGTACCACTTTAATACTTAGCAACTATGTATTGGACATTGGAATTGGCTTCCAAATTGGAAGATGCTCCCTGGCCGGCAACCAAGGACGAACTGATTGATTATGCCATGCGTTCAGGCGCTCCGCTCGAAGTGATTGAGAACCTTCAGGAGATGGAAGACGAGGGCGAGATATATGAAAGCATCGAAGATATTTGGCCCGACTATCCCAGCAAGGAGGATTTCTTCTTCAACGAGGACGAGTATTGATAGCCTTCAGATAGGCTAAATGGTTAAATATCAGCGCGACAGACAATGAAAATTTGTTTGTCGCGCTGGTGTTTTATGGTGCTTGATGGTGTGGCTTGTTTGTCTGAAACACACATATATTCATTCTCGGCGGCAACACGACCGCACCCTCGAAATGGTATTTGGGAGCCGGGCTGTCAATCTGGACAAGGAGGTGGACAACAGCCATCTCCAGCGATGTCCGGAAACCGAACAATGGAGAAATTGATGAATCTCTCGCGTCTGGCAAGATAACTCTTGACAAATATGAGGTTCAGAAAGTAGATATGCAGAAACTCATTGCCGAATATTAGGAAAAACTCGAAGGCAAATCCAATAAACTCCATGCAAAGGAGCATGAATTGGAACAATTGACAAAGGATGCGGCGAAAGCCTGTTCTGTTATACAACCATTTCATAACCACAAGATTGATTTCACGCCACCGCAAATAACAGAGAAAGTGCCGCTGTTTGGTACAGACAAATGGATTGAACGACAGAATAGACTTATCGTACTTTAGCCGATGAAATATATCATCTGTATATTTTATTGTAAGCATCTCTTTTATGTCTGGACAACATAAAGATGCTTACTTTTTTGTTTTGCACAAAATTATACCGCGCAAAGTATAATTCCGCCAATAGGTCTATTGTTATATGCTCTATTTGTCGGCCACAAAGTTACTAGTGCTGACTATAGTTATCAACAGACTATAATTAGCATATTCCATTTTTATAATCACAAATTCCAATGAAAGATTTGAGTTTATGACAGTTTGTCAGCTATCTAAAAGAGGAATACAATTTGTTGATTAGTAATTCTAAACTTAAAAGTCATGTTCGATTTTACACAAATTACTCTTGTTATAGGGAAACGTGATAAAGTTTCTGGTTTTATTCAAATGCTAGGATCGGGATTCCTTATATCTACTTATGGTAAAGTAGTAACGGCGAGACATGTGGTTGGAAATGAAACTGAAGGTTTATGTGTACTGATGCCACATATCCCCAATATTAATGCGTACCAAGATCTTTCAGATACTTCCTGTCGTTCGGTTCCTGCAATTGTTGAGGATATAAATCCAATTACCGATCTATGCATATTAAAAACTGATTTGAGATTTGATGGCCAACTCCCTAAATTGGACTCATTAGACTCTGTCTTAGTCGGTGAAAGGATCGGTATATTTGGCTTTCCGCATTGTGTTATGGGAAGACGTGTTTTAACATACCAAGAGACAGGAATTGGAGCGAAAATGCTTTTAGAGACTTCTGGAATAAAGTCAAAGTATGCAACTATTAACATACAAACCAGACCAGGGCAATCTGGTTCATTGGTGTTTGATCTTAAAACAGGCTTTATCGTTGGTTTGTTAATTGGGGCTTATTCTCCTGAGTCAGGAGTTATTATAGCAGGGATTAATCCTCACGAATTGAACCAAACATCATATTGTATCTCGGCTAATCATATAAAAGAAATGTTATGATAGAAATAGATAATTTGTCCTTGGATGAATGGTATACTTGTCTCAAACCATATCAAAAAAACGCTATTGAGCAGCTGGTCGCTAAATACGGAGAGGAAAAAGCTGCCGAGGAATGGTTGACAGCAAGAGGACCTATGCAAACTGCAACTTTTGGCGGAACTCAAACCAAAGCAGAAGATACTCATAGTTATTGGAATAGATTAAGAACAGAAATTGACAAACTTATTTGTGGTCATCCAGATTATAAGAAAGAGCAAGAAAAAATTTTGGCTGCTGGGAAAACCATCGGATTAAGTAGTGTTACCGCTTTGGCTAATTGGTTATGCCCAATTATAGGAATGTCATCTGCAATTTTGATTCCTGCTGTTATTTTGATATTGCACACGATGTCAAAAATGGGAATTAAAGCATATTGCTCTACTAAACATTTTATCAAGGAATGAAAAGGATACGACGGATGTCTTTCTGGAAGTAATTTTTTTGTCCAATATGTTTGTCCATCGCCTCAGCCCGTCTCAGACGGTGCGGTTTGTTCGCGCAAATTTCACTGATTGCGATTTAATGTATTGATAATCAATACAGATAAATTCCTTCAACGAGGACGGGTATTAAGTCGAAAATCGGCGTAGCGTATTGAACAACAAACTGGAAAATCAACGAAAGTGAGGACAACAAAAATCCGCACTTTTTGTTTTGATGTTAATTCATGTTCACGAAGACACAGAGTTAGTACCACTTAATTTTGCACATTGATTTAAAGAAAACAGAATGACGATTCAGATACGACAATCCACGCTGGCCGACCTGCCCGTGCTGATGCAGCTCTTCGAGAGCGGGAAACGCATCATGCGCCGCAGCGGCAACCTGCGACAGTGGACGGGCAGTTATCCGTCTGAGAATGTGGTGGCTGTCGATATACACCGGGGCCACAGCTACCTCTGCCTGGACGAAATGGGAAGAGCGGTGGGCACCTTTGCTTTCATCCCCGGAGACGACCCTACGTATGCCCGCATCTACGAGGGCGAGTGGCTGGACAACACACATCCCTACGCCACCATTCACCGCCTGGCAGGGCGCGAAGACGCATCGGGGGTGGCTGCTGCCTGCCTGGACTGGTGTTATGCCCAAATACCTAACCTGCGGGCCGACACGCACCGCGACAATAGCATCATGCAGCATATCCTTCTCAAGCACGGATTTCGCTATTGCGGCATCATCTATTTGCTCAACGGTGACGAACGGTTGGCTTACCAGAAGGTGTGACTTTGAAGATGCTGGCGGCAGAAACGAACTGACTCTGCGAACGGTCTGGTTTATTCCTCTGCCGTGCCGTACTTTTCTTTCAGTCTCTCCACGCTCATGCCCGTGAAATAATCCTCCACAAAATCCCAACGCTGTGCATCGTCCAAACGGTCCGTGCCGAAGAACAGCGTGAACAGTTCTATCTGCTCCTGGAAAATCTGTTCGTTGGTATCGAGGATGCGGTTGCGGTAGTCGTCCGTAGCTGCCAGTTCCTGCAATGTGTCCGGATCGTTGAAGCGGATAAGCACGCAAGGCGTTCCCCCACCTTCGACACTGAACGACAGGCAACCCAGCATAGACAGCAAGTTGAGCAGCGTGTTGAGGTCGGAGAAAGGTGTGCAGTAGAAGGTGAGCCTGTCGCCCCGGTTGCCCGCGATGCGCTGGGCGCACAGCTTTTGGTAGCGGTCGAGCAGCAGGTCGAAGCCACGCGTGACGGTGAACAGCAGTTCGTTGCTCTCCTTCTTCTTCGCGCTGGTGATATAGCTCACGCTGCGCCCCTCTTCCGTGCGGCTCTCCAGTAGCGAGCCGATGAACCGCTTGGCCGAGCGCACGTCCATCTGATGTTCGGCAAAGATGTCGCGCAGGGCTTCCTCTCCAAATTTGCCTTTGCTCTTGGCAAGGGCAAGCTTCATCAGGTTGGTCAGACTCTTGAAGAGGGCATCGAGTTTCCGGCGTATGTCAGCGGCATCTTCCTTGAGCAGCACCTCGTGCTTGCCCACCGATACGGCACGCGACCCATCGCGCAGGGTGCCGTTGTTCAGCTTCTGCTTGAATTCCTTGTAGCCCAGTTCGGGGAATCCTTCTTCCCACAGTTTCTCCAGGCGGGCCTTATAGACACCTTCCGTACCTTCTACCGGGGTGAGCCACTGGGCATATTGGCGGGCAAAGTCGGGTCCGGTCTTGTCTTGTATATACCCTTCGGTCAGCAGGTTGCGCGGGCTCACCTCCAGCAGGTGCCTGCCGTAGCGCCGAGCGATGTCGTCTTCCAACCACAGTAGGGCGGTCTTGGTGAACTGTCCCAGTTCCGATTCATATTCTAACTTGTTTTTGGTGCGCGGCAGTTTCACTATGAACTCAAAATCCGAGAGCGACACGAGCATCTCCTGTTTGCTCCCTTTCATGTGGTACACCTCCACGAGCTTCTTCAGGATAAGCGCCAGTTGGTCTTGCGCGATGTTGCCAAGCTGATGCAGGCGTTTCATGTAGTAAAAGTCGCGCTCGTGGAAGTCGGTAGCCGCCACTCCTTGCACATCGGCATCACGCGCCGCGCGTCCTATTTCCTGGATGTAGTCCACAAAAGTACTCGACGGAGCCACGTGATACACGCGGTCGATGTCGCTGATGTCGACTCCCATGCCGAATGCCTTGGTGGCCACGATAAGACTCTTTTCGCCGCTCTTGAAGTCCTGCACAATCTGTGCCTTCTCCTCACGGTCCTTCTTGCCGTAGTATGACGCCACCAAGTGCCAGTTCTGCGCGCGGACCCACGACTTGATGCGCATGTCGATGCCTCCGGCAAAGGGATAGTAGAGCAGCGTCTTGTGTCCGTCGAGGTAGTCCTCGATGCGGGCAGAAATCACCTGTTGTTTGGCCTTGTCGTAGGTCTCGCCTTCTTCGATAGCCATCTGTCTGATGTCGAAGCCTATATTGTGCCGTTTTACCGTGCCCACATAAAGCACGCACGGTTCCATTTGCAGCGAGCGTATGGTTTCGAACACCATGTCGTTGTCGCCCTGCGGGTTCCAGACTGCCGTGGCGGTAAGTGCAAAGAGCGGGAAGGCGTAGCCTAATGTATCTTTCAATCCTTGCAGGTAACGGCCCAGAAACCAATAGTCCACACGAAACTCCTTGCCCCAGGTTGTCACCGTATGCGCCTCGTCCACTACCACCATTCCGATGTGGCGGTCGCCTGTGAAATGCCGGATGTCATACGACAGCAGCAGTTCGGGCGAGAGGTAGAACAGGTCGATTTCTCCTTCGCGCACCTTCCGGTAGACTTCTGCCTTTTGTTCGGGCGAGAGGTCGGACGAAGCATACCCCACACGTGTGTATCCCGTTTCCAACAAACTCTCCACCTGGTCGACGATGAGCGCTTTCAGCGGCGATACCACCAGCGTGAGGTGCCCGTATTCCCGTCCTAACCAAATGGCCGGCAACTGGAACAGCAGCGACTTGCCCGAGCCGGTAGGAGCCGTCATCAGAATATTGTCCACATCTGCGTCACCGTCGCAGGCTTTTTCTGCTTCGCGCAGCACATGTTCTATCAGCTGCCCCTGCGAGATGCATATTTTGTCTTTCCCGCGAAACAAATCATCGTAGATTTCTATGTGGCGGAATTCATCGTATCCATACACTTCTTTCATCAGCGTCTTTACCGAGTCGCGGCAAGCCTCCGGCAAGCGTCGTGGCTTGAGCTGCGGCAGAGGACGTGTTGTTGCGTAGTCTGTAGTTGTCATTTGTCTTAATCGGGTTTTAATGAGCTCCGGCTGTTTCTTGGGTTGTCGCCGGAATCGGGTGTAAAAGTAGGGGAAAAAACTGAGATACGTGACAGAAAACGCTGTCTTTTTTGCAATCCGCTAACTACTGCGCATTTCAGGCGGCTGTCTCGTGCTTCAACTGCGCGTAAAGCGGTCCGTAGTGCCGAGGTATTGAAGAGCGGCACGGTCTATATAAGGAGCCGACTTGTTATACCTTTCCACAAAAGACCGAAAGGGGTTCGTAAAAGGTGCGTGAAGACAGCATCCTTCACCATAACTTTTCTGACGACGGGGAGAAGCGTATGATAAAGAGAAGCAGGATGAATTGCGCCATACAGTGTATAAGGGAATATGATGGCGATTTGAATAATTTAACGGATGACCGGACTTATATTAAGTTATTGGTATTAATTTTGCGCCGCAAAATCGGACATCCGGTAAGGGAATTACATTACCTTGGCAATTCGATACGGGATAAAGAGTTTATCCGATGTATTGAAAGTAATGGGACGGCTCTTTCCCTTAAAACATAATTATTACTGTATCCCGTCTGCAGAATTTTGATTATAGGCAATCAAATTCAATATTAATTAAAACAGTAATAATTATGTGGAAAAAGTATTGTAAAATTTCGTTCTTGGTACTATTAACCGTGTTGGTAGTTCCGTGTTTCTTTTCTTGTAGTGACGACAGTGAAGATGTTGTTGTCAATATGAATCCTCCCCAATACGAATCAGTCAGTGGAAAATATGAAATTACCGACAGTTCTTCTCCCTATGCAAGTGTTGAACTGGGGGCAAGCGGTGACTATATCGTCATCAAACGTAGTAACAGTAATACTGCTTTTTCATTGAAAAAAGAAAATCTTTTTTCCCGAAAATCCCCGGCAAGCAGAGCCGTGACGTATGGCAATGTAGTCTATGGCACTTATACTCCAATCGACAATGAGTCTTTCAATTTAGAGGGATTCGGTGTCATACAACTGAAATCAGACGGTGGTCAGGGAATTACAGACATCACAATTAAGCCTGATAGTGGAAACGAAATGAACTTCACCGTAAAGAAGGCTGAAACAATGGGAGATGATGAATTGACCAATGCTTTGTGCCGTACATGGAAGGTCCTGAAAATACATGAGAAAGGGTATGATTCATACGATGGAGAATATGATGACACTTATACTCCTAATGATTACGACGGTGTAATATCGGAGGTTATGTTCTCCAAGTCAGGCACATTCCTCAGTTTCTATAACGACAATGAAATAGAAGCTCATTTTTGGAAATGGGAAAACCAAGGCGAACACCAGATTCGCTATTCATGGGATAACGTATGGAACAATGATGATGAAGAAGGCAATTTCACTGTAAATTTTTCGTCTGACAACAAACTTACCATTTATGAGTATTATAGGGATTATGAAACAAATGAATGGTATGAATCTACAGTGGAATTAGTCGAGAAGAATCCGTCAGAAAGCAATGGGGAAGAGGGGGATATAACTGTTCCCACAGACAAGACTCCGGTTGAAAGAGTCTTTACGGGGAAGTTGGTAGATGAAGTGGATGACCACGGATTGGACAAGTTCATTTATGAGAATGGCTTCCTTACTCAAGTGCTATCCGGTGGCAGTGACGAATATAGAATAACGTTCGAATATAATTATCTTAATCCGAATAAATCGGCTTCAGACCCTGATGTAAGATATACAAACGAACGCGCTGATGGAAGTGTAGCCTATGTTTATGATGTTTGGTTGAACGAATTAGGATTTGCCGAACGTATCGATTCAGAACATTATAACGATTATGGTGGCTTTGATTTCCAATCCACTTGTGAGTATGATGAGGAAGGGCATCTTGTCTATATGAACGAAGGTCGGGAAGAAAGAGAATACTCGCTTACTTGGACTGACGGGGATTTAGTTTGTGTAGACAGGCTGAACCATAATCATACTACTAACTTTACTTATTCAGAAATGTCCAATGATAATAACCTGATGTTCTTCTATGACATTTATGATATGGACTTAGAAGAGTTGAAATATCTCTATTGGGCAGGTTTGCTCGGTGTATCTCCAAAACATTTAGTGGCATCGTCATATATACATTCTGATGGATATGACCATCCGTATGAAGAATATAAATGGGAAGCGGATAAGGTCTTATCCAAAGATGATGGTGAGAGCGATTGGACGGAAGAAATACTTTTCTCATTTGCGGAATAAGTAAGAACTACAGGTGTTAAACCTTTCTTTTCTATAATAGCGACTGTCACTATGCATTTATTAGTTGCAGTCGCTATTGTTTTGTCGAACCTCTATGTTGCCGTGGGGGTTAGTTACGGATTTGGCCAGAAACCGGTAGTGTCAATGACAATACCAAAACACCCGACTTTACATTTTGAATGTGAAATCGGGTGCTCATTTGCAAATCTTTAAAAACAAATTTCTTGCGGAGAGACAGGCTCTCGAACTTATACTTTCACAGAATATCATAAAACTGCAAACGACTGATAATCAAGTGTAAATTACAATATAGAGTAAAAGTAAATGTTTCTAAATGTCTTTTGCTATCTCAATAATTGGGTGTATATTTGGGTGTAGAATTTCAAACGCACCCAATTATGAATATCAAGCGCAACATCATTTTTGCATTGGAGAGCCGGAAAAAGAACGGTGTGCCAATCGTAGAGAACGTACCCATCCGTATGCGTGTCATCTTTGCCAGCCAACGCATAGAGTTTACAACGGGCTACCGGATTGACGTAGCCAAATGGGATGCAGATAAGCAGCGGGTAAAGAACGGATGTACCAACAAGCTAAAGCAAAGTGCAGCCGAAATCAATACGGACTTGCTGAAATACTATGCCGAAATCCAGAATATTTTCAAGGAATTTGAGGTGCAGGAGGTCATGCCAACGACCCAACAGTTGAAGGAAGCTTTCAACATGAGAATGAAAGACACCAGCGAAGAACAGCCGGAAGAAGCCCCTGTCAGCTTTTGGGAGGTGTTCGATGAGTTTGTAAAAGAGTGCGGTAACCAGAATAACTGGACGGCATCCACCTATGAAAAATTTGCAGCAGTGAGGAACCACCTCAAAGAGTTCAAGGAGGATGCAACGTTCAACTATTTCAACGAGTTTGGATTGAACGAATACGTCAACTTCCTGCGTGACACCAAGGATATGAGAAACAGCACCATCGGCAAGCAAATGGGATTCCTCAAATGGTTCCTGCGCTGGAGCTTCAAGAAAGGACATCATCAGAACATTGCATACGATACGTTCAAACCGAAACTGAAAACCACCTCGAAAAAAGTAATCTTCCTGACTTGGGATGAACTGAACAAGCTGAAAGACTACCAGATACCCAAGGATAAGCAATACCTGGAACGTGTGCGTGATGTTTTCCTGTTCTGCTGCTTTACGAGTTTGCGGTATTCGGATGTTCGCAATCTGAAAAGAAGCGATGTGAAGTCCGACCACATCGAAATAACCACAGTCAAGACTGCCGACAGCCTGACGATTGAACTGAACAAATACAGCAAAGCCATACTGGACAAATACAAGGACATCCATTTCGAGAATTACATGGCTCTGCCCGTCATCAGCAACCAGAAGATGAACGATTACCTGAAAGAGCTGGGCGAACTGGCAGAAATCAACGAGCCTGTACGGGAAACCTACTACAAGGGAAATGAACGTATTGATGAAGTCACACCCAAATACGCTTTGCTCAGTACCCATGCAGGAAGAAGGACATTCATCTGCAATGCGCTGGCTCTCGGAATCCCGGCACAGGTGGTCATGAAATGGACGGGACACAGCGACTACAAAGCTATGAAACCCTACATTGACATAGCGGATGATATTAAGGCAAATGCCATGAACAAGTTTAATCAACTATAAAAGTATCAAACAGTTTCATAGATAGTTACCAATGACTATATTTGTAGAAATTATCATCACAATATGAGCAACAAGGAATCCAACATAGAGAAAACGA
>DGYFI06202__coassemble_376_pt1 | contig 49510 bp, 54 predicted proteins | sample DGYFI06202__metabat2_high_PE_032 | metagenome-assembled genome bin DGYFI06202 | reverse complement strand
ATCGAACAAGATGGAGTAATCGTAGAAGCATTGTCCAACGCAATGTTTCGGGTAGAATTGGAAAACGGACATGAAATTACTGCGCATATTTCTGGTAAGATGCGTATGCATTACATCAAAATCTTGCCGGGTGATAAAGTGAGAGTTGAAATGTCCCCTTATGATTTGTCAAAAGGTAGAATTGTCTTTAGATATAAATAACATTGAGATATGAAAGTAAGAGCATCTTTAAAGAAACGTACACCGGAATGTAAAATCGTTAGACGCAAAGGCCGTTTGTATGTGATTAACAAGAAAAATCCTAAGTATAAGCAACGTCAAGGATAAATTTATTATTTTTGCAAAAAAAATAATCTTAGTATATGGCTATAAGAATAGTTGGTGTCGATTTGCCCCAAAACAAGAGAGGTGAAATCGCTTTGACCTATATTTATGGAATAGGTCGTAGTAGTTCAGCAAAAATATTGGATAAAGCAGGTGTTGACAAAGACCTGAAAGTAAAAGACTGGACGGATGATCAGGCTGCCAAGATTCGTGAGATCATTGGCGCAGAGTACAAAGTGGAAGGTGACCTTCGTTCTGAGGTTCAATTGAACATTAAGCGTCTGATGGATATCGGTTGTTACCGTGGTGTGCGTCATCGTCTGGGCTTGCCCGTTAGAGGCCAAAGCACGAAGAACAATGCTCGTACACGTAAGGGTAAGAAGAAAACCGTTGCTAATAAGAAAAAAGCTACTAAATAATAATTAGTTGATATGGCAAAAAAAACAGTTGCAGCAAAAAAGAAAAATGTAAAGGTGGATGCCAACGGCCAATTGCACGTTCATTCCTCTTTTAACAACATTATTGTTTCTCTGGCAAACAGCGAAGGCCAGATTATCTCTTGGTCTTCTGCCGGAAAAATGGGATTCAGAGGTTCCAAGAAGAACACGCCGTATGCCGCACAAATGGCTGCACAGGATTGTGCAAAAGTTGCGTATGATTTGGGCTTGAGAAAAGTGAAGGCATACGTGAAGGGTCCGGGCAATGGCCGTGAGTCTGCTATCAGAACCGTTCATGGCGCAGGCATCGAAGTGACAGAAATTATCGACGTTACGCCGTTGCCGCATAACGGATGTCGTCCTCCGAAAAGACGTAGAGTATAAAAATTACCTTTAATTAGAATGAAACTTGATTTTGTTATTGGATTGTATCAAATTCTTCTCTGCAATCGCGGCTGCAACAAATTGAGTTCATCAATAACAATTTAAAATTAAGAAAGAAAAATGGCTAGATATACTGGACCAAAATCAAGAATAGCCCGTAAATTCGGTGAAGGTATTTTTGGAGCTGATAAAGTTCTCTCGAAAAAGAACTATCCTCCTGGACAACATGGTAATTCCAGAAAGAGAAAGACTTCTGAATATGGTGTGCAGTTGCGTGAAAAGCAAAAAGCCAAATATACATACGGCGTTTTGGAAAAACAGTTCCGCAATTTGTTTGAGAAGGCAGCCACCGCCAAAGGCATTACGGGTGAAGTCCTGCTTCAGTTGCTGGAAGGTCGCTTAGACAATATTGTTTATCGCTTGGGTATCGCTCCTACGCGTGCCGCTGCCCGTCAGCTGGTAAGCCACAGACACATTACTGTAGATGGCGAAGTGGTTAATATTCCGTCTTATGCGGTTAAGCCTGGTCAAGTGGTGGGTGTGCGTGAACGCTCTAAGTCGCTTGAGGTTATTGCCAATTCGTTGGCTGGATTCAACCACAGCAAATATCCTTGGTTGGAATGGGATGACAATGCAAAGGTTGGTAAGTTGCTTCATGTGCCTGAAAGAGCAGACATTCCTGAAAATATTAAAGAACATTTGATCGTAGAATTGTATTCTAAATAATAATTAATTTCATGGCGATATTAGCATTTCAAAAACCTGATAAAGTATTAATGTTGGAGGCGGACTCCAAATTCGGCAAGTTCGAATTCCGTCCGTTGGAACCCGGTTTCGGTATTACCGTCGGTAATGCATTGCGCCGCATCCTGCTCTCTTCATTGGAAGGTTTTGCTATCACCACTATCAAGATTGAAGGGGTTGAGCATGAATTTTCCAGTGTTCCCGGAGTCAAGGAGGATGTTACTAACATTATCTTGAATCTGAAGCAAGTGAGATTCAAACAAGTAGTGGAGGAATTCGAGAGTGAGAAAGTCAGCATTACGGTTGAGAATGCGACTGAATTCAAGGCCGGTGACATAGGTAAGTATTTGACTGGATTTGAAGTGTTAAATCCTGAATTAGTTATTTGTCATTTGGATCCCAAAGCAACGATGCAGATTGACCTGACTATCAATAAGGGCCGTGGCTATGTCCCTGCCGATGAGAACCGGGATTTCTGCACCGATGTGAATGCAATTCCTATCGATTCAATCTATACTCCGATACGTAATGTCAAGTATCAGATTGAGCCGTACCGTGTCGAGCAGAAGACCGACTACGATAAGCTGATACTGGAGATTACTACCGATGGTTCCATACACCCGAAAGAGGCTCTGAAAGAAGCAGCCAAGATTCTGATTCATCACTTCATGCTCTTCTCCGACGAGAAGATTACACTTGAAACCAACGATGCTGATGGTAATGAAGAGTTTGATGAAGAAGTGCTGCACATGCGTCAATTGCTGAAGACGAAACTGGTCGATATGGATCTCTCTGTGCGTGCCCTCAACTGTTTGAAGGCTGCCGATGTAGAAACGCTGGGCGACCTGGTGCAGTTCAATAAGACGGATTTGCTGAAGTTCAGAAACTTCGGAAAGAAATCGCTCACCGAGCTTGATGATTTGCTGGAGAGTCTGAATCTGTCGTTTGGAACCGATATTTCTAAATATAAATTAGACAAAGAATAAACAATGAGACACAATAAGAAATTCAACCATTTGGGTCGTACTGCTTCTCATAGAAAGGCCATGTTGGCTAATATGGCTATTTCTCTGATTAAGCACAAAAGAATCACTACGACCGTTGCCAAGGCTAAGGCTTTGAAGAAGTATGTTGAGCCTCTGCTCACGAAGTCTAAAAACGATACGACCAACTCGCGCCGCGTCGTGTTCAGCTACCTGCAGGACAAATATGCTGTAACTGAACTCTTCAAGGAAATTTCCGTGAAGATTGCTGACCGTCCTGGAGGCTATACACGCATCATCCGCACGGGACACCGTTTGGGTGACAACGCCGAGATGTGCTTCATCGAACTTGTAGACTACGATGAGAACATGGCTAAGGACAAGGTTGCCAAGAAGGTAACGCGTACGCGCCGTTCGAAGAAGAATGCCGCTGCTGCCGCACCTGCTGAAGCTGCCGCTGAGACTCCGGCTGCTGAAGAAACTAAGACTGAAGCTGCTGCTGAATAATAAATTTGCTCTTATTACGATAGGGGATGTATCTGTTGGAAGATGCATCCCTTTTTTATTATGGTGTAACGTAACCATCCGAAATGTAGTAACCATCCGAAATCTGCCGTGTTTTAGGATTTTCAGGAAGTTCCGACCTTTGTGCTCAAAAAAGCCATGTTCAACCTGAATGAAAGCAACCGCTTTGTAATTGGATTCCTTGAACGGGGATGTCTATGTGTTCGCTTGGAAGTCTGTTGCTCGGCTGTTTGGCAACAGGCAATTCTTTCATGGGTAGAAAAAAGGTGCTCTTTACTGTCAGGTTGTTATGGTGCCTTATTGTTTTAGTGAGTGGTTGGGGCCGTGGTGAAACAAGGAAATGGCTGTGCAGAAACACTGCCCCTTTTGTTTTTTTCTTCAGAAAAACGCTTTTTATGCTGGCTTTTAGGTAGAAATGCATTAATTTTGCCCTATAGGGAATGAATATATTGTGGATGAACTAACTTCATGGAAATAAAAAAGTCTCCTGCTGCAGATTTGGAGCCACATCGAACGACCAGGTTACTGGTGGGTTTTGTGGTGGCATTGGCTGTCTTGTTCGTTGCTCTTGAGTGGACAGAACAGGATGACATAGACAGTATGGATGCTTTTCTTTCTGATTTGGTTTTTGAAGAGGAACTTGAAGTCCCGCTGGTGGAACATCCCATTGTGCCTCTTCCTGTCCCTGCCAAGCCTTTGCCTGTTGTGGAGGATAAACCGACAGTAGTTGAAAATGATGTCGCCGAGGATAGTCCGGTAGAGTTCTCAGCAGAACCCTTGGGCAGTGGTGGGGAAGAACGTATTGAAGAGGATGTATATGATTTGAAGAAATATCCCGCAAGTGAAGAACCTTTTGTCGTGGTGGATATATTGCCGGAGTTCCCTTGGGATGGGCAAAAGGGGTTGATGCGTTATCTGACGCAACACATTCACTACCCTCAGGCCGCTTGGGAGCATCATATTCAAGGTACGGTTTTGTGCCAGTTCGTGGTGAATGCAGATGGCAGTATTACTGATGTGCAAGTGTTGCAGGGGATACATCCTTTGCTTGACAGTGAGGGTGTTCGCGTGTTGAGGGGGATGCCCCGTTGGAAGCCGGGAATGCGGGGAGGGAAGGCGGTGCGTGTGCGTTATACGCTGCCTATCGTGTTCCAGTTATAACAGAGAAACTTAATTTTGATATATTGTTATGTTTACAACTAACGAACTTCTGGAGAAAATAAACCGCCACATAAGCGAGTTAAAGTTTACTCGTCAGCCTGAAGGGCTATATGAACCCGTTTCATACGTCTTGTCTTTGGGTGGAAAACGTATCAGACCTTTGCTGATGCTGATGGCTTATAACTTGTATAAGGAAGATGTGGAGCAAATCTTTTCTCCGGCCACGGGCATTGAGGTCTACCACAATTATACGCTCTTGCACGACGACCTGATGGATAAAGCCGAGATGCGTCGTGGTAAGTCTACCGTGCATAAAGTCTGGAATGAGAATGCAGCCATTCTTTCGGGAGATGCCATGCTTGTGCTGGCCTATCAGTTTATGGCGGCTTGCCCTTCTGCCAGTTTGAAGGAAGTGTTGGATCTGTTTAGCATGACAGCTTTGGAGATCTGCGAAGGGCAACAGATGGACATGGAGTTTGAATCTCGGAAAGATGTTTCAGAGGCAGAATATCTTGAGATGATACGTTTGAAGACCTCTGTCCTGTTGGCATGCAGCCTGAAAATAGGAGCTGTCCTGGCAGGTGCTTCGCAGGAAGATGCCGACCGTTTGTATGATTTCGGCATCAATCTTGGGGTAGCCTTTCAGTTAAAAGACGATCTGTTGGATGTGTATGGAAATCCGGAGGTGTTTGGTAAGAATATCGGTGGTGACATCTTGTGTAATAAAAAGACTTATTTATTAATCAAGGCCTTTGAGCGGGCAGATGAACAGCAACGCAGAGCCTTGTCTTTCTGGATAGATGCAGATACGTACGTGCCCGAGAAGAAAATAACAGCCGTGACAGCTCTCTATGATGAAATCGGTGTAAAGAATCTGTGTGAGAGCCTGATGGAAGAATATACATTCCGCGCAAGGGCAGCCTTGCTGTCTGTGGCCGTGTCGGATGAGCGCAAGCAGGCTTTGAAAGAACTGATGGAGCAGTTGATGTTCCGGGAAGTGTAGCGCATGTGCAGGCAGAGAGAGCAATACCATGAATACCCGTTTAATTTTTTAATTTGAAACAATGCCATACAGACGATTGCCCAATACTGACCAGGCGCGGATACGGGCCATGAAAGCGGTTGTTGCAAAGTGCGGAGAGTCCGGCGTGATAGACCCCAACGTTTCTTTGAAGACGCAGCAGGCTGTGCAGAATTTTCTGGTCAGGTTTGAGGCTGCACAATCCTATTATGCGGAGTGTTATGAACGGCAGGCACGGGCGGCATCCGCACACCACCGTCACGTGAAGATGGCCCGTTTGTACATATCGCATTTTATACAGGTCTTGAATCTGGCGGTGATACGCAATGAGATACGGGCTCTACAGAAGGAGTTGTATGGTTTAAATGTCCAAGAAAACGCGTTGCCGGATTTGTCGTCGGAAACCGCTTTGGCAGATTGGGGGCGTAAAGTGATAGAGGGGGAGCGTAAGCGTATGGGGCAAGGAGGAATTCCTATTTATAATCCTACTATCGCCAAGGTGAAAGTGCACTATGATATTTTTATGGAAAGTTATGAGAAACAGAAGAATCTACAGGTGGCAACAGCCCGTAGCCTGGAAGCCCTGGCGGCTATGCGGGCAGAAGCCGACCGGCTGATTCTGGATGTATGGAATCAGGTGGAAAAGGCTTTTGCCGACGTACAGCCTTTAGAGAAACGTCTGGAACAGTGTCGGGCTTATGGGGTGATATACTATTATCGTACCGGCGAGAAAAGACATGAAACTGAATTATAAGATTGAATTATGAAACTGGTAGATACACATTCGCATCTTTTTCTGGAGGAATTTGCCTATGATTTGCCTCAGGTGATTGAGCGGGCCCGCCAGGCTGGAGTGTCGCATATCTTTATGCCTAACATCGACAGTACCACTCTGAAGCCTTTGTTGCAGGTGTGTGAGGAGTATGCAGAATATTGTTTCCCGATGATTGGCCTGCACCCTACGTCGGTTGGTGGGAATTATCGGGATGAGCTGGCATTGGTGAAGCAGCAGTTGGCAATTCCTCATCCTTTTGTTGCTGTAGGCGAGATCGGCATGGACCTTTATTGGGATAAGACTTTCCTCAGAGAGCAGCGCGAGGCGTTTGACCTGCAGTTGCAATGGGCATTGGACAAGAATTTGCCCGTTGTGATTCACTGCCGGGAAGCCTTCGAAGAGATATATGACGTACTATTGCCTTACAAGGCGACATCTCTCCGAGGCATTATGCATTGCTTTACAGGGACGGAGGAAGAGGCGCGGCGCATCTTGGACTTTCCCGGTTTTCTGTTGGGCATTAACGGAGTGGTGACATTCAAGAAATCGTCTCTTCCTGCTGTTTTGAAACACTTGCCTTTGGAGCGTATGGTGTTGGAGACTGATGCTCCCTATCTGGCTCCGGTGCCTCACCGCGGGAAGAGGAATGAAAGCGCCTTTGTGGGAGATACGATGCGGAAGTTGGCCGAGATTATGGGAGAAGCCCCAGAGAAGGTGGTTCAGGTGACTACTGAAAATGCACTGGCCTTCTTTGGCATGAAGGAACGGGATGATATGTTTAAAATATATTAAATGTACCTCCTTTCGCAATATAAATGCGGTGAAATGCTTCGAGTAACAAAAAAATAAACTACTTTTGCACCCGAAAAACGGGAAGGTAGTATGGTTTACTGATTCTTGTTTTTCTTTTTTGGCAATCAACCAAGGAGAGATGCTCGAGTGGTTGAAGAGGCACGCCTGGAAAGCGTGTATACTCCAAAAGGGTATCCGGGGTTCGAATCCCCGTCTCTCCGCTAATCCTGCTGATTATCAGCAGGATTTTTTGTTTTAAGACTGAGAATCCCTTGGTGGTGGACTTGGATGCTGACGGCCGGTTGTTTCTTAGGGCTTAGGAGTCTGCTTCTTATCGTTTGGCAATCTGTTGCTTATTGCTTGGAAGTTTGGGATATAGCTGTTATTTTTGTAGTCGGAAAGGATGAGGGCTGTTTGCGGAGGCAATATCCGGAAATATGCCGCTTTTGTCATACATTTTGTTTTATGAAAGGAATAAGATTTTATCAGTGCTTGGCTTTATGCCTTTTAGGAGGAGCGTTTGTGCCCGTGCAAGGACAGACGTCGGGGGAGATGGTGGACTATTTTGTGCAGCAGCTTGAAGGAGGACAGCAGGTTGCTCCCGTGCAGCAGTCGGATAAAGTGAAAATATCCCGTTTGGCACAGCGGCGAAGCGAGGTGTGGAACGCCTGGCAAGAAGCTAACCGCCTGCTGGACGAGCCGGTCTTGCCTGCTTTGTCGGTCCAGAAACCGGTTGTGGTAGACAGCATCCTGCTGCCCGATACGCTGGAACCGTCTGCCGTGATGAACTATTATTGGGTGCAGAAGGGCGATGCTGCTTCGGATGGCGGATGGCCCGTGTTTATTTACCTGCACGGATCCGGTCCGCGCGACAGGGAGTGGAGCACCGGGCTGAAACTGGCTCAACAGTTCGATGATGCGCCTTCCCGCTATTTTGTCCCCCGCATTCCCAACGAGGGAGCTTACTACCGCTGGTGGCAACGCTCTAAGCAGTGGACGTGGAACTGGCTGTTGCGCAGGTTGATGCTGGACGATTCTGTCAATGCCCGCCGGCTTTACGTCTTTGGCATATCCGAAGGAGGCTATGGCAGTCAGCGGCTGGCTTCGTTTTATGCCGACTATTGGGCTGCGGCAGGACCTATGGCAGGCGGAGAGCCGTTGAAGAATGCACCCGTCGAGAACTGCCGCAACATCGGTTTCAGTTTGCTGACCGGGGCCGATGATACGGGCTTCTACCGTAATCAACTGAGCCGCTTGGTGTCTGATGCTTTCGATAGTCTGCAGACTGTTTTCACCGATGGCTTCAAGCACCGCATTGAACTGATACCCGGTAGGGGACATCATATTGACTATCGGCCCACCACGCCTTGGCTGAAGACTTTCAGCCGTAATCCCTGGCCCCGGCATTTTCTGTGGGAAGATTTCGAGATGGACGGCTGGCATCGCAACGGTTTTTATAACTTGGCGGTGGAGAAGCGTCCTTGCGATTCCCTGCGCACCCGCTACCGGATGGATATAGCAGATAATCGCATCGAACTGTCTGTAGACAATGTGCATTACCAGACCGTAGAGCGCGATTCCGTTTGGGGCATCGAACTGCGTTTTGCCAAGACCTACACGCCCGCTACAGGTGGTGCGCTCACCCTTTTCCTGAATGAACATTTGGTGGATTTGAGCAAGCCGGTCACGGTGGTAGTCAACGGGAAAGAGGTCTTTCGCGGGAAGGTGACTTGCCGGGTTGGCTCGATGATGAGAAGTCTTTGTCTGTTTTACGACCGCGAGCGCATTTTCCCTGCTGAAGTTGAAGTGCGGTATTGATTCTTCGCCGTGAGCTTGTTGGCGTTCATTGAAAAAAGCATTATCTTTGAAGCGTTATTTATATCAGAAAATGTAAAGAGGAAATCGGAATGAAAAGAATGTTTGTCATGCTTGTCGTGGCTTTCCTGCTGTCGGGTGTGGCAGCGCCGGAAGTCTGGGCGCAGGATGCTTCGGAGATTCTTTCCGCAGAAGCGACCGAGGCTGTGGTGCAACCCGAACCGGAGGGAGGCTTTCACCAGATGCTGAAGACGAAGTTCATCGAAGGGACGGCTTTCTATATGAGTTGGATAGCCATTGCGTTTGTCATCGGTCTGGCGTTTTGCATTGAACGCATTATTTATCTGAGTCTGTCCGAAATCAATACTAAGAAGTTCGTTGCGTCTGTCGACTCGGCTTTGGCAAAGGGCGATGTAGAAGAGGCTAAAGACATCGCTCGCAACACGCGGGGACCTGTGGCATCCATCTACTACCAAGGGCTGATGCGGTTGGATCAGGGCGTAGAGATAGTGGAGAAATCCGTTGTGTCCTATGGTAGCGTACAGGCTGCCTACCTGGAGAAAGGCTGTTCGTGGATTACGCTTTTCATTGCCATGGCACCTTCGCTGGGCTTCTTGGGCACAGTGATTGGCATGGTGCAGGCATTCGACAAGATACAGATGGTGAACGATTTGTCGCCTGCGGTTGTGGCGGGTGGCATGAAGGTGGCACTCATCACGACTATTTTCGGATTGATTGTGGCGCTGATTCTGCAAGTGTTTTACAATTATATCCTGTCTAAGATAGAGTCGCTGACCAGCGACATGGAAGATGCTACTGTTACGTTGTTGGATATGGTCATCCGTTACGACCTGCGTTATGAAAAGTGATAGAAAGGACGGAAATGAAACGGTATAAGATACAAAAGGTATCGGGCGCAGTGCTGGGAGTATTGCTGATAGCAACGCTGGGCGTACTCTGTCTGTTCTTCTTCGGAGGCGAGACACCGGTGGAGCAGCGCCTGGTGGCCGATCTCTCGAAAGAGGAGCCCGCTTATACGGATGTGTTGATGAGCTGGATATACATTCTGTTCGGATTGGCGGTGGTTGTTTCATTGTCGGGTGTGTTTTATAAGTTTGTTGCCCGTTGCATCGTGTCGCCCCGTTCGGCCTTGCGCTCTTTGTTGGGTGTCATGTTGCTGGTGGTGGTGCTGGCTGTTTCGTGGTGTATGGGCAGCGACCGACCTTTGAACATACCAGGATACGACGGGACGGAGAATGTGCCTTTTTGGTTGAAGGTGTCCGATATGTTTCTATATGCCATCTACACGCTGTTGGGCATCGCCTTGGCGTTGATTGCAGGTTTTGGCATTGCGCGGAGATTCCGGTAAGGAAAGGGGGAGGGTATGTATTTCAGGCGTAGAAGCAAACGGAAAGTTCCGGAAATCAATTCGAGTTCGACGGCAGACATTGCTTTCCTGCTCCTTATCTTCTTTTTGATGACGACTTCAATGGATACCGACCAAGGCTTGGTACGCCGTTTGCCGGAGCCTCTGCTGCCGGGACAGAAGGCGGAACCCTTGAGGCTGAAGGAACGGAACGTACTGCCTGTGGACCTGACTGCTGACGACGAAGTGTTGTGTGACGGTCGGTTGGTAAGCGCAGATGAATTGCGTCGCCGCGTGAAAGAGTTCGTAGCCAATCCTTCGGACAGCGAAGACCTTCCCGAGAAGATGTCTGTGTCTTTCCCCTACTTTGGCGTGTTGTCGGTTACGAAGAATCATGTCATTTCGCTCTGTTGCGACCGGAATGCTTCGTATAAGGCTTACATGGATGTGCAGAATGCCTTGGTGGCTGCTTATAACGAATTGCGCGATGAACTGGCCCGTACCAAGTGGCAGAAGAACTATGCGGAACTGACACCGGAGCAAAAACGGGCGGTCCGGCAAGTATATCCGCAGAAAATATCCGAAACGCAAACCGGAAAGGAAGGAGGAACTGATTGATGGGACGCTTTGACAGACACGGAAAACGGACAATGCCTGCCTTGAACACCTCGTCGTTGCCCGACTTGATATTTACGCTGCTGTTCTTCTTCATGATTGTTACCACCATGCGCGAAGTCACCCTGAAAGTGGAGTTTAGGGTGCCGCAGATTACGGAATTGGAAAAGCTGGAAAAGAAATCGCTGGTGACCGTTATCTATGTAGGACGTCCTGCCGAAGCCTATAGGAAACGGTTGGGAAACGAAACCCGCATTCAGTTGAACGATGCTTTTGCCTCTCCCGAAGATATTCCCGACTATATCGCAGGTGAGCGTTCCAGGCTTTCCGAGTCCGACCGCCCGTTGATGCAGATTTCCTTGAAAGTAGACCAGGATACGCGCATGGGCATTGTGACGGACATTAAAGAGGCGTTGAGAAAGGTGCATGCACTGAACATCAATTATTCGGCACAGAAGAGAGAATGAAATGAGAGGGGAGATGGCTGTTCTCCCCTCACGTATGTTATCGGGATGGATAGGGCGTTCAGTCAGCGTGTGACTCCGTAGACTTCGCGATAGATGCGGTCTTTTATGCTCTCGTAAGCCTGTTCGGGGTCGATGTTGCCGTACGACATCAGCCGCATGGGCAGAAAGCCGTCGCCTGCTTTATAGGGGGGCTGCTGATAAGGCTTGTCCCACAGCGTAAATCCTTGCCGCTTGTAGAAATTGATGCGGCGTTGGGCCATTTCTTCTTCAGGCATTTCTACTTCCAGCACGATGGGTAGGGGGTGGACATGGCTTATAAGTTCTTCGAGTGTACGTTTGCCATAGCCTCCGTTGCGTCGGGCTGGATCGATGGCGAAATGTTCGCCGTAGCAGAAGGTGCCGAAATCCCAGAAGGTGAAGAAGCCCACGGGCATGTCTCCGTCAAAGATAATGTTGTTATGAAATTCCGGCCGCGTATCGGTATAGAGGCGTAACTGTTCCAAGGTCCGGTATTCTTCGGGCGGGAAAGAAGCGATGAGCAACTGTTCCATAAAGTTATACAGTTCCTTGTCGGCCGTAGTGATGCGATGTAGTCTCAGCATGGTTTCTTTGTTTTTGAAGGGTTATAGGATGGTTTTATTCGGTGTAGAAGGTTATCAGCCGCCGGAGTGCCCGTTGGCATACGGGGCAGAATGCAGGATACTCGTTGGTGCGCATCCGGCAGTTGTAGGAAGCCCGGTACAGGCCCTTCGATGAGTAGGCGGCTCCTTCGTACAGACCTACTTTATGGGTGTTGAAGTCTTCGGCAGGGGTCGGCACCGGTGTACCCTGCGGAATCATGTCTTGCCATTTGGAGGCAAAGTCCACACGGGTCGTTACGTTTTGCTCCCACGGCTCTACGTCGGTCGGATAGGTATCGTTCATGATGTCTTCGTCGTAGAAATACTCATCGGCCAGTCCTCCGAAGCTATGACCGAACTCGTGTACCACCACCGGGCGGAAGTCTTCGTGATGGGCAGTAGTCAGAGTGTAAGAATTATAGATGCCTCCGCCCCCGTATTCATCTGTGTTGGCCAATACGATGATGTGTTCGTAGTCGATGCCAGCCAGCGCGTCGTGCAGCGATTTGAGTCGGGAGGTGGTCAGGTAGCGGTCCGAGTAGAACGTGCTGAAGTGCGAGTGGAAAGCAGTGCTTTTCCATTCGTTCAGTCGCGGGATGCTCACTCCGCTGTCTTCCGAGGGGCTTGCCACGGCCACTATGTTGAATTTGTCTTTCAGCGAGCGGAACGGTTCGTGGCCAAACAGACTTTCGCAGGCGATGCGTGCATCTTGGTAGAAAGTCTCCATTTCATTAGAGGTATATCCTTCGGCCAGAATAGCCACATCGATGCAACGGTCGGCCGGACCGCTTTGCAAGAGGTACCGGTGCGGGGTGATGTGTGTCAGTCCCCGCTGGTGTATCAGGATATTCTGTGGGTCAACGGTATGTGTCATCCGGGTGCGTACTTTTCTGTGCGGGTCGAAGAGAGTGATTTCGACCACGGCCGGGCGTTGCGGATAAGGCAGCAGGAAAGTATTTTCGAATCCCCTGTCCGTTTGTCGGGCTTCTTCCGTTTCCAGCCATTCCTGAAAGAGGGATGAGAAAGAAGTGCAGTAGATGACAGTGCTGTCTGCCGCATCCCGCATGACGATTTGTCCGTTGCCGGCCAGAGGCAATTCGTCAAGGTGGTGGCGGCGCCCTGCCCAGCGGGGAAGGACGGATAGTTCGTCTAAACAGATGGCTTGATGTTCGGCATTGCCGGTAAAGAGGTAGTCCACACGCAGCGTTTGGTCGGTGAAGTACCGGTCGAATGATTGTGCGTTCAAGCCTAAGCAGGCAAATAGGCACACAAGAAGCAGGTTACTTTTTTCCATGACAAGTTCTTAATTTTGTCTACAAAGATACGGTGTTTCTGCGTCATCTGCAATATGGGCTGAAAAACTTGCCAAGCGGTAAGAGGCGTATTGCCAAGCCATAAGCAGCGCATTTCCAAGCGGTAAGCAGCCGCTTCGTTATATATAAGAAATAACGTGCTGCATATCAGCCGAGTATCGGTCTTAGCGCGAAGTTCTTGGCTGTTTGGTCGGGACGTTTAAATCATTTCGGTATCTTTTCTGATAAGAAATGTAACAGATTGCATTTCTGTTGAGGGAAAAATCGCTAACTTTGCAACAAATCGCCAGTTAATGCGGTTTATTACATTTTTAATTCTATTCGTATCAAGTAATGGGACATCATCAATTGGATAGTTTGGATGAACAGATTCTGCGGTTGATTGCCGATAACGCCCGCATTCCTTTCTTGGAAGTGGCACGTGCCTGCAATGTGTCGGGAGCTGCCATTCATCAGCGTATTCAGAAGTTGACCAACCTGGGCATTCTGAAGGGGTCGGAGTTCATCATCGACCCGGAAAAAGTTGGCTATGAAACATGTGCCTATATCGGCATTTATCTGAAGGATCCTGCTTCGTTTGATGCCGTGACCAAGGCACTGGAGGCCATTCCTGAGATTGTGGAGTGTCACTTTACGACCGGGAAATATGACATGTTCATCAAACTCTACGCCCGCAACAACCATCATCTGTTGAGCATCATCCACGACAAGTTACAACCCTTGGGGATGGCACGTACAGAGACGCTTATCTCGTTTCACGAAGCAATCAAGCGGCAGATGCCGATTTTGCCTGTGGAGGACGAGGATTAGGCTTTACGGCGCACGTAGTCTACAAAAGCGTAAGGGCAGGGATGCTTTTCGTCGGCAGGACGGGCATCTCTGCTTTTTTCTTGCCACAGTGCCGGGTCGATGGGAGGAAACCAGGCATCGGCATGGGGGGCTTCGGCGTCTATTTCGGTCAGACAAAGTTCGTCGGCCAGAGGCAGGGCGTGGTGGTAAAGGCTGGCTCCGCCGATGATATAGACGTGTTCGTCGGGGCAGCAGGAAGCCAAGGCATCTTCCAGCGTCGGAAACACTTCTGCACCGGGTAACCGTAGACTTTTGTCTGTGGAGAGGACGACATTCCTTCGCTGAGGCAACGCGCCTTTGGGGAGCGATTCGAAAGTCTTGCGTCCCATGAGGATGGTGTGGTCTGTGGTGAGCGTCTTAAACCGTTTCAGGTCATTCGGAAGCCAGAACAGCAACTTGTTTTCGTAGCCGATGGCACGGTTGCGGTCGATGGCGGCAATGAGCGATAAATACATGACGAATAAGCGTAAGCGGGTGGATAGAAGTGTTACAGATTGTTGATGTCAGACGGATACCTGTCCGGCGATGTGTGGCCACGGGTCGTAGTCTGTCAACTCAAAGTCTTCGTAGCGGAAGTCGAAGATATTCTTCACGTCGGGGTTGAGCCGCATGTGTGGCAGGGGGCGTGGCGTGCGGGTGAGTTGCAGCTTCACTTGTTCCAGATGGTTGGTGTAGATGTGTGCGTCGCCCAGAGTATGCACGAAGTCGCCTGCCCGTAGCCCCGTCACCTGTGCCATCATTTGCAGCAGCAGGGCATAGGATGCTATGTTGAAGGGGACGCCCAGGAAGGTGTCCGCACTGCGCTGGTACATCTGCAGGCTGAGCCGCCCGTTGGCTACATAAAACTGGAAGAGCAGGTGGCAGGGAGGCAGGTTCATGCGGTCAAGGTCAGCCACATTCCATGCGCAGACAATGATGCGTCGCGAGTCGGGGTTGTGTTTGATGGTGTCCACCGCTTCGCTGATTTGGTCGATAAAGCCGCCTTCGTAGTTGGGCCACGAGCGCCACTGGTAGCCATAGATGTGTCCTAAATCACCATTGGCGTCAGCCCATTCGTTCCAGATACGTACGCCGTGCTCCTGCAGGTAGTGTACGTTGGTATCGCCGCTCAGGAACCATAGCAGTTCGTAGATGATAGACTTGAGGTGCAGCTTCTTGGTGGTCAGCAAGGGGAAACCCTCTTCCAAGTTGAAGCGCATTTGGTGGCCGAATACACTGAGAGTGCCCGTACCCGTACGGTCGTCTTTGTGCACACCTTCGTTGAGTATGCGGTTGAGGAGGTCTAAGTATGGTTTCATTGCAATTTAGTTTTCTTTTTCGTCTTTTTGAGAGGACTCGGAGGGCGAACCCATTTGCTGGAAATTAAACTGCGGTGTAGTGCCAGGCTGTATTTCCAACTCAAAGTAGATATAATCTCCGATGTTGAAAAGCTTGTGCCATTCGGTAGGATGCTTGTGTGCATCCCGTACGCCGCAATAATCAACGAAAGTGCCCTTGATGCCATTTAATTCCACTTCTTCCTTGTGTCCCGGTGTATAAGCAATCAGCGGGATGCGGCCGGTTAATGAATAGGGCTTGTCGGAGTTCGTTTCCATCAGGATGCAGCCCGTAGTGGACAGGGGCACTTGGAAGGTGCAGTGCATGGGACGGCAGAGGACGATGCGTGCCGTATCGGGCGACATGGCTTGTGACATGAAGCGGAAAGTAATCTCATTCTCCTGATTCTGCGCGAAGGGAAATTCTATGCTCTTTCTTGTTTCCTTGCCTTGGATGTTGTTTACCTGATATAGGGTATAGGTGATGGGCTTAGTCGATTTTACTGTTACATCAATACATTGAATGCCTTGAAATTCCATCAGGTCGCGCAGAAAAGCGTTCTCTGGCCGTAGGGCAGGCGTTTCATAGGACACGATGATGGAATCCTCCGGCTCAGCTCCCTGTGCCTGAAGAAACTGGAAGGCTGATAACAGCATACAGAGAGTAATAAGTAAATACCTTTTCATATCTTCTGACTTAAGTTGTTGGGACAAAGGTACGCTTTTCCTTTCAATCTTACAAATCCTCAGAGTACGGGCGTAAACAAGTGGGCGAACCACCCCACGAACTTCTTCCATCCCGAGCGTTGTTTCCACACCTCCGGCGTAAGCAGCGTGCTGTTCTCGCGGTTGTGGTCGAAGAGTCGGTTGAGGGCAGCGGTGGTGCGCGGGGCAAAGATAAAAGCATTGGTCTCGTAGTCGTAGCGCAGGCTGCGGCTGTTCAGGTTGGCAGTGCCTACGGTGCAGTAGCTGTCGTCTACGGTCATCACTTTGGCATGGTGGAAGCCTCCGTTGAAGAGGTAGATGCGTGCGCCGCGCTTCATCAACTTATGTACGTAATAGAGTGCGGCTTCGGGAGTAAAGGGCACATCACTGACACTGGGAATCATGATTTCCACCTTTACGCCTCGTTTCAATGCTTGCTTCAGGGCGGTGCGGATGGATTGGGTAGGTACGAAATAGGGATTGATGATGCGTACAGTGTGACGCGCACTGTCGATGGCGGCGGTGTAGGCATGACTGATGGAACGGGGCGTTTCGCGGGGCACCCGGTCTACGATGGCTACTTCTTCTGCTTCTTGTCGGGGAATGTCGATGTCGGCAAAATATTCGGGTCCTCCCACGTGCTGGCCTGTCTCCCGGTTCCACGTGGTCAGGAAAATGCCTTGCAGGTATCGCACGGCATCGCCATCAATACGCACGTGCATGTCGTGCCATTGTCCTATCTTGGGCAAGCCGGTCAGGTAGTAGTCGGCTACGTTCATACCACCCGTATAGCCCGTCTTTCCGTCGATGACAACAATTTTCCGGTGGTCGCGGTGCAGGGCGTGGTTGACGTAGGGAAAGGTGATGGGGTCGAATTTCACCAGTTCTATGCCTCGGGCCCGGATGGCTTGGATATGCTTTTCGCGCAGCGGTTTGTTGTTCGACCAGTTGCCGAAAGCATCGAACAGAGCACGTACTTCCACACCTTCCTTTACTTTTTGCGCCAACAGGTCGAACAATGCGTTGGCAATGGAGTCGTTGCGGAAGTTGAAATACTCCAGATGTACGTGATGGCGTGCCTGACGGATGGCATCGAAGAGGTCGGCAAACTTGGCGCGTCCTGTAGGGAGCAGTTTGACGCGGTTGTTGCCCGTCACAGGGATACCCTGCCCACGCAGATAGTCCATCATCAGTGTGTCGCTTGATGTCTGCGTATAGGCAGAGACAAGCGGAAGTAAGACCGCCAGTAATATAATAAATAAGGTGTGCTTCAAAACTCTCTTATCTTATGGGGTTTTCTGTGGGCGCAAAGGTACGCCAAAGCCCGAAGAGTTAGTCCGCTCCTTAAGTTATTTTAAGACAGTTCATGCCAAAGAGGCTATTTTCTTATACGCCAAGAACAGGAGTACCACGCCGGCAATGACCAGCGATTTGGGGTCGATGTTGGTGGCCATGCTCTGTTCTACGGCAGTGGTAAGCGTTTCGCGCAAGGAGTTCCAAATCAGTTCTATTCCGTCGAGGGCGATAAAGAGCACCAAGGCGAGTGTAAAGCCCGTAAATGTCCACAGCCGTGCCAACCGTTCACGGCGGTCGGGCAGGCGGTTCAGCACGCGGCGGGTGAATCCGTTGTCTGCTATCTCCCGGCGTCCCGGGGCGAGAAACTGTTCTATCAGTCTGTCATCATTTTCCGTCATAACCGTTTTCTTTTAAATAGGTTGCCAGTTTTTGTTTAGCCCGCGACAGGTGGCTTTTCACCGTGCCGGCGGGGCATCCTGTGATGTCTGCTATCTTGTCGATGCTCAGGTCTTCCATGTAGAAGAGGTTGATGCAGGTGCGCTCAATCTCTTTCAGCATGGCGAGGGCGCGGTAGAGGTCCATCTCCAGCCCGATGTCCCGCTGGTGGGTGTGGCATTGTGCATCCACTTGGCGTGTGTCCAATGCATCTGTCTCTTTTCGGTTGCGAATATAATCATAAAATACGTTATATGCAATACGGTAGAGCCAGGTAGAGAAATTGGCCAGTCCCTTGAACGAGGCGATGCAGGTGTAGGCCTTGATGAACGTCTCCTGTGCCAGATCGTCACTGAGGTCGGCGTCGCCGCAGGTCTGGTTCAGGAAGAACCGCCGCACGGGCGACTGGTATTTCCTGACCAGTTTGTCGAAGGCAGCGGTGTTGTGTAGCACCGCCACCTGCGTAACCAGCGCTATGTCGTCTAAGCGTTTCATGCTTGTCCTGTCGGGTCGTTAGCTGCTGTGGAGTTGTCTGTTGCTGGCTTTTCGTTGTGAGATTGCTTGTCCGTCGGGCGAGCATAGGGATTGTCACGCTTGGGGGTGGTGTAGTGGATGGCCAGTTGTCCGGCGCCGATGCAGAAGATGAGCAGACCGATGCAGCCTATTGACAGTTGGCTCGTCAGCATCCACAGGAAGAAGAAGAGGCCGATGCCCAGAGCCATGTTCTTGATGCCTTTGGTGCGGTAATCCAGCGGAGCCACGTCCTTGAACACTTCCTTCGGCAACTGCTGTCCGCTGGCCAAAGCCTGTTGCATGAGCAGGTAGCGCTGTCGGCGGTTCTTGTTGCGGAAGTAGAAGATGAGGATGATGAGCACCACGGGTGTGATGAAGAAGAGAAACAGTCCGAGTGCTACAAGCATGGCGGAAGTCGTGGCGCTGTCTGCCCACTTCTCAACGTCTTCTTTGCCGATATGGAAGAAATCGTCCGCATCATAGGATACGGAATACTTGTGCCGGGTCGGGTTATCATAAGTCGTGATGCTCAGCGTGTCGGTCACGGCCTGTCCGTCGCGCACGGTGTCCAGCAGTTCGATGATGCGCTTGGTGTTGCCCAAGCTGTCGCGTTCGGTTACGGTCCGTTCTTTGGCTTGTACCGGCATACAGAGGGCCGCCGCGGCAATAAGAGAGAAAATGAAAGTCTTCATAATGCTATCTGTTTTTTGAGGTTTCTTTGTGTGTTAGACGGAGTTCAAGGCTTTCTGGTTGCAAAGGAACGATATTTTCTTGAAAAAAAAGAGGCCCGTCTGCTCTTTCCTGCCTCGTTTCCCTCGTACCAGCCTTCGTATCTTGCACAGTATTAGCCTGTTTGCTTCTTATATATTAGCACCCTGCTTGAAACCTATTTGCTGTTTGCTTCCAATCTATTTGCCGTTTGCTTCCAAGCCATTCGTCCTTTGGCTGTCCCCTGCTTGCCGGACCGGCGGGAGGCGTATGTTGCAAAATTGAAAATCATCCCCTATATTTGTACCATCAAAAGCAGATAAGTATGAATCTTCCTCAAACTTTTACGGAGCGTGTCCGCATGTTGCTGGGCGAGGCCGAAGCCGGGCATCTGTTCGATGCGCTGCAAACCCCTTCACCTGTAAGCGTGCGCCTGAATCCGGGTAAACCTTGTGCGGAGATACCTGCGGGCGACCCGGTGCCTTGGTGCCCGTCGGGCTTCTACCTCAAACAACGCCCCGTATTCACCCTCGACCCCCTGCTGCATGCGGGAGCTTACTATGTGCAGGAGGCTTCGTCCATGTTCCTCGACCGGGTGCTGAGGCAGTATGTGGGCGAAACTCCCGTGCGTATGTTGGACCTCTGCGCTGCACCCGGCGGTAAATCCACCCTGGCCTGTGCCTCCCTGCCGGCGGGCAGTCTGCTGGTGGCCAACGAGGTGATGCGCAACCGGGTACAAATCTTGTCCGAGAACCTGACTAAATGGGGGTATCCTGATGTGGTGGTGACCCATAACGATCCGGCAGACTTCACGCCCTTGGGGCCCGTATTCGACCTCGTGCTGGCGGATGCTCCTTGTTCGGGTGAAGGAATGTTTCGCAAAGACCCCGTGGCTGTAAAGGAGTGGAGTGTGGAGAACGTGGAACTTTGTGCCCGCCGCCAGCGTCGCATCCTGGCCGATATTTGGCCCTGTCTGCGTCCGGGGGGCTTGCTGGTGTACAGCACCTGTACCTACAATATAAAAGAAGACGAAGAACAAGTGCGCTGGATGTGCGACGAATGGGGAGCCGAGCCGCTGTCTGTGGCTGATGTGCCTGCATCGTGGGGCATCACAGGAAATTTGTTGGAAGACGAAGACTTTCCCGTTTACCGTTTCTTGCCTCACCGCACGAAGGGCGAAGGCTTCTTCCTTGCCCTCCTGCGCAAACCCGGTGAGGAAGCCGAAGCCTCACCTGTACGCCGCGACAAATTCCGCAAGGAGAAGAGTCGCCAAGCGCGTCCGTCGGCGGCTTTGCCGCGCGAAGCTGTTTCCCGCGCCTTGTCGTGGCTGGTCGGTGGAGAGGAAGCCTTCGAGTCGGTGCCTGCCGGTACGATGCTTGCCGCTGTGCCCCGTGCCCATGCCGATTTCTGCCAGATGTTGCGGGCTTCGCTTCGTGTGATGCAGGCGGGCGTGGTGTTGGGCGAAGTGAAAGGGCGCGACCTGGTGCCTGCACACGCCCTGGCCATGAGCACGGCGATGTCTCCCGATGCCTTTCCGCGTGTGGAGTTGTCGCACGAAGAAGCCATTGCCTACCTGCGGCGCGAGGCCATCGTCTTGCCTGCCGGTGTACCCCGTGGCTTCGTGCTCCTCACCCGTCAGGGCCTCCCCTTGGGTTTCGTGAAGAACGTGGGCAACCGGGCCAATAACCTTTATCCGGCCGAGTGGCGGATACGTATGCAAGTTTAACCCTCTTTCCTTTATCAATCATTATGGCAAAGAAATATCAGCGAAAGATTCAGCGCGGCATCGTCATGCCCGTGCAGCAGTTTATCAACCGTGAGAAGTCCGCCGGTGTGGTGCTGGGCATCAGCATCGTGGTGGCTATGATACTGGCTAATTCGCCTTGGAGTGAAGATTATTTTCATTTGTTCGAAAACAAAGTGGGCTTCTTCTTCAACGGTGAGCCTTACCTTTATTATTCCCTGCATCACTGGATTAACGACGGACTGATGTCGATGTTCTTCTTTGTGGTGGGCCTGGAACTGAAACGCGAGTTTATCGGTGGTGAACTGTCCGACCCACGCCATACCATCCTGCCCATCGGTGCTGCCGTGGCAGGCATGCTGGTTCCTGCCTTGATTTATACCTTGCTGAATGCCGGTACCGGTGCGGCAGGTGGCTGGGGCATCCCGATGGCTACGGACATCGCTTTCTCACTGGCCATCATTTACCTGCTTGGCGACCGCGTGCCGCTGGCTGCCAAGGTATTTCTCACCACGCTGGCCATTGTCGACGATTTGGGCGCGGTGGTGGTCATCGCCTTGTTCTATACCTCGGAGATTTCCTTGTTTAATATCATTGTCGGCGTTGCTTTCCTGCTGGTGATGTGGGGAGCCAACAAACTGGGGGTGAAAAACGTCTTGTTCTACGGTCTGTTGGGTATCGGCGGTGTATGGGTAGCTTTCCTGATGTCCGGCATTCATGCCACCATAGCAGCCGTGCTGGCTGCCTTCGTTATCCCAGCAGACGCCCGTCTGCCCGAGGCTGTTTACCTGAAGCGGGCTGCCCGTCATCTGCGTGCTTTCTCACGCATGGAACCCAATGGTGTCTCAACGTTGGACCATAAGCAACTGGAGGTAGTGGCGCAAATGCGGGACGACACGCGCGATGCCATGCCTCCCTCGCAGCGGCTGGAGCATGCCATGCATCCTTTTGTGTCGTTTGTGGTGATGCCTATCTTTGCCTTGGCCAATGCGGGTGTGTCTTTTGCCGGTATTGACGGTTCGGTGGTCTTTTCTACGAATGTGGCGTTGGGTGTGGCGCTGGGCCTGTTTCTGGGCAAGCCGTTGGGCATTGTGCTTTCCACGTGGCTGCTGTCGCGCTTGGGAGTGGCCCGTCCGGGCGAGGGACTGACGATGAGGCGTGTCGTAGGGCTGGGCTTTCTGGCTTCCATCGGTTTTACGATGTCGATGTTCATTTCCACGTTGGCCTTTACAGAAGATACCTTGCTGCTGCAGGCCAAACTGGGTATCTTTGCCGCATCTATCCTGGGCGGGATTGTCGGCTTCCGGCTGCTGAAGAAATAGATAAATTTCAGGCGCGGATTACGCGATTTTCACGGATTATTTTCTGTTATCCTTCCGTGAAGTCCGCGTAATCCGCGCCTGAATTATATCCTTTGTCAAATCAGAACAAGAACCGTATCACATCGTTCAGGTTCGCCCAGATAAGCAAGGCGAAAAGCAGGAACATGCCCACCATTTGCGCCCGCTCCATGAATTTGTCGCTGGGTTTGCGTCGTGCCACAATCTCGTAGATGAGGAAGAGCACATGCCCGCCGTCCAATGCCGGGATGGGCAGGATGTTCATAAAGGCCAGGATGATGCTGAGGAAGGCCGTCATGTACCAGAACTGGTGCCAGTCCCACGTGGCGGGGAAGATGCTGCCGATGGCGCCGAATCCACCCAGTTGCTTGGCTCCTTCCTTCGAGAAGAGATACTTCATTTGTCCTACATAGCCTTTCAGCGTATTGACGCCCAAGGTGACACCGGCCGGGAAGGATGAGAAGAAACTGTACTTCTGGTGTACGACCGGAAGCAGGCGGTCGGTCTGTCCCACGGCATATACACCGATGGTGAAGGCTGTGTCTACACGAAGGGCCACGGTATTCTCCACACCCTGGCGCGTGTAGGTCAGGGTGATGTCGCGCAAGGCTTGGGAGGTACTGTCTGTAGGAGCCTGGACGTATTGTTCGTGGCGCTGTGCCATCTGCTCGCGGAAGTCCAGATAGGCGATGCGCTGCCCGTCTAAGTGTGTGATGCTGTCGCCGGCTTGCAGACCTGCCAGTTGGGCGGGGCTGCCGGTACTGATGCTATCCAGCACGAAGGGTATGCGGAAGTCGGCAAAGCGTACGCTGTCGGCAAGCAGGCGGTCCATCATGCCGTCGGGAATGTAGACCGACGCTTCCTGTCCGTCGCGCAGGACGGTGACTTGGCGTGCATCGACAATGCCCATCAGCAGGTCGGCTCCCATGCGGTCGAAGGGCTTGCCGTCGGCAGAGAGCAGAATATCGCCGTCGCGGAATCCGGCTTCGTGCATGGTCTCGTTGAAGTCCATGCCCAGCGGTGCCTTCTGTACGGGAATGTAGGTGTCGCCCCACGCGAAGAGTATCATGCTGTAGATGAACAGGGCCAGCAGGAAGTTGAACAATACCCCCCCTATCATGATGAGCAGGCGTTGCCACGCAGGCTTGGCACGGAATTCCCAGGGTTTGACGGGTTGTTTCATCTGTTCAGTGTCCATCGACTCGTCTATCATGCCGCTGATTTTGACGTATCCGCCCAGCGGTAGCCAGCCGACGGCGTATTCCGTCTCACTGCGTTTGGGCTTGAACTTGAAGAGCGTGAACCAGGGGTCGAAGAACAGGCAGAATTTTTCTACCCGCGTCTTGAACAGCCGGGCAAAGAGAAAGTGCCCCATCTCGTGAATAATCACCAGGAGCGAAAGACTCATGATGAGCTGGAGGGCACGGATTAAGAATGTTTCCATTTGTCTTTAGTGATTGTTTTCTTGTTTTTACTCAGTTGTTTTTAGTTAGGATTTCTTCTGCCACGCGGCGGGCTTCGGCATCCGTTTGTACATAGTCCTCGTAGGTGGGCTTGGCAAGGAACGGTACGCGCATCATGGTCTTCTCGATGACATCGCTCATGCCTAAGAAAGACACGCGGTCTGTCAGGAAGGCGTAGACACATACCTCGTTGGCAGCATTGACAATGCACGGCATGTTCCCTCCGCGGTGCAGTGCCTCGTAGGCTAAGGCTAAGTTGCGGAAGCGTGTGGTGTCGGGGCGTTCGAAAGTGAGCGCCGAACATGTGTCGAAGTCAAGCCGGGGGAAAGACGACCGCACACGTTCGGGGAACGAGAAAGCATATTGGATGGGCAGGCGCATGTCTGGCATTCCCAGTTGCGCCTTGATGGCCCCATCTTCGAACTGCACCATGCTGTGGATAACAGCCTGCGGGTGTACTACTACCTCTATCTGTTCCGGGCGCACACCGAAGAGCCAGCGTGCCTCCATCACCTCAAAGCCCTTGTTCATCATCGAGGCGGAGTCGATGGTTATCTTGGCTCCCATCTCCCATTTGGGGTGATGCAGGGCCTGCTCTTTGGTGACGGTAGTCAGTTGCTCGTGTGTGAAGGTGCGGAACGGGCCACCCGAGGCGGTAAGCAATATCTTTTCGATGCCATTGTTGCCCTCACCCGCTAAACATTGGAAGATGGCCGAGTGCTCAGAGTCGACGGGAAGGATGGGAGTACCGTTCACCCGCGCCAGTTCGTTGATGAGTTCTCCGGCCACAACCAGCGTCTCTTTGTTGGCCAAGGCAATGGGCTTGCGGGCACGGATGGCATTCATCGTGGGGCGCAGTCCTGCATATCCCACCATAGCGGCCAGCACCATGTCGACGGGTTTTTCCTGCACAATCTGGCACAGCGCGTCTTCGCCGGCATAGACCTTGATAGGCAAGTCGGCCAAGGCTTCTTTCAGTTCGGGGTATTTCGATTCGTTGGCTATCACCACAGCTTCGGGCATGAACTTGCGTGCCTGAGCGATGAGGCTGTCCACCCGGTTGTTTGCTGTCAGCACGTAGGCTTCGTAGAGGTCGGGATGTTCCTCGATGACCTGCAACGCCTGGGTGCCGATGGAGCCGGTGGATCCGAGTATGGCTATTTGTTTCTTCATAAGCAAGGGTTCAAACAATTGATAATGGATAATGGATTATTGACAATTGAAATTAGAGATTGTCTGAATTGCCAGTGGCGGGAGCATTGCTTCCGTCAGAATACGATGTACAGTTCCGGATTTACAGCTTTGCCTCGATGCCACAGCTCGAAGTGCAGATGTGCTCCTTCGCTGTCTTTGGCTTCGGGAGGCGCGTGCATGGGGGCGATGGCCTCTCCCCCCTTCACTGTTTCTCCTTCGTGTTTGAAAGGAGGGCCGCAATGCTTGTAAACGGAGATAAAGTCTGGGTTGTGCTGCACGATGATGACGTAGCCGGTTTCAGCCGTATAAGCACTCATCAGTACGGTGCCGTCTAATGTGGCCAGCACGCTCTCGTTGGGGTTGGCGGCGATATCTGTGCCCAAGTGTCCGGCGTCAGCGTCAAAGGGTTTAGCCACCATGCCTTGCGCAGGCCGGTAGAAGATAAGTCCGTCGGCATCGGTGCGTGCGGCAAGGTTCGTCAGATTGTATTTCTCGGCAGCTTCATATTGGCGGCGGAATTCATCTTCGCGCTGCGTGCGTTCCATGAGCGAGTCTTCGCGGAGAACAGTAAGCGAATCCATGCTTTGCACAGTGTCTGTACGGATATTGCCGCTGAAAATGTCTTGGATGTTCATTACGTACATGGCCTGGCGGTCGAGCATCTGCTGGAGGGAATCTACGCGAAGCGCATTTTCCACCACTTGCTGGCGCACCTCGCTGTTCATATAGCCTGGCAGGTAATTGCGCAGGGGAGTGAACGACACAATGGCAGCAGCGATAAGAAAGAGTATGGCCAGCGTGAAGAGTACGACGGAGATACCGTTGAGTTTGGACACGTAAAGACTCGCCACCTCTTCCAGCGTATTTTCGTTGGTGATGGTCAGACGGTATTTAAACTTGATGTCTTTCCAAAACGGCTTTTTCCGTTTTTTCCTCTGAGTTGTTGTAGCCATGTTTATGCTCCGGTTATGTTTCTTCTGCGTTATCCAAGTCCAGCAAGCCTTCTGGCAGATGCATGGTGATGACACGGTGTGTGGTGTCAATATCCAGTATGAACTCTTCGTGGGCGGGGATGAGAAGTTCTTCGCCTTGATGATCGACAACGAAGAGTACGTTGGGAGTGGAGTCGTCGATGTCGGTCACTTCGCCCAGATGCCCATGCGCGGTGTCTTCCAGGCGGAACCCGATGAAGAATGTCCACGAGAGCTCTTCTGCCGGTGTTTCTTGTGCGTGCTTCACAGGAAAGTAAACCGGGGTGTTGATAAACTGCCGTGCCTGTTCCTGCGTGTCTACGCCTTCGAGCTTCATCAGCGCGGTGGTATCAGAGCGGAAGCGGTATGCTTCGATGAAGAAAGGCACCAGTATCCCGTCCATGGGGCACACCACATACTCCGCCTCCACGCGGTCGAAGATGTCGTCCGTGAAGGTGAACTGCAACTCGCCGCCAATGCCGTGCGGTTTGTTGAACATACCTATCTTATATACTTCCTCCGGTCGTATCATATTCTCGTAATCCTTGCGCCGATGGCGTTCAATCTTCGTTCAATGTCTTCGTAGCCGCGGTCAATCTGTTCGATGTTGTGTATGCGGCTGATGCCGTCGGCGCTCAGTGCGGCGATGAGCAGGGCGATACCCGCGCGGATGTCCGGCGAAGTCATGTTGCCCCCACGCAGACGGAATCCGTGGTCGTGGCCGATGACAACGGCGCGGTGCGGGTCGCACAAGATAATCTGCGCCCCCATATCGATGAGTTTGTCGACGAAAAACAGGCGGCTTTCGAACATTTTCTGGTGTATGAGCACGCTGCCCTGCGCCTGTGTAGCCACGACGAGCATCACACTGAGTAAGTCGGGCGTCAATCCTGGCCATGGCGCATCGGCGATGGTCATGATGGATCCGTCCATGAACGATTCGATGCGGTAGTGTTCCTGGGCGGGGATGTAAAGGTCGTCTCCGCGTTGCTCCACACGGATGCCCAATCTTCGGAAACTTTCGGGGATGATTCCCAAGTGTCTGTAGGCGACATCGCGGATGGTGAGTTCGCTGCGCGTCATGGCAGCCATTCCGATAAAGCTTCCCACCTCGATCATGTCTGGCAATATTGTGTGCTCCGCCCCGTGCAAGGTCTCCACGCCGTCGATAGTCAGCAGGTTGGAGGCTATTCCTTCGATGTGCGCCCCCATGCGGTTGAGCAGGTGACAGAGCTGTTGCACGTAGGGTTCGCAGGCGGCATTGTAGATAACGGTGCGTCCTTCGGCCAAGACAGCCGCCATGATGATGTTGGCTGTGCCCGTCACCGACGCCTCATCCAGCAGCATATAAGTGCCTTTCAGCCGTTCCGATTTCAGTTCGTAGGTATGTCTGTCAGCGTTGTAGGCGATGTCTGCTCCCAGTTTCTGTATGCCGGCGAAGTGCGTGTCGAGCCTCCGTCGTCCTATCTTGTCGCCACCAGGTTTGGCGATGGTGGCTTGTCCGAAGCGCGACACGAGTGGCCCAGCCAGCATTACTGAGCCTCGCAATCCAGCGCATGCTTTCAGGAAGGCGTCGCTTTGCAAGTAAGCGGGTTCGATGCCGGTGGCGCGGAAACGGTAGGTGTTCATACCTTCTTTGGCCACTTTCACGCCCATATCGCGCAGCAGCTGTATGAGGTTGTTCACGTCCAAGATGTCGGGCACGTTGTGCACCACCACCTCGTCTGGGGTGAGGAGCGTGGCGCAGATGATTTGCAGCGCTTCGTTCTTGGCTCCTTGCGGGTGGATTTCTCCGTTCAGCCGGTGTCCTCCTTCGATGATGAATGATGCCATGAGCGGTTAGTATTTTCCGCTTTTCTTGCGGTTGTTATTGTTCCGGTTGTTGTTCCGGTTGTTATAATTATTCTGATAGTTGTTGCGGCAATAGCGGTTGATGCGTTCGTTCATGAGGTACCTGATGGCGGGTGTCATCTGCAGGCGTCCTTGCGAGAGTTCCTGCAAGTCGTCGGCTATCTTTTCGTCCTCTACCGCGTCTTTGTTCCATGCCATGTAGTCTTTCTTCATGTGGTTGCAGATAAGTGCGATGAGTTGTTGCTTCTCGTCGCCTTCGGGCATTTCGCAAGCTTTCTGGATGAGCACTTCCAGCGTGCGCCCATAGTGCCGGTAACGTATTTTGGTGCGTGGGTAGGGGATAGGATCGGGTTTGGTGTCGAGTCTGTCTTTGCGGATGATTTCATACGGGTAGTCAATGTCTAACTTGAAATCGGACATGATGGCGAGGTGGTCCCAAAGCTTGTGCTTAAAGTCGGGCACGTCGCGCAAGTGTGGAAACATATTGCCCATGATGCCGATGATGGTGTTGGCGCACCGCTGCCGTTCGCGCCGGTCTTCTATGGTCAGGGCGTAATCTACCATGTTCTGTATGCTCCGCCCATATTCTGGCAGTGGCATTCGTTTTTGTTGGGTATTGTATCGCATAATCGGTAAATAAAATTATTGATTTGAGTGCTTGTTGAGTTGAAAATTACTGAATTGAGATTTGAGGAGTAAGAGATGACTGTCATCTGCCAGTTTCCATTTATTTTTTAATTCTCGATTCTCCATTTTCCATTTAACAAGTTCTTATCTTAATAACGGTTTCGGTTTTCCCGCCACGAATTCCTTCAGATAGAATGGCTCGAAGTAGGCTACATCTTCGAATCTGCCTTGCGCCATGGCTTTCTCTGCCAGGGGTGTCATCATTGCGGCGCGGGGATAGATACCTCCGATGAAGTGCGCGTTGGGATGTTGTTCCAACCGCTCTCTGCACTTGTCGGAGCCGTTGCCGAAGAAATACACAGGGTGGTTCTCCAGATACTCGCGGTAGGTATCGGCTTCCACGATGTCTGCCGCTGTGGGGCGCACCGTGTGCAGGGCTCGATCGTAGATGGCGGCATATACCTCCATGCGGCGGGCGTCGATGAGGGGGCAGAGCAGTGCGTCGTCGGGCAGTTCGTCGTGGTAGAGCAGCACCGGCACACACAGTACTTCGAGCGTGGGTAGCCCGATAAGAGGTATACTGCGCCCGTAGCACACACCCTTTGCCATGGATACGCCGATACGCAAGCCTGTATACGAACCGGGACCGCAGCTCACCGAGACGGCATCGAGCGGGATGGCGTGGTGGTCGGCAAACGAAAGGGCTTCATCGACAAACACTCCCAGCAGTGTGGCGTGCGAGGGACCCCGCAGCTCTTCTTTCTCAAAAATGTTCTGACCGTCTTGGCTCACGGCTACCGAGCAGGCCGTGGTGGAGGTCTCTATATGTAAGATACATGACATAATATGATACGTGTTTTGTTTCCCGAAGCTTCGCCGCGCACTCTGCCAAGGCGAGCAGCAAGCAAAGTGCTCCGGAGGTTTTCAGCTTACAAAAGTACGGGATTATTTTCAGTAATTAAAAATAATCGTGTAATTTTGCGCAAAAGTTAAGAAGCATTATGATACAATCCATGACGGGCTATGGCAAAGCTGTGGCCGATTTGCCTGATAAGAAAGTTTATGTCGAGATAAAATCTCTCAACAGCAAAGCGCTCGATCTCTCCGCTCGCATAGCGCCTCTCTACCGTGAAAAGGAGATGGAGATACGCGCCCTTCTCTCCGCCGAGTTGGAACGCGGGAAGGTAGACTTCAACTTGTGGGTAGAGAAGAAAGAAGGGGTGGGTGCTGCCACGCCTATCGACGCACATTTGGTCAAGGCTTACTACGACCGCATCTGCGAGATTGCGCAAACCACCGGCATACCTTTGCCTGCTGATTGGTTCTCCACGCTCTTGCGCCTGCCCGACGTTCTGGCAAAGAGCGAAGCGCAGGAGCTTTCCGACGAAGAGTGGGAGCAGGTGCGTGCCGCGGTGCGCCAGGCCGTGGATGCGCTGACCGGATTCCGCCGCCAAGAGGGGGCAGCGCTGGAGGAGAAATTCCGCGAGAAAATAAGCAATATCGCCCGTCTGCTGGCCGAGGTGGAGCCTTACGAACAAGAGCGGGTGGTAAAAATACGCGAGCGCATCGTTGATGCCTTGCAGAAAACGCTGGAGGTGGATTACGATAAAAACCGTCTGGAGCAGGAACTTATCTACTACATCGAGAAGCTCGACGTCAACGAAGAGAAGCAGCGCCTGGCTAACCACCTGAAGTATTTTATCCAGACGCTGGAGGAAGGCCACGGACAAGGAAAGAAGCTGGGATTCATCGCCCAGGAAATGGGGCGCGAAATCAATACCCTTGGAAGCAAGTCGAACCATGCCGAGATGCAGCGTATTGTCGTGCGCATGAAAGACGAGTTGGAGCAAATCAAGGAACAGGTGCTGAATGTGATGTAAACTTGTTGAATTGAGAATTAAAAAATAGTGGCAATTGGCGCAACTGGCAAATGACTGTCATCTCTTATTTCTCAATTTTCAATTCTCCGTCCTCAATTTACCAACTTTCTTATTTCTCAATTTTTAATTTCCAATTCTCAATTTACTAAGAATGAGCAAGCTTATTATTTTTTCCGCCCCCAGCGGTTCGGGCAAGAGCACCATCATCAACTACCTGCTCTCTGCGCATCCCGAGCTTCATCTGTCGTTTTCCATCTCTGCCACCAGCCGTTCTCCGCGCGGCAGCGAGCGTGACGGAGTAGAATACTTCTTCCTTACCCCCGATGAATTCCGCCGCCGCATTGAGGCAGGCGACTTCCTGGAGTACGAAGAGGTGTATAAAGATCGTTTCTACGGAACCCTTAAGGAACAGGTAGAGAAACAGTTGGAAGCCGGAGAAAACGTCATTTTCGATGTCGACGTAGTGGGTGGATGCCATATCAAGGAGTTTTATGGGCAGCGTGCACTTTCGCTCTTCATCCAGCCGCCTTCCGTAGAAGAGCTACGCCGACGATTGGTGGGCAGAGGCACCGATGCACCCGAAGTCATCGAGAGCCGGGTGGCAAAAGCGGCTTATGAGCTGACTTTCGCGCCGAAGTTCGACCGCGTGATTGTGAACGACGATTTGGAGAAGGCCAAGGCAGAAACGTTGGGCGCGGTCAGGGAGTTCTTGTTGGGTGATTGATTCTTTTTTAGGAGCGGATTACGCGGATTGTACGGGTTGATTTCATCGTGAGTCTATGTTTTTGGGTCAATAATATATCTTGATAGATCTGTGTCGTTCGCGTAGTCCGCGCCTAAAAATTATAAACTTTATTACATCTGTTATGGCAAAAAAAGATTATAGCGGCAAGCAGTTAAGTACCAAGGCCCACAGAGTGCTGCTCATCGTCAACGTGGTAGTTTTTCTGGCAGCGGTAGCTTTGCTGGTGGGGAGCATCCGACACGATGAGACGGTCAGTGTAGTGGCCGCGTCGCTGGTCATGCTGGTTTCGGCAGGCAATGCCTTTATGAGCGGGCTTCGCTTGAAGGGCAAGAAACTATGAGAGTAGGTCTTTTCAGCGGTTCGTTCAACCCCGTGCATGTGGGGCATTTGGCACTGGCCAATTACCTGTGCGAGTTTGGCTGGGTGGACGAAGTGTGGTTTGTCGTTTCGCCTCGAAACCCCTTTAAGCAAGGGCAGGAGTTGATGGACGATGGTTTGCGCCTGCAGTTGGTTCGTCTGGCCATCGGCGATTATCCGCGCTTCCGCGCCTGCGACGTGGAGTTTGACTTGCCGCGTCCGTCTTATACCATCCACACGCTCGACAAACTGCGCGAAGCTTGTCCGTGCCATGAATTTCATCTTATCATCGGATCCGACAACTGGGAAGGGTTCCCTCGTTGGCGGGAGGCTGGGCGCATCTTGGCCGAACATCGGTTGATTGTTTACCCGCGTCCGGGCTATCCCGTAGACGAGGATTCGCTGCCTCCGCACGTGAGGTTCGTGCCTGCGCCGGTGATGGAGGTCAGTTCTACTTTCATCCGGCAGGCGATGGCGGAGGGAAGGGATGTGCGATTCTTCTTGCATCCGAGAGTGTGGGAGGAAATTGTTAAATTGAGAATTGAAAATTGAGAATTGAGATAGATCGTCAATCTGATTTAGTTTTATTAAATACAGAAACACAGAGTTCCGTAACATCCTACCGGAAACAGGTGAGAGGTTACGGAACTCTGTGTTTCCGCGCGCTCTGTTTAGTACCACTTAATTTTGCACATTTACTTTTGCCAAGTTTAGTGAGGGGAAATAAGAAAGCGGGAAGCCCAGGCTTATCGCTCCGGGGGCATCCCGCTTACTTACCTAATCAATTCTATCTATCAATCTTCAAACAAAAAATTCAGATAGTTACCTGCCGCAGTCAGACTATCCCCTGCGCCATCATGGCACGTGCCACTTTCATGAATCCGGCGATGTTGGCGCCTTTGACGTAGTTGACGTAGCCGTCGGGTTCGGTGCCATACTTCACGCAGTTCTCGTGGATGTTCTCCATGATGTAGTGCAGTTTGTTGTCCACCTCCTCGGCACTCCACGAGAGGCGTTCGGAGTTCTGCGTCATTTCGAGGCCGGAAACTGACACGCCGCCTGCATTGGCTGCCTTGCCCGGTGCGTAGAGAATCTTGGCTTCCTGGAACACGCGTATGGCTTCGGGCGTGGAGGGCATGTTAGCACCCTCGCTGACGGCGATGACACCGTTGGCCACGAGCTTCCGGGCGTCGTCTCCGTCAATCTCGTTCTGTGTGGCGCTGGGCAGTGCGATGTCGGCCTTCTCACCCCAAGGGCGTGCACCTTCGACGTACTTCACGCCGGGGTACTGCTCGGCATACTCGCGGATACGTCCGCGGTAGAGGTTCTTCAGCTCCATGATGTAGTCCAGCTTTTCGCGGTCGATGCCTTCGGGGTCGTAGACGTAGCCGTCGGAGTCGCTCATGGTCAGCACCTTGCCGCCCAGTTGGAGTACTTTTTCGGCGGTGTACTGTGCCACATTGCCCGAGCCGCTGATGAGGCAGGTCTTGCCCTGAAGGTCCATGCCTTTGGTTTTCAGCATCTCCATGAGGAAGTAGACATTGCCGTAGCCCGTGGCTTCGGGGCGGATGAGCGAGCCGCCGAATTCCTGTCCCTTGCCGGTGAGCACACCGCTGAATTCGCGTGTCAGCTTCTTGTACATGCCGAACATGAATCCTACTTCGCGTCCTCCCACGCCGATGTCGCCTGCGGGCACGTCGATGTCGGGGCCGATGTGGCGCCACAGCTCCAGCATGAAGGCCTGGCAGAAGCGCATCACCTCGGCGTTACTCTTACCGCGGGGCGAGAAATCGGAGCCGCCTTTGCCGCCGCCCATGGGCAGGGTAGTGAGGGAGTTTTTGAAAGTTTGCTCAAAGGCGAGGAACTTCAGGATGCCCAGGTTGACGGAGGCATGGAAACGGATGCCGCCTTTGTAGGGGCCGATGGCGTTGTTGTGTTGCACGCGGTAGCCCATGTTGGTGCGCACGTTGCCCTTATCGTCGGTCCACGTCACGCGGAATTGGTAGACGCGGTCGGGGATGCAGAGGCGTTCGATGAGGTTTACTTTGTCAAATTCGGGGTGCTTGTTGTATTCCTCCTCGATGGTGGAGAGCACTTCTTCTACGGCCTGGTGGTATTCCGGCTCGCCGGGGAACCGTCTTTTCAGGTCTTCCAATACGTTAGCTGCATTCATAATGGTCTTTTCTTTTTTTATTATTGGTTGTCGTTTGATTCGCTATGGGCCACCAGTTGCTGGATGCTTACTGGTTCCGGCGACAAAAGTACGCATTATTTTTAAACTGGCAAACAAATGATAAAGAAAATGCGGTATTAAACAGCATTTTTATGTTTTACGACGCTGAAAAGTGTTTTTTCGTCACATGCAGACTGTCCTTCGGGACGTGTTGTAGTTGTTAGGGAGGCTACCGGAAGTCTTGGTGACCCCACGGAATGCCTTCACGCTTTCACCCCTGTTTTTTATGGATGGCATTTTGCCGAACCAACAACGGTATAAGAAGGACATTTCCCATACCGTTGAAGCAGCTTTCATATATAGATGAAGCAAACTGTATCAGGATAGGAACTTGCCCTTGCCAAAAGCACACCCTCTCAGTCGGCTATGTTCGACTGAGGCCTCTGGCAAACGCCTAATGTGGCAAGCAGGAGTCGTTTCGTAAGGCATTATGTATGAAGCGTGAACAGAAATATGAGTTGTGTTAGTTAAAATGTATATAACTTGTTAAAAAAATAACCCGGTGAACGGGCAGGTTGTCTATTTCAGTTTTTGCGTATCTTTGTTCCACTGTTTCACTTAAATTGAAAGAAGCCATGATAGAAAAAAAGAAGAGTCTCTTGATTGCTTTTGCGGGCTTGGTGAACGTGGCCGATGCATATACCCAAAACGTGCAGCCATACACTTCCGTCCGGGTAGAGAGTTCCTCCTTGTATCAGCAGGGAAATGTTTACCAGAAAGATTTCCTCCTTTGCATGGACATGCTGGAGCAGACCCATCCGGCTTTTGCGGCGGGGCAAAATGCTCCTTTCTCTGTGGACGACCAGATTGAAGCCGGTTATGAAGCATTGGCGGAATGCCAGTCCAAAGAAGCGTTGGAGCGTTGCGTGCAGCGTGTTTTTTCGAATCTGTCCGATGCCCATACTACAGTTTCAGTCGGCTTAGACAGGAATTTGATTTATCCCCTCAATGTGTTTGTCGATTCCGGCAAGCCTTATATCCGGGCTGTCGACAAGGTCCATGCCGCTGCGTTGGGCAAAGAAATCATTCGGATGAATGGCCGGTCGATGAATCGGATTTGGGAAGAGTTTGGCCGGGTCATGAGTTGTGACAATGAAAATTATTTTTGGGAGAAAGTGCCCAACCTCATGCAGTTCTATTCTTCTTGGGTGCAAACGTCTTGCTCTGCACCCGATTCGTTGTTGCGCCTGTCCTTGGCAGATGGGACGGAAATCGCGTTAAAACCAATGAAGCAATCGGAGCTGCAAGTGCAATGGCTGAATGTGGCTCCTTCCGGCCATTGGATTCGGGGAAACCGCCGACAACCTTTCCTCTACAAGATATTGCCCGACCGTCCTGTTTGTTATTTGCAGTTTAATGCCTGTACAGACAGGGGAAGTCTGTATGCACAATATGCGCAGACCAAAGGAGAGGTGCCGGACGAAGTGAAGAAACAGTTGGAACAGGTGCCTCGTTTTGATGAGTTTCTCCGGCAGATGTTCCGCGACATGGCTACACATCAGGTAAAGACATTGGTGATAGATGTGCGCGACAATGGCGGTGGTGACAGCCGTTTATGTCAGTTGCTGCTTTCGTGGCTGAAGCCGGAGGTGGAAAGGAAGCAGGGGACGGTGTGGATGCGTTGTTCCGAACTCTTTAAACGCCAATACCCAGCCTTGTCGGAGTCGTTTGCACGCTATTTTGCAGAGCATCGGCAAGTATACAGCAGCGATACTTTGTATAATGCGGCAGACATCACACTTCCGGAAACCGGACCGGAAAGTTCGCCCATCGTAGCGGCTTTGGATGCTTTCTTTGCATCACCTTCTCCGGCTGTGGCGAATTTTGACGGCGAGGTCATCTTCATCCAGAATCGGGGGACTTACAGCAGCGCAGGTTTGCTGGTTGTCGAGGCGGTGGACAACCATATCGGAAAAGTAATTGGTGATTGCAGTGCTTACAAACCCAGTTCCTACGGCGACATCTTGTTCTGGCGTTTGCCTCACACCGGGGTGCAGGGAACGGTGAGCCACAAACTGTTTCTACGTCCCGACCGTTCGCAAGGCACTCCAGCTTCCCTCTGTCCGGACGTGCTGATTCCTACCCGTTGGGAAGACGTATCGGCTGGAAGGGATGCTTGTTGGGAGTGGGTTTTGCAACATGTCAAATAGCAGAGATGTAAATTAGGTATAAAGAAAGCCGCTGCCCTTGTTTTGTGTTGGGCAGCGGCTTTAGTTCTATACCTTCTGGCGTTAAGATTTATCGCTTTTCATGACGCGGTTTGCGTTCCGGTCTTTCTGTGTAGCCCTCGGGCTTCGGCAGCAGCACCTTGTGCGACAGCTTGAACTTGCCCGTCTTCGGGTCGATTTCCAGCAGTTTCACGTCGATGTCGTCGCCTTCTTTCCAACCGGCTTCTTCCACTGTCTCCAGACGTTTCCAGTCGAACTCGGAGATGTGCAGCAGACCGTCTTTGCCCGGTAGGAATTCCACGAAAGCACCGTAGGGCATGATGGAACGGATTTTGCCGTGATACACTTCGCCCACTTCGGGGATGGCCACGATGGCTTTAATCATGCGGATGGCATCATCGATGCACTTCTTGTTGGTACCGGCAATCTCGATGCGGCCTTCGTTGCCCACCTCTTCGATGTTGATGATGGCACCCGTTTCTTCCTCCATACCTTGGATAATCTTTCCGCCCGGGCCAATGACTGCACCGATGAATTCCTTCGGGATAATCATGGTCTCAATGCGCGGAGCGTGCGGCTTCAAGTCGGGACGCGGCTCGGCGATGCAGTCGGTCAGCTTGCCCAAGATGTATTCGCGGCCTTCTTTGGCTTGCAGCAGAGCTTTTTCCAGGATGTCGTACGACAGGCCGTCGACCTTGATATCCATCTGCGTGGCAGTGATACCGTTTTTCGTACCCGTCACCTTGAAGTCCATGTCGCCCAGGTGGTCTTCATCACCCAAGATGTCGGACAATACGGCGTATTTCTCTTCTCCTGCGTTTTTGATAAGTCCCATGGCGATGCCCGATACCGGATTCTTGATTTGTACGCCTGCATCCATCAATGCCAGTGTGCCGGCGCATACGGTAGCCATCGAAGAAGAACCGTTGGATTCCAGAATGTCCGATACAACGCGCACTACGTAGGGATAGCCTTCGGGAATCTGGCCTTTCAGCGCGCGCCATGCCAGGTGCCCGTGTCCGATTTCGCGGCGGCCTACGCCACGTTGTGCTTTGGCCTCACCTGTAGAGAACGGGGGGAAGTTGTAGTGCAGCAGGAAGCGTTCCTTGCCCTGGTTCAGCACATCGTCCACGATTTTCTCGTCATCCTTTGTGCCCAATGTTACCGTAGCCAGCGCCTGTGTCTCGCCGCGGGTGAAGATGGCAGAGCCGTGAGGGCCGGGCAGGGGAGAAACCTCGCACCAGATGGGACGGATTTCCGTCGTCTTGCGGCCGTCCAGGCGTTTGCCTTCATCGAGGATGCAACGACGCATGGCCTCTTTCTCCACGTCGTGATAGTAGCGGTCGATAAGCGGTGCCTTTTCTTCCAGTTCTTCTTCAGTGAACTGAGCCTTGAACTCTTCGCAAATGGCATCGAAGGCATCCTGACGCTCGTGCTTGTTGCGGTTTCCGCTGGCGGCAATGGCGTATGCCTTGTCGTAGCAGGCATCGTGTACGGCCTTACGCAGGTCTTCGTCGTTCACTTCGTGGCAGTATTCGCGCTTTACAGTCGAGCCGACTTCTTCGGCCAGCTCCATCTGTGCCTTACACATGGGCTTGATAGCCTCGTGGGCAGCTTTCAGGGCAGCCAGCAGATCCTGTTCGGACACTTCTTTCATTTCGCCTTCCACCATCATGATGTTCTCGTAGGTGGCACCTACCATCAGGTCCATGTCGGCCTTTTCCAGTTGCTCGAAGGTGGGGTTGATGACGAACTGTCCATCGATGCGGGCTACACGCACTTCAGCGATGGGACCTCCGAAGGGGATGTCTGATACAGCCAAAGCAGCTGAAGCAGCCAGACCTGCCAGCGCGTCGGGCATGTCAACGCCGTCGGCGGAGAAAAGGATAATGTTTACGTATACTTCTGCGTGGAAATTGTCGGGGAAAAGAGGACGCAAGGCGCGGTCAACGAGACGGCAAGTCAGAATCTCATAGTCTGATGCGCGTCCTTCGCGCTTGGTGAAGCCGCCGGGGAAACGTCCGAAAGCGGAATACTTTTCTTTATACTCTACCTGCAGCGGCATGAAATCTGTTCCGGGAACTGCATCTTTTGCGGCACAAACAGTAGCCAGCAGCATGGTTTTGCCCATGCGCAGCATCACAGCACCATCTGCCTGTTTTGCCAGCTTTCCCGTCTCGAGCGTGATGGTTCTTCCATCTGCCAGCTCGATTGTCTTGACAATAGGGTTAATCATAAGAAGTTTTTTATTTCTATTTCTCTATAAAATTCGCGCAAAGATACATATAATTCTTTATCTAAAGGCGTGGAGATGAGATAAAAAGTTTATAAATACGTAATTTTTGCGTATTTCTGTATGTAACGGCGGTGAAAATGCTTTGACTAAATCTGAAAAGACGTATCTTTGCACCGCTTTCGCGAGAGACCGGAATGCACAAAACTTCCTGCTCGCATCCTTTCTTTTCCCGACCCGGATGTTCACACGCCGGTTTCGGGGAACATGCAGGAAGGGGACGGAACACATCCGGTGGCGCGGCGAAAGGCTACGGTGGCAGAAGCCCCGCTCTTTTTTTGAATAGATTAAATTACGGATAAGCAATGAAGAAGATTATTTATGTAGCATTGGCAACGGCCCTGTTGGGTGCGTGCACTTCCGGACCGCAGTTCAAGATAGAAGGCAGCGTGTCTGGTGCCGACGGTAAGATGCTTTATCTGGAGGCCTCGGCCCTGGAGGGTATCCTTCCGATGGATTCGGTGAAACTGAAGGGTGACGGTTCTTTCGCTTTCAAAGGTGACTGCCCTGCCTCTCCTGAGTTTTATAGGTTGAGGGTAGACAATCAGGTGATTAACCTTTCCATCGATTCGACCGAAACGGTAACGGTTAAAGCCGATTTGGGTAATCTGGCTACCGGCTATACGGTGGAAGGTTCGGCCAACTGTGAGAAGATTAAGGAACTGACACTGAAGCAGACAGTCTTGCAAAACCGGGTAGACGACCTGACCAAGGCCATGAATGCGCGGGCCATCGGGGTGGACGATTTTCAGGACAGCTTGGCCGTGCTGCTGAAAAATTATAAGGACGATGTGAAGATAAACTATATTTTTGCTGCCCCCAATACGGCTGCTGCCTATTTTGCCTTGTTCCAGAAGCTGAACAACTACCTTATTTTCGACCCGCTGAACAGCAAGGATGATGTGAAGTGCTTTGCCGCCGTGGCTACCAGCCTGAACCAGTCATACCCGCATGCCGACCGTTCACGCAACCTTTATAATATTGTCATCAAGGGCATGAAGAATACGCGCACTCCGCAGCAGGCTGCCGTTGATGCCCCGAAGGTGGAAGTGCAGGAGACCGGAATTATTGACATCAGCCTGCGCGACTTGGAAGGCAAGGTGCACAAACTGGCCGACCAGAAGGGGAAGGTGGTTATCTTGGACTTTACCATTTACCAAAGTGCCGTATCGGCTTCGCACAACTATATGCTCATTGACCTTTATAATAAGTATGCCTCGCAAGGGCTGCAGATCTATCAGGTCTCACTCGATGCCGACGAACATTTCTGGAAAACTACGGCGGATAACCTGCCCTGGATTTGCGTGCGGGATGCCAACGGCATCTATTCCTCCTATGCATCGGCCTACAACGTGCAGACTCTGCCGACGCTTTTCCTCATCAACCGCAATAATGAGTTGAGCGCTCGTGGAGAAACCATCAAAAATCTGGAGGAAGAAGTCAAGAAATTGCTCTAACTTCTTAAAAGTTAGTGTTTTTTGCCTAAATATGTTACAAAGCATCGCTTTTTGCTTGACACGTATGGATTAAAAGCCTATCTTTGTCGCAGAAATAAGAAAGAGGGTTCCAGCATGCCGGACATGTTGGAATTCTTTTTTGTTTATAAGAGTAATAGTGAATAACAGTAAAAACGAAAATTTATAAGGAGGAAAAACTATGGCTTATATGTCAGAAGACGGCTACAACAAGTTGTTGGCCGAGTTAAAGAACCTGGAGGCGGTAGAACGCCCCAAAGTTATTGCAGCAATTGCTGAAGCGCGTGACAAGGGCGACCTGTCTGAAAATGCAGAGTATGATGCTGCCAAAGAAGCGCAGGGCATGTTGGAGGCAAAGATTGCCAAACTGAAGGCGGTGATTGCCGATGCCAAAATCATTGATGAGTCGAAGCTGAAGACTGATTCGGTGCAGATTCTGAACAAGGTGGAGCTGAAGAACGTGAAAAACGGTGCGAAGATGACTTACACCATCGTTTCGGAAAGCGAAGCCAACCTGAAAGAAGGTAAGATTTCGGTAAATACCCCGATTGCACAGGGACTGCTGGGTAAGAAGGTGGGCGATGTAGCCGAAATCAAGGTGCCGCAAGGAATGATTAAACTGGAAGTCCTGAACATATCTTTCTAAAGTGATGGAGAAATGAAGAATGAGAAAACGGGTTGCGCCATGCGAGCCTTTCACATTCTTCATTTTTTTATTCCTCTTATGCAGACTGTAATCTTATAAATAAAGTTGTCTATGACTATATTCAGCAGAATCATTGCAGGTGAGATTCCCTGCTACAAAGTGGCCGAGAACGATAAGTTCTTTGCTTTTCTCGACATTAATCCGCTGGTGAAGGGCCATACGCTGGTTGTTCCCAAGCAGGAAGTAGATTATATCTTCGATTTGAGCGACGAAGACTTGGCAGCTATGCACGTGTTTGCCAAACATATTGCTGTGGCTATTGGCAAGGCATTCCCTTGTCGTAAGGTCGGCATGGCGGTGCTGGGGTTGGAGGTGCCTCACGCACATATCCATCTGGTACCTATGCAGAACGAGAAAGACATGCTTTTCTCCAATCCCAAACTGCAACTGACGGACGATGAGTTTAAGGCGGTGGCTGAAGCCATTCGTGCCCAGCTCTGAGATATATTGGGTTTCCTCCATTGAATAAAAGGAACGGGGCTGCTCTGTCTAAGCGGAGCAGCCCCGTTGTGTTGGGTATCCGTGCCTGTAAGGTCTGGTCAGATGTAGTCTTCTCCCAATTTGATTTGGGCATCATTCACGTACTTGCGGATAGAGTGCTCTTCGTCTTTCTTGCAGATAAGAAGCACGTTGTCCGATTCGGCCACTAAGTAACCTTCCAGTCCGTCAATGACGGCCAGTTTTCCGTCTGGCAATGTGACTATATTATTGTGGCAGTTGTAAAGCAGAGTCTGGCATTTCAGTACCACATTGTCGTTCTTGTCTTTGGGAGAGAGGTCGTAGAGAGAGCTCCACGTACCTAAATCAGACCAACCGAAATCTCCTAAGGATACATATACATTATCGGCTTTTTCCATGATGCCGAAATCGATGGATACGTTCGGGCAGGCAGGGAAGTTCTCATCAATAAACCGCTGTTCTTCCGGAGTGCCGTAAACGTCTTTTCCCGGTGCCAGTTTGGCGCTTAACTCTGGCAGTAGCTCTTCGCCGGCTTTGATGATGGTGTTTACATTCCACATGAACAGTCCGGAATTCCAATAGAACTCGCCGCTCTCTACAAATACCTTGGCCAATTCCAATTCCGGCTTTTCGGTAAATGTTTTGACCTTGTAGAAATTGTCGCCTACGGGTTCGTCAATCTGGATATAGCCATATCCCGTTTCCGGACGGTTAGGCTTGATGCCCAGTGTAAGCAGTTTCTCCGATTGCGCAACAAATTCCAGTCCCTTTTCAATGGCCGTCAGAAATTCTTCTTCTTTTAGAATCAGGTGGTCCGACGGAGCTACCACCACGTTTGCATTAGGATGTTTGGCGCGGATGTGATAAGAAGCCCAGGCGATGCAGGGAGCTGTATTCCGGCGCGTGGGTTCGAGCAATATTTGTTCGGGCAACAATTCGGGTAATTGCTCTCTGACCAAATCCGCATACATGGCATTGGTTACAATAAGTATGTTTTCTACGGGGATAATCTTCTTGAAACGGTCAAACGTTTGCTGCAACAGTGAGCGTCCTGTTCCGAAGAAATCCAGAAATTGTTTGGGGAGCGTCTTGCGGCTGACCGGCCAGAACCTGCTGCCTATTCCTCCGCCCATGATGACGCAAAAGTTGTCTTTATTGGCTGCCATAAGATGTTGTTTTAAAAGTTTCCGCTAATGTACGGCATATTTCTTTATGAACGAATTTTATAAGCCGTTTTCTGAAATTTTTCGCCTTTTTTAAAGAAAAGTATTGCAGATTCGGAAAAAAGCCGTATCTTTGCAGCGCAATTAAGAAAAACGAGTTGCCCAGATGGCGGAATCGGTAGACGCGCTGGTCTCAAACACCAGTGGATTCACTTCCATCCCGGTTCGACCCCGGGTCTGGGTACTTAGAAAGGCTGATAATCGACTGATTATCAGCCTTATTTGTTTTCTTGAAGCGTACTAAAAGCGTACTTTTTGACGAAAAGAAAGGAAACGTGTACTTTCGTGGTTTTGGCACTCCTTATTTATGTTTTCTTAACGAATATGTTGCATATTTCTTCCTTTCTCCTACTTTTGTTTGCGCTGAAAACGGTATTCAAGCCTTATCTTTGCGACCTGAACCGATTTTAATGCACAATGAATATGGAAGATATAAGAGAAGCCAATTTCAGAAAGATACAACAGATACTTGACCGATGTGTTGCGCATGAATATGGAATGAAAACCAGTGCGCTTGCCCTAAAACGCGAATACCTGACGGAAGAACAAATGAAAGACCACATCCGGCAGGAGATTTTCAATACTACGGAAAGCATTGTGTCCCTATGCCAACAAAACCGGGCTTTGCACAATATCCGCTCCGACATTCAGATGCCCGATTTCCTGTGGGAAAGCGGATTCTTTGAAAACCTCTCCTTTGACGGGCGGAAAAAGTACATATCCTTCCAATGCTCCTCTTTCAATATAGATGAATACCTGCAATCACCGACATGTTACGATGAACAGCTTCCGTTCTTTTCCTCCCTTGTGCGCTTTGTCGTGCAAACCCAATATTTGGAATACCTCCAACAGTTAGAAAACAAGTATGCCGAAACATCCGTACCTTCAACCGAACAGGAAGGACAACCTAAGGAAGAAGCACAGGCACAATCCGAGCCGATTAAAATAGTGGGGAAATCCAATCCTTTCAAATCCGTCCTCACCTCGAAACAAATCAAGCTGCTGGTCGAATGCGCCAACGAAGCGCATATATTCACGACAACTGTCACACAGAAAATCCTTTCAGACTTCTTCGCCTGCAAGCTGGACGGGGTCTTGAAGTCCAACAACAACCGCTTGCTGGCTTATCTGATGATGCAGCTTAGCTGCTACAACTATATCGCTTATGAGTGGCAGTCCGTCATAGCCAACAACAAGCTGGTACTTGCCAAGATAAAAGACAAATACCTCACACGCAGCGACTTGTCGAGCGCGACAGACAACGTGAAGTGCATCTACCCGAAAGGATACGAAATCATAGACAAATACATCAAGCAACTGCAAAAAGGTTGAGCATAGTCTGAGCGGTCAAACAAAGCTCAATTAGACTTCATTTCCAAGCCTTTAACTTTGCCCCCGTTAACAAAACGATGCGGCATGTCGGCATAGGTCAAAACAAAAATATTTCACGTGAGTTACCCGTAACTTATGTGTTGATGTTTTGGAGGATGCCGATTTTTGCTCCATCAAAAATAAAACGAGGGTGCGCACCTTCATATTGTTTCACCAAAAAGTTTCAAGCAATATGGAAAAAACTTTGGAAATGCGAGTGGAAGAACTCGAAAGAATGTTGTTCCTAACCAAGAACGTGCTTAGCTTTGATGAAGCGAGCACATTCCTCAACCTGTCCAAAAGTTACCTTTACAAGCTGACTTCGGGCAATCTGATTCCCCATTACAAGCCGCAGGGGAAGATGCTTTATTTTGAGAAGTCCGAACTGGAAGCATGGCTCCGCCAGAATCCGGTAAAGACCAAAACGCAGATAGAGCAGGAAGCGCAGAAGTATGTTCTCAACCATCCCTTAAAGAAGTAAAGCCCATGGAAAACAAGAAAAGCACGGAGGCTAAAGGGGACACCATCATGAATAAGGAAGATTTTGCTGCCCTTTGGAAAAGCATCCGCCTGAAAGTGACGGACACTTACGATGTGCCGTCTGAAATCCTTTGGGTGAACGGCTCCACCATCGGGACGCTGGGCAACTTCAGCGCCTCCACAGGCAAGGCGAAAAGCAAGAAGACGTTCAACATCTCCGCCATCGTTGCAGCGGCACTGACCAATGACGAGGTGCTGCACTATTCGGCGTGCCTGCCTCCGGACAAACGGAAAATCCTTTATGTGGACACCGAACAGAGCAGGTACCATTGCCACAAGGTGATGGAACGCATCCTGCGGCTTGCCGGGCTGCCGACCGACCAAGACAGGGACGACTTTGTTTTCATCGTACTTCGGGAACAGACCCCTGACATGCGGAAGCGGATTATCGAGTATATGCTGGAGAACATGCCCGAAGTGGGGCTGCTCATCATTGACGGCATCCGCGACCTGATGTATGACATCAACAGCCCCAGCGAATCGACCGACCTGATTAACCTGCTCATGCGCTGGTCAAGCGGATACAACCTGCACATTCATACCGTGCTGCATCTGAACAAGGGGGATGACAATACGAGGGGACATATCGGCACGGAACTGAACAACAAGGCGGAAACCGTCCTGCAAATCACCAAGAGCACGCAGGACGGGAACATCAGCGAGGTAAAGGCGATGCACATACGTGACCGGGACTTCGAGCCTTTCGCCTTCCGCATCAACGACAGCGCATTGCCCGAAGTCGTGGACGGCTATGTATTCCAGCAGCCCAAGCAGGAAAAAAGTTTCCCGCTTACGGAACTGACTGAACAGCAGCACCGCACGGCGTTGGAAAACGGTTTCGGCAAGCGCACCGTACAGGGCTATTCCAACGTCATACAGGCGTTGAAGCAGGGCTATGCAAGCATCGGCTACGAGCGTGGGCGCAATACCCTTGTGTCGCTTAACAAGTTTCTTGTGAACAAGCGTATGATTGTAAAGGAAGGAAAGGGATACCGTTACAATCCCGATTTTCACTACTAAAACAGGTTTGGTTTAGTTCGGACATATATATAAGGGGAACAGACTTCCCGTTTCCCGTCACTCCCGGCAATCAAGTCCGGTACAGTACGGGCGTATATATGAAGGTCTAAACCGGACTGGTACACTTCCCAATTATTCATCATCCACTAAAAAGTTTGCATTATGAACATTGAAGAAGCAAAGAAAATACCCATCACCGATTACCTGCACAGTCTGGGATATTCACCCGTCAAGCAGCAGGGAGCGAATCTATGGTACAAATCGCCACTGAGGGAGGAACATGAAGCATCCTTTAAAGTAAACACAGAACGGGAACAATGGTATGACTTCGGGGCTGGCAAAGGCGGCAACATCATCGCACTGGCACAGGAACTTTACTGTTCCGACCATCTGCCGTACCTCTTAAACCGGATAGCAGAACAGGCACAGCATGTCCGCCCGGTCAGTTTTTCTTTTCGGCAGCAAAGGTCGGCACCGAGTTTTCAACATTTGGAAGTCCGTGACCTCACCCATCCGGCATTGCTCCGTTACTTGCAGGGGCGTGGCATTGACCTTACACTGGCAAAAAGAGAATGCAGGGAACTGCGTTTCACTCATGACGGCAAGCCCTACTTCGCCATCGGTTTCCCGAACCGGGCTGGAGGTTTCGAGGTGCGCAACTCCTTCTTCAAGGGCTGTGTCGCCCCGAAAGACATCACCCACATACGGCAGCGGGGAGAGCCAAGAGAGAAATGTCTGGTGTTTGAGGGCTTCATGGACTATCTTTCATTCCTTACGCTAAGGACAAAGAACTGCCCGACCATGCCCGACCTTGACAGGCAAGACTATCTCATCCTTAACTCCACCGCCAACGTGAAGAAAGCCATTGACGCATTGGGGCAGTACGAGCGCATCCATTGTATGCTTGACAATGACAAGGCAGGGTATGAAGCGACACAGGCTATCGCATTGGAATACTCCCCCCGTGTGCGTGACTTCTCGCACAACTATCGGGGATATTCAGACTTGAACGACTACCTGTGCGGCAGGAGGCAGGAACAGAAAAACAGACAGAATCCGGTACTAAGGCAGAAGAAAGGCAGGGGAATCTAACCCTGCGGAGATAGACACTGTGACCAACGGACAGACGTTTCTTAGGGGAAGCAAGGTTATGTTTCGGTAGACCGAAACCGCTTTGCTCCCCGCAAAGGGAACTGCTCCCATCGGTCGCAATTTTCAAGACAACTTCTAAAAACAAAAATGTATGACAGATACAAGGAACAAATCAGGCGGTCGTCCGGCAAAGAACCGGATAGACAAGCAAAGACGTGTGGTCAGCACGAAGCTGACCGAGTTGCAGTATTACGCCATCAGGAAGCGGGCGTCAGAAGCCGGGCTGCGTGTCAGTGAATATGTGCGGCAAGCAGTTGTGTCAGCAGAGATAACGCCCCGGCTGAACAGGCAGGATGCGGACACCCTCCGCAAACTGGCAGGCGAAGCGAACAACATCAACCAGTTGGCGCACCGGGCAAATGCCGGAGGTTTCGCGCTGGTAGCGGTGGAACTGGTGAAGCTCAAGAACAGGATAGTGGAAATCATAAGCCATTTGTCGGATGATTGGAAAAATAAGGAAAGGAAGCGGTTTTAAGGGCTGTGTGGACTACGTGCTGGGCAAGCAGCAGGCGGTCTTGCTCCATGCGGACGGAGTACTGGCGGAAAGCAGGCAGGACATCATCCGCTGCTTCTGCGCACAAGCCTCCATGAATCCCCGTCTGGGCAAGCCAGTCGGACATATCGCGCTGAGCTATTCGGTAAACGATGCGCCCAAGCTGACGGACGAGAAGATGATACAACTTGCGCAAGAGTATATGCGCGAGATGAAAATCACCGATACGCAGTACATCATCGTGCGCCACCAAGACAGGGAGCATCCGCATGTGCATATCGTATTCAACCGGATAGACAACAATGGCAAGACCATTTCGGACAGGAATGATATGTACCGTAACGAACAGGTATGCAAGAAGCTGAAAGCCAAGCACGGGCTATACTTCGCCAAAGGCAAGGAGCAGGTTAAGCGGCACCGCCTGAAAGAGCCGGACAAGTCGAAATACGAGATTTACACGGCTGTGAGGGATGAAATCGGCAAATCTCGGAACTGGCGGCAGTTGCAGGAGCGGCTGGCAGAAAAGGGCATCGGCATCCGCTTCAAGTATAAAGGACGTACAGACGAGGTACAGGGCATCTCCTTCACAAAAGGTGCCTATACGTTCAAAGGTTCGGAAATAGACCTCAGCTTCAGCTTCTCCAAGCTGGATAAGCATTTCGGGAATGCGGGGCTTGATACCGCCGAAAGCCGGCGGCAAACGGTTACAACCCCCGTCCGCGAGCCGGAACCGGTATCGCACAAGGCAGACAGCCCGCCATTGGGCGGCTTGTTCAGCCTGTTCGACCTTTCGCCCTCTCCGGTGAATCAGGAACCCGACTGGAATCTGAGAAAAAAGAAGAAGAAAAAGAAAAGACTACTTAATTTGTAAACGGATATGGAAGACAATTTGATTTTGGAGGGGCTTCTCTCTATGCTAACGGAACTGAAAGAGAAGCAGGAAGCGCAGGTAACGCCAGCCAGCCGGGAGGAAACGCTCGGAAGGCTGGATGCCATCGAGCGGGCATTGTCGAGACTGCACGGCAGCCCGGCTGTTCCCGAAAAGGAATTGCAGGCAGTCCAAAGCCGACTTGACGGCATAAGGGACGGGATGCAGGGGCAGCAGAAGCACATCGAGGACACCAAGAGAATAGCGTTGGAAACCTACCGTTGCTTCAATGTAATGGTCAAGACCCTGAACGCTTACAGAACGGAGAGGGAAGAAGCCGCTCCCTTGCCGCTCTACCGGCGGATTTACAACAGGGTCGCTTCGTGGATACGCCCGGGGTTGTTCCTCTTTTTGGCGGTGCTGATTGTCTGTGCCGCTTCCATAGCCTTGAATGTCCGTTTGGCTGGACGTATGCGGCAGTTGCAGGACAACGATATGAAATACCGCTACTTGCTGATGCGAGGACAGGCGGACGGGGCGACTTTCGACGTACTGGAACACAAGTTCAAGTGGCAGCGGGATGAGCGGTTTATCCGCAGCGTTACCGATTCGGTGACAGATTTTGAATACCGCAGCCGGAAACAGGCGGAAGCATTGGAGCGTGCAAGACTGTTGGACGAGCAAGCCGAACGGTTGAAGGAGGAAGCCGATCGTCTAAAAATCCTTAACTAAGAACAACGAAAGGGCGTGTTAAAAACGTGCATGCCCTTTCGCCGTTATATATGATGATCACCATTGCAGCAGGCTTTATTGTTCCTGATAAAAATACTAGAAATCATATATTATACCAATATCTGCGTCAAGATATCAACATGTGAAGAAAATTCAGATACCTCAATGATTAAACCAATAAGCAGGGCTTTCACGAGAAGGAGTGTCCATTGGCAACTGGTCTTTAACTTATACAAGATGGAGTTTACAACCTCTGTGAGACAACTTTGAGTGACATAGCCACGAACATTTAAAGATTGGTTATAAATTCACCGTTTACTTCAAATGCTTTTCCATGTAATTTAGTTTTCCATGTACTTTCTACTTCACCCAAATCAATATAGTTTTCAATGATACCTTTTTGGCATACAACCTCTCTTAGTGTAGGATTAAATTTTTGTATCATCTTTTCCATTGTTTTTTCTCTTCTCTTGGGTTTACAGAAGGTGTCATACGATGTCATATATAAATGCTGTACCATTTCCACAAACTTAGCAAGCATTTCTTTGGAAGGCAAGCAATTGCTTCCATGAGTAAAGGGAGATAACTGTCCTATAAGGACACGATGATCAAACAGTTCCTTCCAAATTCTTTCTTCATAAGCATTTTCTGAACCATGATGAGGAATTTTAAAAAGCGAGGCTTGTCCATCAGTTATGCAATCACAATGATCTAAGATGCAAAGCCAGCCGCGACTGTCATCGCTTGATTTTTCCAAATCACCACCTAAAATCACCGTATGCCCATTGACACAAACTTGCAATACTACACACTTCTCATTGGGAGAACGGACAATGATTCGCCGGTTTGATTTGGGAGTATAATCATTGATTAATGTAGATAATTCGCTTCCAAATTCAGCAATGACTGCATCTGAAGGCGAAAGAGCAAAGACCTTTATATCAAGATTTTCTTGCTGGACACTAAACAATAACCGATCTTGTACGACAGGCTTCACGTGTGTCTTACGTTTACTGGCTATTTGCAGACAATTCGCCATGATTTCCGTGGAGGAGGTTTTGGCACTTAGTTTATCTTTCCGGCTATCCAGTCCTATAAACTCAAGAAATTTAGACTTATCTGAAGCTATAGCCAAAGCCAAAGAGGCGGATTTGCATTCATCTAACAGCTTGTCAAGCCCAAGAATATGGTCATTATGCCAATGGGAACATACAATAAGCTTTACATCTGAAGCAATATCCACATGTAGAGATTTCAAATACTGAAGAGGCAATGATTCTTTCGTCATGGGATCCATACACGAATCAACCACCATCCAATTGTGGGCTCCCATTTGAACCACCACAGACTCCCCATAGCCACCAGTACCGATTAAGGACACCCTAAAATAGTTCATTCCCAAACGATTTCATGATTCAGTTCTTCAGCTTTATCGATAATG
>DGYFI06202__coassemble_371_pt1 | contig 51579 bp, 48 predicted proteins | sample DGYFI06202__metabat2_high_PE_032 | metagenome-assembled genome bin DGYFI06202 | reverse complement strand
TTATATGTTGTTTTCTTTGAATCCATTTTTATAAGTTATTGCTATTTGAGAGGCTATTGCCAAAGACAATAGTGGTGGAACGGCTTCTCCTATCTGCTTAAAGTTATCTCCAAGAGAACCTTCCCATAGATATCCATCTGGAAAACTCTGCAACCTTGCGGCCTCTCTTATAGAAAGTCCGCGATTTTGTTCGGGATGACTGTACCTTCCACTTGCCGGATTTCTAGCATATTGTGTTATTGTTATAGCGGGTTTGTCCCAAGATAATCTTCCATAAACATCACTAAAGCCTTTTACTTTGTCCAAGCATTTCGGACCAACCCCGCAAGGTCTGCTACCTCCGTTAAGAGGAACCTGTGATATGACCTCTATGGTACTTTGTTTGTGGGAAGAGCATCTATGGTAGATATCCTTGGGATGTTGGTCTTTAGGATTGATTTCAGGCAAGTTCCCTATTGCGTCACGAACAGTTTTATATTCATCAACGCTTAATATCTCGTCTGGTAACACAAAAGATTTATTGCGTGTCGCCACAATTATTGCTCTCGTTCTAACTTGTGGTACACCAAAACCTGCGGCATTATAAACACGCTGTGTTACATGATACCCGTAATTCTCAAAAACCTTTTTGGCTTCTTCGTAATGATTTTTATATTTTCCCGTTAATATTTCCGGGACGTTCTCCATGACCACATAATCTGGTTGCAGAGTAACTGCAATCTCTGCAAAATAGCCTATCAATGTGTTTCTTTTGTCTTCGGGCTTGTCCGAATCCTTCTTACGATGAGCTGAAAAACCCTGACATGGGGCACATCCAATAACGACCAATGGTCTTTTGGGGTCAATATGAAAAGTATCGTTTATTTCTTTAGAGTTTTCAGTTAACGTAGTAATATCGGCCTGTAATACTGGTGTATGATAATTTGAGTGATATGATTTTAAAGAAACCGGATTAATATCAACTCCACCTAATACATGAAATAAGTCATTTAAAGAAGCAAAGCCAAGCGACATTCCACCCGCACAACAGAAGAAATCGAGCACATCGACACTTGCCTCGGCATTTAAAAATGTTCGAGGGTGCCATGAGTCAATGTTCTTCTTTCCTTTCGAGAATTCGTCTAAGAATATTTCGCTTAAACTTTTATTTTGCATACTATTATGCTCCCGTGTCATTCAACAAATCTTTGACATTGACTCCTAATGCAACAGCAATTCTGTCCAAAGTTTGCAGGTCTGGTTGCGCGACATTACTACACCATTTTGAGACAGTACAACTACTTTTGCCAATTTTTTCAGCGAGCCAACGTCCAGTTCTGTCCTTTTCTACAAGAACAACCTTGATTCGATTAAGTTTCTTTGCTTCCGACATCTTTAAATGTTTTAATTCCGACGCAAAGTTAATAAAGTATTCCGAAATCCCATCATATTGCTTTGATGACTCGCACTTTTTTGTGACCATCCCACGTTCAGTCCAACAAGGTTGAATATCCCTTTCTCTCCACCGTCAGTCACTCATGCAGGTTGTCACTTACATAAGCGCATGGCGAATTTCTTTCTCGCAGGCCCTCTGCTTGGATGATTATCAAATGACAAAATGAATGATAGCCAAGATTATAATACCAACAATCATTATCCAGCGGTTTACATCAATTGATTTTGCCGTTGATTCCTGGGCTGTTTTTATTTCTCCTTTTACATCAGCTATTGAGAAACTTATTTTATCGCAACTGGACTGAAGGCCATCACAAGTAGTCTGTAAATATCATTCTTTGTCCGACTTCCGTCCGACCTAAACAAATAAATCCGATATAAGTCATTGGCTTATACCGGATTACCCTTGCACGGGAAGAGAGGCTCGAACTCCCGACACTCGGTTTTGGAGACCGATGCTCTACCAACTGAGCTATTCCCGTGTTTGCGGCTGCAAAGGTAATGCAAACTTTTGAATTGGCAAGGATTAAAAGATTTTTTTTAAAGCGTCCTGCTAAAAATCCCTCAAAATCCCTCAAAGCATACCCAAATCCTGGTACATCACACGATAGGCAGCAGCTTTCTTTTCCAAAGCCAGCGGATAAGCACGCGAAGACGAGGGCATACGATAAAGACGCAAAGCCCGCTCTTCGAAAAGAAATTCGGAAAAGTCACCGACCCGGGGCTTGTCTACAGACAACTGCGCACACAACGTGTCGGTAGCCTTTTCGCCGGTTGTCACCACGGCACGGCACTCTGGCAGACAACGAAGCAGAGCTGCTACATCGGTAGGGGTAACTACTTCAAGAAACTTATCGGAAGCATTGTCCTGCAACCGACGGACAGCCGAAGCCGTATCGAAAAGCGCAATCCCCTTCTGTAGCAAAAATTCAACAAGACGCTCTTTGCAGAAAGCTTTCCGGCCTTCGGCCACGAAATAGTCCTTCTGACCGAAAAACAACAGCCCGGTCAACCTCCACATATCATTGTTCCAGTTCGGGTAATAGAACTCCATTGACCAGCGTTTGCGCTGGGGAGGAAAACTGCCCAACATAAGCAGACGGGCATGAGGAGGAAGAAAAGGCTGCAAGGGGTGCTGCTCGATGTCTACAGACGGCAGGCTCATTTCTTATTCTCCCCGTTGTCTTTGCGGCGCGGTTCTTTCTTGGCCAGTATGATTACATTATAGACATATTCTGACATCCATTGTTCGGAATATCCCAACCGCTCTTTATACTGGCGCACAGCCATGGCTGTCTTGTGTACATCGTCTTTTTTCCAGACAGTCTTGGTGCAGACATCGTGCATGGTCTTTTCCGTCATGGTGCGCAAAGCTCCGCGGAAAATGGAGGGAATACGGAATTTCCACTGCATCAATGTTCCCATAAGCATGATAAGGTCGTTGGAAAATCCCTGGTACATAAAGAGATAAGACTGGATGTCGTTCTGTGTCCGGCAGTGTTTCTTCACCGAAGCATCAATTTCACGGAAGAAGTTCTCGCTGATACCGTAATCCTGCATCAGCATTTTGCGGGAAGCAGCCTTCTCACCCAATCCCAGACGTCCTCCCTGAGTAGGAATCTTGAACAAGCGCTTGAAATTGGCCACATCCGGAATAAACCGGATATTGGTGATACCCAAATTGGCAGCAATCACCGACTGGAAATAAACGCGGGTCAACGAGACGAAGTCTTCTACTCCCTTGCCCGAAGCATTCTCTTTGTTTTTGTTAAACAATCTGGCTATAATACCCATAATAGTCCTTGATACTATATATAAATAATGTTGATACAAAAATATCCCTTACGGTTTCTCCGATGTCGCTGTTCCTCCGGACAAATAGAGACAAAAGCCCTACTTGAGTCCGACCGGATATTTCGACAGAGAATTGGTCTGCAAAATTAAATTATTTTTTGCAATCCCACCACAAACCAGGCATCTTTTCCTGCCCATCCACCCAGAAAAGGCGTTTAACTCTTCAGACGAAAATAGAATTTATGCCCTTCAAACAAAAGCTCGACAATGCCATAACGTACCAGCTTAGCCAGCAGGTGCTCTGCCGAACGACGGGGAAGACGCGACAAACGGCAATAACGGTTGAACGACAGGCGGTCATGCTCGGCAAACAAACGCAACAACAATTGCTCCCTTTCGGTAAACTCAATCAGTTCGCCGCGCGGATTCCCATTCTGCTGCCAGATGCGCAAGTGTACCGGAGTGGCCAGAATATTCTCATCGGCAATACGCAGGTAAGCCAACCTTCGTCCATTTTCGTCCTTGGCATAGACGGGTTTTGAAGCACTTTCGTCGACTGTCACCACCAGCACCGTACGCCCTTCGGCCAAAAACGTTTGCCAATGACAATTTACCGGAGGCACACAATAAAGCTGGGCGGCTGCCTCTATCATATATTGCTCCTCTGCCGAGCGTACGCCGGCAATCTTTCCATTATCCTTCACTCCAATGAGCAGCCGTCCTCCGTCTGTGTTGGCAAAGGCAGACAATGTCTTGGCAATCTTGCGCACATCGGATATTTCAAACTTGAAATCCTGTTGCTGATGCTCGCCTTCAGCGATAAGCGCATGTATATAATCTGTATCTGTAAGCGGTTTCATGGTGACAAAAGTAGGCAAAAAATAAGGAAATGCTTTTTTTCACTAAAAAATAGCTTCTCTTTTCAAAAAAAATATCCTTTTTCTGCATTTATTTCAAGAAACGCTGTATTTTTGCCTTGCATTATAAATGAAGTAATACAAAAGATTATGAAAGAACTGATTGAAAAGGTTGCAGCATTGTATGCTGAATTTGAAAAGGACGCTAAAGCCCAGTTGGAAAACGGCAACAAAGCTGCCGGTACACGTGCACGCAAGAATTCGCTGGAAATTGAAAAGACAATGAAAGAATTCCGCAAGGCTTCGCTGGAGGCGTCGAAACAGTAAAACCAGACATAGCTCTGATTCGTATGCAAAAAGACTACCCGCGGGGTGGTCTTTTTTTGTCACAGCCACTTATTCCATCTGCATCCCATGAACGAGAATGTACTGAACAAACTGAAAATACTGGCAGAATCAGCCAAATATGATGTATCATGCTCCTCAAGCGGCACCGTACGCGCAAACAAGGCCGGCATGGTGGGCAATACCGTAGGAGGATGGGGCATCTGCCACAGCTTTGCCGATGACGGACGCTGCATCTCGCTGCTCAAGGTAATGCTGACCAATCATTGCATTTATGACTGTGCCTATTGCATCAACCGCCGCACCAACGACATCCCGCGTGCCACCCTGTCGGTTAGCGAACTGGTGGAACTGACCATGGAATTCTACCGGCGCAACTACATCGAAGGCCTTTTCCTGAGCAGCGGTGTGGTGCGCAATCCCGATTACACCATGGAACGCCTGGTACGGGTGGCTAAAGACCTGCGCACGGTACACCGCTTCAACGGATACATTCATCTCAAAAGCATTCCCGGAGCCAGTCGCGAACTGGTGAATGAAGCCGGCCTTTATGCCGACCGACTGAGCGTGAATATCGAAATTCCGACCGAAAAGAACCTGAAACTGCTGGCTCCTGAGAAAGATCACGAAAGCGTGTTCTCGCCCATGCGCTACATACAGCAGGGCGTGACGGCCAGTGCCGAAGAACGCCGACGCTTCCGGCACGCTCCGCGTTTTGCCCCTGCCGGACAAAGCACCCAGATGATTGTAGGCGCTACATCGGAAAGCGACCAAGACATCCTGAGACTCTCATCGGCGCTTTACCGCCGCCAGTCCATGCGACGCGTCTACTATTCCGGATACATTTCTGTCAATACATACGACCCGCGGCTGCCCGCCTTGAAACAGCCGCCTTTAGTGAGAGAAAACCGCCTCTATCAGGCTGACTGGCTGATGCGCTTTTACCATTTCACGGTAGACGAGATTGTGGACGATACCCACCCCAACCTCAGTTTGGACTTCGACCCCAAGCTGACGTGGGCATTACGCCACCCGGAAGTGTTTCCCATTGATGTGAACACTGCCGACTACGAACTGCTGTTGCGCGTGCCGGGCATCGGTGTCAAGTCGGCACGCCTCATTGTTGCCTCACGCCGTTTCTCACGCTTGGGTTTCTTTCAGCTGAAACAGATGGGCATCGTAATGAAAAAAGCACGGTATTTCATCACTTGCCGCGAATTGCCCGAACAGACCATCCACGAACTCACTCCCCAAGGCATCGCCCGCCTGTTGGCTCCCAAAACCAGGAAGAAGACGGACGATCGCCAGCTAAACCTGGATTTTTCGGAATGAAAGTATTTATCTTCGACCATACCTTAGAGGGATTGTTGACTGCCGTGTTCGAGGCTTACAACCGCCGCACGTTCCCCGACCTCCTGTTGCCCGACGGGGTGCCGCTTCCCCTGTTTTATGAGGAAACGCTGGACATAACGACCGATGAAGAAAAGGCCACCCGCGTGTGGACAGGGCTATCGCGCAAGCTCTCTGCCTTTGCCCTGCAATGCGTGGCACGCTGCTGGCTGGCCGAAGAAGAAGAGACGCCCCTGGTCATGTTCCGGTTTATTTGCAAGGTTTTCGACTCGCCCGTCCGCATTGAAACCAACCAGGCCGATCCCGATGTGCATGCTTTTACACAAATGTGGCGACGGGTAGAAGGAGAACGCACACGTCTCATGCAATTCATCCGCTTCCAGAAAGCTGCCGACGGCACATACTTTGCAGCTGTAGAACCCGAGAAAAATGCCTTGCCGCTTATTGTACCCCATTTCCGTGACCGCTTTTCCGACCAGCGATGGCTCATCTGGGACATAGGACGCACCTATGGCTTCTACTACAACGGACATGACGAAGTGCAACGCGTGACTATCGACAATGCCGGCAACCTCCCCCACCTCACCAGCGGCCGCTTGGACGAATCGCTTATGGCACCCGACGAAGCTCTTTTTCAGTCGCTCTGGAAAACTTATTTCCAGTCTATCTGCATCCGCGAACGAATCAATCCCCGCAAACAACGCCAAGACATGCCGGTGCGTTATTGGAAATATCTGACGGAGAAACAAAACTGACAGGATAGCAGAAAAGCCTGTTAAATAAATGTGCAAAATTAAATGATACTAAACACAGAGGCACGGAGACACAGAGTTTTTGTTTTCTTGTCCATAGCTCACAGAGTTAATTCCCCTTCTCTCGTATGCGGCGAAGCCGCGGACTCTGTGCCCTCCCGTCATTTTTACCGACAGACAGTTACAGAACTTTGTGTCTCTGTGTTGGATATAAACTAATTCTGATTGATTACTTATATCCGAGGATGCCTATAATGCATATTCTTTCAACAACTCGAAGCAATGGCAGTCCAGGAACTGTCCATTTTTGAAGCAAGCTTTATGCTGAATACCTGTTTTCCGGAAACCTGCCTTTTCCAATGCCCGCATGGAGGCAAAATTGCCGGCATAAACCTTAGCAAAAATCCGCACGACATCGGTTTGACTGAAATAATCGCTGACAGCTTGACGCAAAGCCTGCGTCATCATCCCTTTATTCCAATAAGGTTCGGCAATCCAATAACCTATTTCCGCATTGAAGCGTTCCACGTCTGTACCTCTGTCGAAACAGATGTTTCCGGCAGCTTCCGCATTTATTTCAATGCAATAATTGCTTTGCACGTCTTGAGACTTGATGTATTGTATGAATGAGGCTGCATCCTTTTCAGTATAAGGATAAGGCAAACTGTCCCGGCAGTTGTCCCAAATCTTTTTATTGTTGAGGTATTTTGCCAAAGCAGAAGCATCTGATTCCTGCCATTGGCGAAGGATAAACGGAATCATATTCTTATGTTTTTTGCGAAGATAGGGGAAATCAGGAAGCGGGGCAAGAATATTGTCTTATAATTACTGATACCATTCGCACCTTCTACATAAAAAAACGCCTGTCTGGCGTGTATGGTTCTACACGCCGTACAAGCGGATGAGCGGAAAACCGGAATGGCGTTAGGCGGGAGTGCCGTGTTCGTAGAGGTACTCTGGGGCAAAGCCGATTTCGTTGTTCCAGTCGATGGTGAATGGGTCGATGGTGAACCGTTTGAAATAGTCCAGGTCTTTTAGTTTCCGGCAGATGCCTTTAGTCAATTCGCCCGAAAAGTCAAACAGCTTTTCCACACCATTGTTGAACCAAATGTGGAGCGTGTAACCCTGTACATACTCGGCTTTTGTTACAGTAAGCAGTTCGTTGGTTTCCATAAGGCTATTTTTATTCTAATGGTTTAATACTTAAGGGAGCTTCCCGATTGCAGAGGCGTTCCCAGTTGTTCATCAGTTCTCCTTTGTGCAAGTCGAGCCATTCGTACACCAAATTCAGTGCCCGGCGCGGCATACACCCTGTCACGATGCCACTTTCAATGGTAATGCTGGCTTTGTAACCTTGGTACTCTACATGGAAATGCGGTGGATTGTGCTCGTTGATATACATGTAGATGATAATCCCATAGAATTTGCTTATTTGCGGCATATCAATCTTGTTTTATTGGTTCAGTATGCAAAATTAGCAAAAATAGGCAAGAAAGCAAGCCCCCAAACAAAAAAATCCCCCGCCGTCGCACGTTGGCGGCAGGGGAAGCTCTTTACTTGACCAGCTTAATCTCTTTCAGCCACTCTGTGATGCCTTCGGTATTCCGGTCCACGGCTCCGAAGCCTTTCAGGTGACGGGCGTCGGGTGTGAGTTCGGCAATCTTGGCAAGCGTCTCGTCGCGGTAGGTCGAGGCGTAGGTGCAGAAGGGGACAACCGTCTTGCCTTTGAAGTCGTAGCTCTCGGCAAAGGTGTTGATAATCATCGGGGCGGTCCACCACCACACGGGACAACCGATGAACACCGTATCGTAGCTGTCCCAGTCCGCTACCTTGTTCTTGATGGCAGGTCGGACATTCTTCTCTTTCTCTGCCTTTGCCACTTCGGTACAGGGCGTGTATTCCGTGGGATACGGCTTGACCGGTTCGATGCGGAAGAGGGTTCCACCGGTCTGTTGGGCGATGTATTCGGCTACGTGCTGCGTGTTGCCGCTCCAACTGAAGTAAGCCACGAGGATTTTTCTGTCTTGGGCAAACGCGCCCGCTGTGCACATCACGATGAGCATGAGGAGTGCAAAGATTCTTGTTTTCATTGTTCGGAAATATTTATTGGTTAGTTATTAATTACCGGTAGCGATGGCAGTCATCTGGCGAAGCTGATTCTCCGTAATGCCCTGCCGCAGGCAGATGGCAGAGTGCGACCGCAACATCGGTTCGACTCCTTCTCCCAAGGCAGCGAGGATGGACACGGTGGCAAGCTCGCGCTCCTGCCACGTCAGCAGGTCGCGTTCGAAGATGTCGCAGAACAGGTGTTCCTTCAGGTATTGCTCGATGATAGGGGCAAAGGCGGCATATCCCGTCTTGGGAGCATCCTTCGGCGCACCGCTCAGCTTTTCGAGCAGCTCCGCGCCACGGGTGTACTTGTCGCGGCTGTCGCCGACGGGCGATGCGTCACGTCCCATGAGGTCGGTGATGCCCTGCGCCTTGCGCTCGTCCAATACTTGCATGAAGGTTTGCAGGGCGCGAAGGCTGCGGGGAAAGCCGCAATAGGCATAGGCGTGTACCAATACTTCTTTCACCTCGTTCACCGTCATGCCGTTGTCCAACCCACGGGCGAGGGCTGTCTTGAGGTTTTCCAAATCGCCTGTGGCAGTGTTGGCGGCAATGGCTACGATGCTCTGCTGGCGGGTGCTCAGCGTGTCTGCCTGCTGCGCCCGGAGGTTTCCACACACGGCGAACAGCAGGAGAGTTAGGGATAAAATCGTTGTTCTCATAAATCAATCTGTCATTAAATTGGTTTTGATGCAAAATTACGGCAGATACCCTTGTCCGTCCATACACAGATTACAGATTGATATACCCATATCAACGAATGATGAAATGCAGAGTCCGTCGTTTAAACGTTCCTCTTTAAGATTTATAGCCAGCCTCTTTGAGCCTCTTTCCGCTCTCTTTTCCCGGCAGATGTACTACCGTGGCTCCGTTTCATATTTTTTGCTTTTTACAGGTGAACCGCTGAACACGTCGCTCATGTGCATCGCATCAAGGGCAGCGTCTATATCCTTTATTTCTTCGGCGGAGAGACGGATGTCTGCCGCCCCGATGTTCTCTTTCAGCCTGCACAATTTACGGGTGCCGGGAATAGGGACTATCCACGGCTTCTTGCATAGCATCCAGGCAAGGGAGATTTGCGCAGGCGTGGCATGTTTCTGCTCTGCCAATTCATCAAGAAGGGTGAATAGAGCCTTGTTCTGCCCAAAACTTTCCTTCTGGAACTGGGGCATGGAAGCGCGGTAATCGTTGGCTGCATCGAAACGGTCGTTTTCCGTATAATACCCGGAAAACAGACCGTTGGCAAGCGGGGAGAATGCCACGAAGCCAATGCCCAGTTCTTCGAGCACGGGAAAAATCATCATCGACTTCTTCGATTTCCATTCCCATCTGTATGGAGTAGACAATATCCCGCTGCAAAGCGCCACCATCATGAGCCGCTTCCTCAATATGCTGGAGAACGGGACATACCGCGAACACCGCGAAGTGAACTGGTACGCCGACAAGTCGCTGACCTTCGTCCGCATTTCCGACATGTTCGGTTTCTCATCGCCTGCTTATTTCAGCCGTTACGTGCAGCAGCATCTGGGAGTAAGCCCGACGGAGTATAGGGGGTGATGTGCTTTTCCTTGGTAAGGAAGATTGGCGTTTTTTTCATGACAACAATGAAGGGATTTAAACTTTCCCCTCAATAGATCATCGCATAACATACTGATATTCAACTTTCTACTTCGTCTATATAACGAGCTTGCTGCTTATCGCTTGGAAGTGGGCTGCCCAGCGCTTGGCAACCTTCTCTGAAAGAGTTATCAGAAAAGCTGCCTGGTACACGGTGTACTCGTGCTGCGCATAAAAAGTTTAAATCACTCCAATAATAAATACGACCATAACGATAAAAAACAGCCTGTTTTTCGTATCTTTGCCGATGGTTAGAGGTTACTCTTTCCGTACATAATATTATAGAATAAAAAAGTAGAAGCGTTGTGCTTATCTCGAAGTCGGGAACGTAGGAAATTCAAGACTTATTCAGAGAGACGGCAGAGTGGTTCTCACGCTATAGCGTGGGCTGCTATTACCATATCCTGAATAAAGGTTTTCCTACGACCTCCGACTTAGATGTGGTAGCATTGCAGTTCCACGCTCTCGCATTTTATAACCGCCTATTAAGGGACTGACAGGCATCGAATAGGATATTATGGAACAACAATTTTGTCAAAGTTGCGGCATGCCCCTGACCGATGAGAACAGAGGAACCCATGCCGATGGAAGCCGTAGCGAGGATTATTGCATGTATTGTTACAAGAACGGCGCGTTTACCCAGGATTTCACGATGGGGCAAATGATTGAGTTCTGCCTGCAATTCTTAGACCAATGGAATGCACAGGCTGAATGTAACTTAACTCCCATACAGGCCAAAGAACAGATGCTTCAATACTTTCCGCGCCTGAAACGGTGGAAAGAAAAAGACGAACGGACACTGACGGAAAAAGCAACCCATTTGCTTGCCCAATGCGAAAACGTGACGGTCGCTTCCATTGATGCCAACGGTTATCCTCGACCTGTGCAGATGTCCAAGATTGGAGCAAAGGGTTTTCATGAGGTGTGGATGGCGACAAGTGCTGATTCTGTAAAGGTCAATGATTTTAAGGCGAACAACAAGGCGGGTCTTTGCTATGACCATTACGGAGACGGGGTTGCCCTACGCGGAACGGTAGAGGTTATCACGGACGATGCCATCCGCAAGGAAATGTGGCAAGACTGGTTTGCCTATCATTTCCCCGGCGGACCAAGCGATCCGAATTATGTGCTTCTTCACTTCGTCGGTAAGGAAGCCACTTTCTGGATTAACGGCGAATTTTCTCACTCCAACATCTGATATTTATGAAACCTGTCGTACCCGATACTCAAAACATCGCCGCTTGCGGTCTTTATTGCGGAGCTTGCCGCAAGTTCTTGACAGGGAAATGCCCCGGATGCAAATGCAATGAAAAGGCGACCTGGTGTAAAATCCGTTCGTGTTGTCAAGAAAACAAGTTCAATACCTGCGCCGAATGTCCGCATGATGTAAAGGAATGTAAGGTGTTTTCCAATTGGATAGGCAAGGTGTTCGCCTTTCTGTTCAACTCCGACCGTGCCGCCTGCATCCGTTACATCAAAGAACATGGCGAACAGGCTTTTGCCGAAGAAATGACCCAACGTGAATGTCAGACCATCAAAAGGAAATAAATATGAAGAACGAGGTATTATATCTGTTGTTAAACAATTATGCCGATCATGAGCCTGCGTTTTTGGCATCGGCTATAGCATGTGACGAATATAGCATAAAAGAGAATCCCAAATACATCAACAAAGTCGTAGCGCCCACATTAGATGCTGTGCGTTCATGCAGTGGTTTCCGTACTTTGCCCGATTATTCTTTTGATACGATGCCCGATGACTATGCCGCATTGGTGCTAATTGGAGGTTTTGGTTGGCTTGACGAACAAGAAGCGGATAAAGTTGCACCTATCGTTCGCCATGCCATAGAGAAAGGAATTATAGTAGGAGCCATCTGCAATGCGGCTTCTTTTCTCGCCAAACACGGTTTCTTGAATGCAGTCAAACATACAGGAAACGGTTTGGAACAATTGCGGTTATGGGGCGGAGACAACTATACCAACGCAAAAGGTTATGTGAACGAGCAGGCCGTATCCGACAATCGTATCGTAACGGCAAACGGCACCGGTTACTTGGAATTTGCCAAAGAGTTGTTGTTATTGCTGGAGAACGATATTCCGGAGCAAGTTGAAATATTCTATCGTTTTAATAAACTGGGGTTTGTGGTAATGATGCGTGAGATGCAGCAAAAATAACAGTTATGACTTGTAAATCTGAATCGTATGAAACTATCGGATTGATTCAAAGGGTTTGAGAAAGGCATAGTCCGACTCTCGCCGGAGCAGCGGAGTGCTCTCTTTTCGGAATGTAGCAAGAACTGTGTGAACGGAGGCACGCTTTCCATTTACAGAAAACTCTATGAGGATGCTGGAGGGGACATGGATGTTTTCTTTCAGCTGGCGAATGGATTGCCGGGAGTAAAAGGCGAGGTCGTAGAGAAAGGCAAAGTCTATTACCTTATCTTCCTGGAATGTACTTGCCATTTGTGCAAGAAAGGCTATGTCACAACGCCTTTACTCTGTGAATGTTCCCGCCAGAGTGTCCTCTACTCTTTGCAAAGCCTTTGGAAAGGACGGGATTTTCAGGTGAAACTCTGTCATTCCATTTTGCAAGGCGAACCGGATTGCAAGATGAGGATTGAAGTAGTATAAGAGTACAAGAACTTGTGGATGTATAAAGCGTGCCCGTGCTTTGTATAATTAACCGTAAAAATATAGTCATTTGCTGTAATTCGTGTAATAGGCGGTACAAGGATTATGCCGAACTTTGCAGCCGTAAAATTACATGAAACGATGAAATTAATGACTTGCTTTGCAATGATAATGGCTGCCATGACAACAGGATTATGCGCCTGTACAGAAAAAATGGAAAGGACAGAAGAAATAGAAGCACAACAGATTTTCACCCGCACCACCCGCATCAGCGATGTAATAAATGACCCGGCTTTCGGCGACTGGGGACGGCTGATATTTCCCGTGGACGAGGGTTACTGGAGCGGCGAGACCTTAGAAGATTTGCGCTTAGTCTGGTACAACTACATCGACCCAAACAAGACCGTCGAAATCTGCAACTACCTGAAGGTGCACGCCGACAGCGTATTCCTCGACATCTATACGGAAGCTGAAAAGCAGGCCGATCCGCAGAAGCGCAACACGGGTCTGTTCTTTTTCCGGGGAAATCCGGGTGCGCCCTTTGCCGTCTGCAATGCCGGTGGTGCGTTTGCTTACGTTGGGGCTATGCACGACAGCTTTCCCCATGCCCTCGAACTGTCCAAACTGGGCTACAATGCCTTTGCACTCATCTACCGTCCGGACGATGCCTACGAAGACCTTGCCCGCGCCATCACCTATATCCACGACCATGCCGACGAGTTGGGCGTAAGCACCTCCGGTTATTCCCTGTGGGGAGGTTCGGCAGGGGCACGCATGGCGGCGGTGCTCGGTAATGCGAACTACCTTTATCAGCTGACCGGACGCGAAGATATACCGCAAGCCTCGGCTGTCATCATGCAATATACGGGCTATAGCACGGTTAGCCCGCAAGACGCGGCGACTTACGCCTGTGTCGGCACCAGCGACGGCATCGCCCCGTGGCGCACCATGCAACGGCGGTTGCAAAGCCTCTCTGCCCTCGGCATCCCAACCGAATTTCATGCTTACGACAGGCTTCCTCACGGCTTCGGGCTGGGCACGGGGACGGTGGCAGAAGGATGGCTGACGGATGCTGTCCGTTTTTGGGAAGAAAACCGATAAAAGATAAGGTCGGACTTCATCCTACATCAAGTCCGACCTCATCTTTATTTACCCATATACCGTAGCCACCACCTTCCTCTCTCCACCTTCCTGGCGGAACTCGCAAAGATAAATGCCCTGCCAGGTGCCAAGATTCAAACGGCCACCTGTAATAGGAATGGTCAGGCTGACACCCAAGAGCGAGCATTTAGCGTGGGCAGGCATATCGTCAGGTCCCTCCAACGTATGGTCATAAAACGGTTCGTTCTCTCTGACAAGACAGTTCATGACTTTCTCCAAATCGCCGCGCACGTCAGGGTCGGCATTCTCATTGATAGAAAGCGCACAGGAGGTGTGCTGCACAAAAAGGTTAAGCAGTCCGGTCTGGGGCAAAGGTTTCGGAAGATGTTCCAGAATCTCATGTGTCACCAGGTGAAATCCCCGCCGCCTGGCAGACAATAGAAAAGTGGTTTGCTGAATCATAGTCTTTTTCAAGTTTAAAGGCGCAAACATACGGATTATTTTCAAATAAAACATTTCACGCTTCCTATAAATAAGAAGAAAGTAGTATCTTTGCACCGCTTAGACATAAATACAGAAAATAAAAATACCAGGATATGTTAGAAAAAATAGAACAACTTCTACAAGAAGTAGAAAACCTGCAAGCCTCCAACGCCGATGAACTGGAGGCACTCCGCATCAAATACCTCAGCAAAAAAGGAGCTATCAATGACCTGATGGCCGACTTCCGCAACGTGCCTGCCGAAAGCAAGAAAGAAGTGGGCATGCGGCTGAACGAACTGAAGAACAAGGCACAGGAGAAAATAGCTGCCCTCAAGGAGCAGTTCGCTTGCCAAGACACAGGACTGGACGAATTGGACCTGACGCGCACGGCCTATCCCATCGGACTGGGCACACGGCATCCGCTGAGCATCGTGAAGAATGAAATCATCGACATCTTTGCCCGCATGGGATTCAACATTGCCGACGGTCCCGAAGTAGAAGACGACCTGCACGTATATACGAAGCTGAACTTTGCCGCCGACCATCCGGCACGTGACATGCAGGACACGTTCTTCATCAACGTCAATCCGGGCGATGTGACCAAGAACATCATTCTGCGCTCACACACCAGCAGCGTGCAGGTGCGCACCATGGAACACGCACAGCCGCCCATCCGCATCATTTGCCCGGGCCGCGTCTACCGCAACGAAGCCATCAGTTACCGCGCACACTGCTTCTTCCACCAGGTGGAAGGACTGTACATCGACAAGGGGGTATCGTTCACCGACCTGAAACAGGTACTGCTGCTCTTTGCGCAGGAAATGTTCGGCAGTGACACGAAGATTCGTCTGCGCCCGTCTTACTTCCCCTTCACGGAGCCAAGCGCCGAAATGGACATCAGCTGCAACATCTGCGGCGGCAAGGGATGCCCTTTCTGCAAACACACGGGCTGGGTGGAAATCTTGGGTTGCGGCATGGTGGACCCCAACGTACTGGATGCCTGCGGCATTGACAGCAAGGTGTACAGCGGCTATGCACTGGGCATGGGCATCGAACGCATCACCAACCTGAAGTATCAGGTGAAAGACCTGCGCATGTTCTCAGAAAACGACACGCGCTTCCTCCGCGAGTTTGAAGCGGCATACTGATTTAATTAATAATTGAGAATTGAGAATAAAGAAATAAGTACGAAGGAAGCGTGCCACATGCAGCAGTTATGTTTCCTCCTCTCTCTTATTTTTTAATTCTCAATTCTCAATTCTCAATTTATGAAAGACAAGCTTATCACCCCCAGTTACTGCTTCATACTGGCAGCCAATTTTCTGCTTTACTTCGGATTCTGGCTGATGATGCCGGTACTGCCTTTCTACCTGGCCGAAGAGTTCCAGGCAGACAAGACAACCATCGGTATTGTCCTTTCATGCTATACCATTGCTGCCTTGTGCATCCGACCCTTTTCGGGCTACCTGCTCGATACTTTCGCACGCAAGCCGCTGTATCTGACAGCTTATTTCGTCTTCACTGCCATTTTCGGCGGATACCTCGTGGCAAGCACCCTGACTTTGTTCATCTTGTTCCGCATCATCCACGGCTTGTCGTTCGGCACTGTCACGGTGGGTGGAAACACCATCGTCATCGACATTATGCCGTCTTCGCGCCGCGGTGAAGGTTTAGGTTATTACGGACTGGCCAACAATACTGCCATGTCCATCGGACCAATGGTAGGCTTGTTCATGCACGATGCCTCCGTGGGCTATCCCGTCATCTTCTGCACCTCCATGTTCTCTTGTCTGCTGGGTATGCTTTGTGCCTGGCTGGTGAAGACCCCTTACAAACCTCCCGTAAAGCGTGACCCCATCTCGCTGGACCGTTTCATCCTTCTGAAAGGACTTCCGGCCGGACTGAGCCTTCTGCTGCTTTCTATTCCCTATGGCATGACCACCAACTATGTGGCCATGTATGCACAACAAATCGGCATGGACGTATCTACGGGATTCTTCTTCACCTTCATGGCGGTAGGCATGGCAGTGTCACGTCTGTTCTCCGGACGGCTGGTAGACCACGGGAAAATCACACAGGTCATCGGTGCGGGGCTTTATCTGGTCATTGCCAGTTTTTTCCTGCTGGCTGGCTGTGTCTATCTCATCCAATGGGACGCCACGGTGTGCAGCATCCTGTTTTTCGGCATAGCACTGATGCTGGGCGTAGGTTTCGGCATTATGTTTCCTGCCTACAACACGCTGTTTGTCAACCTGGCCCCTAACAAACAGCGCGGCACTGCCACCTCTACCTATCTGACTTCGTGGGATGTAGGCATCGGAATCGGCATGTTGGCAGGAGGATACATAGCCGAAATCAGCAGTTTCGACAAGGCTTACCTGTTCGGTGCGTGTCTCACCATCGTATCCACCTGCTATTTTCACCTGAAAGTATCGCCCCACTATCATAAAAACAAAATGCGATGAGAAAAAAAGAAAGATATGAAAATATTCTGGCGTGGTTTCGTGAGAACGTACCTATAGCCGAAACCGAATTACATTACGAGAATCACTTTCAGTTACTGATAGCGGTTATCCTGTCGGCACAATGTACCGACAAACGGGTGAACCAGATTACCCCTGCCCTCTACCGCGACTACCCCACTCCCGAAGCGCTGGCTGCCAGTTCGCCGGAAACAGTATATGAATATATTAAAAGCGTATCCTACCCCAACAACAAGGCCAAACATCTGGTAGGCATGGCACGTATGTTGATGGAAGACTTTGGCGGAGAAGTGCCCGACCGCATGGAAGACCTGCTCAAACTGCCTGGCGTGGGGCGAAAAACAGCCAACGTCATCCAGTCGGTCGCTTTCAACAAGGCGGCCATGGCGGTAGATACCCACGTGTTCCGCGTCAGCCACCGTTTAGGACTGGTATCTGACCAATGCACCACGCCGTTCAGTGTAGAAAAAGAACTTGTAAAACATATTCCGGAAGCCGATATTCCCATCGCTCACCACTGGCTCATCCTGCATGGCAGATACGTGTGCCAGGCCCGTTCACCGAAATGTGACAGCTGCGGACTCCGTCTGTGGTGCCAATATTACGGCCAAAAGTATAAAGTTCATAAAGATAGCAAGGAAGCCGCAAAGAAATAAGAGTTTTTTATATTGAAAAAAAGAAATAAATGCTAACTTTGCGGCAATGAAAAGAGAAACATCATAATAACACTTTTAATTTAAAAATATAAGGTTATGACAATTGATCAATTCAACTTTGCCGGTAAAAAGGCATTTGTCCGCGTAGACTTCAATGTGCCTCTGGACGAGAACTTCAACATCACAGATGACACTCGTATGCGTGCTGCACTGCCCACGCTGAAGAAAATCCTGGCCGATGGCGGCAGCATCATCATCGGTTCTCACCTCGGCCGTCCGAAAGGCGTAACCGACAAGTTCTCTCTGAAACATATCCTGAAGCACCTGAGCGAACTGCTGGGCGTTGAAGTACAATTCGCCAACGACTGCATGGGTGAAGAAGCTGCTGTTAAGGCTGCAGCCCTGAAACCGGGCGAAGTGTTGCTGCTGGAAAACCTCCGCTTCTATGCTGAGGAAGAAGGTAAGCCCCGTGGTCTGGCAGACGATGCTACCGACGAAGAAAAGGCTGCTGCCAAGAAAGCAGTAAAGGAAAGCCAGAAAGAGTTCACTAAAAAGCTGGCTTCGTATGCCGACTGCTACGTGAACGATGCCTTTGGTACTGCTCACCGTGCACATGCTTCTACGGCTCTCATCGCCAAATATTTCGACAAAGACCACAAGATGTTCGGCTACCTGATGGAAAAAGAAGTGAAAGCTGTCGACAAGGTGCTGAACGACATCCATCGTCCGTTCACTGCTATCATGGGCGGTTCGAAAGTTTCTTCTAAGATTGAAATCATCGAAAACCTGCTGAACAAGGTGGACAACCTGATTATTGCCGGTGGTATGACCTATACTTTCACAAAGGCCATGGGTGGCAAGATAGGTCTCTCTATCTGCGAAGACGACAAGCTGGATTTGGCTATCGACATCATGAAGAAAGCTAAAGAGAAAGGAGTAAACTTGGTATTGGCCGTTGATGCCAAAGTGGCAGACTCTTTCTCGAACGATGCCAACACCAAGTTCTGCGACGTAAACGATATTCCCGATGGTTGGGAAGGCCTCGACATAGGTCCGAAGACAGAAGAGCTCTTTGCCAATGTTATCAAGAACTCTAAAACTATTCTGTGGAACGGTCCGACGGGCGTATTTGAGTTCGAGAACTTCACGCATGGTTCACGCGCAGTGGCAGAGGCAATCGTCGAAGCTACCAAGAACGGAGCTTTCTCGCTGGTAGGCGGCGGTGACTCTGTAGCTTGCATCAACAAGTTTGGCCTGGCCAAGGAAGTATCTTACGTATCTACGGGCGGCGGTGCATTGCTCGAAGCTATCGAAGGCAAAGTCCTGCCGGGAATCGCAGCAATCAACGAATAATCACCCACATCATTTAACCCAAAGGCAATCTGGCGCAAACGCGCAGATTGCCTTTGTTTTTGCACAGTTATCTCATGAAGAAAATACTGATTTCTCTCCTGCTGCTCTTAGCTGTGACGAGCTGGGGTTCGGCGCAGGAAACCGACAAAAAAGAATCAAACTTAAACAAAGTAGTCAACACTCTGAAGGAAAGACTGACCATCGAGGGATACACCCAACTGGCTTACAGTTATGACGATTCGGGCGATGCAAAAGCCAATACATTTGAAATAAAACGGGCCATCCTCATGGTACGGGGAAAAGTAACCGACCGCTGGACTGCTTATTTCATGTATAACTTTGCCAACACCGGTAAGATTCTGGAAGCTTATACCGAATATAACTTCCTGCCGGAGCTGACAGTACGCCTGGGACAGTTCAAAACCATGTTCACTTTCGAGAACCCCATGTCCCCCTGCAACGTAGAATTGATAAACATCTATTCGCAAGCAACTAATTATCTGGTAGGTTACGACAGCAGCGACCCGCTTTATGGCTCCAATGCAGGCCGAGACTTAGGACTGATGATATACGGCGATCTTTTCGGAAATCTGTTCAACTACAAGCTGGCAGTCATGAACGGACAAGGCATCAACAAAAAAGACGGTAACAACCAAAAAGACATTGTTGGCTCACTGATTGCCAATCCCACCCGATGGCTGTCTGTAGGCGGTACATTCGTCAAAGGTAAAGGATGCGCCGTAGCTACCTCTGCCGTCAACCCGAACATTGCCGTGGGCGAGAACTACACGCGCAACCGCTGGTCGGCTGGTGCCATGCTCAAGTTCAAGCCCATTGACATACGCACGGAGTTTCTGCACGGCAAGGACGGCAAAGTGCGAAGCAACGGCTATTACCTGACCCTCTCTGCCCACATCTTGCCACGGATAGACTTCATTGCCTCTTACGACTATTTCAACCGAAATACCAAGATGGACTTGCAGAACACCAACTACGTTGCAGGTCTGCAATGGTGGTTCTACCCCAAATGCCGCCTGCAACTGCAATATACACGCCGCGACCCCAAACACGGCGAAGGCTCCAACCTGCTACAGACACAGGTGCAGGTCCGCTTCTAAAAAACGCAAGCAGCCCGTGGCACACTTCTTGCAGGCAGAACTATCTTAATTTAACAACCGTTATCCTATGAATGACTTATCTATCAATGAACAATATGACAGCATAGTCCAACTGTTGCAACAAAGACGGTTAAAAGAAGCTCAGGTCCAGACTGAATCCCTGCTGACAGCAGGGGCTGACTGGACTTTGGGCAATCGGTTGGAACAAAACAAGACGTCCTACCAATATATGCTGCAATATATGCGACAAGGATTGAACGACCCTCAGCGACAGACACTCTATCTGCAGTTGGGAGCCGACCTGTGGGAGATTGCCGACCAAGCAAGGATTGCCGCCTTAGACAAAACTTCTGCCTACTACTACCACGAACTCCGCAGGAACAGGGCGTACATGAGTTCACCGGCTCCCACGCTGGAAGACAGGCTGCATACATTAGAAGATTTAGCCGACGACATGGCATTGGGAAAACTACTCCCTCAAGACGGGCAGATACCAGACGGACTGCTGAGAAAACACGAAGAAGCCAACCGCCTATTGTTTCTCTCCACCTGGAGCAACAGTGCGTGGAATGCCATAGACAAACAACAGGCGGCAGCTTTCCTTACTTCAGAACTATTGCCGGAAAATGACTTGTGTCTTTTGGTCAGCGCTGTAACCATGAGTCTGCTGGAGTGCTTTGATGCAGCCAAATGCCTATGGATGCTGGAAGCTGCCAGACACCGCAAAACCAGTGTCGAGCAGCGGGCACTGACCGGACTGGTGCTGGTCCTGTTGCGCCACGGCAACCGGATTTCGTTATATTACCCGCAACTGACAGAAACCTTCCAACTCTATCAGGAAGAATATAACCTGAAGAAACAGCTGAACCGAATCTGCCTCCAGTTGCTACGCAGCCGCGATACCGAAAAGATTGACCGGAAAATGCGTGAGGAAATCATACCGGAGGTGATGAAAAACGTAGATTTCCTGCGCAAAATGAAATTTGAAAGCGACGAACCGGAAGAGAATGACTGGAACCCGGATTGGACCAACGCTTTCGAAAAAAATGGCTTGGGAGATAAGATACGAGAAATAAACGAATTGCAGATGGCCGGTTCCGATGTTTACATGAGTACGTTTTCCATGCTGAAAGGATTTCCTTTCTTCAATGAAATATCCAACTGGTTCCTGCCCTTCGACCGTCATCACTCTACCATTATCCAGAGCCTGAAAAACCTGCCCGAATCGGACAAGGCTGCCAGCCTGATATTAGATGCCGGCCTCTTCTGCGACAGCGACAAGTATTCAATGGCTTTCACACTGGCCCAGCTGCCCAAAGGACAACGCGGACTGATGATGCAACAATTTAACAACAGAGGCTTAGAAGAAATAATAGACGAACAGCAATTCGGACATATCCGCCAACACGCCGCCCGACCGGAGATTATAAGCAACCAATATATACACGACCTTTACCGCTTCTTCAAACTGTTCAGGCGTAAGAATGAATTCAAGGATCCGTTCCGGGAAGATATGAACCCTTATCATAACCCCATACTCCGGACACTGATGACAACAGCGGAAGACATACAGCCTATAGCCGACTACTTCTTCCAAAACAATTATTTGGAAGAAGCCCTTGAACTGTATCGCGAACAGGCCAGCGTGGAAGGTACGCCGGATATTTACCAGAAAATAGGCTACTGCCTGCAAAAAGGGAAACGTTATCGCGAAGCCATCGAATCCTACCAGACAGCAGATGCCCTATATCCGAACCAGGCATGGACCCTCAGACATTTAGGCACTTGCCACCGAATGCTGAAAGATTATAGCGCTGCCTTGGAATATTATCAGAAAGCAGATGCCCTGCAGCCGGACAATTACCACATTCTGTTTCATATCGGTACCTGCTTAGCCGGAATGGAAAGGTATGACGAGGCTTTGCAGTACTTTTTCCGCCTCGACCTGATGAAAGATGACAAAAACCTGAAAATTTGGCGGGCCATCGGCTGGTGCTCACTCTTGTGCGGACGCTGGGGACAGGCCGCCAAGTATTATGCCCGCATCCCTGAAAAGGAACGGACAGCCGATGACTGGCTAAATGCCGGACACGTCGCCTGGGTATCGGGAGACGTTACCTCGGCCACAGACTATTACCGGCAATCTGCAGCCTTATATGGCAACCATGCAGCTTTCAGGGAAGCTTTTGAAAAAGACAGCAGCACGCTTGTTTTTCTGGGCATTCCTTCCGACGAAATACCACTGATGGAAGACTTAGTCATTTAAGGGCAAGCTACTTTCAGACTCTTTCTTCTACACTATCTCCCTCTGCAGAAGAATTCAAGACCACAAAACCTCCTATTCGCCACCGGAGGTTCTGTGGTCTTGTTGTACTGCAATCTACCCAAAAGGAAGAAAGACTTATTTCTTCGCCTATACCCCCGAAAGGGTGACTTCACAAGCACTTGTACCGCACATTTCCAACACCTTACTTCTTATATATAACCAGCCTGCTTCATATATATGGGCAGTCTGCTTCCAAGCTGTCAGCACCGGTTCTGTTCTATACATCCCGCCGGAAGAGGCAGCAGCAATCCCTCTTTCCTTTCCTCCGGTGTCATTCTAAACTATCAATTATCAACTATCAGACATGCTCTTTTTACGAACAATCACTTTTTTGCCACTTTTTTCTTCAAATTGTTTGCAATTTCTAAAAAACAATTTACCTTTGCAGCGTTATACGAAACAAGAACAACAAATGAAATAAAAGAATTATATGACGAACCTATCTGTTTATACTAACCTGGCAGTCCTGCATATTATTCGCGTCGTCGTGATTACCCCGAGAGCGTGAGAAAGGTTTGTGTATGTACATCCGTTCGTTCTGACAGATAATAATCGAAGCCTTTCTTACACCGTGGGAAAGGCTTTTTTCATGAAAGGAACCGAAGAGTATGAAACATCAGTTACGAAGCTCGGTATGCACCGAGGGAAGACGCATGGCCGGAGCACGCGCCTTGTGGGCAGCGGCAGGCATGAAACCCGAACAGGCCGGACAACCCGTCATTGCCGTGGTCAATTCGTTCACGCAATTCGTGCCCGGACACGTCCACCTGCACGAAATAGGACAGTACGTGAAACGGGAAATTGAAAAGTTAGGATGCTTTGCCGCCGAATTCAATACCATTGCCATCGACGACGGCATCGCCATGGGACACGACGGCATGCTCTACTCCTTGCCCTCGCGCGACCTCATAGCCGACAGCGTGGAATATATGGTAAATGCACACAAGGCCGATGCCATGGTGTGCATCAGTAACTGCGACAAAATCACGCCGGGCATGCTCATGGCTGCCATGAGGCTGAATATACCTACCATATTCGTTTCTGGCGGACCCATGGAAGCAGGACAATGGAACGGACAGAAACTCGACCTCATTGATGCCATGATACAAGCGGCCGACCCCAGCGTAAGCGATGCCGACGTGGCACAGATAGAATGCCGGGCCTGCCCCACCTGCGGATGCTGCTCGGGCATGTTTACTGCCAATTCGATGAACTGCCTGAACGAAGCAATCGGCCTGGCCCTGCCCGGCAACGGTACCATAGTGGCCACACACCGCAACCGGCGCAAACTGTTCAAGGAGGCTGCCCGGCGCATCGTAGAAAACGCTCAACGTTACTATCGGGAAGGAGACGAAAGCGTATTGCCCCGAAGCATCGCTACCCGGCAGGCATTCCTCAATGCCATGACACTGGACATTGCCATGGGAGGCTCTACCAATACCGTATTGCACCTGCTGGCCATTGCCCACGAAGCAGAGGTGAATTTCAGCATGGACGACATAGACGCCTTGTCGCGCCGCACACCTTGTCTCTGCAAAGTGGCTCCCAACACACAGAAATACCACATAGAAGACGTGAACCGCGCAGGAGGAATCATGGCCATCATGGATGAACTGGCACGCGGAGGGCTGGTAGATACTTCGGTACGACGCGTAGACGGCATGACGCTTGCCGAAGCCATCGACCGTTTCAGCCTGCGCAGCCCCAACGTATGCCGTAAGGCATTGAAGCGGTATGCTTCTGCTCCCGCCGGCAGGCCTTGTCTGGAGATGGGCAGACAGGAAGCTTACTACAAAGAAATGGACACCGACCGCTCCACGGGATGCATACGCGATTTGCAACATGCCTACAGCAAAGACGGAGGACTGGCCGTGCTGAAAGGAAATATCGCCCAAGACGGCTGCGTGGTAAAAACTGCCGGTGTAGACGAAAGCATCTGGAAGTTCAGCGGACCGGCTCGTGTGTATGACTCGCAGGAAGAGGCTTGCCGGGGCATCTTGGAAGGAGAGGTACAGAGCGGCGATGTAGTGGTCATCACCCACGAAGGGCCAAAAGGCGGACCGGGCATGCAGGAAATGCTCTACCCCACCTCGTACCTCAAATCGCGGCACCTGGGTAAAGAATGTGCCCTCATCACCGACGGACGTTTCAGCGGGGGCACCTCCGGACTGAGCATCGGACATATCTCTCCCGAAGCAGCCGCAGGAGGCAACATCGGAAAGATTGTAGACGGAGACATCATCGAAATAGACATTCCCCGACGAAGCATCAACGTGAAGCTGACCAACCAAGAACTGGAAGCAAGGCCGCAACGCCCACTCAAACGAGAACGTGAAGTATCCAAGGCTCTCAGGGCTTATGCTACCTTAGTGAGCTCGGCAGATAAAGGAGGAGTAAGAATCGTAGAATAGCCAATTATTTTTCAACCATCATATCATGAGCAAAGACTCAAAACATAAAAACTTCATTAGCGGCGCCGAAGCCTTGATGCGTTCACTCGAAGCTCAAGGTGTAGACACCCTCTTCGGTTATCCCGGCGGAAGTATCATGCCTGTGTTTGACGCATTGTATGACCATCGCAAGACTCTGAGACATATTCTGGTCCGCCACGAACAGGGAGCCACGCATGCAGCACAGGGCTATGCCCGTGTATCGGGTCGTGTGGGAGTGTGTCTCGTTACCAGTGGCCCGGGAGCTACCAATACCATCACCGGCATTGCCGATGCCATGATAGACAGCACACCCATCGTAGTCATTGCCGGACAAGTGGGAACAGGATTTCTCGGCACCGACGCTTTCCAGGAAGTCGACCTGGTAGGTGTCACGCAGCCCATATCCAAATGGAGCTATCAGATACGACGGGCCGAAGATGTGCCTTGGGCCGTGGCACGTGCCTTCTACATCGCACGCAGCGGTCGGCCGGGCCCTGTGGTACTGGACTTTGCCAAAAATGCACAAACCGACAAACTGGATTACCGCCCCGTAAAGGTAGACTACATACGCAGTTACGTGCCGGTGCCCGAACCCGACGAAGATGCCATACGCCAGGCAGCCGACCTTATCAACCATGCACAACGTCCTCTCGTGCTTGTCGGACAAGGTGTTGAACTGGGGCATGCTCAGGAGGAACTGCGTGCATTTATCGAACGCGCCGGAATGCCAGCCGCACGCACGCTACTGGGTCTTTCTGCTTTACCTACTGACCACCCGCTAAACAAAGGCATGCTGGGCATGCACGGCAATCTGGGCCCCAACATCCACACCAATAAATGCGATGTACTTATTGCCGTAGGCATGCGCTTCGACGACCGTGTAACGGGCAACGTGCAGACATACGCCCGGCAGGCGAAAATCATTCACTTCGATATTGACCCCGCGGAGATAGACAAAAACATACGGACTGACGTAGCTGTGCTGGGTGACTGTAAACAGACACTCCCCCTGGTGACAGCCCTGCTAAAACCTGCCACCCATACCGAATGGCTGAACAGCTTCCGCACCTACGAAGAAGTGGAAGAGGAAAAGGTCATCCGACTCGAACTGCATCCTGCCGACAATACCTTAAGCATGGGCGAAGTAGTGCGTGCCGTGAGCGAAGCTACTCATGACGAAGCGATCTTGGTGACCGATGTAGGACAGAACCAGATGATGGCAGCCCGCTACTTCCGTTATCGTCAACCGCGAAGCATCGTCACCTCAGGCGGTTTGGGCACCATGGGATTCGGCATGCCGGCTGCTATTGGTGCCACTTTTGGAAGGCCGGACCGGACTGTGTGCGTATTTATGGGCGATGGCGGCTTTCAAATGAACCTGCAAGAACTGGGTACCATCATGGAACAGCAGGCACCCGTAAAAATGATTATGCTGAACAATAACTTTCTGGGCAACGTACGCCAATGGCAAGCCATGTTCTTCAACCGGCGCTATTCATTTACCCCCATGCTTAACCCCGACTACCAGCAGATAGCCGCAGCCTATGGCATACCTGCCCGACGGGTAATCGCACGCAAAGAACTGAAAGAAGCCATTGACGAAATGCTGACCACCCCGGGTCCTTTCTTATTGGAAGCTTGCGTGGCAGAAGAAGGGAACGTGCTGCCCATGACTCCACCGGGCGGCTCAGTAAACCAGATGCTCTTAGAATGTTGATTTAATTAAGAAGAAGATTATGGAAAAGACATTATATACCATCATCGTCCATTCGGAAAATATCGCCGGCTTGCTGAATCAGGTGACAGCCGTCTTCACGCGGAGGCAAATCAACATCGAGAGCCTCAACGTGTCGGCTTCGTCCATCAAAGGTGTACACAAGTACACCATCACGGCATGGACGGACAAAGATACCATCGAAAAAGTAGTGAAACAGATTTCCAAAAAGATAGATGTACTACAGGCTCACTACTTCACCGACCACGAAATCTACCAGCACGAGATAGCCCTCTACAAGCTCACTACGCCCGTACTCGAAAACAAGCCGGAAGTATCGAAAGTCATACGCCAGTTCCATGCCCGCATCGTCGAGGTAAACCCGGTGTTTGCCATCGCTGAAATGAACGGGATGAGTGAGGAAATAACCCTTCTCTATCAGGAACTGCAGAGATTGGGATGCGTGCTCCAGTTTGTGCGTTCAGGGCGTGTGGCCATCACTACCGGCTGCATCGAACGTGTTAACGAATACCTGGCAGAACGCGAAGCCAAATACCGTCAATCCAAAGAACAGACATCATGAACAACAACAAAATAGGCTCCTATCATTTTGTGGCAGAACCTTTCCACGTAGATTTTACCGGAAGGCTGACGCTGGGTGTATTGGGCAATCACCTGCTGAACTGTGCCGGATTCCACGCCGAGGAACGGGGGTTCGGTATGGCGACCCTGAACGAGGAGGACTACACGTGGGTGCTCTCACGCCTGGCTGTAGAGATGGAAGAGATGCCCCGGCAGTATGAGCCTTTCAGCATCGAAACATGGGTGGAGAATGTCTACCGGTTATTTACCGACCGCAACTATGCCATATTGGACAAAGACGGACACCCGCTGGGATATGCACGCTCTGTATGGGCCATGATAAACATGAATACCCGACGACCTATCGACCTGTTGAGTGTGAACAACGGAAGTATCACGGATTATATCTGCGAACATCCCTGCCCCATCGGAAAGCCCTCGCGCATCAAAGTGCATGCCGAGGAAGAGGCAGATTCACTCCAGGCCAAATACAGCGACATCGACATCAACGGACACGTGAACAGTATCCGCTACATCGAACATATTCTCGACCTCTTTCCTCTCGACCTCTACCGCAAGAAGCGTATCCACCGTTTCGAAATGGCCTATGTGGCAGAGTGTTATTATGGCGACACCCTCTCTTTCTTCTGTCAACAGGAAGCGGACGAAGACATCCGCAACGTGGAAATCAGGAAGAACGGAGAAGAAACGGTATGCCGGGCAAAGATAGAATTCAGATAAACAAGAACAAATCAGAAATACATTTATAACCACTTAAAAACAAAAAAAACAATGGCACAAATGAATTTTGGCGGAGTAACCGAGAATGTGGTTACCCGCGAAGAGTTTCCCTTAGAGAAAGCACGCGAAATACTGAAGAACGAAACCATCGCCGTATTGGGCTATGGCGTGCAAGGCCCCGGACAGGCATGCAACTTGCGTGACAATGGTTTCAACGTCATCGTAGGACAACGCGAAGGCAAAACCTACGACAAAGCCGTGGCCGACGGATGGGTGCCCGGCGAAACGCTCTTCTCCATCGAAGAGGCTGCCCAACGGGGAACCATCGTATGTATGTTGCTCAGCGACGCCGCTCAGATTGCCGTATGGCCTAAAATCAAACCATATCTGACTGCCGGCAAAGCTCTCTACTTCTCTCACGGCTTCGGTATCACCTACAACGACCAGACCAACATTATCCCCCCGCAGGACATCGACGTCATCATGGTAGCTCCCAAGGGGTCGGGCACCTCACTCCGAACCATGTTCCTCGAAGGTCGTGGTCTGAACAGTTCGTATGCTGTCTACCAGGATGCTACCGGCCATGCCAAGGAGCGCACACTGGCTTTCGGCATCGGCATCGGTTCGGGCTATCTGTTTGAAACTACTTTCAAGCGCGAAGTTTATTCAGACCTGACGGGCGAACGCGGCTCGCTGATGGGAGCCATCCAGGGCTTGCTGCTGGCTCAGTATGAAGTGCTGCGCGAACACGGCCACTCGCCTTCGGAAGCCTTCAACGAAACGGTGGAAGAACTGACGCAATCGCTCATGCCTCTCTTTGCCAAGAACGGCATGGACTGGATGTATGCCAACTGCTCGACCACGGCCCAGCGCGGTGCCTTGGATTGGATGGGACCGTTCCACGATGCCATCAAGCCGGTGATGGAAAAGCTCTATCAAAGCGTGGCCAGCGGCAACGAAGCACACATCTCCATCGAAAGCAATTCAAAGCCTGACTACCGCGAGAAACTGAACGCCGAGTTGAAGGCTCTGCGCGAAAGCGAAATGTGGCAGACAGCAGTGACGGTACGTAAACTGCGCCCGGAGAACAACTAAAAGAAGATAAGCACTTATTATAAAGGTGTATATAGAAGTGGTTGAATCTTTTTATGCACAACATCGGTACACTGTGTACAGGACGGATTCTCTGGTAAGCCCTTTGCAAAAAATAGCTAAGCGATAGGCAGCCTGCTTCCAAGCGATAGGCAGTAAGTTCGTAATATATGCGAAGTATGGTGCCGATTATCAGCAAGATATTAGCTATACTATCCGACGGATGAAAGATTTCAATCACTTCGTAGATAAAAAAGAAACAGGCGCGGGATTCCGCGCCTGTTTCTTTTTTATTCCCCCCGATGCAATACCTGGATATATTCCAGCAATTCCCGGTAGAAAGGATGCCGGGCCAATGTTTCCGACTCGCCCAGGATGACAAGTTTCATCCGTGCGCGGGTGATGGCTACGTTCATGCGGCGCAAGTCGCCGAGAAAACCGATTTGCCCGTCATCGTTGGCACGCACTAAAGAGATGAAGATGACATCCCGCTCCTGTCCCTGGAAGCCATCGACAGTATTCACCGTAAAAAGTTCGCGGTAAGGGCGGAAGACGGCACTCTGACGGATGCGGCTGCGCAGGTACTGCACCTGAGCCTTGTAGGGCGAGATAATGCCGAAGTCTATGCGCTCGTCCAAGATGCGTTCTCCACCGATACGCCCGATATAGACCTCCAGTTCGTGAAGCAGCAGGTCGGCCTCGTCTTTGTTAATGCGCCCGAAGGTTTCCCCCACAAACTGCTCCTTGAAATCGCGTCCGGTAGTGTCTATCCAATCAATGGGCGTATCCCAGTCCAAGATACCTCGATGGCTCACGGAAGGGTCGGCCTGCAGCAAATCGTGGTAAAACCAGTGGGAAGGAAAGCGCATGATGTCCTGATTCATTCGATATTGCACACGTAACAGGCTGACGGCCTCTGGCTTACGCCGGGCGATGCGCTCCATCAGCGTTTGTTCCAGTCCTCCGCGCGCGGCATCGTAGCACTTGATGGTGGGAGGCAGTTGCTGGTGGTCGCCTGCCAAAACCACACGGTCGGCCCTGCGGATGGCTATCCAGCAAGCTGCTTCCAGAGCCTGAGCCGCCTCATCGATGAAAAGGGTACCGAAGCGGCGTCCATGCATCAGTCGGTGGTTACTGCTGACGAGGGTGGAAGCTACAACGTGGGCCGAATCGAAGAGGTCGGCGTTGATTTGCACCTCCAATGCCGTGGCCCGGTCGCGCAGACGGCTCATGCGACTGCGCAGCGACTCACGTTCGGCGTAGCTGCTGCGGCGGGAACGGCTGGAGAGAGCACGCAATTCCTTGCGCAAAGCCCATAGTTCGGAATAAGCGGGATGTGACTCGAAACGACGCTCGTAGGTAAAGGAAAGCATCTTGTCGTTCACCCGCGTGGGATTTCCGATACGCAAGACATTGACACCGCGGTCGACAAGCTTCTCCGATATCCAGTCTACAGCCGTGTTGCTCTGAGCGCAGACGAGTACCTGAGGCTCGCGGTGCAGTGTCTCATAGATGGCTTCGACCAACGTGGTGGTCTTTCCCGTGCCGGGAGGGCCATGAACAACGGCTACGTCGCGGGCACAAAGCACCCGGTTGACAGCTTCCTCCTGTGCCGTGTTGAGCCAGGGGAAGCGCACGGGATATAGCTCGCGGAAGGTAGCCTTTGATGTGCCAAGCAGCGTGTCGCGCAGCTCGGCCAGGCGGTTACCCTTGGCACGGAGCACATCGGCCAAGGCCTCGAACATGGTGCGGTAGGAAGTCTCGTCGAAGAAAAGCTGCACGCCTAAACGGTCGGCTGCCTGCAATTCGAGCACAGCTCCCATGCCGGGCATGACAAGTACCAGGCGCGTATCGTCGGCATAACTCACACTGGCCTGCGTATTATAATAGGTAATCTTTCCGTCATAGTCTTGGCGGAAAAAGACGACGGGACGGCCAAACTCAAATGCGTGTTCGATATCAGTATCTTCCGTGCGCGTCACCTCCAACACAAGCTGGTTGAGCGAGTTGTAATAATGGCGCCCCACCGTGACGGGATACCAGCACAGGCCGCGCTTCACCTTGCGGGCCACCCCCATCGACTCGGTCTGTCGCCGGAATTCTTCCTTTTCGTATTCATACTCCATGCGCAAGAGCAACAGTTGGCGCTCAAGATGCAGCACGGGGCTTGGGATGTCTTCTTGTGGTTTCATGGCGCAAAGGTACGAAATTAATCCCATGCCACGCTTACATGTTGCAACAGAGTCTATATTTTTGCCAACATAGAGTACATCTTTTTTATCCTCCGCACCGAGGTATATATAGAGTAAAAACAGACGGGCCGGCAGTCTACAACCGGTAGAACGGGCATAGTCGGCAGCCCCTAATCCACCAAAGGAAAGAACGGTGGAAAGGCATTGAACAGACCAACTCCTGCGAAAGAAAAGACACTATCGGGTGGAGCGCGGACACAAAATACGCTCCCCGTCATTGTTTGAATTGCGGATAATTGTACGTATATTTGCGCCGTCAAAATCAAGACTATGAAGCAAGAATACTTTCAAATCTTTCTTTGGACCATGTCGGCCATTGCCCTTGCCGTGTTCGTCGCACTCTACTTCGTGCGCGCTGGCTACGGCATCTTCCGCACCGCACAATGGGGGCCCTCGGTTCCCAATAAACTGGGCTGGGTGTTGATGGAAGCACCCGTGTTCATCACAATGTTCGTGCTCTGGGCACAGAGTGGCGTGGGCTTTGCCATGCCTGCTTACGCTTTCTTCCTGCTCTTCCAGCTTCACTACCTGCAACGGTCGTTCATCTTTCCCCTGCTGTTGAAAGGGAAGAGCCGCATGCCTGTTTCCATTTTGCTGATGGGCGTGGTATTCAACGTGCTCAACGGACTGATGCAGGCTGGTGGACTGTTCTTCTTCCCTACCGTGCCTCTTGATGCCGGATGTAGCTACCTGCTCACACCACGCGCCCTCGCCGGACTGGTACTGTTTTTCGCCGGTATGGGTATCAACTTGCACTCTGACCATGTCATCCGTCACCTGCGCCGTCCTGGTGACACGCGTCACTACTTGCCAGCCCGTGGTATGTACCGCTACGTCACCTCGGCCAATTACTTAGGCGAACTGGTGGAGTGGACAGGATTTGCCGTGCTGACAGCCTCGCCTGCTGCATGGGTTTTCGTCTGGTGGACCGCCGCCAATCTCGTGCCACGTGCCCACGCCATATATAACAGATACATCGAAGAGTTCGGTGCCGAAGCGGTAGGAAAAAGAAAGAGAATCATACCGTTCATCTATTAACCGCTTCCAACTCACCGCGACAAGAAAAAAGAAGAATATAAACCTGCCTTCTCGCCTCTCCCCATAGAGTGGAGAAGACCTTAAATGAAACAATGAGCAAACTGTTTACTCCCATTACCCTCGGCCCGCTGACCCTGCGCAACCGCACCATCCGCTCGGCCGCTTTCGAAAGCATGTGCCCGGGCAACAAGCCCTCGCAACAACTCTTAGATTACCACCGCTCTGTCGCAGCCGGCGGCGTAGGCATGACCACGGTGGCTTATGCAGCCGTCACCCGCAGCGGCCTCTCGTTCGACCGCCAACTGTGGATGCGCCCCGAAATAATACCCGGTCTCCGCCAACTGACCGACGCTGTCCACGCCGAGGGTGCCGCTGCCGGCATTCAGTTAGGACACTGCGGTAACATGTCACACCGGAGCATCTGCGGCTGTACACCCGTAGGTGCTTCCACCGGTTTCAACCTCTATTCACCCACCTTCGTGCGCGGTCTCCGCGCCGACGAGCTACCCGACATGGCCCGTGCCTACGGACGCTCCGTCCGCTTGGCCCGTGAAGCTGGCTTTGATGCCGTTGAGATTCACGCTGGACACGGCTACCTCATCAGCCAGTTCCTCTCCCCCGCCACCAATCACCGACACGACCTCTTCGGCGGCTCGCTGGAGAACCGCATGCGATTCATGGATATGGTAATGGACGAAGTGATGCAGGCTGCCGGCACCGACATGGCCGTCATTGTCAAGATGAACATGCGCGATGGTTTCCGCGGTGGCATGGAGCTGGACGAAACCCTGCAAGTGGCCCACCGTCTGGAACAGAGCGGCGCCCATGCCCTGGTGCTCAGCGGAGGCTTTGTCAGCAAAGCACCGATGTATGTCATGCGTGGCGAAATGCCCATACGAACCATGACTCACTACATGACCTGTTGGTGGCTGAAATACGGCGTACGCCTGGCCGGACGGATGATGATACCCACCGTGCCTTTCAAGGAAGCTTACTTTCTGGAAGATGCGCTGAAATTCCGACGCGAAATCAAGATGCCCCTCATCTATGTGGGCGGACTCGTATCGCGGCAAAAGATAGACGAAGTACTGGACTACGGTTTCGAAGCCGTACAGATGGCACGTGCCTTGCTCAACGAACCCAGTTTCGTCAACCGCATGAAAGCCGAAGAAAACGCACGTTGCCAATGCCGACACAGCAATTACTGCATCGCCCGCATGTATACCATCGACATGGCCTGCCACCAGCACCTCAAGGAGCCGCTGCCTCCCTGCCTGCAAAAAGAAATAGAACAAATAGAGAAACGACAAGCCGCTTATGGAGACCGATAAACAGAAACTCGCCGTCATCACCGGAGCCGACGGAGGCATGGGCACCGAAATAACCCGTGCTGTGGCCGAGGCAGGCTACCGGGTCATCATGGGCTCGTGCCGCAAACAGAAAGCTGAAGCCGTGCGCCGCACCCTCATGCACAACCGCCCCGACCTGCAGATAGAGGTGCGCAAACTCGATTTAGCAAGCCTGAAGAGCGTAGCTGGCTTTGCCGAAGACCTCATCCAAGAAAACCAACCGCTCACCTTGCTGATGAACTGCGCCGGCACTATGGAAACCGGGCTACACATCACCGAAGACGGACTGGAACGGACGGTCAGCGTCAACTACGTAGGTCCTTACCTACTCACCCGCAAACTGCTCCCGCTGATGGGTCCGGGCAGCAGGGTAGTCAACATGGTATCGTGTACCTATGCCATCGGTCACTTGGACTTCCCTGACTTTTTTGAGAGAGGCCGCAAGGGCGGATTCTGGCGCATCCCTATTTATAGCAACACCAAACTGGCACTGACGCTCTTCACCATCGACCTGGCCGAACGCGTGCGCAACCGAGGTATAGTGGTCAATGCTGCCGACCCAGGCATCGTTTCGACAGACATCATCACCATGCACGCCTGGTTCGACCCGCTCACCGACCTCTTCTTCCGCCCCTTCATCCGCACGCCGCGACAGGGTGCCGACACAGCCATCCGCCTCCTGCTGGACGAAGACGCAGGACGTCGCACGGGCACTTTCAACGTGAGCGGCCATCCCAAGCCCCTCTCCGAGAAATACACGCACCACGCACAGATGAAAGAGCTTTGGGACCGCACGGAACAAATTGTCAGTTCTTATCTGTAATATCTACAGACAAAAGACAAGTCTACAAGGCTGCACAAGGAACAGAATACGCATCCCAAGTCGGTCCGATTGGAAAACCGGAATCAACGGGAGAGCACTGATGCCAGGCAGCCTTGTCGCTTTGTTCCATACCACTGAGTTTCAAGTACAAACTTCCAAGCTATAAGAAGCAATCTTTTAAGCCATAAGAAGCAGACTCCCAAGCCATAAGAAACAGCCTCCTTATATATAAGCCCCTATCGCCTGTCTGCCCATTCCTGACGGAAGCATGCCTACCACCCGGCCTCTCGATGCTACCGTCAGGAAAAAATCGCCTTATTTCTTTAAACTTTTCCTTCTTTACCTGTTTATTTCAGAACAATTTCCTATCTTTGAGCCATTATTCATTAAAAACTTACCAACATGAAGACAATCCGCTTCTTCCTCCTGCTGCTAATGGCAGGATTCGCATGGAACGCCAAGGCCGCTGACACGGTCTACGTGCGCGAAACCCAAGTTCCGGTTCTGATTGAACGTCAGGACAATGTGTTGTACTACCTCCGCCTGAATGCCCGCGAAAGCCAGACATTAAACGAGGTGATACTGAACATCGACCCCAAAGAGGCATCGGCCATTCAATCCGTCAAGCTCTATTATGGAGGCACGGAAGCCTTGCAGGACCGCCCGAAGAAACGCTTTGCCCCGGTAGACTACATTTCGGCTTTCACACCCGGCCAGACTTTGGCTGCCAACCCTTCTTACTCCATCCCATGTGCCCTGGCCGAACAACCTTCGGGCAAGACGACACTGAAATGTGACTATCCGCTCTTTCCTGGCTACAACTTCTTCTGGATAAGCCTTCAGATGAAACCCGAAGCTACTTTGCAGACCAAGGTTAGCACCCGGCTTCTTTCCGTCAAGCTGGATGGCAAAGAAGCACCGGTCGAAGTAGTCTCACCCCAGAATATCGTACACCGCATGGGCATCGGCGTGCGCCATGCAGGCGATGACGGTTCGGCCGCCTTCCGCATCCCAGGACTGGTGACGACCAACAAAGGTACGCTGCTGGCCGTGTACGACATCCGCTACAACAGTTCCGTCGATCTGCAGGAACATATCGACATAGGCCTGAGCCGCAGCACGGACGGAGGACGCACGTGGGAGAAAATGCGCGTGCCCCTTTCCTTTAAAAACACCGGCCACCTGCCTTCTGCCCAAAACGGCGTGGGCGATCCCTCCATTCTGGTAGACACCAAGACCAACACGGCTTGGATTGTGGCCTTGTGGTCGCACGGCATGGGCAACCAACGCGCCTGGTGGAGCTCGCATCCGGGCATGACCAACGATGTGACCGGACAGCTTGTCATGGCTAAAAGCACGGACGACGGGAAGACCTGGTCCGAACCCATCAACATAACCAAGCAAATCAAAGACCCGTCGTGGTACCTGCTGCTGCAAGGACCCGGACGCGGCATCACCATGCACGACGGCACACTGGTATTCCCTATCCAGTACATCGACTCCACCCGTGTGCCCAACGCAGGCATCATGTACAGCAAGGACCGTGGCGAAACCTGGAAGACGCACAACCTGGCACGCACCAACACCACCGAAGCACAAGTGGCCGAGATAGAGCCCGGTGTGCTGATGCTGAACATGCGTGACAACCGCGGAGGAAGCCGCGCCGTATCCATCACCCGCGATCTGGGACAGACGTGGCAAGAACATCCATCGTCGCGCAAAGCCCTGCAAGAACCTGTCTGCATGGCCAGCCTCATCCAGGTGAACGCCCAAGACAATGTATTGGGCAAGGATATCCTGCTTTTCTCCAACCCCAATACTACAAAAGGCAGAAACCACATCACCATCAAAGCCAGTCTGGACGGCGGACTGACTTGGCCTACGGAATACCAGGTAATGCTGGATGAAGACGAAGGATGGGGATATAGTTGTCTGACTATGATTGACCGCGAAACAGTGGGCATACTCTACGAAAGCAGCGTGGCCCACATGACTTTCCAGGCAGTGAAACTGACTGACCTCATAAAGAAATAACACTTCACCGGAAGATACAAGCATTTGTCCGACTCGACCGGCCTTTTGCCCGGCGCACCGGACAGATGCTTGTCTTTTTTATCACCCTATCCCCATGAACCGATTGCTTGTTTTCATCCAATTCTGCATCCTTTCGCTGCACGTCGGACTGTCTGCTCAGGAAACAGACCCATACACCCTTCCCGACTTTCCCATACGCAAAGGTGTATCCGCTCCTTTTGCCGGATTGGCAGACGGTCGGCTGATTGTGGCAGGTGGATGCAATTTCCCCGATACTCCCGCGGCAGAAGGAGGACGGAAAGCATTCTACGATGCGATTTATGCCATAGAGCTTACACACGATTCGGCGACATGGAGCCTTCTCTCCACCCTACCCGAACCCATTGCCTACGGAGCTACCGTAACCACTTCCAAGGGAATTGTGTGCATCGGTGGACAAAACGAACAAGGACCACAAACCAGTGTCTGGCAACTCGATGCCGACGGACACCTCACGCACTTGCCTTCCCTCCCTGCACCGGTAGATAACGGAGGCGCAGCCCTTATCGGACACACGGTATACGTGACGGGAGGCAATCAGCCCGACGGAAAGAAAGCCTTGTATGCCTTGAACCTGGATAATCCTACTGCTTGGAAACGACTGGCTGATTATCCCGGTCTGCAACGGATACAGCCTATCGTGCTGTCATCGGACAACCGGCTTTTCCTGATAGGCGGATATTCCTTCGATGCAGCAAGCAAAACCTGTATTCCTTCTACGGATATGCTGAGCTACGACCCTTCCACCGACACCTGGAGCAACCTGGATGCCATTGTCCCCGAAAAAGATGGTACTCTGCGATGCTTAGCCGGAGGAAGCGGCATCTGCAAGGAAGGCCGGCTGTATCTGACTGGAGGCGTCAACCTGACTATCTTCCGGCAAGCCATGGAGGGGAAAGCTCCGGCAGATTATATGAGAAAATCTCCCGACTGGTACCGCTTCAACGATGACTTGCTGATATACGACCTCCAAGCCGGAAACTGGAGCATCTATCCCGATATGCTCGGTCTGGCACGGGCGGGTGGTATCTTGCTGGAATATCAGGACCGACTATATATGATATGTGGAGAAATCAAGCCCGGCATACGGACACCGCAAATCACAGTGATACCGAGAAAAGGATGGAAGAATCCGTAATTCATCTACATCCCTTCCGTGCCGTATTCCGTATTTTTGCCCGCAAAAACAATCTATTAAAACAGAAAAGACAATATGATACTCGAAGAATTTCTGAATTACGTAAAAACCCGCCGGGCACTCTCTTCGACGGATATCCATCAGTTCATGGACGATATGAGCAACGAGGCACGGCGCATCACTTTCCAACTGAACACAGCTTACCATACTCCCGGTGAAGTACGGGACTTACTCTCTGAACTGTTCGGTTACCCGGTGCCCGACACCCTGCGCGTATTTCCACCCTTCTATACCGACTTCGGCAAAAACATCCACATCGGCAAAGATGTCTTCATCAATGCTTGCTGCCACTTTCAGGACCACGGCGGCGTGACATTAGGCGATGGTTGCCAGATAGGACACAACGTCGTATTCGCCACGCTGAACCACGATGTCGCCCCCGAAAGACGGGCTGATACCTATCCGGCCCCCATCGTGTTGGGCAAGAACGTATGGATAGGCTCCAACTCCACCATCCTGCAAGGGGTAACCATTGGCGACAACTCCATTGTGGCAGCCGGGGCTGTGGTCACCAAAGACGTGCCGGCCAATACCATCGTCGGTGGAGTTCCGGCCCAAACCATCAAGCAGATTTAAGAAGACGCCCTCCTTCCCTCTTCTGGCTGCCGGTGCTTACTGGTCTGCCACCTACACTGCATCGGTCTGTCAAGGCCACCGGATGAGGGTGGCAAACCAGTTTTCTTTTCATAGAAAGACCGCCAGCGAAAGATGGACTTCTGTTTTTTTCCGCAAAGCATCGCTTTTTGCAAAAAGATATGTATCTTTGTCAGGATTTGGAATAAAAGGTCAACGATAAATGGTTAGCGATAAAGAGGTTGCGCGTGAAACCGCCTGCCACATCTATCCCCCCAATATCATGAACCGGATTATCATCAATCACTTATTATTCATTTAAATAAGAAAACATTTATGGGAGCAGGGAAATGGATTGGAGGCATCCTGGGATTTATGACAGGTGGACCCTTGGGTGCCTTGGCAGGATTTGCCTTAGGAGCATTGTTCGACAACAGTACCAAGTCGGACAACGGCGGTATGTTTGGACAAACCCAACCGGAAGACACCGGTTATACGGGACATCGCAACAGCTTTCTGTTCTCCATGCTGGTGATGGCCTCATACATCATCCGTGCCGACGGACGTATCATGCACAGCGAGATGGAATACGTCCGACAATTTTTACGCCGCAATTTTGGCGAACAGGCAGTAAACGAAGGCCAGCAGATATTGCTCAACCTCTTTGAGGAACGCAAACGCATGGAACAACAAAACCCTTACGCTTTCAAAAACACCATCCGCGATTGCGGCAGACAGATAGCCGCCAACCTCTCCTACGAAGAACGACTGCAGCTACTGAGCTTCTTGGCCGAAATTGCCAAAAGCGACGGACATATCAGCAGTGAGGAAGTGGAAGCACTGAAAGAGGTGGCGGTCTATATGGGATTGTCTGCCCAGGAAGCCGAATCGATGCTGAGCCTGAAAGGCGATTCGCTGGAAGACGCCTACAAAGTATTGGAAATCTCGCCTGATGCCACCGACCAGGAAGTACGGGCCGCCTATCGCCGCCTGGCACTGAAGCACCACCCCGACCGTGTAGCCACGTTGGGCGAAGATGTCCGGAAAGCTGCCGAAGAGAAGTTCCAGGAAATCAACAACGCCAAAGAACGGATTTACAAGGCCAGAGGGATAAAGTAAATGCCCCACCCTGTGCAGTTCTCTACCCCAAAGAACGAAATAAAAATCATTATATCCATTATTAAACGACCACCTCCGATTGATTCTCTGTAAAGGAGGAAATCCGGAGGAAAACTTTTTCTTTGTGTATGAAAAAACTCATTACGTGTTGCACCCTCGCCCTCGCAGCGCTTGCCGCCGAGGCAGGAACACCGCTATGGATGCGCGATGTACGCATCTCACCCGACGGAAAAGACATTGTCTTCTGCTACAAAGGAGACATCTATCGAGTTGCCGCACAAGGCGGACATGCCCTCCAGCTGACCACACAGGATTCTTACGAATGTAGCCCTGTATGGTCTCCCGACGGCAGTCAGATTGCCTTTGCCAGCGACCGCAACGGTAACTTCGACATCTATGTAATGCCAGCCGAGGGTGGAGCGGCCCGACGTCTGACTACCAACTCCAACGCCGAAACGCCCTCAGCTTTCACGCCCGACGGACGCTATGTTCTCTTCTCGGCTTCCATTCAGGACCCTGCTTCCAGCGCGTTGTTTCCCACTTCGGCCATGACGGAGCTGTATCGGGTACCTACCGAAGGCGGACGGACAGAACAAGTGCTGGGGACTCCTGCCGAAGCGGTTGCCTTCGATGCTTCCGGCAAATATCTTTATTATCAAGACAAGAAAGGCTTTGAAGATGAGTGGCGCAAACACCACACCTCGTCCATCACACGTGATATATGGGTGTATGACACCGAAACTGGCCGACACACCAACCTGACAGCACACGAAGGAGAAGACCGTAACCCGGTGCTTTCGCCCGACGGGCAAACGCTCTATTTCCTGAGCGAACGCAACGGAGGTTCGTTCAACGTCTATGCCTTCCCCAAAGACAACCCGAAGGAAGTAAAGGCTGTCACTAACTTCCGAACACATCCTGTACGCTTTCTTTCGATGGGAAGCAACGGCACATTATGCTACACTTACGATGGCGAAATCTATACCCAGAAGGCAGGTAGACAGCCGCAGAAAGTTGCCATCGACATCGTGCGCGACGATACGCCCCAAATAGCCACACTGAACTATACGAGTGGTATTACCTCGGCCGCTGTATCGCCTGATGGCAAGCAGATAGCCTTCGTTGTGCGCGGCGATGTCTTCGTGACCTCTGTAGAATATGGCACAACCAAACAGATAACACACACGCCCGAAGCCGAACGGGGACTGACTTTCAGTGCCGACAACCGCACGTTGGCTTACGCCAGCGAACGCGGAGGCAACTGGCAACTCTACCTGGCTAAAATAGCCCGCGAGGAAGACCCGAACTTCCCCAATGCCACTACCATCAGCGAAGAAGTGGTGCTTCCTTCCGAAACCATAGAACGTACTTATCCCCAGTTCTCACCGGACGGCAAAGAACTGGCTTTCATCGAAAACCGCAACCGGTTGATGGTGCTGAACCTTGATACCAAACAAGTGCGCCAGATTACAGACGGCTCTACCTGGTACAGCACAGGAGGAGGTTTCAGCTATAACTGGTCGCCTGATGGAAAATGGTTTACCTTAGAATTTATCGGCAACAAACACGACCCCTATAGCGACATCGGCTTGACAAGTGCTGCAGGCGGACAACCCATCATCAACCTGACCAACAGCGGATACATGAGTGGCTCTCCCCGCTTCGTGATGGAAGGCAACGCCATCCTATTTCTCTCCGAACGCTACGGAATGCGAGCCCATGCCTCATGGGGGTCACAAAACGATGTCTTCCTGGCTTTCCTCAACCAAGATGCTTACGACAAATACCGGCTGAGCAAGGAAGACTACGAGTTGCGCAAAGAGTTGGAAAAGGAGCAGAAAAAAGACAAAGAGAACGCAGACAAAGACAGCAAGAAAAAAGACAAAAAGAAAGATACAGGCAAAAAGGGAGATAAAGAAGAGGTAAAACCCATCGTGGTAGAAACTGAAGGATTAGAAGACCGCATCGTACGTCTTACTCCCAATTCGTCTGATTTAGGAGGAGCCATGGTTACATCCAATGGAGAAAGCCTCTACTACATAGCTGCCTATGAGGCAGGACTTGCCCTCTGGAAAATGGACTTACGCAAGAAAGAAACCAAGCTGCTGCATAAGCTGACCAGCGGATGGGCTTCGTTGGACATGGATAAAGAAGGCAAAAACCTCTTCTTACTGAGCGGACGAAGCATGCAGAAAATGGAGCTGGGCAGCGATGCGCTGAAACCTATCAGCTACCGTGCCACAGTGAAAATGGACCTTGCCGCCGAGCGTGCCTACATGTTTGAGCACGTATATAAACAAGAGAAGGAGCGGTTCTACAACACCAACATGCACGGTGTGGATTGGGATGCCATGTCTGCCGCTTACCGCAAGTTCCTGCCCCACATTGACAACAACTACGACTTTGCCGAGCTGTTGAGCGAATGGCTGGGCGAACTGAACGTGTCACACACCGGCGGACGCTATTATGCCTCCAACCCCGGTGAGCGTACAGCGCAGCTGGGTCTGCTTTTCGACTGGACATACGACGGACAAGGCTTGCGCATAGCCGAAGTGTTGGAGAAAGGACCTTTTGACAAAGCCACATCGAAAGCTAAGGCAGGCCTTGTCGTAGAGAAAATAGACGGTACCCCCATTACCCCGGAAGCCGACTGCAGTCTCCTGCTCAACGACAAGGCGGGACGCAAGACACTGGTATCGCTTTACGACCCGCAATCGGGACAACGCTGGGACGAAGTGGTCATCCCCATCAGCCAAGGAACCTATAGCGGCCTGCTCTACAAGCGTTGGGTAAAACAGCGTGCTGCCGACGTAGAGAAATGGTCAGACGGACGCTTAGGCTACGTACACATCGAGTCGATGGACGACGGCAGTTTCCGCAATGTTTATTCGGACATCCTGGGCAAGTACAACCAATGCGAAGGCATTGTCATCGATACCCGCTTCAACGGTGGAGGACGTCTGCACGAAGACATCGAAGTGCTGTTCAGCGGTCAGAAATACTTCACGCAGGTGGTTCGCGGACGTGAAGCGTGCGACATGCCCAGCCGCCGCTGGAACAAAGCCTCCATCATGCTGACGTGTGAAGCCAACTATTCCAACGCACACGGCACACCATGGGTCTACCAGCACCGCGGCTTAGGCAAAATTGTCGGTATGCCCGTGCCGGGAACCATGACCAGTGTATCGTGGGAAACGCTGCAAGACCCCTCTCTCGTCTTTGGCATTCCGGTCATAGGTTACCGCCTGCCCGACGGCAGTTATCTGGAGAATACCCAGCTGGAACCAGACCTCAAGGTGGCCAACTCGCCTGAAACCATCGTGAAAGGCGAAGATACCCAACTGAAAGCGGCCGTAGAAGAACTGCTCAAGGAAATAGACGGCAAATAAACTGATTGTGGTATAATGCAAGGAGCACACGGATAATACTTTTCAACCGATGACGCAGGTTGTCTTCTGTCTGCCAGGAGCCAACCTGCGTCATGCCATATATGTGTTTCTGTGCGACTTTAAAATGATACAGACAATGGACACAAGAGTCACTTCCAATCACATTACCGAACTGAAGCCCGGTGAAATATTCGTATTCGGCAGCAACTTAGAAGGTGCACACGGAGGAGGTGCCGCCTTACTGGCATGGCGCAAATGGGGCGCCGTATGGGGACAAGGGGCAGGATTGCAAGGACAAACCTACGGTATTCCCACCATGCACGGCGGTCCGGAAGCCATCCGTCCTTATGTGGATGACTTCATTGCCTTCGCCCGGCAACATCCGGCAATGACATTCCTGGTCACAGAGATAGGCTGCGGGATAGCCGGCTTCACTCCACAAGAAATAGCTCCCCTCTTCCAGGAAGCCAGAGAAGTAGACAACATCTGGCTGCCCCAACGTTTTTGGGACGTACTGAACGGTAAATAAAGGACACACCACACACTGCGCGCCTCCCGGGTGATACGGAGTCCGTTTCCTGCTTATATACAGGAAGCGGACTCCTTATCGCCCGGAAGCGGGCTGCTTATTGCTTGGAAGAAAGCTTCTTTTACCATGCTGCCTGTGAAAAGCAGGTTCCCATCCACTTCAATGCTTACGGAATGTACTGAGCGAAAAATATAGCCGTGCACGACGACGCCCCAAAGCCACCAGCGCACACAGCAACGAGCCGAAAGCGCAAACCACAAATACCAGACCGGTAGAAACCATTATATCGCCCAGCCCGACCAAAGGAGAAACCATCCCTCCGAAAGCAAAGCCCATAGCTCCCAATAAAGCCGAGGCAATGCCCGCATTCTCACGCTGACACTCCATGGCCAAAGCGGTAGAAGAAGTAAACGTAAGCCCCATGCTGAACAACAGCGCAAAAAGCAACAGTTCATATAACCAGAAACTGCATCCGGCCAGTAAAGCCATCCATTCTGCCAGCGTAAACACAACCATAGCGACGCAACCCAGCAGCGTGCTGCTCGCAGCCCGATGGAAGCGCACCGACAAAGCCGCTGCCACACCAATGGAAAGGGCATTTACTGCAAAGCAGATGCTGAACATCAGCGGGGAATAACCATAGTGTTGCTGGATAATAAACGGTGATGAAGCTATATAAGCAAACAAGACTCCCTGGGCAAACGCGAACTGAAGGACATAGGACATATACTGACGGTCGGCCAATACCGTGCGGAACCCACGGAACATATCGCCCCACCCGGCAGCCGAACGCCTTGCGGCAGGCAATGACTCGCGGAAACGGTAACTGCCAGCCAACAGAACCACACCCAACCCCAGCAAAATACAGAAGATGCCCTTCCAACCTATCAGACCGGTAAATACACCGCCGACGATGGGGGCTGCCACCGGCGCCACTCCGTTGATGGCTCCTATCACTGCCAGCATCTTGGCCAGGTCACGCCCGGTGTATTTGTCGGCTGCCACCGAACGGGAAATCACAATACCGCCCGCACCGGCAATTCCTTGCAAAAGACGGAAAGCGACAAACTGGAAAATCGTCTGCGAAAACAGGCAAAGCAACGTGGAAGCCAGAAACAACCACATGGCTGCCAGCAAGGGCCGGCGACGACCATAGCGGTCACTCAGCGGACCGAACAGCACCTGCCCCACAGCCAGCCCTATCATACTGGTGGTCAAGCCCAGTTGCACCTGTGAGGATGTGGCATTGAAATACTCGCCCATCGAAGGCAGACTGGGCAGATACATATCGGTGACAAACGGGCCGAATGCGGTCAGCATGCCCAGCAGAATCAGTAAAAAAACTTTAGAATTATCTTTCATATTACACTTTGTTATCCTGATTAATACCAGTTATCATGCGGCAAAGGTACCAAACATCCGGCAAGGTATTCCACACATTTTTACTTATTATTTCTAAACATTGTTACTGCAGTACGGCAAAGAATCCCTATTTTTGCAACCGAATCATTCAACCCAATAACCCAACAGAATATGCAATACCGACTCTTTGCCCCCGATTCCCTACCCGCTACCACCATCACGCTGCCTGCCTCGAAAAGCATCAGCAACCGTGCCCTCATACTGCACGCCCTGAGCCACGGCAAACACCGTCCGGACAACTTGAGCGACTGCGACGATACCCGCGTCATGGTGCAAGCTCTCGAAGCCGGGGCAGCAGACACCATCGACATACTGGCTGCGGGTACAGCCATGCGCTTCCTTACCGCTTACTTCAGTGTAACGCCCGGCAACCGCATCATCACAGGAACGGCACGCATGCAACAGCGCCCCATCGGCATTCTGGTAGAAGCCCTGCGCAGCCTCGGAGCCAGCATAGAATATGTCTGCAACGAAGGATTTCCCCCCTTGCACATCGAAGAAAGAAGACTGACGGGCAACGAAGTCACCCTGGCGGGAAACGTCAGTTCGCAATACATTTCCGCCTTGCTGATGATAGGTCCTGTGCTGCCACAAGGGCTGACACTGCATCTGACCGGACAGCCTATATCACGCCCCTATATCGAACTGACCCTGCAACTGATGCGCGACTTCGGTGTCCAGGCCGCCTGGACATCGGACCACAGCATCTGCGTGCCACCGGGAAGCTATCACGACACACCTTTCACGGTGGAAAGCGACTGGAGTGCGGCATCCTATTGGTATGAAGTGCTAGCCCTCTTCAACCACCGGAAGCCTGCCCATGCCCGGATAGAACTGCCGGGACTTTTCAGCCGGAGCTGCCAAGGAGACAGCCGGGGAGCCCATCTCTTTGCCAGCCTGGGAATCCGGACTTCTTACGATGAGGCGCAAGTGGTGCTTGAACCCGGAGAAGAAACCGTCACCAGGTTAGAAGCCAACTTAGTGGACATGCCCGACCTGGCACAAACGTTTGTCGTCACCTGCTGCCTGCTGGACATCCCCTTCCGCTTCACAGGATTGCAAAGCCTGAAAATTAAAGAAACCGACCGCCTGACTGCCCTGATGAACGAACTGAGAAAACTCGGATATGTGCTACGCTGCGAGCAGGACAGCATCCTGACATGGGAAGGCGAACGCTGTCAAGCCCTGCCCTCGCCCGTCATCCAAACTTACGAAGACCACCGCATGGCCATGGCATTTGCCCCAGCCTGCATAACCTGCCCCGGACTATGCATAGCAGAGCCGCAAGTAGTATCGAAATCATATCCCCGCTTTTGGGATGACTTGAAGAAAGCCGGATTCCACATCGAAGAGTCCTAAACACTGCCATGACAAACAAAGGTACGGAACCTCAGCCTGATGCTTTCGCCCAACGTATGGCGTGCATCTCTGAAGGTCCGTACCTTTGCATACCGGGACAACAGATGCCCCTTTCTTTATTCCACACTTACCAGCACGGGGGCATGGTCGGACAGATAAGCCTCTCCCTCGGTCTCTGCCAGAACGCCATACTTCAGTACCTTAAGCCCGTTCTTCACGAAAACGTAATCTATGCGTGAACGTTCGCTATAAGGCACTTTGCCAAAATCATGAAAAGTCCAGTCCGGTCCATAGACCAGCTCCGCCACGGTACGCGCATCGGTCAGATGCTCCGGGTCAGTCTCGTCCGTCACTTGCCGTATGACACCCGACTCCGGTTCGGCATTGAAATCACCGGTCACAATCACAGGCAGCTTGCCGCTCAATTCCTGCACCTTGTCCAGCACCAGCTTCACTCCCTCCCGACGGGCAGCTACCCCCACATGGTCCAAATGCGTGTTCAGCACGAAATACTCCTTACCCGTCTGCTTGTCTGCCAGCTTAGCCCAGGTGGCTATGCGTTCGCAAGCGCCGTCCCAGCCTTTGGAGCCTGCCACCTCAGGCGTCTCGCTCAGCCAGAACCATCCTGAATCTTGGGCGGTAAAGCGGTCTTTGCGATACCATAAGGCACTGTACTCGCCCTTTTCCTTGCCGTCTTCCCTGCCCACTCCGATGGCTTCGTATTCCGGAAGCCGTTGCTTCAAGTCTTCCAGTTGGTTGTGAAGCACTTCCTGTGTGCCTACGATGTCTGTCTCATAGAAGCGGATGGCACGGGCGGCACGGTCCTTGCGGTAGGCCCAGTTGTTCAGGCTGTCTCCGGGGTTGTCATAGCGGATGTTGAATGACATGATGTTGACGGGGTCGTCCACAGGGGTGGATGTCTGCAGTCCTTTCTGTCCGCAGGCAGCGAACAGGAAGGGCACAACTAATAAATACACTTTCTTCATAGGTTGTGTTGCTTTTTGATAATAATAAGTTTCAACAAGTGCTGCAAAGATACGCAATTTTGTCGGATTTCTTTCCCCTGCCCAATAAGATGGGTTGCTTCATGGCTATTTAAAGTATAATCGCAACAAACAGGGGTTGGACTCTTCGTCCAACCGGACTACTTTGGCATATTCTTCCGGAGAAAGCAAATCTTTCATTAAACCAAAATCTTCCGGATGAAGTACAGACAACATATAGTCATCTGTCATGGCTTCGGCAGAAACCGTAAGGCCTTCTTTCAACTTGCTAAAGACAAAGGATCTTCCGCTCGCTTTATGATACAGGACGTTGTTGTATACGACATTGCTTTCTAATATTTTTCCATTCTTAATACTCATCAATCTTACATAATAAAACCTGTTTGTCTGGTATTGATTTCGCTGAAGAAATGTCCAGGAACCATTTTCTATATATTCCCTTACTTGTTCCCAACCGTCATGATTTCCGCTTTCGTTTGCGTTTCCTATTTTTTTGATTAACTCCGAGTTAATACCAGTGTCTCCAAAGTCCCACCGATAAGCCACTTGAAGCGTATCGCCGGATAGTTCATAAACCTCCGGGAAACAACCCGTTGAGAAATAGACTTTCCCATCATAATGATAAAAAGGTTTGTTTATCATAAAATTAAATTGGAAAGGTTGATGCCAATACCCTTTCACATACTCTCCATCCTCGTTAAAAAGCCTTATGGCTTCCCTATCTTTAAAAGTATATATCCAATGGGCAATATAGCCGTCTTCCGTAAAAACCACAGCCTGACAAGCGGCTCCATCGGGAACTATCTGTTTCCGAAGGAATTTTCCGGACAAATCATACACGAACCATATACCATTGCAATCCAACAGCATAAATTCCTGTTTCGCTTCGTTTATGGCGCAATCTTCTATCTGGTAGTATTCACCGGGACCATTCCCTACTTTACCTATCGGATATAAAAAATTACCGTCTTTGTCAAACACATAACATGCCGGAATCTTTCTGTCCACCACATAAATCTTGTCTTTATAGGGAAGTACCTTGGTCAGACGCATCACCAGGCAACTGTCGTTATGGTCTTCTAAAGGCACGACCTCTATGCGCGAGAACAACTCTTTTATGCTCGGAGTGCTTTCCCTCAAATCGACTTTCAATACAGGGCAATCGGAGGTATCCGTTGATGGACGGCACGAATAGAATAAGAAGCCGCAGAATAGAACGGCGATACATTGGAAAAGAGTTTTGTTCTTCATTGCTGTCAGTGTTATCAGTTGTAATCAGGTATCGCAAGGAAAATAGTTCAAACCTTATAGGAATGGTCGTTTATTCCAACATTCCTCTTACATGAAACACCAGTGGCGACTTCGCCACATTGCCATACAGCAGCACAATCTTGTCAAAAGCACCCCGCTGGTTGTATTCAAATCCGATGCGCAGGGCAAGGCTGTCCCCCGGCAGGATGGGATGCTGGTCGTACTCCACTTCCGTGCAGCCACAGGATGCCTGCACATCGTATGCCACCAGCGGACCGCTACCCGTGTTATGGATATAAACGGTAGTGTCCCGCCGTTCACCGACTTTGAAAGTGCCCAACCGAATATCCCGGGAGGAAACGGATACTTCCGTCTGGTTAATGTTCTCCTGTTTCAAAGCCGGAGCAAGGATGCGCAGGTAGAGTCCCTTGACCTGGGGGCTATAGACCGGGTTGCCCACGGCCACCACCTTGTTGTCCTTATCCAATAAGAAGGTCTGCAGTTGCAGTTCGGAGGAGAAGTGGTTCAGCTTGTTCAGCGCATCCTCGCGGTCAAAACAGACAGGATAGGCGAAACTGTCCCGCTTCATCTGCACTTTCACATCGCGCACATTGTCCGGATGGAAAAAGAACAAGAACTGCACATCCATCTCCGCTACTTCATGAAAGTATTCTACCAGTTTCTTCCAACCGACCAGATTAAGCTTGCAACTGCCACAGCCGATGGAATCCAAGTAGGTCAATATCTTGTAAGTGGAATCGGATACCTGGAAATCTACCTCTTCATCTCCTCGCACGGTAGTGAAACGGATATCCTCTGGGAAAAGGATTTCTTTCCCCTGCCAGGCTTCCAACTGGGCTTGGATAGTATCGCGGGCAGACTTATTTCCCGAACAGGAGAACAATTGGGTACAAGCGACCGCCAGCAATAGGAATAAGATGGGTTGCTTCATGGCTATTTAAAGTATAATCGTAATAAACAGGGGTTGGATTCCTCGTCCAACCGGGCTACTTTGGAATATTCTTCCGGAGAAAGCAAGTCTTTCATTAAACCAAAATCCCCCGGATGAAGTACAGACAACATATAGTCATCTGTCATGGCTTCGGCAGAAACCGTAAGGCCTTCTTTCAACTTGCTAAAGACAAAGAATCTTCCGCTCGCTTTATGATAGAAGACATTTCTATACCATGTATTACTCTCTAAAATTTTCCCGTTTTTATACCCTTTCCATCTAAGGTAATAGAACTTATTTGTCTGATACTGATTTTGTTGAAGAAGTAAAGAACCATCTTCCCAACCTTCCATTACCATAAGCCAACCCCTATCACTACCACTTTCGCTTTCGTTTCCTATTTTTTTAATTAACTCCGGGTTAAAACCAGTGTCTCCAAAGTCCCACCGATAAGCCGCTTGAAGCGTATCGCCGGATAGTTCATAAACCTCCGGAAAACAACCCGTTGAGAAATAGACCTTCCCATTATAATGGTAAAAAGGCTTGCTTATCATTAAATTAAACTGCATAGGTTGATGCCAATACCCTTTCACATACTCTCCATCCTCGTTAAAAAGCCTTATGGCTTCCCTATCTTTAAAAGTATATATCCAATGGGCAATATAGCCGTCTTCCGTAAAAACCACAGCCTGACAAGCGGCTCCATCGGGAACTATCTGTTTCCGAAGGAATTTTCCGGACAAATCATACACGAACCATATACCATTGCAATCCAACAGCATAAATTCCTGTTTCGCTTCGTTTATGGCGCAATCTTCTATCTGGTAGTATTCACCGGGACCATTCCCTACTTTACCTATCGGATATAAAAAATTACCGTCTTTGTCAAACACATAACATGCCGGAATCTTTCTGTCCACCACATAAATCTTGTCTTTATAGGGAAGTACCTTGGTCAGACGCATCACCAGGCAACTGTCGTTATGGTCTTCTAAAGGCACGACCTCTATGCGCGAGAACAACTCTTTTATGCTCGGAGTGCTTTCCCTCAAATCGACTTTCAATACAGGGCAATCGGAGGTATCCGTTGATGGACGGCACGAATAGAATAAGAAGCCGCAGAATAGAACGGCGATACATTGGAAAAGAGTTTTGTTCTTCATTGCTGTCAGTGTTATCAGTTGTAATCAGGTATCGCAAGGAAAATAGTTCAAACCTTATAGGAATGGTCGTTTATTCCAACATTCCTCTTACATGAAACACCAGTGGCGACTTCGCCACATTGCCATACAGCAGCACAATCTTGTCAAAAGCACCCCGCTGGTTGTATTCAAATCCGATGCGCAGGGCAAGGCTGTCCCCCGGCAGGATGGGATGCTGGTCGTACTCCACTTCCGTGCAGCCACAGGATGCCTGCACATCGTATGCCACCAGCGGACCGCTACCCGTGTTATGGATATAAACGGTAGTGTCCCGCCGTTCACCGACTTTGAAAGTGCCCAACCGAATATCCCGGGAGGAAACGGATACTTCCGTCTGGTTAATGTTCTCCTGTTTCAAAGCCGGAGCAAGGATGCGCAGGTAGAGTCCCTTGACCTGGGGGCTATAGACCGGGTTGCCCACGGCCACCACCTTGTTGTCCTTATCCAATAAGAAGGTCTGCAGTTGCAGTTCGGAGGAGAAGTGGTTCAGCTTGTTCAGCGCATCCTCGCGGTCAAAACAGACAGGATAGGCGAAACTGTCCCGCTTCATCTGCACTTTCACATCGCGCACATTGTCCGGATGGAAAAAGAACAAGAACTGCACATCCATCTCCGCTACTTCATGAAAGTATTCTACCAGTTTCTTCCAACCGACCAGATTAAGCTTGCAACTGCCACAGCCGATGGAATCCAAGTAGGTCAATATCTTGTAAGTGGAATCGGATACCTGGAAATCTACCTCTTCATCTCCTCGCACGGTAGTGAAACGGATATCCTCTGGGAAAAGGATTTCTTTCCCCTGCCAGGCTTCCAACTGGGCTTGGATAGTATCGCGGGCAGACTTATTTCCCGAACAGGAGAACAATTGGGTACAAGCGACCGCCAGCAATAGGAATAAGATGGGTTGCTTCATGGCTATTTAAAGTATAATCGTAATAAACAGGGGTTGGATTCCTCGTCCAACCGGGCTACTTTGGAATATTCTTCCGGAGAAAGCAAGTCTTTCATTAAACCAAAATCCCCCGGATGAAGTACAGACAACATATAGTCATCTGTCATGGCTTCGGCAGAAACCGT